>JAESGH010000070.1_pt1 | contig 376841 bp, 333 predicted proteins | sample 9269641 | NCBI WGS metagenome assembly JAESGH01 (sample SAMN14515345, study PRJNA621665) | algae metagenome | isolation source: Phormidium tanganyikae FI6-MK23 and co-occurring heterotrophs from granitic... | place: USA: Fort Irwin, California | collected 1998-05-24
GTACCAGCGTGGTAGTTATCACCATCAGCATCCAGGTACCATACAGTAGCCGGATTCAGTGTGGCATCATTATCAGCACAGTCACCGCTATTAGAAACAAAGCCTGAAGGAGGAGTAGTGCCACAACTTGTAGTAGTAACTGCAGAATTACCAAAACCATCGCCGTCGGCATCCTCATAGAAAGTTGCTAATGCATTTACTTTAAAAGTTTTCACTTCTGAAACTGAACCAGTTCCGTGACCTACTACAACTCTTATATAATAATCTCCAGGAGAAGTTGCACTATTTATTTTAGCATTAATGAAAGCAGGACTAGCATTCGTTGTAACAGAACCAATTGGTGTAGAGGTTGTAAAACTGCTACTTGAACTTAGTTGTGCAGTGAAGGTTACAGAAGAAGTACCTGTGAATTCAAAGTTTATTTTAAACTCTCCATCAGGACAAGCCGAATTTGTAGCGAGACTTATACTTGTTATTGAGTGATTAAATGGACGTTCTTCTTTTCCAATTTCATTTGCGAAAACTGTTGAAACAGAAACTAATGATAATACCACTATAAAAAGTGGCAGCAAGAGAGGGGGTAGTTTTAGTTGCCTACTAAAACGCTTAGAGAGCATTCTCTTGCCATAGTTTTGATTGTTTTGTAGAAATGAATACATATACATCCAGTTTAGGTATAACGTGTTTGGCAGGCCGGAGCCTGGTGAATTGATTTAAACAAGGAGGGATCTTACAGCTAGTTTTCCAGCCCGGGGGCTGTGGTCACAGGAGAGGATTCGATGGGGTACAGGCAAAAGCAGATCAGCCTTGTGGGCAGACTTGCAAATCACGTATACCAATTACGATAGTTTATTTACACAGGAAGTTTTAACGCAGTCAATTGTGTGGTTGAAAGCAATCAAGGGATTTGGAGCAGTTTGTTCTCGGATTAAAGAAGATAACAGGACAAAATTAATCGGGTGTTTCGTAGTTCCAAGCTTTTGTGGATTTATTTTCTAATACAACTCTAATTTCAGCTAAGGTTATTCTCTTAATCGGGGTCAAAAATAGGTTCTGCCCCTCTTCCATGTTAATTAAAAGTTGAATGCGTGGAAATCATCGGCGAATCCGTAAAATTACGGTTCAACAGCCCGGCCACAGATGCAAAGAAATGATTATCCGTCAGTAAGAGGAGGCGCAGACAGGACGCGGTTTCACGCAGATCGACCATTTACGCTTTTGCAGGTGTACAGCACAAACTCCGCGCCTCCGTCCGAACAAAGCATCGGCCACCGGTAAATGCAGATGCCTGATCCCTCCCCGTCCATAGACTTCAAAAAAGCCCTGCACAATTGCCCTGCGGTGACAATCCTGCCTGCTCCCGTAGAGGATAGAGGAATAGATCCTCGAAAAAACAATCATGTGACCGGGCGGAATAAAAGCAGTATATTTAGAATACCAACAACGTTTGCTCCTCTCCCTTTAAAACAAAACGCTTTTCTTCAAAAACACCGGTTGTGCCCTGTACAACGGAACCTGCGTTGCCGGAAGCAGACCGGCAGCCGCCGCACGGCCTCACAGCAGGATAATTTTTTAACCAAATAAACCAGCGATTATGAAAAAGTTCTCCGTTTTACCCCTGCTCCTCTTTTGCTCCTTTTGTTTCTCCCAGAAAATCCAGATGCAGATCAACGGCATACCGGTTAGCGGCAACGGCTTCGAGGTATTGTCCTTTTCCTGGGGCGCCTCCAACCCCGTCGTTTTTGGCGGTGGCGGCATGGGTTCGGGGAAAGTTTCTATCAGCAGCTTTAACATCATGAAGCACATGGATGCCGCAACCATCCAACTCATTGAAGGCGTGGCTACCGGCAAACACTACTCCGAAGCAGTGGTAACACTATTCGACGAAAAAGATCAACCGGCTTTCCGCTATACCATGCAGGATGTGATGGTAGAATCCCTGCAACAGAGCGGCAGCTCCTGCGGCGATAAAAAATGCACCAACGTAACCGAAAGCGTAAGCTTTGCCACCGCAAAATGGAAATGGGAAAACCTGAAAACCGGGCAAAGCTACCAGTTCAATACGCCAACACTTTAATCACCTCCGAAACTTTTCCAATGAAACAGATCTTCTGGGTTTCGCTCGTGTTTATTTCTGGTGGCCAGCTGCTGGCACAGGAGGCAGCTACTACCGAAGCCAGGGTGAAAGCCTGGCTGAAAGAAAAACAGCTGGCCTTTTACGGCCCCCGGGCCAAAGACCCCGCTATTCAAAAACTCCTGGCGCTTTACGGTGAACTCGACCAGGCCGGCCGGCTCTGCCCCGCGCCTGCTGCAGTGCCAGAAGAACTGGAACTGCAGGCAGAGAGAACCGGTGAAGAAACGGTACAGCTCAACTGGCAGGTCGTCACGGATCAAAGGGTACAAGGCTATGTTCTTGAACGAAGCTTCCAAAAAGAGGGCCCCTACGAAAGGGTGTATTACCTGGCAGCTGCCGGCGTCTCCAACCCGGTGCGGGCCTACCAGTTTACCGATCACAATTCCTTTGCAGGACAGAGCTACTACCGGGTGGTGCAGGTGCTGGCTACCGGCAAAGGAAAAGAACAAAAAGCGGTTGCAAAAGGATATACGGCAGCGCTGAGGGTACAGGCATTTCCCAACCCGAGTGCCGGCGTTTTTCGCCTGGATATAAAAAGCAAACAGGAGGACCGGCTGCAGCTCCGCGTGGTGGATGTATTGGGACGGGTGGTGGAACAAAGGGCCAACCTGCCCGTTCACCAGGTGATAGAGATTGGCGGGCTTTACCCCCCCGGCCTTTATATTGTACAGGTTGTACAGGGTTCCGGAAAAGCGCAACTGATGCTGCAAAAAGGAAGCAACGCTGCTTCCCAGCCCCGGTGATGCCAGGAAACCGTTCGGTTTTGACTGGAAAAAGAAGCGGTATTGCTTCTTTAGCTGTTGTATTTCCAAGTGACCCCTCCTCAGCGACTTCCCTCCGGCCCTGCATCCGGGTCTTCGCCGAAAGCCCTGTATACAACTGCGATGGCCAAGACCTGGACTTCGGCTCTCATATACGCCCCGGCAACAGCCTTTTTATACCTTTCTGCAAAGCCGTGAGTGGATTGGGTAAAGGAAATAGCCGAACCATCAGTTGGAACCTCGTGACCCTGCCGCCACTTGCCCCTTCACCCCATCCCTCTCCCACCCTCGTAGCGTTCCAGGTTAACGCCGGCGGCAGCGGCCATCTCGCGGATCAGCGCCTGCCGGTAGGCAGGTTTGATGTCCTGCAGGGTGATGGATCCGTTCAGCAGGCTGTTCACCACTTTATTGCTGAACAGGAGGGTGGCCGTATGCACCCCGAACCGTTGCTCCAGGGCCTGTTTGATAGGAATAAATACTTTTTCCTTGTCATCGGCAGCTCGTTGGAAGGCTGTATGCTGGCTTGGGTCCGGCCTCGGCAGGCCCTGTTTCCGGTCTGAAAGGTTCTGGGCCTCCGCCGCTTTCCGGGCCTGCGCCACTTGTTTTGCCAGCTGGCCGGCAAAGCCACTGTTTTTCAACCGCGGGTGCACCCCCGGGCCCTGCACGATGCTTTGGGGAAGGCGGGTACCGGCAGCCAGTTCCCTTACCACCTCTTCGGCCATCACCTGGTAAGGGGGCTTGTTCATCTTCCGGGACAGGTCATCGCGGTAGCGGAGCAGCTCGTTGGTGATGTATTGCTCCCTTGGACTGAGGGTATACTGGTCGGAGGGCTTTAAAAAGCTGGTTTTGTCGGCCCCGGCATAGATAGTGGTGCTCAGCAGTTCCTGTTCTTCGCGAACAAAGGGCAGCAGGCCCCGCTCCCCTGCTTCCGCTTCCAGCACGGCTTTCAGCGGGTGCAGCCAGATCACGTCCTCGGCCGCATACCGCACCTGGGCTTCCGAAAGCGGCCGGCGCAGCCAGTTGCTGCGTTGCTGCTTTTTATCCATCTGGATATCCAGCTTATCCCGCAGCAACACGGTCAGCGAGGTTTGCGCATAATTCAGCAAACGGGCCACCACCTCGGTATCAAACAGGTTTTGCGGATAACAGCCCAGGCTGTGCAGGAGCCGGAGGTCCTCGCCGGGGGCATGCACGATCTTTTGAATGCGCTCCGACCGGAACAGGCCATAAAGCGGGCTAAGGTCAAGACCGGCCAGCCCGTCGATCACATAACAGGCCTTTGGGGTAGCAACCTGCAGCACGCAAAGCGTCACCCCATAGCCGTAGCTGTTGTTGTCAAACTCAAGGTCAAAGCTGAGGGTATCACAGCGCTCCAGGTCCCGCAGGCTTTGCTGCAGTTGGTCCGGCTGGTCAACCAGGTAAACAGGGCTATTTCCGGGAGGGTCTGGGTGCAACAGGCAAATAGTTTAGCGGCAAAAATAAGGGTTCGGCACGCCCCATTTTTTTGCAGGTGGCGGTGCTGGCCTTTTGTTCGTCTATGGACTGTAATGAGAATGGTGATTAGACCCAACAGCGTTTAGCTTTTGATCATGGTGAGCAGCATCTTGAACCGCTCCACCGCCTTCAGCGCATGCGGAATATTGGCTGGCAGGATCAGGCTCTCCCCTTCCGTAACCACAGTGGATTCACCCCCAATGGTGATCTCCACACTGCCCTCCAGTACCTGTACCAGGGCTTCGTGGGGTGAACTGTGCTCGGAAAGGCCTTCGCCGGCATCAAACGAAAACAGGGTAAGGGTACCTGTAGGTTTTTTGATAAGGGTCTTGCTCACCACCGAACCTTCGGCGTAAGCAATGCTTTCTTTTGCGTTGAATGGTTTTCCGGGAGAGATGGGTTCACGCATGGTTTATAATTTTTACGGCATGAAAGAAAGGCAAAACAAATGCCGGGTGCCGATGTTCCCTCACCAGCAGGCCGCTGCCGGGGAAACAAATCCAGGTTCCTCCTCGCTTACTGTTACCCTCACCCATCGGATCGCCTCCCCCTTCACCTGCCGGAAAAGGATCACACCGGCTTTGTACTTGTCCAGGATCCGGGCCATGGCCAGTTCTTCGGCCACACCCTGCCCGTACCGGATCTCCCGGAACTCATCCAGGAGAGGCTCGGGAAACAGGGGCGAAAAGCCCGCCAGCCGCTGCGGGGGATAACGGCGGAGAAAGAGGGCTGCCAATGCTGTATCCTGGACAAACAGCACATACAGGGTGCCGTTGCCCGTTAGCACAAAACGCTGGGTATAGCCGGGTGTTTTATTACGCTTTTCAAGCAGGCCATACACATCACCCGAGGAAGGCGGTGTGTTGCTGGGGTGGGTATGCAGATCCGCAAAGGCATTCTCGACCGGTGGAACCGGGGCGCTGGACCGTCCGCCGCTTACAATGGCAGAGAGGATCGTATCGCCCCTGTTGTTCCGGCCAAAGGAGACCGAAGATTCCTGTGCCCGGCCCGTACGCAAACTGTCCTGCAGGGCCGTTAATGCCTGTTGAAAAACAGGTGTCGCCGTAAACCGGTCGATCCGCTGGGCTATCCTTTTTACGTCTTCACAAAGGTTCGGAGCAGGCCTTTCATTTTTGCGGCCTGCGGCCGGCTGGCTGCCGGTGGCAGAAAGGGTGGCACCGTTTTCCTGTGCGGCCAGCGGCAGGGAAAACAGGAGCAAAACCACGGGGAGCATAAGGGGCGGTAACATAACCTGGAGGGGAAATTACCGTTTTTCAGGAAACGCCTGCTACCCTCCGGTTGCCGGTGCTTCTGCGCCAAAGGGTTTCCGGCAAAGGCCCGGCTCCGCTAGGCCACCGCAACCTTCGGGGCCTTTCTTTTCAGCACCAGGGCTGCCAGCAACGACACCAGGATGCCCACCGGGAGAATCTCCGCATAGGTAAAGAGGGCAAAGCCCCAGGGTGTGGCGTACAGTGCCTTTGCCTTGTTGATCTCATCGATCTTTGCCTGCAGGGCGGCGCCCGACAAAGACGCCTTCGCCTCCGCTATCATCACGGCACTGTAAGTCTCCATGTAGTCCGGAAGGAAGGCCTGGTACACAAGGGCCCAGGTGGCCACATAGAGGGTGGAAGCAATAAAGGCAATCAGGATCCCCATCCCAAAAGCTTTCCCAAAACCGATGCTGCCGCCATTCTCTTTATCCCGGTACGATTTAATGGCAACAAAAATGAAGGTAAAGGCGATGAGCATGCCCAGGTAGCCGATGACCATGGAGCCGGCCCCGGTATGGGCGGTTTCGTTGTTAGCCGTGACCAGCATGGTGGCGGCCATAAAAAGGGAGACCACCACACCGGCGATGGCGCCGTAAACAAGAACGGTTCGTTTCATATTGAAATAGTTTATGCCGCCAAAAATGCAGTGCCGGCCGGTTGGGCCGTTCACTCGAACGGATGATTTTGGCCGTTACCGGGCAGATTCACCCGAAAGGGTGAAAGCTAAGGGATGATATGGAGGCGTTTGGCCTTTTCCACCGCCTGGGTCCTTCGCCGCACCGCCAGTTTTTCAAACAGGCGGGAGGTATGGGTCTTCACCGTATTCAGCGAAACAAAAAGACCGTCGGCAATTTCCTGGTTGGTGGCGCCGGCCGCCATCCGTTGCAATACCTCCAGTTCCCGCTGGCTGATGCCGAGCCGGTTGATGGCAGCGGTATCCGGCACAAAGGTTTCGGTTGCCGGCCTGTACACGATCACCTCTTTTTCTACCACCACCCTTTCCCGCACAACCGCTGTGTTGGGCCGGGTCAGCTTTTTGGCCAGCCAGATGCCCAGGAGGGTGAACAGAACAGCAATGCCGGTAATATAGATCTCCGTGGCATGATCAATAACCAGGAGCCTTACCTGCATCCATTGCAGCAACAGGATAATGGCCGCCATTGCGGCGGCATAGAGCAGTATATGCTTCAGGGTGGCCATGAGTAAATTGGTAGTCAAATATAACCGGCATTTTGCAACCGGCAACTTTGTGAATGGTGAGTGGTGAACGGTGCGTAATAAATGCAGGCGCCCCCTACTCACCACTCACCACTCACAACTTCATCGCCTCCTCCACCGTATCCTTCAGCGCACCGGAGGCTTCATCAAACAGCTGGTCTTTAGTTTTTTTGGACGCCCTGGGATCATTCGACTTTTTCACCGTGGCCCGGATGGGATCGAGCGCCGCAAACAGGGGCACTACCTGCTGCGCATACCGGCTATCCCTTTCCATTTCCAGGAGCACCTCTTCGTAGGCATCCAGGATACTGTAGATCTCCTTGACATTATCGGCCGTGTGCCGCCGGGGTATGCGGTGGAACAAATCCTTCAGCTTTTCGTATGTCTCATTCATATGGCAGTATTCAGTTAACGCAAATATACCCGGAATGCAGATCGTTGAACGGAAGCCACCGGGTGACAGCTGTTTGCTTTTTTTCTTCCCATAAATATGACGACCCTGTCCCAATTCTTTCCATCGGTTTAACTGCATACATCCGAATGCAGACTTATATGGTTCAACAGCTTGCCTGGTTGACAGGTTTGTCAATAAAAATTATTTGGGCACAGGAAACCGACGCATCCAGCAGAAGATTTTTTAAGGGCAGCGCTGCAAATGCGGAGACGCATCGGGGAAGAAGTCTGTTCTTATTGTTCTTTGTTAATGTCTCTTAGCTTCCTTGCAGGATTGCCACCAACAATTGTATGGGCAGGAACATCTGTTACGGCAGAACCGGCAGTAATGATAGCCTTATCTCCAATGATAACGCCTCCGATAAGGGCACTATAACTGCTATCATCTTTTTCCCGGCGAAACCATTGCTCCTGGTTAATACCCTAAATTTTTACCCTGGTACCCTCCTTCGATTGGGACCATCCGCACTCCTTTCCGTCCTTTCAAAGAAGCGTTTATCACCCCCCTGTCCCACTCATCACTTTCTGTTTCGCAGGTGCTTTAAAAAAATGTCAGTGGTAGCAATGCGCTTTCCCGCTTTCAAAACCATTTTATGCAAACGACGCTTTCCACACTATTCGCCCTGGTCATCACAACAACGATGCTGGTTTCATGCCGAAAAGAACCCGGCTCCGGACAGGTAGATACGCCACCCCTGAAGCATGTAAAAAAAGTGGCCGGATCTGCCTCCGAGTATGTGCAGTATCAATACAACACCAAAGGCCATGTTTCCGGCTATATTTCGCAATGGAGGGATGCCGCAGGAAACCTGCTTCGCCAGAACAACAGTTTTACGTATGATGCCAACAACCGCTTGATAAAATGGTCAAACGAAGCAGGATACGGTTTATATACCTATCAGAATGGCCGGCTCCACCAGTCGGAGCACTTTGCTGCCAATGACAGAAAAATAGCAACCCTCCGCTATACCTTCGATGCCGAAGACAGGCTGACCACTGTCGTGGAGAGCATTGCTGATCCTACACCCGGCGGGCCCAAACAAACAAGGGTCAGCTACCAATACCACAGCAATGGAAATCTAAGCCGTATAGACTTTGCACTCCGCAACGAACTGACCGATCCGTTTGCGGTGAATTTTTCAAAGAAATTTGTGCAATACGATGACAAAAGGAACCCCGAGCCGGACGGCGTATTAGGTGCCTTTTTAGCGGGCGTCACCCTGCTGTTTAACAATCCCCTTCGTATCGAAAACATCCTGGCCGATGGCACCGTCCAGGGGTATACCCGCTATGAATACACGTACAATGCAGAAGGCCTTCCCCTGCAACGGAAACAGTATATTGCCGTCAACAATACAGAGCAGCCACCGCTCGTGTTTACATACGAATATGATTAGGCAAAGGGGAAATCGGTTTACCTTCCCCGGTGCGTCAACGCAGATGGACCCGCAGCAGCCCTGACGGGTGTTTATGCATTCCAACGCTCACTGTTGTATCTGCCTTTATAGGCCAAAGGGGACAGGCCAGTGATTTTACGGAACACTTCCCGAAAGGCTTTTACATCCGAATAGCCAACTTCATACATCACTTCTGTTACGTTTTTGCGGGTGGTTTCAAATGCTTTTTTTGCTGCTTCAATTTTTACCCTTTGGACATATTCAACCGGCGTATTTCCTGTGGCTTTGATGAAGCGCCTGTCAAAGTTTCTCCGGCCGACAGCAAACCTGGAAGAAAGCTGTTCAACGGATATTTTTTCATCCAGTTTGGCTTCAATATACGCCTGTGCTTTTTTTACAACTTCATCCCCATGCACTTTTTGCGCTGTAAACATGGTAAAAGCTGCCTGGCTTTGCCTGTCCATTTCAATTTGAAAAACTTTGGAACAAAAGATCGCTGTCTGCCTGCCGTAATATTTGTCAATAAGATAAATAACCAGGTTGAGAAAAGAATAGGCACCACCACTGGTGTAAATGCCATTTTCATCCGTGATCAGTTTATCAATTTTTAGCTTCACCTTTGGAAACATCGACCTGAATTGATCGGCTACAGCCCAATTGGTGGAGCAGCTCCTTTCATCCAGCAAACCCAAAGCCGCCAGTAAAAAGGCTCCCGTGCAGATACTCGCCACCTCGGCGCCCCTTTTATATTGCATATCAATCCAGTCGGTCAGCAAGCCGTTTGCCTTCACTGATTTTTCATACTGATGGTTCAGTGAAGGAATGATGATAAGGTTCGTCTTCGCAATTGCTGAAATGTGCTTATGCGGCCTTACGGCAAACAAGCCGTCATAGTATTCCACTTCCTCAGAAATGCCGGCCAATTCAACGTTAAACAGTTCTCTTCCTTCTTTTTCTTTCCGGTAGGCATTGGCCCGTGTAAATAGTTTATAACTGCCCGCTATGCTGCTGATGTTGTTGCCTTCTCCACCGGGCACTAAGATGGTAAGATGTTTCATCATAAACGTTGATCAAAACTAAACAAGTAGCATGTCCAAATCAACCCGCCACAATGTCCATTTTACACCCGGCCAAAGCAAAACGGGGAGAGTAGGTTTGCCGTATGAAGTTGAACGGAGCAGCACTTACTTACATTAAAAAATAAAAAAATGGTCAACATTATTCATCGCATGGGTATCAGGTCAGGAGCAGACGAGGCGTATAAAGCGGTAGCAACCATCGAAGGTATTTCCAATTGGTGGACAGAAGAAGTAAAGGGTGATGATAAAGCGGGGGGTAAAATACAATTCACGTTTCGGACAGAATCAGGAGACATCAAAGGGCAAATGCTGATGGAGGTAAAGGACCTGCATCCCGGGCAAAGCGTTCGCTGGCATTGCCTCGAAGGACCGGATGAATGGATCGGAACGGAGATCACGTTTGATCTTTCCGGGCAGGACGATCAAACCATCCTCCTTTTCGGACACAGAAACTGGCGTGAAGCTGTTGAATTCACGGCGCACTGCAGCATGAAATGGGCTGTTTTTCTTTTGAGCCTTCGCGACTATGTAGAATCAGGAAAAGGAAAGCCATCACCCCATGACATTAAAATTGATAACTGGAATTGAGAAGCAGATAGGTGATCCGAATAAGATGGTTTTGTGGTGAGACCCTGGCCAACCGGAAAGAACCTGTCTCACACCAGCGATCCTATAACAGCAGAACAGTCCTGGCAGCAGGCCGTTTCTGGCTCCCTATCTATCATCGTATGAAAAAGATTGGTAAGCATAAAAGCAGTAGCGCTTTCCTTACGGCTTTTATGCTTACCGGGTGCTTGTTGTGTATTTGCTCCTGCCGGGATGCGACCTTACCATTTCTATATGCCTACAAAAAGATCCGCTGACTTTCCGAAACCGAGGAAATGTGTTGCATCTTACCCTGCCTGTAGTCCTGGTACAGGCCCTGGATTTCTTCTGCCGCATCAGCAATGAAGGGTCCATGCGAAACGATCCTGTCGCCTGTCGGCTTCCCCGCATAGAGCACAAAACGAACGCATTCTTTTCCTGCTGTCAACTTCAGGTCACTGGGAGCGGCATCATCGAAGCGGTCGAGCCAGCCCACCTGGTCTTTGTGCAACGGCTTTTTTTCCTCACCCACCTGTATGCCGCCTTCAAGCATATACAGGAAGGTGTTATAGTGGGCAGGCAGTTGGAGCACCGTCGATACACCTTCTTCCAGGGTAATGTCAGCAACAAGCAACGGAGAATAGTTTTGGACAGGAGACGTTAAACCGGCCAATGTACCGCTGTAAAGTTTTATGGCAACGCCATCTTTCCTGCTGGTTGGCACATGCTCCGATGAAAGGTTTTGCAGCCTTGGTTTCACCCACCTGTCTTTTTGGGGAAGATTGAGCCATAACTGCAAAAGGCGCAGCTTTGCTTTTTTGTCTATCGTTTCTGTGTGAACAATGCCACTGCCGGCTGTCATGATTTCAAAATCACCCCCTTTCATCTTATGACGCTCATCACCGATTTCACCTTCCAAAAGAAGGGAAACCGTTTCAAAGCCAGCATGGGGATGTGGTCCTCCAACAGGCAGGTCGTCTTGCTTATCCAGCAGGTCATCCATCAGGAAAATAAAGGGGTCAGTGTCTGCAAAACTGCCGGCAACTACAGGACGGGCCGTATGCCCGGCTCCCAGGAACCCGGGCTGCCCCTGCGGGGTATATTTTCTTACGAGGCTTCTGTTGATTTGCATACTATAAATTTTTATCGTGAATAAATTTATCTGCTTTGTCAGGCAATAACAGTTTCCACCTGTTTTACTACCTGGATCTCGGCATTGATCTTTACTTCTTCGCTCAGCGCTACGCCGCCGGTTTCCAGCAAGGCATTATAGTTCACGCCCCAGTCTTTGCGATTCAGTTTACCACTTACCGTAAAGCCGGCCCTTTCATTGCCCCAGGGGTCATTTGTCACTCCGCTGAAGTCCACCCTTAGTGTTACGGGTTTTGTTATCCCTTTTAGGGTTAGCTCACCCAGCAACGTGAAGGTGTCGTTATCCAGCTTTTCTACCCGGGTGGACCGGAACGTCAGTTGCGGATGGTTGTCCACCGCAAAAAAGTCGGAGGTACGCAAATGATTATCCCGTTGTTCGTTGTTGGTAAAAACGGAGGCCATTTCTGCTGTCAGCACAACCCTGGCTTTGCTGAAATCGTTTTCTTCTGTTTCCACTTCGGCCCTAAAGTTTTTGAACGAACCCGAAACGTTGCTGATCATCAGGTGCTTTACTTTAAACTGGAGTTCGCTATGGGTAGGGTCAAGTATCCATTTGGTAGTTGCCATAATTTTTACTGTTTTTGATGTGACAGGGCAAAACTACCTACCTTTACTTTCAAAAGGTAAGCACTGTACAAAAGGTTAGTAGTTACCATCAGGTAAGTGTAAAAACAGTCTCATGGCATCCTTAACAAACAACGGGATTCATACAATAGAGCAGTGCAAAGCAAACCTGCTGTCCATTGGCGATGCGCTTTACGCCATCGGTGGAAAATGGAAGCTGCGGATCATTGTGGCCCTGATGTCCGGCAACAAACGCTTCAACGAACTACAGCGGCTGGTAGAAGGCATCTCTGCAAAAGTCCTTTCGGCTGAACTGAAGGAGTTAGAGATCAATGGCTTTATTCAACGCCGGGTTTTTACGGGCACACCTATAGTGGTTGAATATGAATTAACAGCATATGCCGGCACCCTGAACGATGTGCTGGAATCGCTGGGAAAATGGGGAGCGATGCACAGGGAGACCGTAAAGAAAAGCATGAAAAAGAAAAAGCAGGCTGCACCCTGACCGGTCTTCTGATCACCATCAGTCATACAGTGCTTTTGCCACCGGTGTGATGTTGTACCGGTAGAAAGGAGGAATCCCATTCGCCGTTAACGAACAGGTATTGCTGCAGGCGGGTTTATTCCGTGTGCTGTAGCCCCCGAACGTCAGATGAATAAAAAAAGAAAGCCAAACTGTTACGACAAAAGCTAACTACGGAACTGCAGCCGGATTTGCTGCCGGACAACGAACAAAATGCCGGAATGGTTTTCCGTCGCCGCCGGCTTGTGGTCTAAATGACACATCACCCTGCCTGCTGTTGGCTGTCAAGGAAAACTGTTTCTTTTCCAAAGCGTCTTTTATAGTGAGCTGAAATTTGTTCCACCTTTCTCAAACAACCATCTCACTTCGGGGGTTGTCTGTGCAAATGAAACCATAGATCAGGAAAAAAGACAGAAGCAAGTTTTTTCATTTTTAAATAGCCAGGATCGTTCGATAATAATGCGGCAAATCCAAAGCTGCAAGAAGAAGGAAGGCTACTATGGGAGCCTTACTGTTTGATAAATTTATGGATCTCTGAAAAATTGGTTGCATTGTCTCCAACCTTCAAAATATAAACGCCGCCAGGCAGTCCGCTGATATTAATACGGATATTTTTACCATCTCCTTTTCCTTCAAGAAATACCTTACCGGTTCCATCTGTTAATTGATATCTGACGACACCAATCTGTTTGGCGTTTGATGTCACACGTAGCCAATCGTTGGCAGGGTTAGGATAAATAGAAAAGTTATTGGAAGCGGATGGAGTTGTCGCAAGAGAATTGAGTGACTTGGTAATCGAAGTATTGCTAATATAAGTGAACTCTAAAATGCTTCCCCGGTTTGTACTTACTTGTGGATTTGTTGCGGAAGGGCCGGAGGTTATTAAAGTACTATCAACTGCTAAATAAATTTTACTGCCATCAGGTGAAATGGCCAGGTCTCTATACCTGTTTGCTCCCATAAAATAACTAAGTGTATCACTAACAACTGCATCGCCACTACTGTTAAGTTTTACCCGAATAAGTTTGCCTCCTTTTAACGTTGTAATCAACAACGAACTGTTCCAACCGGCAATTGCATCTGATGAATAATAGGCAATATTACTCACAGCCTCACTCTCCCATGTTTTTGAATTTCCATTTGGATAGCCGGTTGAAGTATTATTGTTTTTAACGGCGGTTAATATGGTATGTAAATAGCTGTTGTTGGATGGATAAAATGTCTTGATAGGATTTTTGTAAGCAGGGCCAATAGCAGTTGCATTTGCACTTTCAGAAGTTATAAGAGGGCAGGAAGTCTGCCACATTCCGTCAAGTGTTGTATTGCTTGAAGTTGCTGCAGCCAAACCATTATAATTACCGTCATTCATTCCCACGATTAACGGATGTCCGTAATTTCTTTGCCGTTCTATAATATTAATTTCATCGTCAGAGAAGGGACCATGCTCTGTTGAAAATAACCTGGTAACACCAGCAAAAACACCCGTTCCTAACCCTTGCGGATTTCGGTGGCCAAGCGACCACACGGCACTTTGCCTGCGACTATTTTTTGGGTTGCCGGTTCCACCTTCATTAAAAGGATTGTCATTGGGCAGCCATTGGTTGAAACCTTTATCCTTATCCGGCTCAAGATTGAAACGTAAAATTTTCCCTTCATAAAAGTTGGGATCCTGCGCATTATTTTTTCTTCCGGCGTTGTTAAACTGGCCGGCACCCATGTCGCCTACGCCATAAAACAAGTAGTTTGTACCGTTAATGGGAGCAATCGCAAGCCTGCCTCCATTATGATCATTACTACCCGGTATGGTATCAACCAAAGTGACGGGGCTGGTCAGCGTTTGTGAAGCAGAACTGTAATTGTAGCGTACAATCCTGGTTTTATAAAAGCATCCTCCATCATTACTTACGCAGCCTGTAAAAGAATAGATGTATGCGAGATAAACATAAGGCTTACCGCTCAATAGTTGCGGATGGAGTGCTAAACCCATTAACCCACCCTGGGGTGATCTGCCCCCGAAATTTCGCATGGAAGTAAGGTCTATTAAAGTTGTTTTAGACCCTGTAGCAGGATTTATTCGACTAACCTTATACCCCTTGGCTTCTGTAACCCATAAGTAATTGTCAGGACCATAAGTAATCTCCCATGGGTCGCTAAGACTATTTGCTACAACCCTGTAATGAAACGTTTCACCCAAAGGACCGGTAACAGTTTGTGCATTGCCTGAAAAGACAAGAAAATAAGCAATGATAAAAATTACGACAGTAAAAATTTTATTCATAAAGAAGTAGATATGGCAAATAAAAATCCCTATTGTAAGATATATATTACTATTATTAATACAAGTGTTACCGGCAGTTAATTTCGTAGAGAGCCATTTACAACAATTTTACCGTCAGGCTGCAAAACGTTGCTAAATTGAGTATTCGTCTATTTTAGTAGTAGATTCTACTTTTAGATCTGGCTGGTTGTACTGCGATAATAAAGTCTGTGACGCCAGCTCGGTCCGGTATCACCACCAAAATTGACGAAGAACCCCGGACATATCCTTATTCTTCATTTAAAATCGACCCCTTAAAATTTGATAACGGGCATAACACAACTTCTTGCCCTGCCATGAAGTAAAGGGATGATTGACATCAAACCATGACACATAACGGGGAGGTGTTGCCGAAGGCAGGGATTTGGCATTCCTGAAGTTGAATAAGTTAAACAGTTTACAGTTTATGTGTCAGCTTCATAGTATGGCGTCTGCCCTACTTTTGGCAGTAAACCCTATTAGGGGTAGTAGTTTCTTCACTGCTCATTCTTTTTTCTTTCGCCGAGTTTTTTAATATCAGTGATGTCCTTTGACCGGGCATTCGCTTTTTTATCGGAGATCAGGTCTTCAAAACTTATAAAAGGAATTTCAATTTCCTTTAAAGTAACAATTTCTTTTTTAGTAAAGGACTGCCTGAACCGTAAAGGCGCTTTCAATTCAGGCAAAAAGTCAAGTGTAAACTTTTCAAACGCATACCTAAAAAATGATTTCTTAGGGTTAGGCGTTCGTTCTTCTTTAAACTGAGTGACGTCTTGACCTAATTCTTCTAATGCGTTCAAAAGTCTAAAGTAGTTGTCGTAAGTAGGATTATACCAAAAGTCCAAATCAGGTTTTTCAGCTATTTCTCCAGCTACATTCATGGAGTTTCTATAATACCCGTGCAGCGCAACAGCCGTACCACCGACGATTATATATTCCACTGAAAATTTGTTGAGCGTTCTGCAAACAGTCAAAATGCTATCAGTTAGGCTGCTTTCCATTATGTGTTTTAGTCTTCTTTTTATTTGAATATTCAGTTTGCAGTTTTTTCAAGAAAGCTTCAAACTCAGAAAAAACAACATCCTTACGCCTATTAGCATTACTTGACTTCTCATCTAATTTCAAGGACTCAAAACTTGTATATTTTTTCAATTCTGCCATACTTGTAAAGTTACTCTATTACCGTCAACAGTAGTATTACCGCTAATATACACTGCATTGCTGCCCGCGGTCATTTTTCTACTGGCTCAAGAAAAAGATCAGGAAAAATAACCACGAAAAAGCAACATCCGCGCAAATACCTTCTACGCGTATGGCCAATCGTCCATAAGATGAATGCGCTTCTCATCTGCCCTGGATGACCTTTGCACATAGCTCTGTGTTCAGCCCCAGTCAAACCGCAAAGAACCTGTTTCACACCAGCGATCCTTTCCCGGAAGAACACTCCTGGCAGCAGGAGTGCCGCCACCGCACCTGGCTGCTCCCCGGCCTACCATGGCAGAAAAGCAGTAGGCGCAGCACCGGCTCATGGAGAAAAACAAAAAGGCTTGCTTGTGATAAGGCCTGCTCGCATCACGCCATACCGGTCATCAAAAACGATTTGACCGCACAGCGCAACACGCCTATATTCATCCCTTTATTTCAATACCTACATACCCAATCCAAACACATGAATCGAAAATTGCTCTTTCTGGCCCTGGTGGTGATGGCCCTGGCACAGTCAGCACTTGCGCAGGACAGCACCCGCCAGCGGGCCGGCGGCGGACGTTCCGGCCCCAGGAACTATGCGGATGTTATTACCAAGGACGCTGTCACCGACAAAGGCCTGTTCAACGTGCACAAAGTAGCCGACCGGTATTATTTTGAAATTCCCGACTCCCTGCTGCGCCGCGACTTTCTCTGGATCACCCGGTATGCGGCCATACCGGCGGGCTTCGGCGGCGGCTATGTCAACGCTGGCTCCTCGGTGAATGAACAGATGGTCATCTGGGAAAAAGCTGACAACCGCATCCTGCTGCGCGGCAAAAGCACGGCCAGCTTTTCTGCCGACTCGCTGCCCATCAACATCTCCGTGCAGGCCAACAACTATATGCCGGTACTTTTTTCCTTTGAGATCGCCGCCCTGAACCGCGAGGCCGGCACCTCCGTGATTGATGTCACCCGGCTGTTCCTGACCGATGTGAAAGCGATCAGCGGCATCACCACCGGCCTGCGCACCACCTACCGTGTCAGCCGCCTCGATGAGGCCCGGAGCGCTATCAGCAGTATGAAAAGCTTTCCGCTGAACGTGGAAGTGCGGCAGGACCTTTCCTACGATGCAGCGGAACCGCCCTCCCAGGCCAGTTCCGGCACCATCAGTGTGCTCATGAACCAGTCCATTGTCCTGCTGCCCAAAGTACCGATGCAGCCCCGCATCAACGACCACCGGGTGGGCTATTTCAACATCCGGAAGATCGATTACGGCAGTGAGGCCCACAAAGCCGATGAAATAGCCTATATCCGCCGCTGGCGCCTGGAGCCAAAGGACATCGAAGCCTATCGCCGCGGCGAACTGGTAGAACCGGTAAAGCCGATCGTTTATTACCTCGACCCGGCCACGCCGGCGAAACTGCGCCCTTACATCAAAGCCGGCGTAGAGGCCTGGCAGAAGGTGTTCGAAACAGCGGGCTTTAAGAACGCCATCCTTGCAAAAGATCCGCCCTCCCCACAGGAAGACCCCGACTTCAATCCCGAGGACGTTCGCTACTCCGTTATCCGCTATGTGGCCAGCACCACACGAAACGCGGTGGGACCCAGTGTATCGGACCCCCGCAGCGGCGAGATCATAGAAAGCGATATTATCTGGTACCATAATCACCTCCGCTCCTACCGCAACCGCTACCTGCTGGAAACCGGTGCGGCCAACGAAAGGGCCCGCACCCTGAATACGTCGATGGACGAACTGGGTGAGATGATGAAGTATGTCATTACCCACGAGATCGGGCATGCCCTGGGCCTGCCGCATAATATGAAGGCCAGTGCCGCCTACCCGGTCGACTCCCTGCGCAGTGCCGCCTTTACGGCCCGCAACGGGATTGCCGCCACCATCATGGATTATGCCCGGTATAACTATGTGGCCCAGCCGGGCGACAAAGGCGTTCGGTTTATCCGGCAGCTGGGACCCTACGATCATTACGCCATCAACTGGGGCTACCGGTACCTGCCCGATGCCAGAACCGCCCGTGACGAAGAGCCCATACTAAGCAAATGGATCGAAGAAAAAGCGGGCAACCCGGTGTACCGGTTTGGCAGCGGGGAGCCCTTTGACCCGGAGAGCCAGACAGAAGACATCGGCAATGACCCCATCAGGGCCAGCACCTATGCCGTGCAAAACCTGAAGCTCGTTGCGCCCAAACTCTATGCGTGGACAGCCGGCGAAACCAACAACTACGAAGACCTGGAAGAACTCTATGGCGAACTAACGGCTACGTTCAGCCGCTATATTGGCCATGTAGTGACCAACATCGGTGGTGTGACCAACGACCGGAAACGGCCTGCCCAGCAGGGCCAGGTGTTTACGCCGGTACCCGCCAGGGTGCAAAGGGCATCGATGCAGTGGCTGCTGACCCATGCCTTCAGCGCCCCGGAATGGCTCAACCAGAGTAAGATTGTCGAAAACATCCACCACGCCAATCATGTGGAGGAGATCAGGGCCCTGCAGGTGCGTCACCTGAATGCCCTGTTATCGCCCGACCGCATGGCCCGACTGATGGAAAACGAGATCAGGGATGTTGACTACAATGCAGCCGATATGGTGGGCCAGTTGCAGCAGGGCATCTGGAAAGAGCTGGCCACCGGCAGCAAGATCGACATCTATCGCCGCAACCTGCAGAAAGCCTATATTGAACGCTTAGGCCAGTTGCTGGCGCCCCCACCGGCAAGGCCAGCCACGCCTGCAGCGGCTTCACAACGGTCGGCCAGCGCCACACCGTTCAGCCTGACCCAATCCGATATCCGCTCCATCGCCAGAGCACACCTGGTAAAGCTGGCGCAGCAGCTCAGGGCGGCCGCACCCCGGCATACAAACGATCTGACCCGTTTTCATATCGACGATGCCATGGCCCGGATCAACACGATCCTGAACCCGGACAAATAAACCCTCCGGATCGAAAAAAAGCCGTCTCCACCCAAACGTAGAGACGGCTTTTTTTCTTCCTGTTTGCTGTAGCGAAAGCCGCAAACCCTCCCCTGGTAATAAGCCACAGGGGATTGATTTTCGTTAGGAAAACAGCTGGCAACAGGAGCAGCAGCATACGACCAGTTGCCAGGCTTTATAGATTTCCGGTACCATCTGTGTTGCTTCAGCAGCAAGCAAGGCAACGGAACCTGCATGCACCATAACTTCTCACAGAATACGCGATGTTTTGCCCCGGGTTTTACCATTATCCGGGCAAATAAATTTTGAATACCGAGCCCTCACCAACCGCACTTTCCACTTCTATAAAACCGTCATGGTTTTCTACCACCTTTTTTACAATCGAAAGCCCTACGCCCGTTCCGCTGTATTCAGCCTTTCCATGCAAGCGTGTAAACATCTGGAAGATTTTTTCGGCATACTCCATCGCAAAACCAATCCCGTTGTCTTTTACGGAAATCAGGTGGTAGGATTTGCCTGCTTTCGCCACTTCTTCCGCCCCTATCTCTATTCGTGGCGGCTCACCTGCTTTGCTGTATTTCAATGCATTGCTGATCAGGTTTTGAAACAGTTGTTGCAACTGTCTTCTGTAGCCTTTTACAACGGGAAGCTTTCCCACATGGATGGCAGCGCCTTTTTCTTCAATATCCAGGTCCAGGTCTTCCAGCACCCGCTGCACTTTTTCATTCAGGTCAATGGTTTCGGTTTCGTGCGGACGAAGGCTGACATGGGAATAAAGAAGCAGGTCATCAATGAGGTTTCCCATGCGCTGGGTCGCATTTTGAATACGGCTGAAGGACCGCGCTTCCGTTTCGTTCAACCGGTTGCTTAATTGCTCCCGTAATTGGTTGGTGAAGAAATGAATCTTACGAATCGGCTCTTTCAGGTCGTGGGAAGCGGCATGGGCAAACTCTTCCAGGTTGGCATTGGAGCGCTGCAATTCTTTGTTGGCTTGCTGGAGCGCTTCATTTGCCTTTGCCAGTTCTTTGGTACGCTCTTCTACCAGGTCTTCTATGCGTTGAATGGCCAATACTTTCTCGGTAATATCGAGTACGGATCCGATAAAACGGGTAGGCTTATCTTCTGTGTTAAAATAGACTTTGCCCTTTGCTCTCACCCAGCGGACGACGCCATCCTCGGCTCCCACTGTCCGGTATTCTACATCATAATCACCACCAGAGATGGATTTGATAAACAGGTTGTCAATCACGTTAAGGATGCGTTCCCGGTCATCCGGGTGCAACCCGCCAACAAAATCCCTCTCGTAGGTAACCGGCTGATCATGGCTGATGCCAAAGAGGGTGCGGCAACGGTCATCCCAATGCATGGTGCCCTTTTCCAGGTCCATATCAAACGTGCCCAGTTCGGCTGCTTCTTTTGACAGCCTTACCTGCTCCAGCGCTGTTTGTAAGGCTTGCCGGTTTTTTTTGGCTTCGTGTATATCGATGCTGGAGCCCACATAGGCGAAAACATGGCCGTTCGCATCATAGGCAGGAATCGCCTGGGAAAGCACCCACCGGTATTCGCCATCCTTGTGGCGCAGGCGATGCTCCATCTCGTAGGGCTGGCAGGCCTCTACCGCCCTTGTTACCGCCGCTGTAGCAGGTGCCAGGTCATCGGGATGCAGGAAAGCTTCCCAGCCCGCTTCCGCAATTTGTTCCTGCGTAATGCCTAAAAGCCGGAGCGTTGTTTTGTTGACATAGCCATACGACCCATCGGGCTTCAACTGCCAGATAAGATTAGGGGAGGCATCAGCGAGTAACCGGAACCGCCCTTCGCTTTCCTCCAGCTTTCTTCGGGTCTGCACCTGTTCGGTTACATCAACACTTACGTCCAGTACGGCATAGACATGGCCTTTTTCATCAGATAAGGGAATGAAATTAATGTTGAAGTACCGGGTCGTTTTCTCCGCCTTGAAAAACACCGCCACTTCCCTTGCCTCAAAGGGCTCCCCGGTAGTGCGAACGGTATCGATCAGGTGAATAAATTGCTGGTCTTCCTCCACCACCCCGGATAGAAGCGTACGGAAAGATTGGCCTTCAATAGCAGGTCCTGCCCCCATGAGGTCAATCATTAGCTGGTTGGGATTTTCAAGGATCAGGTCGGGACCCACAAAAACACCGATGGCCGTTGGTGCAGAGTTTAAAATGGACCGGAGTTTGGCTTCGCTCTCCCGGATGGCATCCTGCGCCCGTTTGCTTTCGGTGATATCGTGAAAGAACACCGAAAGGCCGCCGTCATGAACCGGGTAGATGCTCGCCGCAATCCAGGTGCCGAGTAGTGGTGAGACGGTTTCATAATGCACAGGCTTCCCTGTTCGCAGTGCCTCGTAGTGCTTGTGGTAGGATTCGCTTCCGACCGCCGTTGGAAATTCGGTCCAGTAATGTTTTCCGAGCAACCGGTCACGGTCGCGGTTCCAAAGTTGCGCCGCCCGTTGGTTGACATAGGTAAAATTAAAACCGGCGTCCAGGGAATAAAAAGCATCTGTGGTGCTTTCCAGGATGTCGATGGTATGTTCATGGGCTGTTTGCAGCGCCGCCTGGCTTTCTTCCACCTGGTGATACGCCTCCCGGAGGGCCCGGTGCTCTTTTCCTAATCGTTCGGCTTTCACCTGGTCCGTAATATCGCTTGAGATATGAATAATAGAAAGCAGGGTACCGTCTTCGGAAAGAACCGGGTGGTTGCCAGCCTGCCAGAACCGTTCAGAAAAGCGGTCGCCTTCCCACACATCATAACGAACCACGGGTAGTGCATGCGGCTCCTTGTGTTGCAGCACATGCGCCAGGGAAGCACGCAGGTCAAAGCTCCCCCTGTCTGCTGCATCGTCGGGGTTGGAGGGATAGGCTTCAAAAAGCCCTTTGCCCACCGGGCTTTCTTTTCCCTTAACAATTTGGCGCAGGTGAAGATCGGTCACTGCCAGGATGGTGAACTGCGGATGATCGGGTTTCAACAGGATACCGTTGCCCGGAAAGGCTTTAAAAAGCGTGGTACAGGCCTGCTCCTGGCTGGTGGCCGGGCTTTGCACATGGTTGGTCATAAAGGATGAAAATAAAGAAAACTACGTATGCAGAAGCAAACAAGGATGGTTGCAGTTTTGTTCAAATCATTCGCCGGTGTCTTCACAGCCGGTCTTTGTGTTTTGCCTTTGGGGTGAGACCCTGGGACATCCGGTTCCGGTCATGAAACACCGTCTGCCGCCTGCCTTTCTATAGTTTGCACAATACGACCGACAGCAGGTTATATAAAAATGATAGCAGACGTGTTGCTTTAAAATAGCAGGTTTACCGCTCTTTTGTTGTTGGTGCAGCTATCGCACCAGACCTGGAGGAACACCAACGGCGGCGTAAATTTGTGATTGATTTGTATCGCCATGGAATTAAAGAATGTAGCTTACAACCAATAGTAGTATTTACGCTAATATACGCTGCTTTTTCACCCCGTCTAGTCTTCCTTTGACTTATTTAACTATCAGGAAAATTAGAAGCAGAAAAACAATATCCAGCGAATAAGGCCTACTGACATAGCAAATCGGCTATGGGATTAATGATATTCCCCTCCGTGATGTTCACAGATGACCTCCGAGTATGGCTTTGTGGTGAGACCTTGGACAGATAATAGTTTGCCTATTACGGATATGAGACAAGTCCGACGTTAACTGTCCTGTAAATTAAATTATACTGCTGACGGCTGAATAAAACCTAAATTCTTACAGCTAAAAATATTAGTATTTTCGAATTTCAATACGCATTACCTTTAACCCATGATTGCCTTTAAGAACGATATACAATTGGGGAACGGCATTTACACTATTCCTGACCTGGCACTCATACTGCAATTGCCATCTCATAAAGTGAGAAGATGGCTTACCGATTTCTATGATCAAAGACTGGCCGATACGAAAGGAAGATATTCATGGGGAGAGGGCAGGGAAAAAGCAACCAACTTTCTCACCCTGATTGAGTTTTATGTGTTTTACCTGTTGCGGGAACAAAAGATCGGAGCCGGTAAAATATTGGAAGCCCACAGGCACATGTCCAAGGAACTTAAAACGGCCTATCCATTTGCCTCTTACAAATTGCTGGTCAACAAAAAACATATTCTGTATGGAATCGATGATGACACTTGGGTGCATGCCAATAAGAGCAACCAGATTGTTATTCATAAAATGATAGAAGACTTTTTTAAAAAAGTAGACTTTTCAGAAAATGACCTGGCTAAGCGCTTTTGGCCTTTGGGAAAAGACCATAGCATTGTGGTTGACCCACATCATCAGTTTGGCCAGCCGGTTGTTCATGGAACCAATATCAATGCCGCTACTATTTTCTCTATGTACGAAAGCGGCGAACCATTGTCAACTATAGGCATCTTGTACGATCTTACAGAGCAGCAGGTGAACGATGCTATTGCTTTCTGTAAACGTAAAGCTGCATGACAGAAATCTACCTTGACGAAAATCTCTCAGAGTATGTTGCCGATGCCCTAAATGCATTAAACAAGGGCTATTTCAGAGACATCAATGTTTACTCCACCAAGTTGAAGTTTGGCAAAGGTGTACCAGATGAAGAGATCATTCCAGCCATCGGAAAAGCAAAAGGTATCCTCATCACCAAAGACACCAATATTCACAGAACTAGAATGCAATACCAACTCTGTGAAAGGTATAAGCTGGGCGTATTCTTTCTGAAACCATCTAAAGGAATGGACAAACATTGGGAGATCGTCAAAATGCTGATTGAAAACTGGGAATCTATTGTTCAGGTCATCAATAAAGAAAAACTCCCATTTGGTTATGAGATACCAACAAGAGGCAAGATGAGAAAGCTATAAGTCATGATTTCAAGTCGTTGCTTATGTTCGCAGCCCTACCTCCTGCTTATTAGTAATCCGACGTGAGATTTATCGAATACATTTACTCATTACTTCCCAAAAAATAAATCGGATGTAGCGGCAACAGGTTTTTATCGTCATCGTCCATCTTTTCATAAAACTGCTGCCAGAGCGAAATCAATTCTTCTCCGTTTATCAGTTTAATGTGCACATTCGCTTCTCTGGCAAACCGTTCCGCATCATTACTAAAGCGGCCACTGGTCACAAAGAGCCCTACCTCTTCACCGCCATTGATAAGTCCTTTCAAACTCCGGATAGCATCAGCGGCAATGGGGTTTTCAGGATAATGCTTTACTTGTACTTTTAAACGTGGTGTCTGAATGCCCAGCGGGTCCTGATAAGCGATGATATCCAGTCCACCATCTTTTCCCTTTGGCGATACGAACGGAGTATAATAACCCATTGCACGTAAAAGCGCCGCTACAAGGTTTTGAAATTCATAAGGATTCTTGCTGTTAATGAAATCCTTGATACCGGAGATTGCCTTTTCTTCCAGCAAGGTTAAATTGGCTTCCTGTGATTGTGCGGTTGCTGTTTCCACCGGCACATCATCATTTTGCGGCTCTTTCGTCCTTGTCTCTGCCCGCCACTTATGATAAGCTGCTGTGGCAGACTCTAACAACTCTACAGGTGAATATTTTTTAAAAGCGGCTTCGCCTTCCGGTGTAAGGTACCAGATGCCCTTGCTTCTTACCAGATAACCTGCCTTGGTGCAATCAACAGAATAAAATTGAAGTACAGACTCCCAGCGTACATAACCTGTTTTCTCCAGAATTGCTTTTTCCCAATCGTTAAACTGAATGCGCTCACGAATACGGTTGATGATTTCGCGACCGGACAACTGCCCACCTTCCTCTTTCAATATTTTAAAGGTTTCATAAATAGTCTTTGCACCGACTGCTTTTGATGGCGATATATCAGTTAGTTGTTTTGTTGGTTGCATATCAATTGTTCATTAACATTCTGAAGCTTCAATAATTTCATCTTCTGCAGCAAGGGCAAGATTATTTCTACTGCAGTTCGCCCTTTCTTCTTTTGATTTCAAAGCAGCCAAACCATACGGCATGGCGACAACTTTGTTATGCGATCGTTTGAACGTCTGAATCCATTCGATAAAAGATACAACATAAGCATCGTTTGCGTTTGACTTATGTCCCTGACCCTGCCGCACCAGCTTTAACAAGTGACCGGGGAGAGGAACAGGCTTAGAGCCAAAGTAGTAGAAATTTGTTGACAATAATACATTCTTACCACCCAAATCCCGATCTCGGTTCTCTTCTGTATGTACGCCTGGTCTCATTGAAGGCTTTCCATCCGCAGAAAAATCATAGATACAGTCTCCTACAATTCTTTTCAAGTCAGTGCTTTCGACATTGGGTATTTTACCTTGCAGATATCTTTTACAGTATTCGTCATATTCATTAAACGTCTTTACATCGGTTACTTCCATGGCATAGACTACCATATTTTCAAAGCCATAGCCTTTTGATCCTGTTCCAACAATCCAATCACCAAGTTGAGCTGTTCGTCGGATTACAGGTTTGCAAATAGCTAATGTGCAAACATCCCAAAATGGATTTGGAGCAGCACCATTATCATACAGCAAACAATAAGAAAACAGTTTAGCCATTATTTCCTTTTTGGATTATGTTTCTGTCTATATAGTCATTGTACAGTTCATACAATGTTATCCGGATATTTTCCTTGCTGAACCAATACGATAGCATTGTTCATATAAATCCATCATTACACCTCAGCAAAAAACTGAAGAGCAAAATCACAGAATTCACGAATGACGTCTTTGTCTAGTTCAAATTCCTTGCGATTGCCCAAATAGTTTCTACAATCAGGTGTCATCTCCTTGCCTTGCTGTAATTCGGCGACAGAAAGACATTTGATGTGTCGTTTCGAAACCAAAATAATAAATGCATTATGGTAAGGGTAATCTTTGGGGAGGTCCTCATTGGAGAAACATCCATTGGCCCGAAACTTTACTTCCACAAAATAAACCTGGTTAGTTTTTGGACGTTGTACGACAAGGTCCGGCATGCGTCTGATGTGGTTGGCCACATCACTTCGCACACCCTTTAGCAAGTCCATGATACCAGGAATAGAATTTTCCATCCCATAGCGAAATACGTTGAATTTTAAGGTCAGGAAAAGTTCTTCAATTAAAGTTTCTGCAATCCTTCCTTTGATCATGCCATAGCGGTATTGCCACTCACGATCATCCATCCCGGTTTCATCAGGCTCAACGAATGCATTCGATTGTTTTTCTTTTCCATTATTGTAGTAACAATCTGTACACTTTCCGTTCGGGAATTTAGTGTAGGAACCACATACGATACAGTTTGGCATAAATCTTCTTTTATAGGGTTTGAATTATTTCTTTCTTACTTTTTTAACTGCGCAATAATCTCCCGGAAACTCCCCAGCGCACTTTCCAAATTCTCCGCAATTTCCTCCGCCAGAACATCCGGGTCGGGAAGGTTATCCAGGTCAGCAAGGCTCTTGTCCTTCAGCCAGGTAATATCCAGAGAGGTTTTATCCCTGCTGATGATCTCTTCATAGCTATACTTCCGCCAACGCCCTTCAGGGTTCGTAGCCGCATCAAACGTTTCCTTTCGCTTGTGCCGGTTAGCCGGGTTGTAGCACCTTATAAAATCCTGCAGGTGCTCCAGTTTCAGCGGGTTCTTCTTTAGCGTATGGTGCACATTGGTGCGGTAATCATAAAACCAGGTCTCTTTGGTCCAGGGGTCTTTGCTCGAAGGTTTGTTATCGAAGAACACCACGTTAGCCTTTACCCCATTGGCATAAAAGATACCAGTGGGCAGGCGCAGTATGGTATGCACATCGGTTGTTTCCAGCAGCTTCTTACGCACCGTCTCACCTGCCCCGCCTTCAAAGAGCACATTGTCCGGGATCACCACGGCTGCCATGCCGGTTGGCTTGAGCATGGAGCGGATGTGCTGCACAAAGTTTAGTTGCTTGTTGGAGGTGGTGGCCCAGAAGTCCTGGCGGTTATAGGTAAGGTCTTCTTTTTCCTGCTCGCCTTCTTCGTTGGTAAAGGTCTGGCTGCTTTTTTTGCCAAAGGGTGGATTGGCCAGCACATAATCGTACCGCTGCTCCGGTGGGGCAATCAGGGCATCGGCAGGAGAAATGGAGTTGTCCGAATCAATGTCGCCGATGTTGTGCAGGAAAAGGTTCATGAGGGCCAGCCGGCGGGTACCAGCCACGATCTCGTTGCCCCAAAAGGTGCTGAACTTTAAAAACTTCGCCTGCTCTCTATCCAGCTTGTGATTGGCCACAATAAAATCATAAGCGGCCAAAAAGAAACCACCCGTACCGCAGGCCGGGTCGGCAATGGTTTTCATGGGTTCGGGACGAACACACTCCACCATGGCCCGGATAAGGGAACGAGGCGTAAAGTACTGGCCGGCGCCGCTCTTGGTATCTTCTGCATTCTTCTCCAGCAGGCCTTCATAAATATCGCCTTTTACATCGGCGCCCATCAGCACCCAGTTTTCGGCATCTATCATCTGCACTAGCTTATAAAGCTTGGCCGGGTCCTGTATCTTGTTCTGGCTCTTGGTAAAGATCTGTCCCAGGATGCCCCGGCTCTTGCCCAGTTCCCGCAGCACCACGGTATAATGCCCTTCCAGCTCCGCACCCCGCAAAACGGTTAGACTTTGCCAGTTGTAGGCCGGTGGTATATTGATGGTACGGTTGTACGGCGGCTTGCTGTATTCATCGGCCATTTTTAGGAACAGCAGGTAGGTTAACTGTTCAAGATAGTCTCCGTAGCCAACACCGTCGTCTCGTAACGTGTTACAAAATGACCAGACCTTCGATATAATTTGATTCGTACTCATTTGTCTTTGAACTGTGATTAGAATGATTGGTTGATGGGCTATGATTTTTTTGCCGGTTTCATCACTCGTTTGAATTGGAGGCTTTTTGCACCAAAGTTGATGAGAAGACCGGTTTCTAGTCCATAAGCCTCTAAGTAATTGATGGCTTGTGCCAAATGCACATCTTCCAAATGTATGATCGCTTTCAATTCCGCCATGATCTTTCCGTCAACAAAGAAATCAACCCGCCTTGTTCCAATGCTCTCTCCCTTGTAGAAAATTTCCATTTCATGTTCCCTGCTGAAGGGAATGTTTTGTCTTTTGAACTCAAGGGCCAGGGCCCGTTGGTAGATGACCTCCTGAAAACCATTTCCGAGTACCCGATGCACTTCCATACAGCAACCAATGACCTTGCCTGTCAACTCGCTTTGAGGATATCGATCATTTACGATAGTGCTCATACATTCATAGTATTCAGTTAATCAAAAAAATCACAGTTCAAGACATCACGAAGGGTATTGCAGAAAGACCAGACTTTGGATATAATTTGATTGGTGGACATAAAATAATTTTTTATGTACTAAGCTGAAGTGCTGCTATAAACTTCCGTTGCGTCGCACTCTTGTACGTTCAGTAATTCTACTGAACTAGGCGTAATACACAATTGCCAACTTTGAAGTCAAGGATAAATTTTTGCAAAAACTAGATAACACTTCTCCTCAACTTAATTCTAACTTAGTCTTAATCCCAACAGTGAACCTATTTGGTTAATTATCGGAACCCATTCCTTATTCTTTACCCAATGGTCTGCCGTGTTTCTACTTGGAAAGGTTGAATGCAAAACACTGAACCCTTTCCTTTGGTAAACATTTCCATGTTTTGGATATTTAATTTCAAAAAAAGAGGAAACACGACTACCTAAAGAGAGAATGACTTTAGGTTTTAGAAGACTTAATTGCTCATCTAAATATTTACTGCAATGTCTTATAGCGATTTTAAAATTTTCTCTTCCATCTAGTCCTCCTTTATTTGCCTGCCAAACAAAACATTTGACCAAGTCAGTGAACACCCAAGAAAAGTTTAATTCATCGAATTGAATCAATAGCTTTCGCATTTCAGATTGATGATGTTTTGAGAGGTCCTGTTGCAAATAATAATGCTCTAGGCCTTCCAGCTCCGCTTGTAATCCTATTTGTTCTCTAAAACCTTCTTTCCTTCCTCCACCGTGAGCTTCAGCTATTATCAGTACGTCAATTGGTATATTTAAATGACGAGAGCTAAACCCAGGTATCATATTGCTATAGCTACTATTATGCTTTTTATCATTAGGAGCAAACATTTTTCGTTCTTCCCTACACCTTACACAGAGCTGCCTTGAATTAATTTGTTCATAAAATTCTTTGCAAGCTGGATGACTTAAAATTCCTTTTGACATGCTTCATGCTTTTAAGCTTGTAGTTGCAGCATCAAACCAGACTTCCAACTCTTGTAGGTTTTATCTTTTACAGTGTTAAAAAACTGAACGATATCATTTCCATCATCAGACAAAAACTTGAAGTAGTAACGCTGTTTAATACCCTTCTTTTCTAATGCAGCATTCAATTGTTTAAAGTGTTCTAAAGCGTCTCTTTGCTTTGCTTTGTTCTTCTGACTGTCGTCATCAGCTTTTTTTGTTTCAATTACGATAATGTCATCTACTCCTTTTAGTTTGAGAAAGAAATCAGGATTAAACTGTAAATGTTTAACGTGTGTTTTGGATCTACCTTCTGGTTTGAAAGAATAAGGGAAATGATAAAAACCATTATCTGCATTTTTTATAAATGCATCGAACAAGTCGATATTTATGAGAAGTGCTTTTATAAACTCTTTCTCAGGACTATAAGAAACATAAATGGCATTAAACGGTGTTTTTAGTTTGTCTTGCTCTTTTTTGACGATGCATTCACTTAGAGAGCTTTTCAGCTTGTCTAGGTCTGAAAGCTTAGATGCTAATTCTTGAATATCTGCCCCAGGTTCAATTATTTGTTTCTTTACTTTTTCTATTTCCTCATCCGTACTTGTAAACCTGCTGAAGGTTTGCTTTTCTTCTCCCGTGTAGGTTGAGCCTGTATTTTCTGTATAAATGAATAAGCCATGTGCTTTCAAACTTTCTTCACTAAATGATTGTCGGTTAAATTTTTCTAATTTGATTTCAATTAGCGCATCCGGTTTGTTTGATACCCTAGGTACCGCCTTGCCTAATTCTCTAAATAAAGGTCCAAATGCCGTTTGAGCTTTTGTGAAATTTTCTCTACTTAAGTAAGATGTATCATATTGTTTTTTCTTCAGTTCTTTCTCAAATTGCTTTTTTAACTCTGGAACCGAATACTTCGTTGCTAGCTTCTCATCCTTCTCTTTTAAATAAGTGTTTATTTCTATAGCCGCAAAGTCTAGACTATAGCCCTCCTGGTCTTCGTAGACATAAGAAATAATACTTCCAGCAGAATATTCAGCCTTGTAGGAAGAAATTTTTTGTTGTGGTACGAAACCGAACTCCTTAGGCATTGCAGCCTCTTTCTTTTTTGTTTCCACGGCTGTAACAACCGGTTCGTATATGAGATTGTACAATGGGAAGGAATATTGTTTTCTGCTTGCATCATATCCCCAAGATAAGCGGTTTTCTATTTCAAGAATTTCCTCGTAGATCTTCTTAATGTCTTCTGACCAAGCTTCGTGATTGTTCACCCGTAGTAGCACCTTTTCAGCACCCAAGGCTTGTTTTACCGCAGGTGGCATTCGCAAACCGCGACCTAAAACTTGGGAAATTAAAAGCCTAGAATTAAACGCTCGAGCTTCATGTGGTATGATGAGGAATACATTTTTTACATCCCAGCCCTCGGTAAGCATCGAAACCGAAACTATCCATTCAACCGGGTTATCTTTTTCATCTACCTCCTTTAGTAGTTGAAGGTTCTTCTTACGGATACTATCTGCGCCATCAGAAATTATTTTCTTTATCCGTGCTTTCTCATTGTCGTTTGATGGAAGACCTGATGTTACCCAAATACATTTTTTCTCTGCCTCTTCCTTGGAAAGGTTTTCCTTTCTCATAAGAAACTTCACGAGGTTATCCCATTCAATAATAGCATCAGCAATATCGGCGCAGACAACAATCGAGATGGGCTTTACATAGCTACCATATTCTTCGATGTTTTTCTTGTGTATTTCATAGGATTGCTGATAACCCTTGTTTCCTTTGTATTCATCAAAAGTTTTGTAGTCTACCTTTTTAACTATTCCACGATCAGTAGCCTGTTTCAATGAAAAACGATACACAAGATCATAGAAATAGTCCTGGTTATCAGATTTGTAATAAGGTGTGCCTGTTACACCAACTATATACTTGAAATTATACTCTTTACTTTTCAAAAAATCTTCCCATTTTTTTGTCTTTGTATCTAGTTCACCTGAGTAAATATGGTGGGCTTCATCATTCAATACAAGCACACTGTGATCTTTGTTTTTGAAGCTTGCTTCAATGGAAGATCCGGTACGGTCGTAGGTGGCATGAATATTTTCAATGCAGATGTCATTCTTCAAAATCGTTTCATTGGCATTCTTTATCTCTGGCTGAACAAAGTTTGGATTAATAGACCGCAAAATATCTAGCAGCTCCTTTCTACTATTTAATTCATTGAACTTGTCTTTTAAACCTTCTTCTATCGTTAATGAAGGGCATAAAACCAAAACTTTATCTACTGCCTCTTCACACAGCATGACCATCGCAATGCCATACATGAGATAACTTTTACCCGTGCCAGTTGCCAGATCAAAAGAACATGCCTTCAGTTCAGGAAGATGCAGCTTGGATAAGAAATCATCTTCGCCACCATGAAGTTCCCGAAGCTTTGGATTGACTTTATAATTTTCTTTTGCCAGCTCTTTTTGATTGTGATATCTATCTGACAACAGGAAGGCAATCGCTTCTTTTACCGCATTACGATGAAAAGAATAATCATCATCGTACAACGCTTCCAAATACGTGTCGTACTTGTTGACAATATCCTTTATTGCATCAGTATGAATAACTTTTAAAACAAGGTCTCGGTTGTTAATTCTGGCTGCCATTACTTAAAATCTTTTTTAGTAAGCACTAAGCTTTTTTCATTGCCATATATGTCAATCATTATTACAGCAAGGTTATCTCTCTCCCATTTGTCTGCGGGTAATACAATGTCAACTTCTTTCACATCTTCTTTAACCAAATTACCACCCCATCTAAAATCGTCCATTACAAACGGAGAAGCTGAGTTTGGATAGTTGTAGTCAATAAGTACAAGACTAAGTGTTTCAAACTTTTTAAACTGGTCCGGGCTGTACAATAAGCCCTTGCTTCTAAAATCAGTGAGGCGAATAATGAATACGTCGCTTTCGAATAACCCATCATTCTGTTTTCTTTTTAAAAGCTTGTATTCGGTTACAGGCTGAGAAATAAAATCGAAGCCGAAAGCATCTATCACTTCATTAACGTCTTCTTTTCTACGTGGCTGTTTGAACGGCGCTAATGCATCGATCTTACCTTCTTTGTAGCTATGCATTAGCCGAACTAGTACTGATACAGGTACTTTCAAAAAGGTATAAACCGTATCTCCATGTTTTATTTCATTCTGCATGAACTGCACTGCATTAGTCGGCACAATTACATACAAACGATCTCCGGCCTTATTATTAAGTTGTTTATGAAGTTCTTCAACAAATTCTTCATCTAGCGCTAAATTTGGATGATTCGGGTAATCCCATACATAAGCACTATTGACACCAATGTATCCTTGCATCTGAACACCTCTTATTTCATGGGCATGATGACGAACTTCGAAAAGCTTTAAAACAAAATCTTTATACTGATCCCATTTGAGATCAAGAATGCGATCCTTATCATAAATACCGGTATAAAATAGCGAAAACGACTTTGCCAGTTTTAGTTTCGGTTTTGTAGCATTTTCCTTGCTTTCAATAAAATTTATGTAGTATGTTATATCATCATTTCTTACAATTCTGCTTCCTTCTTCATCTTCCTCAATAGAACCTATTCTAAATTTACTTTCCGGACAGAATATTGTGAAATGCTTTGTTTTAAGAGTAGCCTTCACGAAGTGATTAAGGTTGGCCAAGAACGTTTGATCAATTGTTGGTTGTTCTTTAAGTGAGTTGTCAGAAATAACGAGGCAACTTTTAGCACTATCAAAGTCCGCAGAACTTATTCGATTAGACAAACCCACTTCCTTTTTACTCGTTGTGATACCATCAGTTAAAGTAATTAACCTAGATTGAATAGTATACATTGATAATTTGCCGCAATCAATTCCAATCCATTTTCTTTCTAATTTTTCCGCCGTTGTAAGTGTAGTGCCGCTTCCAGCAAAGGCGTCAAGTATAACGTCGCCTTTATTAGAGGATGTTTCTATTATTCTTTTAAGCAACTCTTCCGGCTTTTGGGTAGGATAACTAGCATTTTCCAAGGCCATCGGGTTTACATGATAAATATCAGTCCATAAATTGTTTAATGGAACCCCTTTTAGATTTTTTACATATTGCTTATACTCAGGATTTTTGCTTTTATTCTCCCATCTTAACTCCTTCTTTTCTTCCAACTCTTGAAGCTTCTTTTGCGAATATGTTTTCATGTATTGCCATCTGTATGCCCCTTTACCATCTTTGTCATCGTATTTAAACCGCTCTAAATAACTTGCTCCATAATTTTTAAAAAGCTTGTTGAATATGTAATTATCGGCATTCTTACGATATAAGAAGATCACATCAGTATCCGCACTAAATTTTTTTGCAAGCGCCTTACTGCTTCCCGTGTTAGTTGTACGCTGCCATATAATCTCATTTAAAAAGTTAGGCTCACCGAATACCTCATCTAATACGGTTTTTATATAATGTCCTTTCTTGTAGTCAAGATGTACATAAATACTTCCGTCATCTGCTAATATTTCTCGCAGAAAGAATAAACGTTTCCTTAAAAACTCAATAAATTGGGAACCAAACACTTTGTCTCGATAAGCTTTTTCCTTGTCTTTCATGAAATCCTGCTTGGTAGCAAATGGTGGATCAATATAGACTAACTTGATTTTATTACGTAATCCGTATTTATTGGGACCACCTTTTTTTATATCCTCATAAAGCGTTTTTAATGCCATTAAGTTATCTCCAAAAATGAGCATGTTTTTCCAGCCATCTTCCCAAGGATTTTCTTCATTGAAAATCCTTACTTCTTGTAGGGGAGCTTCGGGGGTATTGGTAAGAACAGATTGTTTTGGTTCTTTGCCTTTATAAACTAACTCGTACTCGGCTTTAAGTTCGTATTCCTGTTTTTTCGCCATTAAATTCTTTATTAAAAAGTTCCTATTATATTTTGTTCTTTGTCAACTGGGAACCACAAATAACTATGGTCCACGTCTCTTAAGAAATCCATCAAATTCGATATAAAAAATGAAAATGCAAGGTTATTTATTGTGTATAATTTGTTCTGTTGTCCTGGAATGTTATTCGGCCAGTATTTATAAAACTTGTCTTTATTAAACGCAATATGATTTACTTTAAATAGTCTACTATTTTCAGCTTCTTGCAATCCATCATTTGCTGCGTTAAGTCTTGGTTGAATCTGGTTTATTGAATTTAATCTCGCAAGTCCATCGAACGAGAAAACTCCATTAAAGAATAGACTATTGATATTTGTTTTGCCTGAAAAAATAAACTTCCCATTTTCATTGGCCCTTCTCACCACATTAGAAACGCCTTGATTGTTCATGTTAGCTTTAACTTCTATTATTGCTCTTACGGCATCTGGAGTTACAATTACGAAATCAGAATCTTTGAATAAGACGGGTTGCGATGAATCATAGATTAACAAGTCTATTTGACGAGAGGAAAGATGTTCGTCTCTATTTTCTGATTGCTTTACTACGAAACCTGTTGCGATATTAAAACTAGAAGGTAAAAATCTTGAAATTACGGACTTCAAAATAGCTTCTTTGTAACGACCGTCCTCTCCCCAATGATTGATGAGATTGCGGACACGGTCCTTAATCGCTAATAGTTCATTAGTAGTGGATATATGAAACTCTTTTGTACTCATAAGTATTTAGCTTCATTTTCAAACAACTTGTTCCAACTTTATTGCTCCAGTTTTCACAGCAATCGATGTATTCACCAATGGATATTTTTGAACCACCCCGGTGATCTTTGTTTCTATCTCAAATACATTATACGGCACCAGCACGCCATCTTCCACGGCTTTCTTGTAGCCATAGTCCGATACAATGTTCCGGTCGAAATAACCAAAGGTGCGGTTATCGGGTGTGGCTGTGAGGCCAATTTGAAAGGCATCAAAATAATCGAGCACCTGTTTCCATAAATTGTAAATGCTCTGGTGGCACTCATCAATCACGATAAAGTCAAAGAACTCCATCGGTACCTTCTGGTTGTACACCACGGGCATGGGCTCTTTGGGTTTCCACTTCTTTTCGGCTGGGTCTTCTTCTTCGTCGCGTTCATCCAGCTCGGTTCCTTTGAGGATGGAATAGAGGCGCTGGATGGTACTGATGTACACCTGGCTATCGGGAGGAATGAATGAACTGCTTAAACGGGTTACGCCATAGAGTTCGGGAAAGAGGCGGTTGTCATCCTGCGGTTCAAAACGTTTAAATTCCTGTTCGGCCTGTTCGCCCAGGTTCTTGGTGTTGACGAGAAATAGAATGCGTTTAGCCCTTGCAAACTTTAATAAGCGATAGATGGAGGTAATGGCAGTGAATGTTTTACCGCTTCCGGTTGCCATCTGCACCAGCGCCTTCGGTCTGTTCTCTCGAAACGACTTTTCTAAATTGGTGATGGCGGTTACCTGGCAGTCGCGTAAGCCATCCGGTTGCAACGATGGAATATCGTGTACCCTTGCCCGGAGTGTTTTGGGTTCCCGCAACCAAGCTTCAAATGTCTGCGGCCGGTGAAAGGTAAACACGGGTCGCGAACGAGGCTTGGGATCGCGGTAATCGGTAAACCGTGTTAGTTCGCCTGTGCTTTCATAAACAAATGGCAAGCGATCATTGTTGATGTATTTGAGTTTGGCGGAAGCGTATTCTGTGGATTGCTCTTCCACCATTGTGAGCCTCACGCCTTCTTCTTCGCGTTTGGCTTCAATAAGACCAACCGGTTTTCTCTTTACGAACAGGATGTAATCAGCAGGACCTGCATCCGTCTGGTACTCACGAATGGCGACACCAATACCTGCTGCAAGATTAAAGGACTTCTTATCCTGGAGAATCCATCCGCTGGCAGTTAGTTGGTCGTCAATGCGATCCCTCGCAAGCTGTTCGGGGTTTTGGTTCATGAAGTAGGACTAAAAATAAGATGTCTTTCAAATGCTAGCAACAAAATACCCAGAAAGGGTTAGTTGAAAAAGTATTCGCCTTACTTGGTTGACACCAGCAGCTCTCTAATGTCCACATCCAAAATCTCTGCTATACGCTTCAGCTCTTTTAGATGCGGCTGCGATTTATTGTTACAGAAAGAAGCCACAGCAGTTGTACTTTTTCCAAGCTTCTCTGCAAGAGACTTTTGACTAACGCCGTTTATAACTAGTACCTCTTTTATACGGTTAATTCTTTCCATGAAGTAGTCTCCAAATATATTGTTTATCTCCACGAAAAGCTATTGGCTTTCTTACAGTTATGTAAGTTAGGCTTGTCGTTTTATAAGCTTCCCTTGCAAGTTATTTTTATATTTATGTAAGTTATACTTACATTTATGCAAACAATAGTTATATGAGCGCCTTGCCAGAAAAACTTCACTCCTTCCATAGAAATCTTCACCAGGACCGGAGCAAAGCTGCCGCCTGGGCCATCATTGATGACTACTTCAGCTTCTTTAACTACGAAGCTTGGCGGAAAGACCTCTGGCAAATGCTGGTCGGTACGCTCACCTCCGAGCAGATGGATCAATTGGAAAAAGGCATGGACCGGCACAACCTGTTTTTCTTTTACGAGTACACGGTATTACTACTGGAAGCCGTAGACCTGCTGCGTGAGAAGAGGGAAGGAAAAGGCAAGAGGTAAAGAGGCGAAAAACAATAGGAAAAGGAATACTGATACAATCATTCATTCACCATAAAACCCCTCCCATGACCATTATCAACTTTGTTCAAAACAACCACAACCACCGGCAGGCTAATCCTCCGGTTGCCGCTCTTGAACACCAACGCTATTTCCGCCTGCTCGGCGGCTGGGTGGACCTGCTCTCGCGGTTCAATAGAGAAAGCGGTGAAGAACTCCGGCGCCTGCAGCAAGGCCTCTCCCCGGAGGAACGGGAGAAAAGCCTTACCCAACTGGCCCGCCTGCAGGAAGAATCAACCACCGGCCTTCAGCGGCTAACAGCCTTGCTCAAAGACGAAGACAAAACTGGGTCCACCGGCCGGCCACCCCTCCCTCCTGCCCGCTCCTGGGTCTGGCTATCCTTCCAGTATTTTTTTGAAAGCTTCAACCCCGAAATGGCTGCCTTCCAGCTCTGGACCCTGGTGCGGCCGGTGCTTACTGCCGGTGAAGGGCCTACGGAAAAAGAACGGGAAGAAGCAGCCTCGTTTTACGAGCTGGGGAAGCTATTGATGGAGGCGGCGTGGGAGATGCAAGAGGCAAGGAGGCAAGAGGCAGGGGGTGATTGGTGAGTAGTGAATGGGCAGTTGAGAAAGAAGAAAATCGTTCTATCGTCATCAACTCCTCTCCCAACATCCATACGACAAACGGTTCTATATGAAAAAGACAACACCTGCTAAAAAGCCCCGCAAAAGGGGCAAAGCGGACCCGAAATGGCAAACCGGCGACTACGAGCGGCGGGCCAGGTTCAGCTTTATTCTTCCCGAACCTTTTTTGATGCTCTGCCGGCTTTGCGATGTGACGCCGGAAGAGATGCTCACCGATTTTATCGATAACCTTTCCCACCGGAGCTGGAAGCGGGAAGGGCGGGAGGGGGCCAAAGCACACCTGGTGGCGTATTTCCTGGCACATGGTTACGGCCAGCACCACTACACGGAAGAAGAGCTCCGCCGGATGTTTCAGGAACTGGACGCGGTAGGCCTGCTCTTTCCTCAAAACGCAAAAGCCATCCTGTTTGACCGCTATATCGCCTGGCGTGACAAACATTATCCCTTTTGGTTCAAACAGTGGTTCCGCAAAGCAAGGCGCAAACTTCAAAACGCCCCAACAGCATGAAAGCCTTTCCCATCTACCACATGTTTGAAGACTTCTTTACGGCCCTGCAACCCGCTCTGGTGGAGATCGTGGTCAAAGCAGCGGCCCCTGATGCCATCTTCCTGCTGGGCGCTGCCATCGACCACCGGCGAAGTGAAAGCATCTTTACCCCTTCAGCTCCCACGGCCCAATACATCGGTGCGTGCACGGTACTGGTGCTGCTGCCAGAAGGGAGCGGCAAGGAGGTGCACGAATGGCAGGACCAGGTTGAAGCCCATTGCCTGGCCGCCCTGCTGCCGGTTACCGCCCTGGTGGTGCGTACCAGCCGGTTTGCCGGTTGGCTGCAGGAAAAGCACCGCTTTGCCCTTACCGTACGGGCATCGGCTCCCCTGCTCTACGACGCCGGCCGGGTGGCGCTACCCCTTGCGGATGGCGAAGTGCCCACTTTGCCCGACAAGGCGGCCGAAAAGATCCATACGGCGGGCGTGCAGAAGGCGGGTGAGTTCCTGGCTGGTGCGGAGCTTTTCCGGCTGCGCAGGCAGTACGCGATGGCCGCCTTTATGCTGCACCAGGCGGCGGAGCAATCCCTGGACACCCTGGTGAAGACCGGTACCGGCTTTTCAGCCAACACCCACAGCATCGACCGGCTGCTGCGCTATGCCGCCCTGGTCTCCTTCCGGGTAGCCCCAATCCTTCCGCAGCGTACCGAAAAGGACAAGCGCCTCTTCCGCCTCCTGCAAAAGGCTTATATCGATAGCCGCTATGAGGACTACAGCATCACGGAGGACGAGCTGCGCTGCCTCACCGGGCGGGTGGAGGAGCTCCACCGGGTGGTACGCGATTTTGGAAAGACAGTTTTTACGCCCAAGCCTGTGACAGCAGAGGACAGGAGGGATAGGCTTGAAGACCCCAGGTGCACAGGAATGGCGTGAAACCCATTAGTCTCTCTGTTTGAATTGTTAAAATCAGAAGGGTTAGCAAAAAGGGATGATAGTTAAAAACAAACCCTTGGATAGCAGAATATCTGAACCCTTACCGGGAGACCTAGGATCCTCAGAGTTAGTCTTTATGATGAAAATACCTCATTGTAAATCAACTATTACGTAAATGTTAACTTGTCAGCTATAGCGATACGGCTGAAACTGGGATTTACAACCAATTGAAACTAAAAAATAAAAATTAAGTAGTGAGAATGAACTACAAGATTATTAAATTAATATTATATGTGTAAAACTTCATTCGTTGTGTATAAATAAGATCACAGTTGTATTAGCACAGTATTTGAATCTTAAGCTACTTTAGAGCAAAAAAGGAATAGTTGCCACTATCCCTCGTCTACTAAGTAGGTGTTTGTTGTACCTAAATGTACTGAACTTTCATTATTGTAAAAACGCCGCTATGACACAAATTGCTATTCAAACACAGGTTGATGCCATCAAGCGAGTTGCTCAAGATGTGCTTAAATCGAAAGAAGCGACTTTGCAGTTTCTTATTGATGCTGGAATTATAAGGGAGAGCAAAACCGCTCACCACGAACATGTCCCCACCGCCCCCACTCGGAGCGAATCATCTCGGAAAAAAAAGAAAGACTAAGTCTTGGCTTACCACCAACCGTTTCAAATAACTGGTTTTCATAGCTGCGACAAAGAGGTCGGGTTAAGAATCTTAAATGGTGACGATGAGTTGAAGCCGAGCAATAATGCTTGGGACTGGTTGGGCCCAGGAGTGTACTTCTGGGAACAAAATCCAGGAAGAGCGTTAGAATATGCCATTGAAGTTGCACAAGGCAATCAAAAAAATGCCGGTTCTATCAAAACGCCCTTCGTAATCGGTGCAATCATTGAATTGGGGAACTGCTTAAATCTTATGGAGCCCAATTCTTTAAGCATTGTAAAACAGGCTCATGCCTCGTTAGAGGAAATGTTTATAGAGGCTGGTAAAAAGATGCCAAGAAATAAAGATGCAAATAGAAGGTTAGATTGTGCTGTTATACAGATGGTTCACCAAACTAATATAAGAGAACGCCTGCCCCCATATGATACAATTAGGAGTGCCTTTGTTGAGGGTGCTCCGATCTATCCAGAGTCTAATTTTACAGAAAGACTGCATATTGAGATTTGCGTACTTAATACCAGTTTGATCAAGGGGTACTTTCTACCTCGTCCTATAGCTGAGTTCAACCCTTATCTACACAAAAATTTCGTCAAATAGGTAGCTAAATTCAAGTTTGCGCCAATGTTAGCGTTTTCCCGGCCCGGGTCAGATGGTCCCGCCCTGCTGTTTTTTGGGAAAGCGGAGGATAAAAACGGCACCTTCTCCCGGTGAACCCTCCGCCCGGATGGTACCGCCGTGCCGCGCTACAATCCGCTTGCAAAGCGCCAGGCCCAAACCCGTGCCTTCGTACCGGTCTTTCGGATAAAGCCGCACAAAGCTCTGGAAGATCTTTTCGGCTTCGTCCTGGCTGAAACCAATGCCATTGTCGGCCAGCCTGATTTCCACCACCTCACCGGCACCTGCGGGCACACACTGCGCTTCAATGGTAAGCACCGGCGCAACGCCTGCCCTTGAAAACTTCAGCGCATTGTTCACCAGGTTGTAAAACAGCTGGTGCAGCAGTACCGAACTGCCTTCGATCTGGGGTAAAGGCTCTGCGATGATTTTTGCCCCTTTTTCAGCAATGACCAATTCAAGATCGTCACAAACATTCCGGATAATGCCGTCCAGGTCAACCTGCTCGGCACCCTGGGCTTCGTACCTCACGGTGGAATAGGCCAGGATGCTTTCAATCATCTGGTTCAACCTTGTTGCCGATTTGGCCAGGCGGTCCAGCAACGGCAGGTCATCACCCAACCGGCTTTGATATTTGGTCTTTAACAGGTCGATCTTTGTGCGCATCTTCCGTACCGGCTCCTTCAGGTCATGGCTGGCCACATGGGCAAACCGCTCCAGGTCCTCATTGGACCGCTGCAGTTCCAGGGTACGGGCCTGCACCGTTCTCTCCAGTTCCTCGTTAAAACGCCGCTGCGCCTCTTCGGCCCTCTTTCGTTCCGTGATATTGATCATGGACCCTACCATCCTTACCGGTGTCCCGGCAACGTCGTAAACCAGCCGGCCCCTGTCGAGAATATCGATGGAAGATCCGTCGGCCTTCAGCAGCCTGTACTCTTCAGACCAGAACGCATTCTTCTCACGGAGGAAAGCCTTCATTTTACCGGCCACCCGGTCCCGGTCGCCGGGGTGAATACGGTCCATCCATTCCGCGTAGGTCAGCGGGGTGGCGGGATGGGAATACCCCAGCACGGTTTCCACGTTTTGGTTGCAGCGAACGGTATTCTCCGCGAGGTCCCATTCCCAGATGATATCATCCGTGCTCAGCGAAACAATCTCGTACCGGTCTTTCTCTGCTTTGTAGCGTTCGGCAAGCACCCGGTTCCGGCTGCTGAGCAAATTGATCTTTACCAGGATAAACAGCAACAGGAGGTTGACCAGCACACCGGCAATGGCTATCACATGGGGCAGGTTGTCTTCGTATGCCGCTGCAAAATGGGGACTTGCCGTAAAAACCAGGGTCCAGTCGTGCCCGGCCACGGTAACCGGCCGGGTTACCGAGTAAGCAGCTTTGCCTTTCTGCTCCCTGTAACCAGGGCTGGCATAAAACAGGCGGGCCGTATCGGCACCCTTGCCATCATAAATGGCAAAAGCTACCTGGGGGGCTACGGAATCAAGGATCCCCATCATCAGGTCGTTGATCCGGAAGGGACTATACACAAACCCCCTCAGGGAGGCCCTTCTTTCTTCCACGGTAGCAAACCCCATTTTCCGGTTGTACACCGGCAGGTAAAGCAGGCAACCCTTTTGCACATCCCTGCCGGTTTCCTGCACCAGGGTCACCATTGGCGAGAGGGCCGGTTCGCCGGTGTCCATCGCCCGCTGCATGGCCTGCCGCCGTTTTTCTTCGGTGAACATGTCGTACCCAAATGCCCGGAGGTTTCTACCGGTGAAGGGTTCCAGGTAAACAATGGAATGAAATTCATCCCGGGGCTCCCCGGGCCATACCCGGAAGTGGGGGAAACCCTCCGCCCTCACCTTTTTGGTAAAGCCTTCCACTTCCTGCGGAAACAGTCTTGTCGTATACCCCAGGCCCTGGATACCCGGGTAATAGGCGTGCACCCGGAGCGTTTGCACATATTCTTTCCAGTCGGACCGGGTAACGGTGTCCGAAGAATAAAAAAAGCCAACGGCACTTCGTAAGACCTGCTCATAGTCCGTCATCCGGGCCTGGATAGCCGACTGAATAGTACCCGCTTCATATTCGAAGCGGAACGTTGTTTTTTCAGCCAGGTTGCGGCGGGAAATGTACCAGGCAACGATGGTTAGCACAAGGGAACAGAGCAGCAGCACACCCGGCAGAACTATTCTGCCGAAGGTTTTATTTGTACCTCGTTTCTTTTTGATGGCTGGCAAAGCTGACTATCCGGTTGGTGGAAATAACAAATATATTGGAGATTCCGTTCGCTTGGCGTGTGGAATGCGGAAACAGTGGGAAGACGTTTGCCGGCCGGTATGGAGGCGGCTTCTCCCCCGCCCCCATTCTGGTGAAAATTTTCAGGGCGAACAGTATCTTCACAACACCGAACGGTAGATCCTGTTGCGGCAGCACACGGGAGAACCGATCTTGCCTCGGGCGGTCTTTTACCGGCAATACAATCGCGGAGCGTTCAACGGGTAAAACAGCAAGCCTGTACACCTGGCCGACGGGAAAATGGCGAAAACGGGGACCATGGCCCGGGATGAAGAGGAAGAGCGGGAAGATGTCAATAACAGAGCGGGGCATGGACTTGCTGCTGCACCGAAACCCGTGGGATGTTCTGGCAGCAGGCCCTTTCCAACAGCGCGGGCTATCAACCGGGTACAGGCTGCCGGTTTCAATAAAAAACAACCGCCACACATGAATACAAGAGTTTTTAAAATGTCCTTTGCCGGTGTTTACCCGCACTATGTCCAGAAAGCGGAGAAAAAGGGGCGCACAAAGGAAGAACTGGATACCATCATCTGCTGGCTCACAGGGTATGATCAGGAGGGCCTGCAGGAACAGATCGACCGGAAAAATGATTTTGAAACCTTTTTCGCCCAGGCACCGCAGATCAACCCGGCTGCATCGAAAATAACCGGCATGATTTGCGGCTACCGCGTTGAAGAAATAGAAGATGGTCTCATGCAAAAGATCCGTTACCTGGACAAGCTGGTAGATGAACTGGCAAAAGGAAGGCCGATGGAGAAGATTTTACGGAAGTAAACTAGGCTGTTAGATGACAGGCGCAAAGATCCCGGGGTGCTGTTAGCGGGAAGCTCCGTAAACAACGGGGCTATAGCTAACGGTGATCCTTACCGGCGGATCAAAAACTTCGAAGTGCTTTTGCCGCCATCGGGGTGGTAAAAATCCATGATCACAGAGGTGTCCTGCGTGATGCCGGTCACCTGGTAAGCGAAGGTGTGCTCGGCTTTGTTCTTGGCGGTAGCGGCATCTTCCAGGAACGGTTCCGGATGCCCTTCTTTGGTAAGCGTGATCTTGTCCAGCCTTACCGGGGATACGATCTGTCTTTCAGTGGTGTACTCGCCGTTGGCATTGGCCTTTCCGGCCGCCTCGGCAAAACTGGCCTGGTGCCGGTCACCCGAATCTTTTTTGCACGACGATAAGAAGAACAGGGCCGAGAAGGCGAGCAACATGAGCGTTGTTTTCATGGGTGTAGAATTTCAGTAAAAATTCACTGTGCTTTTGACAGAACAAACAGCCGGGTAGCTCCACCTCTTGCGGATTCGGTTAACTTTGGGAAAACCCACAGCATGCGTTTACCGGTCCTCACTACAGGCCTCCTGTTTGTACTTATTCTTTGCACTGCCGGTCCTACCGGTGCCCAACACAAAAACAAGGAAGTTCCGGCACAGCCGCTCGACATAGCCGCCATTGAACGCATTACCGGTTTGAAAGGTGTGGCCAGCAACGGTGAGTACAAAATCACGGTTCCCCAGAATGACCTCACCATCCTGGTGGATGATTTCCGCATTATCCCGCCGATGGGACTGGGTTCCTGGGCAGCCTTCACACCAACAGGGAAAGGGGCCATGGTGATGGGTGATATTGTCGTTACAGAAACGGATCTTAAACCGGTGCAGCAGGAAGTGATCCGGCAGGGACTCACCATCACGGCCATTCACAACCACTTTGTGCGCAACCACCCCAACGTCATGTACATGCACATCGACGGCAGCGGACCCACAGACTCTATGGCCATGAAAGTAAAAGCGATACTGGACCGGGTAGAGCAGGTAAGGGGTGGTAATCCCGCATCCATCACAGTTCCCAACGTCACCAATACGATTGATACCGCGATGCTGAATCGCACACTGGGTTACAGGGGCGAGTGGAGCAAGGGCGTGTACAAACATACCATCGGGCGGCCCGATGTAAAGCTTACCGAACACGGGGTGCCGGTGTCTACCTTTCTTGGTTTCAACACCTGGGCGGCATGGCAGGGAACACCGGAGAAAGCCGCTGTAGCGGGAGACTTCGCCATGCTGGAGAATGAAGTTGCTGGCGTTATCAAAGCCCTGGTGGAGGCCGGCATTGAAGTGGTGGCCGTACACAACCACATGGTGCATGAGCATCCCCGGATCTTCTTTCTGCACTACTGGGGCGTAGGACCTGCTGTGCAACTGGCCCGCGGACTCAGGGCAGCACTGGACCAGACCGGAAAAAAGAAAGCTGACAGCAAAATGAAAAGGAGCGGTCACTAAGGCAAAACACATCCCTTCAACTGCACCAATGTAAAATGGATCACCCGGGAACGACCGAAGATTGAACGGCTGGCCTTCCCTGGCTGATCAAACGATTTCCCGGCAAAGAAGCAGCGATCATATACTTCCCGCAGGTGCAGGTAAAAAGCATAGCCGGAGCCGTTTGTCTCGGGATCTACACTGGAAAATAATCTGAAAGGAAGAGGAATGCTGCCGGGTGGTGTGCGATGAGGGCAAACAGGTATTACGCCACCGGCAGTAACGGCGCCCCCGGAAAACGGTGCGGAATGCAGGAAAAGGCCCGGATCCCGGCAAGGGGTCCAACGGGGGTCCGCTGCGGAGAGCAAGGGCGCACGGGGAAACAGGAAAATGCCTCCTTACATGGTCAGGTTATAAAGCACAAGGAGTAGCACAATCAGGCAGCCAAAGAAAATAGTGGCGCCCGTTCTTTCCGACAGGTTTTCAAAAAAATTCATATGCACAGTTTTGATGTGAATGGTCATCCGGAGGAAACAAGCGGAGATTCAAAGGAGGGAATGGTGCAAATGTACAAAGCATGTAATTCTTCAGGCTTGTTCTAACCACCTTCTAATATCCTTTATTGCTCTTAAGTGAAAAGGAACCCTGTAATACCCTTCCCGGTAGTACGATGAAATAGGTCCGTGAACAAAAAAGAACGTTATTTGTATACCTCAACCCTGTATGGACAAAACCCGCCATGAAACCCAGTTCGACGAGAACCTGTTCGCCGAACTCTATGATGTGCAACCACAGGCCATCACCTGGTTCAAACCGGTGTGGGCCGACGATGGCGCCTCGATCGTGGATTTTGAGTTTGCCTATAGCAACAATGAAGCGCTGAACTACTTTAACCTGAGCCGCGAGGTATTCAGGGGTTTGCGGGTTTCCACAACACCCACCCTTTCCGATGAACTGCGTAAGACTACAATGGAAGACCTCCTGGGTGTTTACCACACCGGCAAGCAATCCGCATTCACTTTTTACAATCCGGTGCTCAATAAGTATTCACGGGTGCTGCGTGCAAAGCTGCGGGGCGGTGTGTTGAACATAATTCAAAACATCACCGAAGAAAGACGGATCATCCGCCAGCTGGATGAACAAAAATCCCTGGTCAACAACATTCTTACCCACTCAACAAACGGGATCTCTGTCAGTGAGGCGATCCGTGATGCGGGCGGCAGGGTCGTTGATGCCATCACGGTCCTGGCCAATGATGCGGCCATCAACCACACAGGTCTTCCCAGGGAGGTTTACCTCTCCAAACGGGCCACGGAAATCGACCCCGGCTTTGTCGATACCCCCTACTTCCGGGCCTGTGTCAGCACCCTTGAAACCGGTGTGCCCTTTGTGATGCAGTACAAAATTGAGGTGAGCGGAAGATGGCTCGAACTGACCGTCTCCAGGATGGACGCCGATCACCTTATTCATGTCTTCACCGACATCACCCCGATCAAAGAAGCACAACTCCAAAGCGAACAGGCGGCAGAACGGCTGGCGGCCGTGTTCAACGCCTCCCAGTCAGGCATGTTCATCTTCGCTCCCGAAAAGGACAGCACGGGGGAAGTCACTGACTTTCGCTTTGTCATTACCAATCCCGCCTTTGCTGCCTACGTGGGGCAAACACCCGAGGGGCTCAAAGACCAACTGGGCAGCACCTTCTTCCCGGGTTACCTGCACAACGGCGTGTTCGACATGTATAAGCAAACCTATCTCACCGGCGAAACCCTGCGCAGGGATGTGCATTACCAGGTGGATGGGCACGACCTGTACCTCGACCTGCGCAGCACCAAGGTGCAGGACGAAGTACTGGTAACCTTTACCGACCATACAGCCATCAAGCGGACACAGTTTGAGCTGGAAAAGCTGGTGGAAGACCTTCGAAAATCCAACACCAGGCTGGAGGAATTTGCCCATGCCGCCTCCCACGATCTCAAGGAGCCAATCCGGAAAGTACGGGTGTTCTCCGACCGGATACAGGTAAGCCTGGGAGAACGGATGAAGGAAAGCGAACAACAACTGTTTGCCCGGATGCAAAATGCTACCGAACGCATGACCCTGTTGGTCGACGATCTGCTCACCTACTCCCAGGTCAGTTTGACTGCTACTGAAATGGAAGACGTAAACCTGGGAGAAAAGATACAGATGGTGCTGACAGACCTGGAAGTGACCATCGAGGAAACAGGTGCCGGCATCACGGTTGCACCCCTGCCCGTTGTCAGGGGACACCGGAGGCAACTCCAGCAACTCTTTCAGAACCTGCTGAGCAATGGCCTCAAATACAGGAAACCGGGTCAGCGGCCGCAGATCACCATCTCCGCTTCTGTGGTTAACGGCAGCGAACTGCCTTTCAACCTGCCGGCAGACAGCCGCTATCACCTGGTTGCAGTATCCGACAACGGCATCGGCTTTGAGCAGGAATACGCCGACCGTATTTTCCAGATCTTCCAGCGGCTGCACGGCCGCTCAGAGTATGCCGGTACCGGCATCGGACTGGCCATTGCCCGCAAGGTGGTGGAAAACCATCAGGGCTACATCTGGGCGGAAAGCGAGCCGGGGAAAGGTGCCACCTTCAACGTGCTGCTGCCGGTATAAAACCGCCGCGGTTACACCAGGGATCCTGAACGTCCCTGGAAAAGGCAATGGCCTTTGCACCTGGCAGCACCTTTTGAGCAGCCTACGCTTGTTGCTGCAACGATCAACGACCGGTTTCTGGCCCTGTGGAAAAATCAGGCGCAGGCACCCGGAAACGGGCACCGGTGTGACTTTTCCGGATGTGAACAGCAGTTTTTGTAAAGCTGGCATTACCAACCCTGGCGCATCTTGCGTAGTTTCAGGCACCACAATCCACCAACCGTCCACATGATGCAACGAACCTTACTCTTTCCCTCCCTCGGGAACCTGGCGCATTTTGCCAGAGAATACGGCAGTACCTATCGGATCAACACCTGCAACCTCACACTTACCGGTCCGCTAACCGACGAGCTGGTCGCCGTTGCAGGCACCGTCTTTGGTGCCAGCCTCATTGCCACCACGGAAAAGGTGTTTTCGTACGATCCCATACCGGCACGCCCACTGCAGCCTGCACAATCAGTGTAACCGGTATCCTGCACGACCCACACCATCCGCTATTCATTCTTAGGGTTCCTGGCAACCCGGTCGTTTGCTGTCCCTCCCCGGCCTGTAACCCTCCGCCCCCTTCTGCCCCTCCCCCTCAATGCCATGTTGCCCATTCCTCCTGCCTCCTGACTCCTGAATTCTGAATTCTGCCTCCTGAATTCTGCCTCCTGACTCCTGAATTCTGTATCAAAACCGCACAGGTATCGTACGCTGGCGAACAATCCGCTCCCGGGCCTCTTTGTCTAAGCTGCTGCTTTTAAACAGCTTGTATTCTGGTTACCCTTTTGCTGGATCCGCCATGGCCCTGCGGCACTCCTTTCCACCAAAACGTATACGTATGCTGAAAAACTATTTCACCATTGCCTGGCGCAACCTGTTCAAGAACAAGGTTTCTTCTGTCATCAACATTTCCGGGCTGGCCACCGGTATGGCCGTGGCCATGCTCATCGGTCTTTGGATCTATGATGCGTTGGAGCACGATAAATACCATCCCAACTACGACCGTATTGTGCAGGTGATGCAACACCAGACCTACAACGGGCAGATCGGCACCCAATCCGCCAACCCGGCTATCATGGCCGGTGAGATCCGCCGGCTCTATGGCTCCGATTTCAAATACGTACTGCAGTCTTCCTGGAACGGCGACCACTCCCTGCAATATGGCGACAAGATCATCCTGCAGCCGGGCAATTTTTTTGAGCCCGAAGTAACAGAGATGCTCAGCCTGAAAATGCTGAAAGGTACCCGCTCCGGTTTGAAAGAGGTCAACAGCATGCTGCTCTCTGCCTCGGCTGCCGAAGCCCTCTTTGGTACGGCCGACCCGGTGGGGAAAGTGGTTCGGGTCGACAACAAGGCCGACGTGAAAATCACCGGTGTGTACGAAGACCTGCCGGAGAATACAAGCTTCAAAGACCTGAAGCTGATCCTGCCCTGGGAGCTTTACCTGGGCCAGAACTCCTGGATCAAGGAGATGCAGAACCCCTGGGGCAGCAACTTCACCCAAACCTTTGCACAGCTGGCCGATGGCGCCGATGTGGAAAAAGTATCGGCCAAAATAAAGAACATCAAGCTCGACCAGGTACCACCGGACGAAAGGCGGTACAAGGCCCAGGTTTTTCTGCACCCCATGCGCAAGTGGCGGTTGTACTCCGACTTCGAGGACGGCGTGAACACCGGCGGGCAGATCGAAAACATTTGGTTGTTTGGCATTATCGGGGTGTTTGTGCTGCTGCTGGCCTGTATCAACTTTATGAACCTGAGTACCGCCCGGTCCGAAAAACGGGCCAAAGAAGTGGGCATCCGCAAAGCCATTGGTTCGGAGCGAAAACAACTGGTAGTACAGTTTTTCAGCGAGTCGGTGCTCATCGCCCTGCTGGCCTTCCTCTTTTCCCTGGTGCTGGTGGTGGTGCTGCTGCCCCTGTTTAACGCCATTGCCGATAAAACCATCCCGGTTCTCTGGAGCAACCCCTACTTCTGGCTGGCCTGCCTGGGCTTTAGCCTGCTCACCGGCCTTATTGCCGGCGTCTACCCCGCCCTGTTTCTGTCTTCCTTCCAGCCGGTAAAAGTGCTGAAAGGAACCTTTCAAACCGGCCGGTATGCCGCCCTCCCCCGCAAGGTGCTGGTGGTGCTGCAGTTCACCATTTCCATGGTGCTGATCATCGGCACGGTGGTGGTGTACAAACAAATCAACCTGGGACAGAACCGGCCCATCGGCTACAACCGCGATGGCTTGGTGACCCACCCGGTATCCGAAACACTGCACAAACATTTTGATGCCATCCGCAACGACCTGAAAAGCAGCGGCGCTGTGGTGGAACTGGCAGAATCGGGCAGCCCGGTTACCGACGTGTGGAACACCAACGGTGGTTTCGACTGGGAGGGCAAAGACCCGAACCAGGCCGTGGATTTTCCCAACAATGCCGTTACGCCGGAATACGGCAAAACCATCGGTTGGAAAATAAAGGAAGGGCGGGACTTTTCCCGGGCCTTTGCCACCGACACCTCCGCCTTTATCCTGAACGAATCCGCTGTAGCCTTTATCGGCCTGAAAGACCCGGTAGGAAAGACTATCCGCTGGGAGAACAGGCCCTTCACCGTGATTGGCGTGGTAGAAGACATGCTGGTGCAATCGCCCTACAAACCGGTACGGCCTTCGCTCTTCCATGTTTCAAACGAACAGAAGAATGTATTTATCCTGCGCCTGAACCCCGCCGCCAGTGTCAAAGAGTCCCTGGCAAAAACGGAGGCGGTCTTTAAAAAATACGACCCCGCCCTGCCCTTCAAGGCCAGCTTTACCGACGAGGAATTTGCCAAAAAATTCGGCAATGAAAAACGCATTGGCAAACTGGCCACCTTCTTTGCGGTCCTGGCTATTTTTATTTCCTGCCTGGGTTTGTTTGGCCTTACCTCTTTTGTGGCCGAGCGGCGGGTAAAAGAGATCGGCATCCGTAAAGTGCTGGGGGCTTCCCTCTCCAATATCTGGCAACTGCTGTCCAGGGAGTTTGTAGCGCTGGTGGTCATCGCCTGCCTGCTCTCCGTTCCGCTGGCCCTCTATGGCATGCAGGCCTGGCTCCAGAAATACGATTACCGCACCGGCCTCTCCTGGTGGGTGTTTGTGCTGGCAGTGGCCGGGGTGCTGCTGATCACCCTTTTTACCGTCAGCTTCCAGGCCATTAAGGCAGCCCTGGCCAACCCCGTAAAGAGCCTGCGAACGGAATAACGATCATGGCAACGTTGTAAAGGGCCCCGTTTTGATGGGCAAACAGGGGCCGGTTTGCCCATTCCGGTTCACCGGGGCTCCGCTGTTTACCGGTTGGATTTGCCGTCCTGGCTGCACAAGGTTTCCGCTCCGGTTCAGAAGGCCTTTCCCTGCCCTGCAGGCTGCGTTGTCGGCACGGCCTTAGGCCAGGTGCTTACGCACCACTCACAGCCGGCTACGCAAGAAAGGTAATGGAACGGCGGCTTTTGAAATTATCCGATATATTAGCAAAGCATTACGCGTTTCACCGTAGTTACAGCATTCGCTTATGATAAGAAAAAGTTTGATACACCTGGCAATGGCCGTATGGGTGCATACCCTGGCCATTGTTCCTCTTTCTGCGCAGGATTCCTTGCTGAGAAAAAACCTGCAGGCCCATAAATATGATTTTGCTGCTACCGGTGATCACCGTTTTGCGGGAGCGGGATGGGATTCATTGGTACAGGAAGGGCAAAAAGCACAGTACTTTTTGATAGGGGAAATCCATGGGATCAATGAAATTCCCTACCTGGTAAACGCCCTGGCACAGCAGATCAGTTTTGAAACCTTCGTAATTGAAATTGATCCCTATCTCAATACAATTTTACAGGCAAAGATCAAAACCCTTAACGAGCAGGATCTGCAAAAATGGTATCAGGAGTTTGGCAGCAACCTGTCATTTTATTCTTATCAGCAGGATTTTGAACTCCTGAAGCATTTACACAGAAAGGGCACAACGATTATGGGTATCGACCAGATCACGGCCTTGAATGATGTACCGGTGTATGCGCATTTGGCGGCCATCAGCCCGGATAAAAAAAGAAAGCAACAGTATCTGCAAATGGGAAATACAGCCCGGGAGGTTTACAGCGGCTTTCTGAAAGACCCGAAAAAGGCACCGTATATGCTTGGGCCGCAATTCCAGGAGGCGATGGACCAGCTGCCCTCGAAAGGTTTGTCCAAAGAAGAAAAAGAGATCATTGAGAAACTGCAATACAGCAGGGGAATCTACACCGCCAGGGATGGGCATGCCCGGCGCATCCGGCTGATGAAACAGCAGTTACGCCAGCAATACGAAGCGAAACTGGCGTCTAGGAAAACATTGTTTCGGTTGGGTGCCAACCACTCCCTGAAAGGAGAAAGCTATTTAACGATCTACGACGTCGGAAACTTTGTGCACAACCTGGCGGAAAGCCAACTGCAATCGTCTTTCCACGTAGGGGTTTTTGCCACCTCCGGTGAGGCCGGCAACCCGATCAAAGGAAAGCCTCATACAACGGTAGAGCCCATGAAAGAGCTCGCCCTTTTCCATCAATTGGCTTCTCCGGACAAGTGGACGTATTTTGATCTAAGGCCGTTGAAAAAATTGCTGGATACAGGCAAGGTAAAAGTAGAAGATACGATGATGCGCAGAACCATCCAGGGTTATGATGGTTTGGTGATCATTCCAAAGGCCACGGCGGGAGAGCATAGTTTCTGATGGATTTTCTCATCCGAACGGCTCCTTGTGCCGACACCGGACCTACCGGTGCCGCCGTCAGCGGGAAATCAATTGGTGCCATCCTTTTTATAACCGGCAAATGGCTTCATCGGGTAGGGCATAGGGACCCTTTCAATAGTATACCCATTCGTCCGGTACCGGCTGATCAGGGAATCGATAGCGGTGCTTTTTTTACCGGATGGAGCGGGCAAAAACCGGAAATCATAAGCCAGGGTTTGCCAGCTTTTATTGATCCACCCCTTCCATTTAAGAAATCCATATTGGTAAAACTCCCTGTCATGCAGGTCCTTTTTCACAACCGCCTTGCCGGTGCTATAATGCAGGGTTTTCCCCGCATGGTCAATGCAGTAGAATACCGCTTCTTTGGTTACCTGGCTCCAGCCAGGCAGTGGTAAGAACAAAAGGGAAAACAGGAGAGATTTCATATTGGCAGGTGTTTAGCGGGAACAATGATAAACGTTTCTTTCGGCTTTGAAAAACCGGCTTCTCCGGGGGCGGCAGGGCTTGTAATTCTGGGTCGGTTTCGCAATGGATGTTATCGGCCATTCCGGCAGCAAGCCCCGGGATCACCACCACCTGCCTGCATCCGCTTTTTATTCACTCCTTCTGCACCACCACGCTCCTGCCAACAAGAAAGAGAGGCCCTCAAATTCACCCTGCCGCCAACCGCTACCCCTTAATGCCTCGATGCCTTGTTGCCTTCTTGCCTTGTTGCCCATTCCTCCTGACTCCTGAATTCTGACTCCTGCCTCCTGTCTCCTCCCCTCCCACCGCCACCACCTTCATCCCGTAGTGCCGCGGGTGATGCGCCAGCTCCCGCCCTTCCAGGCAACTGGCCTTCAGCAGCAGCATCCAGGGTACACCGTCACCGGGCAGGGAAAGCGAAAGTTCGCAACAGCGCTTTGCCGAACGGCCAAACGGGTAAAGCGGCGAGCTCACACTGTCCAGGCGCAATCCGCCCTCCCTTCCCGCGTCTCCCCACACCACCACCAGCTCAAAATAATAATCACTCACCAGGCTACTCTTTTGCTTCACCGCCCTGCGGTCAAGGGGGATCCGCACACGGGCCTCACCCCCTTCGGTCTGCACGGTATAAGGCGCCAGCAGCAGGCTGTCCAGGGGATGATCCTCTTGAAACTCGTAACCGGCGAAGGCCGAAAAGTCAAACCGCCCATTTTGCAGAAAGGCCTTGTTCAGCCGGCCACTGAGGCGGGCCTGTATCCGCCCCACCGCCAGCCCCCGGAGCACCTCCCAAAGACAAGCCCTGAGACGTTTGACCGCCGGGCTGCTCAGCGACATGCCATCGGCACTCTGCCGGAAGGGTGCATTGAGCGGAGCGGGTTTTACTGTTCCCCGCCTGCGGCGGAAAAAGCTGCCTTCTTTTGTAGTTACCAGGAGAAACTGGTGCGGATCAGGATTGCGGTCCTTTCTTCCGCGGTACGGATGCCGGGGCATAAACAGGATTTTTAGTGAAAGACCAAGATAGTCCCACCAGCCCGGCCCTGCAAGTCCCTCCACCCGGCAAAAAGCGGCATAAAGGGGCCAATCCGGCACAAAGCGTCAAAAATGGGCCATACCGCCTCTAAACAGCAAAGTCTGCCTACACAACCCGGCCCACCCCTATTCAGAACAAAAGCCCCCTATCCAATCCCTGCTCCCCAATAACCCAATAACTGAATAACCTAATAACTTCTCCTCTCAACCTCAACCTCCCTTCATCGCTCCGCCATCCCCCATCCACCGCGCCTTATGGCGCCACCTGCCCCTTCAGAAAAGACTGTACCTGCCACAGGCGCCATACAGCGCCTAACGCTTGCTGCCCCTTCAGCCAGCTTCAGCGGCAACCACTTACAACCGGAAGTGATGACTGAACTAAAGAGAAAGACTGAACACAAAAAGAATAACAATAACCAGTAGTAAAAGGCTGTTGTGCGCCGGCCCGTCCCGCCAGCGGAGCATTGGGCGGGACTTGAACTTTTTGCTCCACTTTTTCGGGGAGAAAAAGTGGAAAATATCCTCAATACCCAATACCTACTAACCAATAACCTGCTTCTCACAAGCACACTTACAGCAGACTTACAGCGGAGTTATACCGGACTTATACCGGATGTCCTTCCAGGATACTCCAGGGAAACACCGCTTTCACAATAGGCAATTTCGCAGGCCAAACGCAAAGCACAGCCACCTTTCTTTCCAGGCAGCGGCATCTGCTTACTTCCCGTACAGTTCCAGCATCTTCTTCAGGTCTTCCAGCGTATTGATCTCCTCCACCGTCTTATCCTTTCGCCAGCGGCTCATGCGGGGAAACCGCAGGGCCACACCGCTTTTGTGCCGGCTGCTGGCAGCAATGCCCTCAAAGGCAATCTCGAAGACCAGCTCCGGTTTTACCGTCCGCACCGGGCCGAATTTTTCCAGGGAATTCCGCTTCACAAAGGCATCCACCTGGGCAAACTCTTTGTCGGTTAGTCCCGAATAAGCCTTCGTAAAGGGCACCAGCTTGTCGCCGTCGCGAACGGCAAAGGTGTAATCGGTATACAGGCCGCTCCGCCGGCCCGCACCCTTCTGGGCATAGATCATTACGGCGTCGATCACCAGGGGATCGATCTTCCACTTCCACCAGTCGCCCCGCCTGCGGCCCGTTCCGTAAAGGGAAGACTTCTTTTTCAGCATGAATCCTTCCGCTCCCACCTCGCGGCTGTTCTCGCGGAGCTGTCCCAGCGCCTCCCAGGTCTGGAAGGAAACGATCTCCGAAAGCAGGAGCGAAGGATGATGGATGGCGTTGATAACCCGTTCCAGCTGTGCCCTGCGCTCTTCCAGTGGTTTGCTCCGCCAGTCCTCCCCTTCATATTCCAGCAGGTCGTAGGCAAAAAAAGCGATAGGAGCTTCCTGCAGTTGTTTTTTGGTAACGTTCTTCCGGCCGATCCGGGTTTGCAAAAGGGCAAAGGCCAGGGGCTTCCCCTCCACCGCCGGGATGATCTCCCCGTCAAGCACCAGGCCATCCGGCAGGAGGTGCTGCAGCGCAGCGTATTCGGGAAACTTTTCCGTCATCAGGCCTTCGCCGCGGCTCCAGACAAATAGCTCACCCGCCCGTTTAATAATCTGCCCCCGGATGCCATCCCATTTCCATTCGGCCTGCCAGTCCTGTGGGTCGCCAAGGGTAGCCAGGTCATCCTCGATGGCATAGGCCAGGTAAAAGGGGTAAGGCTTGGAGATATCGATGCCAACGCCGTGCTCTCCCAGCAGTTCGTCGAAGGTGATGGCAGAAGGGTCCCACTGCCCGCTGATGCGGTGGGCAATGACCGACGATTCGAGGTGCAGCACTTTGGCCAGCGCATTCACCATAACGTTCTGCGAAACGCCAATGCGAAAACCGCCGGTAATGAGCTTATTGAAAACAAACTGCTCCGCCCTGTTCATGCCCTGCCAGCTTTCGCGGACAAAAGCCTTTTTGACCTCCTCGCTTTCTTTTTCGATCGACTTCAATCCTTCGATATAATAATGCAGGGGCTCGGGGTGCTGCCGGTCGGGCGGCGACTCCGGCAACAGGAGGGCAATGGTTTCGGCCAGGTCGCCAACGGTATGGTAGCTTTCTTCAAACAGCCAGAAGGGAAGCCCGGCCACTTCAATGGCATAGCTGGCCAGTTGGGTGGTGTTCACGGCCCGCTTGGGGCGCCGGCCGCTGAACAGGGCAATCACCCATACCTTGTCCTTTTCATCAGCCTCCGACGAAAAATAGGCCACCAGCGCATCCAGCTTGTCATTGGTCTTTGTACTTGTTCCTACCTGTGTTACCAGTTCTGCAAACTGCCGCATGAAAACGTTTATGGTTTATAGTTTGTGGTTTGTCGTTCAATGGCCTTTTATCCAGCCCTTCCTGCACCATTCTCTATGTTCTGGATTGAATCTTCCTTGACTCTCCCTTCCTTCTTCTGTTCCTTGTTCATCTGTCCGTCTGTTCATCTGTTCCTCCCTCTTCTTCATCATTCCCATACTCCGTTCGCACCTCCCTGGCATTGATGCCCTGCTCCCTTAGGTAGCGGCTAAAGGCCGCCTGGAAGCCGTGGGTGGCATACACGCATTCGGCGCCGGTTTCGCGGCAGGCCTGCAGCAGGCCATCCCAGTCGGCATGGTCGCTCAGCACAAAACCCGCATCGGCATTGCGCCGCCGAACCGCTCCCCTTACCTGCATCCAGCCGCTGCACACCCCAACTTCAAAAGGAGCAAAGCGCCGCATCCAGGGCGAACCTTCGGCACTGGAAGGGGCGATCACCACGGCACCTTTCAATTCTTCCTTTGGCGTATCCGGGGTGACCTTTTCCACGGCCGGCAGCTTCCAGCCTGCACCTACCAATGCGGTGTGCAGGTTGTACACGGCACCGTGCACAAAGATCTTTTCGCTTACTTCCGACAGGGGCTGCAGGAGCCGCTGAGCCTTGCCCAGGCTATAGGCGATCAAAATAGACGACCTGCCGGCCACCTGGTTGTTTCGGACCCAGTTTTGGATGCCGCTGTAAATTTCCCCCTGCGGTTTCCATTTATAAATGGGCAGGCCAAAGGTGCTTTCGGTTATAAAATGGTGGCAGCGCACCGGCTCAAAAGCACCGCTGATGCCGTCGTTCTCCAGCTTGTAATCACCGGTAAACACCCATACTTCACCCTTGTGCTCCAGCCTTACCTGCGACGAACCAATGATATGTCCCGCCGGGTGAAGCGACAACTTTACCCCGTGAAAATCGATCGCTTCTCCCCATGCCAGGGTTTGGTAGGAATTCGGGCCGAGGCGGGCTTCCAGTAAAGGTTTGGAATGGGTATGACAGAGATAGGCCTTGCTTCCCCACCGCGCATGATCGCTGTGGGCATGGGTGATCACGGCACGGTCCACACCCTGCCAGGGATCAATGTAAAAATCTCCCGGTGGGCAGTACAGGCCTTTGTCAGTAAATTCAATGAGGGGCATGGAGAGAGCTATACGATTCGCATGCCAGCGGGAGAGGGAGGCGTGAAACGTCAATCGTCAACCCTGAAAGAAAAACATACCTGGTCACAGCCTGTCGTAAGCCAGGCTGTTTCTGAATGCATCAACAATTCACCATTCACCATTCACCCTTACAGCAGCCGCTTGTTGCCGGCAGAAACCCGTACGAAGTACAAATTCTTGTTCTCGAAGAAATCCAGCACCATGCTCCGTTTATCCTTAAACACGGGTTGAATGTCGAAGCGGGTAAACACGGGGTTGCCCTTGGTAGAAAGGTTGGATACCAGGTCCGTTTTGGTTTCCAGCAGCAATTGGGCAAAGCGCAGCACCGTTTCATAACCGCGGAAGAAATTATCGGTAGGCCGGCTGCCGATCTCTTTTTCAAAGCTGGCGGCCATGCGGCTTTCCAGCGGCGTCATACGGGCATAATAAAACGGGGTGGAATAAACGATATCGAGGATCTTGAATTCCGGCTGGTTGAAGTTGAAATTATCCCAGGTGGGCATGCCTACCAGCGTTACCGGGTAGGTTCCGTTCAGTGAGGACAGGTTTTTCGCCAGCTCACGGCCAAAGCTCTCTTCCATACTGCCGGCAATGATCACATTGCGTCGGGTACTGTCCATGTGCGATGCCAGTTTTGCCGGCGTAAAGGTTTCGCCAATATCCACCACCTTGATCTTCAGGGGTACCGAAGCGGTAGCCTTGCCGTACTCGGTAAAATGTGATTTGATCGCATCTTCCTGCTGGCCGCTTTTGCCGAAAAGGATAACGTTATCGAGGCTGTGGTTTTTTTGCAGCATGCGGTAGATGCCTTCGATGTGTCCCTGCAGGGTGGTGTTCAGCACCACGAAGTAGGGATTGTTGCTCACACCCGCATCGTTGGGCAGCGTAGCCGAAACAAAGGGAATCTTTTTGCTTTGCGCAAACGTGGCCAGCTGGCGGGTTTCGTAGGGGTTCGATTGGGCGATCACCAGGTTCACAGCGGCCAGTTCGGCACTGTGGATCTTCTGGTCCACCGAGGTGGCTCTCGACTTGGTATCATACACAAAAACCTCCAGCGGAGCGCCAATGCGCTGCAGGGAATCGAGGGCCTGCTGTACCCCCTGGTAGAATTCAACCCCGGGGTTTAAAAACTTGGGAAAGCTATTGTTGAAACGATAGTTGCCGGCATAGTTGAACGCCGAATCGAGGTAAAGCGGGGCAAAGATGGCGATCTTTTGCCGCTGGGCAGCAGCATCAAAAGAAGCGATCGTCAAACAAAAAGCAGACAGAAGCGAAAAAAGTTTTTTCATCCGATACATTTAGGTCCGTTTATGGTGTTCCCGGCTATTCCCATTCAATGGTTGCCGGCGGCTTGCTGCTGATGTCGTACACCACCCTGTTGATGCCCCTTACCGAGTTGATAATGTCGTTGGAGACATGGGCCAGGAAATCGTAGGGCAGGTGCGCCCAGTCGGCGGTCATGCCATCTACACTGGTTACGGCCCGCAGGGCTACCGTAAACTCGTAGGTCCGCTCATCACCCATGACACCCACACTGCGTACCGGCAGTAAGATGGCACCGGCCTGCCAAACCGTTGCATACAGGTTGTGGGCCTTGAGGGCTTTAACATAAATGTCGTCGGCCCGCTGCAGCAGGTCTACCTTTTCTTCGGTCACTTCGCCCAAGATGCGAATGGCCAGTCCGGGTCCGGGGAAGGGATGGCGTGAAATCAGCTCTTCGGGAATACCCAATTCCAGGCCAACTTTTCTTACTTCATCTTTAAAAAGTGAGCGGAGCGGTTCTATCAGGCCCAAATGCATCTTTTTGGGAAGCCCGCCTACGTTGTGGTGCGACTTGATGGTGACCGAAGGACCATGCACCGACACGCTTTCGATCACATCGGGATAGATGGTGCCTTGTCCGAGCAAGGTCACGCCTTTGATCTTTTTGGCTTCTTCCTGGAAAATGTCGATAAAAAGTTTGCCGATGGCCTTGCGTTTTTTCTCGGGATCGGTTTTGCCTTTCAGCTTCTTGTAAAATTCTTTTTTGGCATCGATGCCTTTTACGTTCAGGCCAAGCTCTTTGTAGGTGGCCAGCACGGTTTCAAATTCATCTTTACGCAGCACGCCGTTGTCAACAAAAATGCAGTGCAGGTTATCGCCAATGGCACGGCTGATAAGGGTAGCCGCTACAGTGGAATCTACCCCGCCGCTGATGGCCATCACAACTTTTTCACCGCCGATCTGCTCTTTCAGGGAATCGACGGTATCGGTGATGAAGTGCGCCGGCGTCCAGTCCTGGCTGCAGCCGCAGATGTTTACCAGGAAGTTCCGAAGGATCTTTTTGCCTTCAATGGAATGATAGACCTCGGGGTGAAACTGCAGCCCGTATAAAGGTTTGTGCGAAGGGTCGTCTTTATGCTTAAATGCCGCAATGGGAATACTGTCTGTGGTGGCCAGCACGTCAAACTGCGGCGGGATTTCAAGAATCGAATCACCATGACTCATCCACACCTGCGAGGCCGGCATCAGTCCTTTTAACAGGGTATCGTCCTGGTTGGGATGGAGAATGGCACGGCCGTATTCCCGCTTGCTGCTCCGCTCCACTTTGCCGCCAAACTGCTTGGCGGTAAGTTGCGCACCGTAGCAGATGCCCAACACCGGGGATTGCTGCATGTATTCAAAAATATTCACCTCCGGTGCAGCCGGGTCGTTGACCGAAAAAGGCGAACCCGAAAGAATAACGCCTTTGATGGAAGGATCGGCCGGTATTTTTTTGGAGAACGGTACAATCTCGCAGTACACATTGGCTTCGCGAACCGCACGGGCAATCAGCTGGGTATATTGCGAGCCAAAATCAAGGATGATAATTTTTTCTGTCATGCGGTGCGAAGATAAGGAGAAGCCTCCTAGCGCCTAAAGCCCTCCACTAACTTCCCCCGACAGGGGAGATACCGCCAGCACACAGCCCCTTGCTTTGGCACGCTGTTGAAAAGCCGCAAACAATCTTATCCAAAAGGAGGCTTTTCTTTTCCTATTACCAACACAGAACCTTCAATTTTCAGCACAACATTCGCAACAGGTTTCTCGCAGAGGCGCTGGGAGCGCTGCGGAGTATCCACTGCGTTCTCCGCACCGCTGCGTGAAACCAACTTGTACAACGTTCGTGCTCCGCTCACCCCTTGCATTGGTCAAGGGCTATTGTAACCTTTTCCTTACCTTGGTGGTCTTATACCAAAACCACAGATGACATGAAAGGCTTTCTTCTCCTTTTACTGGCCGCAACCCTGCTTACCTCCTGCCGCTTTCTGGGTGGCGAAAGGGTTCGTGGCAACGGAAACATTATAACTGCAGAACGGAACCTCGGTACCTTCAACAGCATTGATGCCGGTGGTGCGGTGGAAGTACGGGTACGGCAGGACGCGACGCACACCGTTCGGATCCAGACCGATGAAAACCTGCTGGAGTACCTGGAGGTTTTTAAAGATGGCAATACGCTGGTGATTCAGCCCAAAAAAGGATACAACCTGCAGCCTACCGGTGAGGTAGTGGTGCATGTGTCGGCACCCGAATTCCGCACCATTGAAGTGTCGGGAGCGTCGCGGGTGATCGGCGAAAACAGGATCAACGGCAATACAATGGAACTCGGCGCCAGTGGTGCCAGTGAAATCCAGATGGAACTGGCCCTTTCGGAATTAAAGGCCGATCTCTCGGGTTCCAGCGCCCTGCAGCTAAGAGGCAACGCCGCCAAATTTGACGCAGAAGCCAGCGGCTCCAGCAACATTAACTGCATCAATCTTGTTACCGACGAAACCTCGCTGGATATTTCCGGCGCTACGGAAGCAGCCATCACGGCCAACAAGCAACTGAACATTGAAGCCTCCGGCGCCAGCAATGTAGAATACCGGGGCAACCCGAGCATCAGCCAGAACAGCTCCGGCGCCAGCAGTGTAAAAAAGCTGTAAGGCCCGATGAAGAAGCAGTGCTATGCTTTCGTCACAGCTTCTGAAGAATAAAAAGCAAATTTGTATGACGCTTTGCAGCGTCATTTTTTATGCATTCCATCGAAAAAAACATTGCACTTGTCGTTAATCCTTTTCACCAGAAGGCAAAGGGAGTTGCCCGTGAACTGGTGACACTTTTGCAGCATAGCAGCATCGAACACACGGTGTTTACAGACAGCTGGCCCACGACCTGGGTTGATTTTACCGAGGCATGGATTGTTGGTGGCGATGGCACACTCAACTTTTTTATCAACCGCTACCCGCAGTTTGATTTACCGATGGTTATTTTCAAGGGCGGCACCGGCAACGATTTTCACTGGCTGCTGTACGGCAGCCTCACGACTGCACAACAATTTCAAAAAGTATTATCGGCCGCCCCGCAACCGGTAGATGCAGGCCTGTGCAACCGCAGGCTGTTCATCAATGGTGTGGGCATTGGTTTCGACGGCAAAGTGGTCGGGGACCTGGCGGGAAAAGAAAAAAGGGCTGGCAACGCTTCTTACCTGCTGACGGTGCTGAAAAACATTTTTCAGTACAAATCCTTTCTCTGCACCGTAAACACGACCGATTTTCACTGGGGCAAAAAATGTTTTATGATCTCCGTGGCCAATGGCAAACGCTATGGCGGCGGCTTCCGGGTGAGTCCGCAAAGCCTGTTCAACGACGGCCTGCTGGACACCAATATTGTTGGAAGGCTCCACCCCCTCCGGCGATTGCAATACCTGCCGCTGATCCAAAAGGGAAAACACCTGGACCTGCCTTTTATCACCTATGTCAAATCATCGATGGTGGTGGTGAAAGCCCTGCAGGAGGTTCCTGCGCATGCCGATGGCGAAGGGTTTTCGGCTACGGAATTTAATATCGAATGTTTACCAGGTCGTTTCTTCTTCCTGTATTAAACCTACCCGCCGCCTTTTAACAAAAAGCCTGATGAGCAGGAAGCCAACAATAAACCCGCCGATGTGCGCTGCATACGCCACTCCGCCTGCCGACTCTTCCCCACCCAGCATGCCCATGCCGTTGATGACCTGGAACACAAACCAGATTCCCACTGCCAAAAAAGCGGGCACCGACGTAATAAAAAAGAAGATCCACATGTGCACAGCCCGTGTTGGGAACAACATCATATAGCCGCCCATGATACCGGAAACAGCCCCCGATGCACCCAAACTGGGAATGTAAATGCTTTGTTCGGTAAAGGCTGATGTAAATACATGACTAAGACCTGCCAGCACCCCGCACAGGAGATAAAAATAAAAATAGCGACGGTGTCCCATGGCGTCTTCAATGTTGTCGCCAAACACCATCAGGAATAACATGTTCCCGAAAAGGTGCGCCCAACCCCCATGCATGAACATCGATGTAATCAGGGTAAGGTAAACCGGGATACCGGTCGGCTGCAGCCCGGGCATGGTAATGCGTTCATTGGTGATAGGATCCCTGAAAACTTTTGAATCGGAAACGAAATCATTTCCTGTGAGAATCTCGCCCGGTACCGTGGCATAGGCAAACGTGAAATTGTAATCGTTGCCCATTTTCTGCAAAAAAATAAACACCAGGATATTGATGGCAATAAAGAGGTAGTTTATATACGGAGTTGTTCGCCTGTCCCTGTTATCATCACCTACCGGAATGAACATAAACTGAATTTGCGGAGAGTGTTGCAAATGCTGTTCCGAGGGTTTACCGCAGAGAAAAGAGGAGCAGAGGGTTTCGCAGAGGTTATATGTTATTGACAACTCTTTTGAAGCCGTTTTTTCAACAATGTCTCATTGAAGTTAATCAGGTAACTTAATTTCTTTTTATACAGTTTTAAATAGGTGATGATCTGAGCCATATAGATTGGATGCATCTCCAAAACAGCTTGGATTTCTACAATTATTTCATCTTCCACAAGAAGATCGCTTTCGTAAGCCTTGCCTAGGTTTACAGCTTTGTAGGATAGTTGCACTGGGACTTGCCTTCTCACCAATAAGCCTTTCCCTATCAACTCCTGCATCAGTGCCAATTCATATGCAGATTCCAAAAGCCCGGGTACCAACTCACGATGAACTGTTATAGAAGCATCCAGAATGATTCCCCAAGTGAATTCAAGTTAGTAGTGGTCATACTTAAATATAAAAATATCTCTGCGAAACCCTCTGCCTCTCCTGTACTCTGCGGTTCGCAGCCAAAATGTCCGGTTTTTGCGCCGGGCCTGGTATTTGTAAGCCTACCTTCCATTAAATTGCCTAAAATCTAATAAAGACGAACATGAGTTTTCCATCAGAATTTGAAAAATATGCCGTTAAGCACAAGGGAATTTCGAGTAACACATTAGACAGTTATAACAAATATCTTGTTACGGCACTGACGCCTAACATCATTGAAGAGCGTCCGATGAACGTGGCCGTTATGGATGTGTACAGCCGCCTGATGATGGACCGCATCATTTTTTTGGGGTATCCCATCAACGATGAAGTGGCCAACATCATCACGGCACAATTGCTTTTCCTGGACAGTACCGACCGTACCCGCGATATCAATATGTACATCAACTCTCCCGGCGGCAGCGTGTATGCCGGCCTGGGCATCTACGATACCATGCAGTATGTAACGCCGGATGTGGCGACCATCTGCATTGGCATGGCTGCCTCCATGGGAAGTGTGTTGCTGGCAGCCGGCACCAACGGTAAACGGGCCGCCCTGAAGCATGCCCGCATTATGATGCACCAGCCCAGCGGCGCCATTGGCGGACAGGCTACCGATATTGAAATCACGGTAAAAGAAATCCGCAAGATCAAGCGGGAGTTGTACGATATTGTTTGTTACCACTCCAATAAATCCGCTGAAGAAGTGGAAAGGGATTTCGACCGCGACTACTGGATGACAGCACCGGAGGCAAAAGATTACGGTCTGGTAGATGAAGTGCTGCTGATCAACCCGCGCAAAGAGAAAAAAGACAAATAAGAAGGAGACAAAAATCAAAATTCAGGAGCCTGAATTCTGACTGTTGACGCAACAAGAATCATAAACCCAAAAGAAGTTATACGATGAGTTTTTCAGAATTATTGACGAACCGTTACCTCCATACCATGCAGCCTTCACCCGAACCCGGTGTACCCGGCGAACCCGAACCCGGCGAAGAAGAAAAAGAAGAGCGGGCCGAAGTGGATACCCGCATGCTGTACAAACGCCTCGAAAAATATTTTTTTGAAACCCGCGCCATCTATCTCTGGGGTGTGGTGGATGATAAATCAGCCAAAGACGTGGTGACCAAGCTCCTCCTGCTGGAGGCTGATGCACCCGGTAAAGAGATCAAGTTCTATATCAGCAGTCCCGGTGGCTCTGTAACCAGCGGTATGGTAATCTATGATACCATGAAGCTGATCAAATCACCGGTAAGCACTATCTGTATGGGACTTGCCGCCTCCATGGGCAGCATCTTACTGAGTGGCGGCGAAAAAGGCAAGCGCTATATTTTCCCGCATGGCGAAGTGATGATTCACCAGCCTTCACTGGGTGGACATATCCAGGCAGTGAGTGCCGATATGGAGATCCATGCCGAACAGATCCTGCGCACCAAAGAAATGGGTGCCCGCATTCTTGCCGAGAACACCGGTCAGACCATTGAGCGCATTCGCAGGGATTTTGAACGCGATTACTGGATGGATGCTGAAAAAAGCATTGAGTACGGTATCGTTGACAAGATACTGGACAAGATGGTGTAAGAGGCCTCCCCAAACCCCTCCGGTGGAGGGGCTTTCCAACGCACAGACCCTTGCTTTTGCACGATACATGTAAAGCCTCTGTCAATTTACTGACAGAGGCTTTTCTTTGTGTTAGTAAATGATTCGGCATTCTTCCCGCACCCAAAGCCCGGAGGGCTTCCATGTGAATAGCGCCGGATGAAAACCCGGTGAAAGAAGAGGTGAAATAAAAAACCCGCAGGGGTTCAATGTTTATGAAATAACCAGCGACAGAACAACAATGCGCAACATGTTGCACGCAGAGCCGCGGAGGACGCCGGGTAACCTCCTCTGTGTTCGCTGTGCCTCTGCGTGAAATCAAAAATCTAAACTATCCTGTTAAACACGAATGGCTGGAACGCCAATCCTAAAGCACAGGAGAGGTATAATCCTAAGATTCCTATAAATCAGGGGTCAGACAAATTGAATTTTCTATTTTTGTCGGCTGAATGCAGCTTTTGGGCTGTTTTTGGATTCTAACACTTGATAACAACCAACATGGCGAAAAATATTTTACACTGTTCGTTCTGTGGCCGCAGCCGGGATGAAGTACGCATCCTGATTGCAGGACAGGAAGGACATATCTGCGAGAATTGTGTGGATCATGCCCGCGAGATCATTGAACAGGAACTGATGGTACGGGATGAAAAAAACGCCGCCCCCTCTGCTTTTAAGCTGACCGTGAAAAAACCGGTTGAGGTTAAAAAATTTCTTGACGAATACATCATTGGCCAGGACGAGGCAAAAAAAGTAATGGCCGTTGCCGTTTACAACCACTACAAACGCCTCCAGTACAAGGCTACCGACGTTCCCAAAGACGAGATCGAAATTGAAAAAAGCAATATCGTGATGGTAGGTGAAACCGGTACGGGTAAAACCCTGCTGGCCAAAACCATCGCCAAGCTGCTGAATGTACCGTTTGCGATTGTGGATGCTACCGTATTTACCGAAGCCGGTTATGTAGGCGAAGATGTGGAAAGCATCCTGACACGTTTATTACAGGTTTGTAATTACGATGTCGCCGCTGCCGAACGTGGCATTGTGTATATCGACGAAATTGACAAGATTGCCCGCAAAAGCGATAATCCTTCCATCACCCGCGATGTGAGTGGTGAAGGTGTGCAACAGGGAATGCTGAAACTGCTGGAAGGAACCGATGTACTGGTTCCGCCACAAGGTGGCCGCAAGCACCCCGAACAAAAACTCATCAAGATCAACACGCAGAATATTCTTTTCATCTGCGGTGGCGCCTTTGACGGTATCGATCGCATTATTGCCCGCCGTGTGCAAACCAATACCATTGGCTTTAACGTAGACAAGTTGCAACAGGAAAGCATGAAGAAAAACCTGCTGCGTTACGTCAATGCACAGGACCTGAAAGCCTTTGGTCTTATTCCGGAATTGCTGGGTCGCCTGCCGGTGGTTACGCACCTCGATCCGCTGGATGCATCAACGCTCAGAGCTATCCTTACAGAACCCAAGAATGCCCTGATCAAACAATACATGCGCCTGTTTGAACTGGAGGGCATTCAACTGCATATCGAAGACGATGTGCTGGACTTTATGGTGGAAAAAGCCGTGGAGTACAAACTGGGTGCAAGAGGATTGCGCAGCATCTGCGAAAGCATCCTGACCGATGCCATGTTTGAATTGCCTTCTTCCAAAGAAAAATACTTTACGCTTGACCTCGAATACGCCCAGCGCAAATTCGACAAGAGCAAGATGAGCCTTCTGAAAGTTGCATAAACGAATGGGATAATTAGCCAATTTGATAATGTGATAATGGCCAGCACGCAAAGCCGGCCATTTCCTTATCAGCAACGTTAGCCAATTATCACATTATCACATTATCACATTATCACATTTTCAAATTAACCCCATGTTTGGACTGAACAAAGACAATGTACAAGGACAGGTGAATGAACTGACCGAAAGGCTGAAAGCCGATGCAAACCTGAGCGAAGAACAGGCGCAACAGGTACTGGTAACCTTAAAGAATTTTGTAGTGGAAAAATATCCGATGCTGTCTGGCGCCGTAGACAGTATGTTTGGCGGTAAATAACCCCTGTTGTTACCGGCATTTCCATTTTTCAAACGCTGCACTGTTTTCTTTTTTCTTTTTTTGTTCTGCGCCTGCAGCAAAAAAGAAAAGGCGATGGTGCAGCGTTCTTTTTATTATTGGAAAACGGCATTTCATCTTTCACCCGAAGAAAAAGAAACCCTACAGCGGCTTTCCGTTCAGCAGCTCTATGTAAAGTTTTTTGATGTGGAATGGAATAGCGAAAGGGCTGCGCCGCAACCGGTGGCTAAAAGCATTTTCCGGCAGGCCCCGCCGGGTGGCATTCGCATCACGCCTGTTGTTTTTCTTACGCAGGAGCCGCTGCAGAAATCCAGCCTTGCCCAACTGGAACAACTGGCAGTAAATATTGCCAGTCTTCTCTCCACTCATGCTGCTACCAACAAGCTGTCCCTCTCCAACGAAGTACAGGTGGATTGCGACTGGACCGCCTGCACCAAAGAACAATATTTTGCACTGCTGCAGGCACTGAAAAAACAACCCTTCTTTCAAAACAAAATTCTTTCTGCCACAATCCGCCTGCACCAGGTAAAGTTCCGGGGCCGGAACGGTGTGCCGCCGGTGGACCGTGGGCTCCTGATGTGTTATAACATGGGTAACCTGCGTCATCCCGAAACAAAAAATTCGATTATTGAAGCAGGCGAACTAAAGAAATACAGCAATCATCTCAACACGTATCCGTTACCGCTGGATATTGCCCTGCCCATCTTCGACTGGTATGTTCTCTTTGAAGGAGAGCAGTACAAGGGTTTGGTAAGAGATTTTTCGCCGCCGGCAGAACTGGCCAAAAGAGAGCGCATCCATTTTACTTCTGACACCATCATGCATGGTTACCGTTTCAAAAAAGGACAATGGCTCCGGCATGAAACGAGTAACACGGCCGTTGTAAAAAAATGCGGTGAACTGGTTGCTGAAAAACTGAAACCGGAGAAACGATCCGTAATTTTATATCACCTCGACCAAAACACCATCGCCAATTATACACTGCATGAACTGGAAAGCATTTTTGATAGCCTGCACTAGCGCCGCCGCAACACTCTTTCCCGGGAACGGCATTACCTGTGGCGGCAGCGAAGACCCACACGATTATTTCACTTCGTTCTTCAGCAACGCGGTTGCTAACGGTCCTGAATACCGGCCGTTTTATTACACATCGCTGCTGAAGTTTTACGACGAGGATACGTGGTGGGAAAAGCCTGATGACTCACTGGCGGTTGTCGATCCCGCAATTGCCAGAGAGTGGCAGGCGTATGGCAAGTCTTCCTCACGGGAAGATGCCATTCAACTGGTATACTTCTCCAAAACAGAAGACCTGCAGGCACTGGCCGAAAGCATACAAACAGGAAAGGCTTTGCCGCAACGCTGGCAGAAAAATTCCCTGGCGCAGCACTTTCGTAACACGAAAATGAACGATGCCATACGGTACCTGCTCTTTGTCAAAAAAACAGCACCTGTCAGCAATCCGCCGGAATGGGAAGCACAGGTAAAAGATAGTTTGCAGATCAACCGTTTTATAGGGGAAGCGAATGAAGCCTATGCAAAAGCACCGGATGCCTTCTTAAAAGATAAATGGGCCTTCCAGCGCTGCAAGCTTTCTTTTTACAACAACCGTCATACAGATTGCATTCGCTGGTACGACGAGCACTTTACCGGCAATCATTCATCTGCCGTTGCCAACCTTGCACTTTCCTACAAAGCAGGAAGCCTGTTTCGCACCCACCAACCGGATAAAGCGGCTTATCACTACAGCAAGGCCTTTCAGCTTTCCGACCGGTACAAAAAAAGCAACTACACCGGCTTTTTATGGGCCAGTGATTTTTGTAACCAGGACCTGATCGCAGCTTATACGTCGCACTGCAAAAATGAGGAAGAGAAGGCCACCATGACGGCGATGTTTGGCATGTACGGCACCGATTACCGGCTGCCCATTCTGCAAACCGTTTATTCCCTCCAGCCTTCTTCGCCCCTTCTCCCCTTGCTGGCCACCCGGGAGATTCATAAACTGGAAGAACAGTATTTTACACCGCTCCTGTCCCACGAAAAAGGCGGCAAGTCCCTGTACGTTTCCTACACCTGGCATAACGACAGTACGGCACTGCGAGGCCACGCAGATGGCCTGGCGCAGGTGCAAAAAACAGCAGCCTTCTTTGAGAAATTGATGCAGGATAAACGTGTACAACAACCAGGCTTGTACGCGGCCGGCGCTGCTTACCTGCGTTTTATGGCAAAGGATTATGCCGGCGCCAAAGCAGTTCTTGCAAAAGCGTCTGACAGCGATGAAAAGATCAAAACACAGATGCAGCTGATCAACCTGCTGGTTGCTGCCAACGAAGACAAAACGCTTACCAGAGAACGTGAGGCAAAACTGTTGCCCTCCCTGCAATGGCTGGTACAAAAAGCAAGGGAGAACAACGATTTCGAGATCTTTTGCCGCAACTTTTTTTCGCAGATACTGGCGCAGCGTTACGAGCAACAGGGTGACTCGGCGAGAGCCGCCCTGGCCTATGGCTTGTCGGACCTGACCTTCCTTGTCAACAGGAGAAACAATGATTACAACTACTCCTCCCCCACTGCCATCTGGTATGCACGGGATGAAATGAGCACAGAAAGCCTGCTGCAATTGTACAACCTGATGACTGCACCCACTACGGCAACTGAAAAATTCCTGGTGCAGTATGCTTCTATCCGGCGGGATGATGTGATTGATGTGATTGGCACTTCGCACCTGCGGGACCGGGATTATGCAAAGGCCATTGAATGGTTGAACAAGGCCGGCAAACCACAGCCCCTGGTAGAGGAACGGTATGATTACAAAACCGACGAATCCACCACCATCAATGTGGATCCTTTTTTCGACTACCTGAACGACTGGCAGCGGTTCAATAAAGCAGTACCGGTGCCGTATACAAAACTTACACTGGCAAAAAAGCTGCAGGAACTGGAAACGAAAATCAAATCAGTTACCAGGGGTACCGACCCTTCCCGGCTTTATTACCAATATGCATCGGCGTTATACAACATGAGCTATTACGGCAACAGCTGGCAGGCCCTCGCCTATTACCGCAGTGGCGGCAACTGGAACCATGGCAATTACAAGCTTCCCTGGGAGAAAGAATACTACGGCGTACACACCGCAAAGCAGTATTACCAGAAAGCGTACGAAACAGCCACCAACAAAGAGTTCAAAGCGGCCTGCCTGTTTATGGTGGCCAAATGTGCACAACGCCAGGTTGTTTTCCCCGACTATGGCGATTATCCCACCTATGAAGCCTATGAAAAAGCAGAAGCAGCGGCCCAACACCGGTTTCAAAACAATGCTTTGTTTGCACAGTTCAAAAAAAGCTTCGGCACCACGAAGTTTTACCAGTATACGTATAACCGTTGCAGTTACCTGCGTGATTATGTAAAGAAAGAACAGCCGTCCGGCCGGGCCCGGTAAGGGTTGCAGGAAATCCAACACGGAACGTTTCTTTTGTATCTTAGAACAAATGAAATCTTATGGTACAGGAATTAGTTAATCAAATTGTAGAAAAAACAGGAATTCCGGCCGACAAGGCCCAACAGGTACTGGGAGTGGTGGCCAATTTTGTCAAACAAAAATATCCCATGGTTGGCGGACAAATTGATAATATGCTTGGCACCAGTGGTAAGCAGGGCGGCAATGATGCCGGTGCCGGCGGCGGCAGTAATTTTATGGGTGATATTGGTGGAAAGCTTGGCTTTTAACCACATGAAAAATCCCGCCTTTCCGCGGGATTTTTCTTTACAAAAACTTACTGCATAAATAAATTAGAAATGTCCCGCTTCTCCCTGCGCTTCACTACAGTAAAAGATGACAATGTCATTCTGCAAAAGCACTGAGATCTTCGTTTTATCGCTACTTCATTGGCAGTGACATAGCGCAAATGTCAGCTTACGCACAGAAACCACTCCTGCCAAACTTCATCAACCGCGCAAAAGATTGGATCAACCGTTTATTTAAATTGCTGAAATGTATGCTAACAGGAATGGATACCTGAAAGCCAAAGCCATTGCGTGGGATTGTGATCAGCAGCAAAGAACTATACATTAAAAGAAGTGCCATAGCGTGCATTGAAATCGCCTACCTGGTCTTCAAATGTAGATGACCTGCTGCCGCCACCACCTGAGGTGTCAGTTTGCATTGCTCCCACAGCTGCTAGTGCAAGTGCAGCAACGGCCACCTGCCCCCAGTTGATTTCGTTCTTCTTCAACCCAATCAGGGCACGGATGTCCTGTAAGATATGGTCAAGCTTTGTTTTGGCCCCTGCATCTAAAATGAAAGAAACATATTTGTCCACGATGTTGATGGCTACAAAATCAAGCGAGAGTTTTTCTTTTGCCACCAGTGCCGATTCCACCAGGAGCTTCGCACTGTTGTTGATCAGGTAGGCATCATCAAAATAACCTTCCAGGTTTTCCTTTCTTCGTTCTGCTTCATGGTCCTGGCTGTCCAGGTAATTCAGCAAGCGAATAACTGCCTCCTTTACGGCCACAGAACCGGATGTATTGGCTTCTGTTATCAACGCTTTCAACAGCGCCGGGCTTCCGGTGATATAATTGAGATAGCCACCCACAATGGATTGAATTATCCGATCACCCAAAATAAAAACTGCAAACCCTTTTAACTTCTGAACCAGGTCCTGGTGTGCAGCTCCCTTTTTCTGTTCAATGGCTGCCTCCAGGCGATGCACTGTTTTTTCTGCATCTGCCAGATTCAAAACACTGACAGGAGCCCCTCCTTCCTGTAAACGCCTTATATCATTTTCAATAAAGGTTTTGAGCTTGCCCATCAGCTCCGGATGAAAAGTTGCGTTTGCACTACACCATTGCTGCCACTGCTCCAGGTCTTTCAGGGGTACATTGCCCTGTTCCAGTCGCTGCATAATATTTTGCAGCATGAGCATTTTATCCTGTGCATCGGACATTACGTGGCGCCGTATGTCTTCGTTCTTTTTGCGCAGCTCTTCCAGCCGCGCCGCCCATTGCTCTTTTGCGCCGTCTTCGTTTTTATTGTTCTTCAGCCGGTAGGTATTGGTGTAATACAGGTAACCACCCAGGTCTACCACGTTGTCAAACGCTTCCCTGAACCAGGGCGTTTCCTTGTAATCAGCTGCCATCAGCATCAAGAGGCATCGCTGCAGCAGCAGCAATCCTGTAGGCACATCATCAAAAGGAATTCCTAAAAGTCCATTCAGCTGGGGGTGCAGATTAATACTTGTTGTATCAACCTGGAGTGGAATAATTCGTTTTCCCAACCCCTTTGCCGTTTGTATCTCCGCATTCACACCGGCCGATGAAGATGCAAAGGCCGTCCATACCAGTACCATGACATCGCACTTTGCTAGGCAGGCATCGATCTCCGCCTGAATAGTATCACCCGGCAGCAGTTGGTGAATATCATACCATACTTCATGACCATCTTTTTTTAGCGTTTCGCAGATTTGTGTTGCCAGTGATTTGTCGTTCCAGGAGTGACTGATGAAGACTTTCATGATTTCCTTTTTTGTGATGAAATAATAACATCTCAGCAAGGGAGGATTGTCATCTTCGAAGAAGTACGCGGTTAGGCTGTCTGGTAGTAACCAGGCGTAACCCTAATATAATCTATTTCTATCAGAATGCATGGTGAGGTCAATTAGCAGCCTTGCCCTTTGCCGGCCAGCAATTGTGAGGAGATATTGCTTTTTTGAGGTCGTTCCGTTGTATATGCCGGCCTGTCGCTATTATAAATCGATGTACACAATGCTGTGTTTTCGCTTGCTGAACCCATCCGACGCAAACAGTTTCCGAAACAGGAAGCCCAACCCGAATGCGCCAGCTGCCGTTCCTATCCTGCGCAGGTTGCGGCTGTCGGTAAGGGGCAGTTCATATAATGCACCGTTCAATACATTCAGTGCCAGGTAACCGCCACCGCCGATCATCAGCAAGGGCCCGGCGGCCTGTTTTAAAAAGCTTCTGCGCTGCTCCAGGTGTATGCGTTTGATATCCTGGAAACGCGTACCGGTCACCGTTGTCGTGATAGTATCCCTCACATACGTACCGAAATTTGTAGGGTAATAACGGATATCATACCAGATAACAAAAACACTGTCATTTCGAACCGCCTGTACAGGTCCCTGCAGGTAACTGCCATCAGTCAGTTGCATAAGTACGACGGAACCGGTATAAATGTTTTTCAGCACCCGCCCGTTTTGCTTGCGAACGCTGATGTAGTCGAGGCTTTGCCCAAATATTGTTTGCACAAAAAACAACAAACAAACCAGGAGCAGTGGTTTCATGCTTTGAAGCTAAGGCTTGGATTGAAAGCAAAAGGTTAAAGTAACATTCAGTGGCATATTCGTCTTTCTGAAAAAGAGAAATCCCGCCTTTCGACGGGATTCTCTTTTGTTTCGGTTACATAGGCTGGTTTTACCGTCCATAGTATGTTGAAGGTGCTAACAAGCCTTCACTTGTCAGCACCTTGTTATGATCTTAACTGCAACCCATGCTGTTACCGCAGTTGAGGCATTTGTAACAGGTTCCGCTTCTTACGGTAATGTGTCCGCAGGTGTTACAGGCCGGGGCATCGCTCTGCATGCTCTTGGCTGCAACGTTTACGGCATCCATGGATGTACCGTTTTTGGGCAAGGTTGCCGCCTGGGCCTTGATGCTTTGTGGCGTACTGGCTACAACCCGTACACTTGACAACTCAGGCTGTTTCACCGGCTCATCCCAGTCTTCCTCACCGGTGTTGCTTACTTCCGGTTTGTCCAGCACGTGCACCAGGTCTGTGCGGTTCAGGTATTCGTAACCGAGCAGGCGGAAGATAAAGTCAACAATTGAAGTGGCCGACTTGATGTTCGGATGCTCTACAAATCCAGCCGGGTCAAACTTGGTGAATACGAATTTCTCCACGTATTCTTCCAGTGGCACGCCGTATTGCAAACCAACTGAAACGGCAATGGCAAAACAGTTCAGCATGCTGCGCATGGTAGCACCTTCTTTCGCCATGTCAATGAAGATCTCACCCAGTGTTCCATCGCCGTATTCGCCTGTCCGCACAAACATGGCCTGCCCGTTGATCTTTGCCTTTTGTGTAAAGCCGCGGCGTTTGGCCGGCAGGGCACGGCGCTCTACAATCTTCGCCAACTGGCGCTTGAGTTGCGTATCGGGTGAAGCCTGAACACGTTTTTGTACTTCTTCCAGCAACTCCTGGATGGTGAGTTTGCCCAGATCCACTATCGCGGATTCGGTTTGCGGTTTGGCGTCCGGGGTTTGGAATTCCTCCACCTTCGCCTCAGCCTCAGTTTCTTTCTTCTTCTTATCACTCTTATTGCTAAGCGGCTGCGATAATTTCGAACCATCACGGTACAGGGCACACGCTTTCAGACCCAGCTGCCAGCTCAGGTAATACGAATCGGCAATTTCTTCTACTGTTGCTTCGTGTGGCAGGTTGATGGTTTTTGAAATGGCACCGGAAATAAAGGGCTGCGCCGCACCCATCATGCGAATGTGACCATGCGCATGAATGTAACGGGTTCCTTTTTTACCACACTTGTTGGCGCAATCAAACACCGGATAGTGTTCGGCCTTCAGGTAGGGTGCGCCTTCGATTGTCATGGTACCGCATACGTAGTCGTTAGCGGCTTCAATCTGGCTGTCGGTAAAGCCCAGCGCTTCCAGCAGGCTCCATTCGAAGTTGAAATATTGTTCGGGGGTAAAGCCAAGCCGCTTGAGGCATTCTTCACCCAATGTATACACGTTAAATACAAAGCCGATCTCGAAGGCACTGCCAACGGCTTTATCCAGCTTGGCAATTTCAGACGCAATAAAGCCTTTTTCGCTCAGCGTCTGGTGGTTGATGTGCGGCGCACCGGCAAAGGTTCCGGCACCTACAGCGTATTTGATAATCGCGTCGGTTTGTTTTTCATCATAACCCAGGTTCTTCAGGGCTACGGGTACCGACTGGTTGATGATCTTGAAGTAACCGCCACCGGATAATTTCTTGAATTTCACCAGGGCGAAATCAGGTTCTACACCGGTGGTATCGCAATCCATCACCAGGCCGATGGTACCCGTTGGGGCAATCACGGTTGCCTGGGCATTTCTGTACCCAAATTTCTCACCCAGTTCCACCGCATCATCCCAGGCTTTGCAGGCTGCCTTCAGCAGGTAGTCGGGGCAATACTGCGCTTTCAGACCCTGGGGTTTTATACCCAGGCCTTCATAACTGTCGGCATCATACGCTGCAAGGCGGTGGTTGCGCATCACCCGTAGCATATGCGTTTTGTTTTCTTCGTAACGGGGGAAAGCACCCAGCACTTCGGCCATTTCAGCGGAGGTCTTGTAGGCAATACCCGTCATGATGGCGGTGATGGAACCGGCAATCGCTCTTGCTTTTTCGCTGTCGTACGGAATACCGCTTACCATCAATACGGTACCGAGGTTGGCATAACCCAAACCCAGCGTACGGTATTCGTAGCTCAGTTGTGCCACTTCTTTGGAGGGGAACTGCGCCATCAGTACAGAGATTTCGAGTACGGTTGTCCACAGGCGGCACACGTATTCAAAACCTTCTACATCCAGTGTATTGTTCTCAAAGTTGAAGAACTTAATGAGGTTGGCAGATGCCAGGTTACAAGCCGTGTTGTCGATGAACATGTACTCCGAGCAGGGGTTGGAAGCCCTGATCTCGCCACCTTCGGGGCAGGTATGCCACTCGTTGATGGTGGTATTGTATTGTGTTCCGGGGTCGGCACAACGCCAGGCAGCATAGTTGATTTGATTCCACAACTCTTTGGCGGGAATGCGTTTCATCACGCGGCCGTCGGTACGGGCCGTCAGTTCCCAGTCTTCGCCCTTCTCCAGTTTCTCAAAGAAAGAATTGGGAATACGAACCGAGTTATTGGAGTTTTGTCCGCTTACGGTGCGATAGGCCTCGCCTTCGTAGTCGGAAGCATAACCCGCATCGATAAGTGCCTGCACCTTTTTCTCTTCTTCGACTTTCCAGTTCACAAATTCCACAATCTCAGGGTGATCGATGTCCAGGCAAACCATTTTGGCTGCACGACGGGTGGTACCGCCGCTTTTAATGGCACCGGCTGCACGATCGCCAATTTTCAGGAAAGACATTAAACCGGAGGAAGTACCTCCGCCACTCAGCTTTTCGCCTTCGCCGCGGATGTTGCTATAATTGGTACCGACACCGGAACCGTATTTGAAAATCCTGGCTTCCCGAACCCAAAGGTCCATGATACCGCCATCGCCTACCAGGTCGTCTTCCACGCTCAGGATAAAGCAGGCGTGGGGTTGCGGACGCTCATACGCCGAAGTTGATTTTTTCAACTGGCCATCGGCCTGGTCGACATAGTAATGGCCCTGGGGTTTGCCTGTGATGCCATAGCTTTCGTGAAGGCCCGTGTTGAACCACTGGGGGCTGTTGGGCACACACATCTGGTTCAGGATGGAATACACCAGTTCTTCGTAAAAAACCTGGGCGTCTTTTTCGGAAGCGAAGTAGCCATACCGTTCGCCCCATACCCGCCAGCAGTTGGCCATACGGTGTGCCACCTGCTTTACCGAAGTCTCGCGGCCTAGTGAGCCATCGGGCTGCGGCACGCCGGCCTTGCGGAAATATTTTTGTGCAAGAATATCGGTGGCGATCTGGCTCCACTGCCTGGGAACTTCCACGTTGTTCATTTCAAATACCACTTCGCCGCTAGGGTTACGGATCACGGATGTACGGTAATCGTACGCAAACTGGTCAAACACGTTGATGTCGTCACGTGTGTACTTCCGGGTGAACCGGAGTCCTTTCGTTGTGGTTTTTTTTGCACTGGCCATGTCCTAATATTTTATATTGATTGTAGTAGGTTTTCGTTTCTGTTATCAACTTTAAAACTTATACTATTGTTCAAAAAGTTGAGCGGGGAAACGAATGTATTTATCCTTGTCCGAAAAAACAGGCCATTAGAAGCCTAACAAATTGAAGTATTAACCATAAATTCCTTGAAACGCAAGCCTGACGTGAACTACATGATTTATGCACAACTTTTACAACTTTCAATCACATACGCTTGGTGAGTTTTTTAAAAAATCTTATAATAAAAAAGCACTGGTATTTCTTAAACTTTTGACTCCCACTTTCAACATGTCATGAGAAAGAATAACCTATTGCTCCTAAATCCCGCATAAAAAAATATTCAACAAACACATACCCAACTAAGAAGCTTAAACTTAGTTGCTTATGATACACTCTTATTATGAAAAGAAACTTTTCATTCATAATATATTGATTCCTAAGAGAAAGATGAGAAATAGAAATTTATTTCATCTTTTGATGTATACGGATTGATTTGTTAGTTATTCTTGTGGCAAGAAAAAGCCCCCGAAGGTGCTAGCTTCGAAGGCTTTATTTGTGTGATGAGGTTGAAGTGATTACTTCATCCAACAAGCACACATAGGTACAACCAAACAGCGTTTACCAGTGGAAGGACGGACAATTGTTCCGTCTTTCTTTTTGATAAATCTAAAGAAACCTGCAGGCACAGTTTTACCGCACTTGCTACAGATGGTCATTGCCATAGGTTTAGATTTAACTTAGTAATAGGCACTTCATAGTGGCCACTTACATACAACGACTTGCGCTGAACTGATGCTATTGAACATAGCACTTTATTCAAGTAGATAAGATAAATTGATTAATCAAGGCTGGAGTATTTTTCAACCGCACAGAGTATCTACTCAATTCACCAGAATCTACACCCAGTAAGGATTTCCACATATTTTTGGGCAAGACGAAAGTATCTTTCCCCGCCGAAAAAAAAAGGCCAGAGATATGCACATTGGTGGATAACTGCTGTGAAAAAATTTGCAACGCAGTCCGGCGCTCAATTCTGTGCATTTGTTGTGCAAAAACATTTTTTTGGCATGGTAGAAAATTGGATAAATCCACAGGGCTCACATAAAAAGAAGTTTTCAATAGAAGCACCCGCAGGTGATGAAATATCTTTTTCAAATCCGGTTGAACGGGACAGATAAATTCAACAGTTTCATTTTTCTTTACATAAAATCCCTGCGCAGCTATGCTGGTAAAAACCTTTGGCAGTGCCGTTTATGGCGTAGAGGCCATCACAATCACGGTTGAAGTAAACTGGATGGGCTCCAACACCGGTTACACCATTGTAGGCCTTGCTGACAATGCCGTGAAGGAAAGCATGCAGCGCATTGAAAGCACCTTTAAATGCATCGGCAAAGAGATGGCCCGCACCCGGATCGTGGTGAACCTGGCACCTGCCGACATCAAAAAGAGCGGAACCGCTTTTGACCTGCCCATTGCCGTGGGCATACTTGCCGCTACCAAGCAGGTAAAAAACGGCGAAGGTATTGATCGCTATATTATTATGGGCGAACTAAGCCTGGATGGCGAAGTGCGGCCCATCAAAGGTGCCCTTCCGATTGCCATACAGGCAAGAAAAGAAGGCTTCAAAGGATTGATCGTTCCTACCGCCAACGCAAGGGAAGCCGGTATGGTGAACAACCTGGATGTGTACGGCGTAAAACACATTCGCGAAGTGATCCAGTTTTTCGAAAGCGAGGGCCAAAGCCTGCAGCCGGTAAAGGTGAATACAAGAGAAGAGTTTTTTGAAAGCCAGTATGACTTTGAAATTGATTTTGCCGACGTAAAGGGGCAGGAAAATATCAAACGGGCCCTGGAGATTGCCGCAGCCGGCGGGCACAATGCCATCCTGATTGGTCCGCCCGGAGCAGGAAAAACCATGCTGGCCAAACGCCTGCCAACGATCTTGCCGCCGCTTTCCCTGCACGAAGCGCTGGAGACGACGAAGATCCATTCAGTAGCCGGTAAACTGCCGGAAAATACCACACTGATTGCCAAACGGCCGTTTCGTAGTCCGCACCACACGATCTCGGACGCAGGTTTGGTGGGTGGCGGCGGTGTGCCCCAACCCGGTGAAATTTCCCTGGCGCACAACGGTGTTTTGTTCCTGGACGAATTGCCCGAATTCAAACGCACCGTACTGGAAGTAATGCGGCAACCAATGGAAGAGCGGCGCATCACCATCTCACGGGCAAAGGTAGCCGTAGATTTCCCGGCTTCGTTTATGCTGATTGCCTCCATGAACCCCTGCCCCTGCGGGTATTATAATCACCCGGAAAAGCAGTGCACCTGTCCGCCCGGCGCCGTGCAGAAATATTTAAACAAGATTTCGGGCCCTTTACTGGACCGGATTGACCTGCATGTGGAAGTGACCCCGGTGCCATTTAGTGAGTTGTCAACGCTGAAACAACAGGAAACATCGGCCACCATTCGTGAAAAAGTAATCAAAGCCAGAAACATCCAGGAAGATCGTTACAAGGATGCTGCGGGCATTTATTGCAATGCACAGATCAGCAGCAAAATGCTGAAAGAGATCTGCGTCATCTCCACGCCGGGACAAAATTTATTAAAAACGGCAATGGAACGGCTCAACCTATCTGCAAGGGCTTACGACCGCATTTTAAAAGTTTCCCGAACCATTGCTGATCTGGCGGAAAGCAGCGAGATCAAAATTGAACACCTGGCGGAGGCCATTCAGTACCGGAGCCTGGACAGAGAAGGTTGGGCGGGATGATTCAATAAGCAATGGACAATAGACAATTGGCAGTGAAACAACAGGTAAAGAATAAAAATCACTATTCACCATTGACAATTGACCCTTCACCTTTCAAGAGCCAGAACGCTTCCTAAAATAATATTCGTTGATGATGCTGTAATGAAATTTGAGATAATACTTCCATCCCAAAACCTGCCGGATCTTTGGCCGGTGCAGCAGCCAAAAGGCCAAACGTTTATCAAAACCCAGGTGGTGTATTGTTTTTAACCAGTAACGGAAATTTTGTTTTTCGATTTTACGTATTTGCCCCGCAGTTAAGGGAGAAACAGCTCGCGGCAATGCACCCTCCCATTTTTTGTAAAGCAGAAGCGATTCTTCCATCCAGCGGCGATCGAACCGGCCCTCTGAAAAATGGTGCAGCAAAATATCATAGGTTACCGCAATCTCATTGCACCTACCGGCCGCCAGGCAAAAATCAATATCGTAGCAGTGAAAGTGCTTAAATGTATCCTTGTCGAAACGAATGTGCTCCGTTACTTCTTTTCGCACACACATCCATACACCATCCACCACTGCCACTTTTGCCAATTGCTCATTGTGGGGGTTTACGCAGACAGGTCCTGTTTCTTTTGCCGTGTATGAAAAAGACTGTACCAGGTTGATCCGCTCGGAGACCGGTAAACCCTGGCTGGGCCAGCCAATTGGCACGGCCGACTTGAATGTAGATCCGGCAACACCCAGCACGCCCAAACTGGGATTTTGTTGAAAGCAATCTTCTACCCTTTGTCCCCAGTTGCTGGTCAGCATAGAGATATCTTCGTGCATAAAGCAAAGGATTGGATAGTTTGCTTTAGCTATGCCTTCGTTATAAATTTCGCAGATACCTTTTGCCCCGCCTGCATTCTCAAAGGAAAGAATTTCAAAAGAAACACCTATTGTTTCTTCAATATTCGCCTTGACCTGCTCCAGCAGTGCCGGGTTGGCGGATGCAATGATGACCGATATCATAACAGTTCGAAAGATTGAAATTGCCCGGGCAAAACAAAACGAATAATTCAATGCCAACAAATTATTTAAAGAGACCGGGTTACCTTATCAGGAAATGAATCAGAGTTTTTGATAGTTTTACCCGGGAGCACCGGCTACGCATGAAGATTACTGCTTGCTGCCATAAATTACCATCCAATGAAATTTCTCTTTACAAAAGAAAAACCTTTACCACACGGCGTTAGTGAGAAAGAGTTAAAAAAACTGCGCAGAACGGAAGAAAAAACACCGGGTACGATCACAATGGATGGGCGGCCATTTCACTACCACGCCCCGCTGGATTTTTTTGTCACATATGAAGAGGTGATCCTCAATGAAATTTACAAATTCCGCTCTTCTTCCCCCTCGCCCTACATTATCGACTGCGGCGCCAATATGGGCTTGTCCGTTTTTTATTTTTCACAGCTTTATCCCGGGGCACGTATCGTAGCCTTTGAGCCGGAGCCTCCCATTTTTGAAGTGCTTCAAAAGAATGTGCAGCAATTTGGCCAGGGAAAGCAGATTGAAATTTACCAGAAAGCCGTGTGGGAAGAGGAAACAACTTTGCAGTTCTATACAGATCGGGGTATGGGCGGCAGCGTGGTGAATACCTACAAAGACCAGGTGCCAACAGAGATCAAAACGGTGCGACTGGCTGATTTCCTGCAGCAACAGGTAGATTTTCTGAAACTGGATATTGAAGGTGCCGAATACGTGGTACTAAAAGACTGTGCGCCTTACCTGAAAAATGTGGCCCATCTTTTTGTAGAGTACCACAGCTTTCTGAATAAAGAACAAAAACTGGAGGAGATTCTCAGCATACTAAAACAAAACGGGTTTCGCTACCACTTGCGGCAATCCTTTAGCCGAAATCATCCTTTTGTTGATTTGGACAGTGCCTGCGAAAACATGGACATGGCGATCAATGTTTTTGGTTATCGGTAGTAAAAATATTCTACCTGTTCACGTTTAGTGTTGTTCCATTTTGTTTTCTTATGGGTACCGAAAAAGGCAAGTTCTAATTACCAGGATGATAAGATCCGTCCTTTGAAGCAGCAGGCCAACAGCAGGGTAAGGTTTGCCTCCCTCGGGAAGAAGCTGCATACATCAACAAGCCTTACTAAAGCTTTTATTTCTCGTACAGTGTTACATTCCTATCTTTTACTTGCTGTATTTCACGCGGCTAAATATGGTAGTTTTGGCCTCTGGCCATTTTGTGATGTAACGGATTGGAATCCACCTACCCGATTCATCCGGAACCCGAATTTATCAACAGCATGAAATCTATTTTGTTCATTTCACTTATGAACGGTGATGCCTGGGGAGGCAGCGAAGAACTTTGGTACCAGTCGGCACTGTATGCAGCCCGGAATGGCTACCGCGTGGGTTGTGCATTTTATGACTGGCCACAAAAACAGGAACGCATTGCCTGCTTACGAGCGGCGGGCTGCGAGCTTTACCTTTTTTCCAACAAAGGCCGTGAAAAACGAACTTTCCTCGAACGGTTACAGTACAAGATTACCAAGCGAAAAGTAAGACGCTATGCGAACGCGTTGCCGTTCGGCGAATACGATCTTACCGTTATTAACCAAGGCTACCTGGAGGTCATCTCGCACTACTGGAAAGGGCTGCACCGGTACGTCGACAATTATGTGCTGCTTTACCACGGGTTTAATGAAAACGACCGCATCAAGCCCAAATACAAACCACTGCTAAAGCGATGGGTGCTGCATGCCCGGCAAAACCTGTTTGCATCCGAACGCACCAAAACCTTTCTCGAGAGAGAGTTAGCCATTACCCTGCCACATGCAGATACGCTGCTCAATCCCCTCACCTTTCCGGCCCCGCAGGAAAGCACCCCTCCGCCGCCACTGCAGGAAAACAATTACATTTTTGTGATGCTGGCGGCGCTGGATGCACGCAGAAAGGCACAGGACAATCTGATAAAAGCGCTGGCTGCTGAAAAATGGAAAGCCAGAAACTGGAAAGTATACCTGTATGGCCAGGGCCAGTCGGAAACTATGCTGAAATCTTTGATCCGCGAACAGGGACTGCAAGACCGTGTTCTCCTGAAAGGCCACACATCTGATGTAAAAAAAGCGTTGAACGAAGCCCATGTGCTGTTGCAGTTGACCCATATTGATGCCATGCCCCTGGCGGTGATTGAAGCCATGGCCATGACAAGACCAGTTGCCGTTAGTGATGTAGGCGATATGCCCAAATGGGTGACAGATGGTTACAACGGTTGGGTTAGTAAAAATGCTTCGGTAGATGAAATTTCATTGGCGCTGGAACGATGCTGGCAGAACCGGGCCCAATGGGATGAAATGGGTAACCATTCCTTCCGGTTGTTTCAGGAAAAATTTCCGGCTGTACCCGAAGCGTTTTTTCTGCAGCAGTTGAAAAAAGAGCCGGTTGGCAAACGTTACGGTGAGGCCGTACAATAAAATTTTCCATTCAATGTTCTACTGTTCCTGCTACACCGGTTTATTATGCTACCGGCAGGAAAGAATATTTCATCAGCGGTTTTGCCGAATCCATTGTTTGTACTTTTTCCTATAATACATATACCGGAAAATACTATAGTTCAGTTCACGTAGTCCCTTATATTTTTGCCGGATGGGTTCCAATGCCTTATTGAAAATGCGCTGCCCTTTGTGCTTGCATCCTGACTGGTAGTAATAGTTGATGTGAAGCTGCAGTACATCTTCACCAACGGCCTCTTTCAAAAGACGAAAAGCAGGATCGTGCAAAATTTTGTAAAACAACAAAATGTTGTCGCCATCAATAGCCGCAATATGACGAAGCAGCGCATCCTTGCTGCTTACAAGATTGGCACTCGTTTCTGAGCGGCCATGTACCCTGAAAAATGCAAGCGGCTCCGATACAAATGCAAGGCCTTTGTACAACCCAAGCCGTAAGATAAATTCAAGGTCAACCGCGTTGCGAAAATCAGTATCGAACATACCTGTCTTTTCCAAAAGGGTTTTTCTGAAGAAAAAGCAGGTAGGCTCACCCAAGGCATTTTCGGGTAACAATTCAGCCATATCCGCAGCCAGCCTTTCGGGGGTGATAAAAACCTCATCATCGAGGAAACGCTCAGGTACTACGCGTTTATATTTAGTTTGATAGCGGGTATGTGGTGAAACATCGTCGTGAATAATAAAGCGTCTCCGGCATAGTCCCAGTTCCAGGTTGTACGCCATACAGGCCGCCAGCATTTTTTCAACACAGGCCGGCAGCAGCAGATCATCCTGAAACAAAAATTTAATCCACTCACCACCGGCTTGTTCAATGCAATGATTCCAATTGGTTACCAAACCGGGATTGTTGTTTTTCACCAGACGGATATGAGGATATTGTTGTTGATAGGTTTCCACTACCGAAAGGGTAGCATCGGTAGAGCCATCATCGGAAATCAGGATTTCAATATTTTGATAGGTTTGATTTACCGCCGATTGCAGACATTTTTCAAAATAATCACCGGCATTGTATGTAGGAATACAGATGGATACCAAAGGAGAATGTTGCGTCATATCAGTAAATCATTAAAAGTATGCAGCCTGGCATGAATGCACAAGGCCAGCGCATAAAACCGGGCAAAATTCGTATTTCCCGTTTGATTGGCCATCTGTCTGCAAAGGAACTATCGCAAGGAAACCTATCTTCTGATTCTGGCACCGTTTGTATGATGATACGTTCTCTTCACATCACAACAAAAAAGAAAATTTAAAAAATATTTGCCCTTTATTTCCTTTGCAGGGAATGAATGAACACAACAGCAGCCGAAAAGATGGCATGAAGGAGTTCTTCGGGCAGATGAACCAGTTTTTTGACAAGGTGTTTGTCATCACACTCCGGCGTGCTACCGACCGGCATGCACATATTCAACGCGAACTGGACGGCTTGCATTATGAATTGTTTTTTGGCAGGGACAAGCAAGACTTCACTGTTGAACAATTAGAAAGAGAAGGCATTTACAACGAAGCTTTGGCCCGTAAGCATCACCGTTACGGCAAAGCCATGCCCCCCGGCATGATCGGTTGTTCGTGGAGCCATGCGGAAGTTTACAAAACCATTCTTAACGAAGGACATCAAAAAGTGCTGATCCTGGAAGACGATGTGGTGATCGATAAGAACGCGGTTGCCGTTTGGGGAGATGCCCTTACCGAACTTCCTGCAGGCTGGGAACTGCTTTACCTTGGTTTTGCGGAGAAAGAAACGGTTCCGCCGATGGCATTGTTGAAAAAGGCCGTGTATCACCTGCAGCACCTTTTTGGTGGCCTGAACTATTCCCATACCACCATCCGTAATCTTTACCCCAAAAAAATCGGCAGGTATGTATCGAAAGCCGGTTACCACGACTGTACGCATGCTTACGGCCTCACCCGTTCCGGTGCCGAAAAGCTGCTACGGTTACAAACACCGATAAGCTTTTTTCCTGACAACCTCCTGGCACATGCCGCCACCAACGAGTTGGTAAAAGCTTACATTATTCAGCCAAAAATCATCAACCAGCAGTACCAGGTTGGCACTACTTCTGTATCCTATATTAACCAATAACGGAAGCCCAGCACATGCAGAACGCAATTCTTTACCAGGCCTATGGCGGAACCGATTATACCAATGAGTGCAGGTACTCGCTCTTAAAGTATCTCCAGGTGTACAACCTTACGCCGCCTGCCGATACAGCCATTGTTATTTACACTGATACGCCGGATGTGTTTTCCGACTTCACCCCATTCTTTCACCATCTCCGTACGCTGCCGCTGACAAAAGAAACCGCGCAGCGCTGGCGGGGTGCCAACAACTTTGTGCATCGCCTGAAGATTGAAATGCTGATCGACTTTCTGCATCGCTTTGAAGGCAATCTACTGTACTGCGATACCGACACCTACCTCACCGCTGCCATTCATCCCCTATTCAATGAGCTTGAAGCGGGCAGCTTTTATATGCACCAATATGAAGGCACCATTGACAAAGGGCAAAATCCTGCTTTTCATAAATGGGAACGGTTCCTGTCTACTACACCTGTCGCCTACAATAACCAGCAGGTACAGTTTGACAAAAGCCTGCAGATGTACAATGCCGGCGTGGTAGGACTGAACAGCCGGCAGAAAGGGCTCCTGCAGGATGTACTGGCCCTGACAGATGCCGTTTATGCAAAGTTTCCCAAACACATTGCCGAACAGTTTGCCTTTAGCTATTGCCTGCAAAAAAGTGGCACCCTCAAAACCGCTGACCACCTGGTGGCGCATTACTGGAACCTGAAAGAGTTTCGCCAGTTGCTGAAGTTATTTTTTACGCTGAACGCTGAAGAAAGCATTCCCAACCTGATCAAAAAGCTGCATGCCATGGACGCAATGGCCATTCAGCAGGAAAAAAATACCTACGAAGACCTTCCCTTTTTGCAGCGATTATTTAACACTATAAGGGGCAAAGGCTGGAAAATAGCGCAGTATGAAAAACGGCTCTAGGCCTTAGCTTTACAGAATGAAGATCCTGTATACGTATCTGAAGCCACATAAAGGACTGGTGTTTTTGGTGCTGTTCCTGGCTGCCATGAACATTGGGTTTTCGCTGGTTGATCCCATCATCTTTGGCCGACTGATTGACCTGGCAACCCAATATACCCAAAACAAAGGGGCCTACCCTTCCTTTTTCTGGAGTTTTGCAGGTCCGGTACTGACGCTCTTAGGCGCATCCATTGGCGTGGCCATGATCAGCCGGATAGCGAAAAACTTCCAGGATTATTTTCTGAACGTGATTCAGCAAAAGTTTGGCGCCAAGGTTTTTACCGATGGACTGAAACACGCCATGCGCTTACCCTACCAGGAGTTTGAAGACCAGCGCAGCGGCGAAACCCTCAGCATTTTGCAAAAGGTGCGTACCGATACGGAAAAGTTCATGAACTCCTTTGTGAATATCCTGTTCACCGTGATCGTTGGCATTGTGTTCGTGGCCATCTTTGCGGCCCGTATTCACTGGTCGCTGCCTTTTATTTATTTTGGAGGGATCGCTATGCTGGTGGTCATCTCCAATCTTCTTAGCAAAAAAGTCAAGACCATTCAAAAAACAATTGTTTCGCAAACTACTTCGCTTGCCGGCACCACCACCGAATCGCTTCGCAACATTGAACTGGTAAAAAGCTTGGGACTTACCGGGCAGGAAGTGGATCGGTTGAACAAGAACACGTACAAAATCCTGGGACTGGAACTCACCAAGGTTAAACGCATTCGTTCTATTTCGTTTATACAGGGAACGTTTGTAAACACGCTGCGGCAGGTTATACTTTTTATGCTGCTTTGGGTAGTGTACCAGGGCGAACTGACCGCAGGCCAACTGGCCACGATGCAGATTTTTTCCTTTTTTGTTTTTGGACCGCTACAGGACATTGGCAATATTTTGTTGAACTACCGCGAAGCGGAAGCCTCATTGAACAATTTTGAAAACCTGATGCAGAAGGCGCCGGAAACCGAGCCGGTTCACCCCAAACATTTAGGGCCTGTGCAGACGCTGGAATTCAGAAACGTTTCTTTCAAGCACCAATCAGCCCAACACAAGGCTATCGACAACATCAGCTTTACCACGCAAAAAGGGGAAACCATTGCTTTTGTCGGGCCTTCCGGTTCCGGTAAGACCACCCTGATGAAATTATTGGTGGGTTTATACCGGCCAGCCGAAGGCAATATTTTTTACAATGGTCTGGACGAGAACAATATCCAGTTTGATGACCTGCGCAGGCAGATTGGATTTGTAACGCAGGACACGCAATTGTTCAGTGGCACCATCCGGGAAAACCTGTTGTTTGTAAATCCGAACGCCACCGAGGATGAACTGATGGATGCCTTATATAAAGCATCCTGCCAGAACCTTATCCAACGGGCTGAAAAAGGCATTGACACCATGATTGGTGAAGGCGGCCTGAAACTTTCCGGTGGTGAAAAGCAACGCCTTTCCATTGCCCGGGCCCTTATCCGTAAACCGGCCCTGCTCATTTTTGATGAGGCTACATCCGCACTGGATTCCCTTACGGAAGAAGAGATCGGGAAAACCATCCGCAATGTGTCTTCGCTGCAGAATCAAATCACTATCCTCATTGCGCATCGCCTTTCCACCATCATGCATGCCGACAGAATTTATGTACTGGAAAGAGGTGTGGTGATTGAAACCGGTACACATGAAAGTTTGCTGGAAGAAAAAGGCCTATATTATGCCATGTGGCGGCAACAGATCGGGGAGCGAAAAACAGCCCCCCTGCCTCCTAAAGGAGGAGTGGCTGCCGCACCGGTTTCACTTTAATAAGATGGCTTCTTTTTGTAGATATCTGTTCTGAACGATGAACGGAGCGTCGCAACAGAAGCAGCATAGTTATTCTGTCGATCGTAACATCATAAACATTGAACCCCTTCAGGGTTCTTTTTTAGTTCACCTCTTCTTTCACCGGGTTTCACCCGGCGCTATTCATATTGAAGCCCTTCGGGCTTGGGGTGAGAAGAAAGCAGCAAGTAATTACAAATACAAAAAAGCCCCTGTCAAAAGTTTGACAGAGGCTAAAAATGGATTGTGCAAAAGCAAGGCACTGTGCCTGGATCTCCCCTCCATTGGAGGGGCCGGGGGAGGCCCTTATTTCTTACAAAAAGCTGATCGGCACATTCAATTTCACCGAGAAATTACGGCCCATGTTGAACACACCCTGCCGTCCCGTAACCTGGTTAACGGCTGTGTACTTTAACCGGCTCAGGTGCTCCTGGTATGCTTTGTCGGTAAGGTTGGTCACCGCAAAATGAAGACTGGCCAGCGTTATTCCTTTTCGGGAAACAATATCTGTTCCCAGGCCGCTGTTCAGCAATACATAACCCGGCGTGCTTGTTTCGGTATTGTAACCGGTAAAGGCCTTGTTTTGTGTAAACACAGAATTGGCTTCCACCAGGAAATAAAGATTGCGCAGGCTTTTTCCCGCCTTTTTCAGATCGAAGCGCAATTCACTGTTCAGGCGTGCCGCCGGAATCAGGGGCAAGTTATTGCTGCCATCCAGGGCTTCGTCGAAACGGCCACGGACAAACGAAAACGTATTTTCAAAATGCAGCCAGTCCAGGGGGTGCGGATGCAGGTCCAGTTGCAGTTCCACACCAGCCAGTTTGGCGTCCCGCTGGTTAAAGCTGAACGCTTCCAGTGTTTCGCCGTGATCCATAACCAGCGAATCGCCACCCAACTGGCTTTGCAGGCGCTGGTAGAAAATAAAATCATTGATACGGTTGTAAAACGCATTCACCGTTAAACTGAAATGCACCGCATCTACTACCACGCCGGCATCGGCCTGCAGGCTTTTTTCAGAGGTCAGGTCACGCTGCCCGTATTCGAACCGGTTGGTGCCTTCGTGTCCGCCGTTGGAGGCCAGTTCAGAAAGTGTGGGCGCCCTGAAACCTCTTGCCAGGTTAGCCTTCAGTGTCAGCTTTTCCACGGGATGATAGCTGATGCCTGCACTACCGGAAAAATTGGAAAAGTTGCGGGAGAACGGTTCAAACTTTCTGTCGCTGCCCTCCCATGTCTCTTTCGAAGTGATGGAGCGGCTATCGAATCGGAGTCCACCGGTCAGTGTTGTTTTTTCAAAGAACCGCTGCATGAATACAAACGCACCGGCATCAAAGAGGTTGTAGTCGGGAATAATGGCTTCTTCACCTTTGTTGGTATTGGCCTGCTGCATGCCGCTGATACCTAAAGTGGTTTGCCAGTCCCGCGTTTGCGGAAGGGTCCATTGCAGGTTATACCCAAGTGTTTTCAGATCAAAAAACAAGTGCGCCTCGTCGGGATGCTCCACTTCGCCCAGTTCTTTGCGCAAATTATTCTGGTAAGACAGGTTCAGCTTCAACCGGCTGCGGCCGATATTGAAGTTGTTATCGCTAACCAGTTTGTAATGCCGAACATTCTGAAAAGGCACCAGCGGTGTGCGACTGTCAAAATCATCCTTGGTGGCAACTCTTTCCAACGCTGATTCAGGATAAACCAGGAATTGCCCGGTGGCATCATCACGGTCACCTTCCACCATTCCCAGGTCCTGGTTCAGCGAACTAAATATCAGGTGACTGAATCCCCAGCTTTTGTTCAACCCGACATACCCACCAAAATTGGTTTCCTTAAACCGCGAGTTCAACACACGGCCATCATACCTGTTCTGGTAATCTCTTGCCGAACGGTTGGTGACATAGGCATTCCAGTTAAAGCCATTCAGGTGGCCGGCAATATTGCCATTCAGGCCTGCCAGCGAGTTGTTGCTTTGATAGTTGGCCAGGATATTTCCCCTTACAGTTCCTTCGGGCACGGGCACATTGGTAATAAAGTTTATGACGCCGGCCAGGGCATCGCTGCCGTACATCAGCGACGAAGGGCCTTTCAGCACTTCTGCCCGTTGCACACTCAGCTCGTCAATCTCAACGCCGTGTTCGGCCCCCCATTGCTGCCCCTCCTGGCGAACGCCGTCATTGACAACAACAACGCGGTTAAAGCCCAATCCCCGGATGACCGGCTTGGACACGGCAGGACCGGTACTAACCTGTGCCACTCCCGGCTGGCGGGAAATCAGGTCAATGATATTAGTGGCAGGCGTCTGCAGCATTTCTTGGCGGCGCATCAGCGAAACTGGTATGGGAGCGTCGCGAAGTGTGGTGGCATGTGCTACCCCGGTGATGGTAACGCCTTCCTGCTCTGTTACCGAAGGTGCAATGGCAAAGTTCTTTACCATACTGGAATAAACATCGATATGGACAACCTGTGTATTGAAACCGGCGTATGAAACTTCTATGGTGTGGTGACCTGAAGGAAGGTTGTTGAAGCTGTAATTACCTACTGAATCGGCTGTGGCACCAATACGGATATCTGCCATAAAAACAGAGGCGCCGGGCAGCGGCTCACCGGTTTGGGCATCGGTAATTTTACCGGTTAAATTGATGCGGTTTGCTGGCTGCGCAAAACCAATGGCAGCACTTAACAATAATGGAATAGCAATCAAGAATTTATTCATTGATCCAATGATTTAATCGTCAGTAAAAATGTGAGAAGATGGAGGCAAAAACGAAAATCAGATCAATGGTGGTCCCCTGCTTTCGGTTTGCAGGAAGGTGGTGGGAAGAAGGAAGCCGGGAACATACACGGATTGCGCATCAACAAACGAAGGTTGTTCAATAACAGGTTGAGCAGCGTCACCCACGTAAGGGGCCGTAATCACCAGTTCATCAAACGAGCAATGAAATGTGGGGTTGTGAAAGTGTGGCGCAGACTGGTCCTGGTCGCGGCAAACCTGTTCATCGGTATGCGAAGTCAGGGCATCATGAAAAAGGTGGCCGGGAGTGACACTGATGGTAAACACCACCAGCAGCAATGCGGCAATAGCTTTTTGTATGATACTCTTTTTTTGCAACACAAATGTTTGGTCCAGCCCATTAAAAATGAACGGTTGTTGCAAAAATAAAGTGAAATAAGGGAACGGAACGTTTTGAGCGAATGGTCTTAACAAAAGGAAAGAGAAACTCCTTTGGGTTCGGCAATGAAAAAGAAGCTAAACCGGGTTTATTTACGAAGCCTTCAGGTACCGGTTAAAATTGGCAATGATGTTTTTATAACCATCGTAATGGAAGGGCTTTTTCAAATACGAGGCAGCACCTAGCTGTGCACAGGCTTCTTTATCCTGCTTGCTTTCCGAGGTAGACAATACAATCACGGGAATGGCTGCCAGGTGTGGTTGCGACTTTATATAATGTAAGGTTCGACGCCCATCCCAACGTGGCATGTTCAGGTCCATTACAATCAAATGGGGAAGCAGAGTAGGCGCTATCGAATTGAGATAAGCAACCGCTTCCTCCCCGCTGCTTGCGCAAATCAGTTTTGCGGTATTGCCAGCATCTTCCAGCGAAGATTGTAAAAAAAGGCAGTCGTCACTATCATCATCAATGTAGAGGATTGTAGCATCCGCAGTTATGGTGGTGTTCATAATAGTTGTGGTTGGTGGCAGAACGAATTTAGTTAAATTAATCCTAACTCATGTTAAATTATTACTATTCATTTTTCCACCAACCAAAATGGCTCAAGTGGAAATACCACGCCACTCCTGTTGTTTATAACCGCTCCAGGATGCCAGCGATCCCTTGTCCGCCACCTACGCAGGCCGTTACCATTCCATATCTTTTACCGGCACGTTTCAGGTCATTCAGGTTCTGGATGGTCAGCTTAGCTCCGGTACATCCCAAAGGGTGACCCAAAGCAATGGCGCCGCCGTTGATATTCACTGTATCAGGATTCAACCCGGCTTCGCGGATCACAGCAATTGATTGCGAAGCGAAAGCTTCATTGAGTTCAACAAGGTCGATCTGGCCCAGGTTCATCCCTGACTGTTTCAATACCTTGGGGATGGCCGCTACCGGCCCAATACCCATAATGCGGGGATGCACACCAGCCGAGGTACAGGCTACCAGACGGCCTATGGGTTGAATGTTCAATTCTTTCACCAGCCGTTCGCTCATCACCAGCACAAAGGCGGCACCATCGGAGGTTTGCGACGAGTTGCCGGCTGTAACCGTTCCGCCTGCAGCAAATACCGGTTTCAGTTTGGCCAGGGCTTCCGGCGACGTGTCGGCTCGAGGGCCTTCATCCGTGTCCACGGTATATTTCCGGGTAGCCTTTTTACCTCTTTCGTCCACATACACCTGCTCAATTTCAATGGGCAGAATGCCTTCCTTAAAATAGCCGGCCTCAATTGCCTTCAGCGCTTTTTGGTGCGAATGATAAGCAAAGCTGTCCTGCTCATCACGACTAACGTTGTATTCTTTTGCCACTGCTTCGGCAGTAAGGCCCATACTCAGGTAATAATCCGGTTCGTCTTTGGCAATCGAATAAGCCGGAACCGTTTTCCAGCCAGCCGTAGGCACAAGGCTCATGCTTTCGGTGCCACCGGCCACAATGCAATCGGCCATGCCCATACGGATCTTGGCTGTTGCAATGGCGATGGTTTCCAGGCCGGAAGCACAATAACGATTTACCGTCATACCCGGAACCTCAAAACCCAAAGCTCTTGCGGCAATGATACGTCCCACCTGCAGGCCCTGTTCCGCCTCCGGTACGGCATTTCCTACAATCACATCATCCACTCTATTCTTATCCAGTTGCGGCACAGAGGCCAGCAGACCTTTGATTACATCAATGGCCAGGTCATCGGGCCGGTAAAACCGGAACCCGCCTCGTTTTGCTTTTCCAACAGCCGTTCTGTAACCGGCTACGATATACGCTTCTTGCATAGGAAAAATTATATGGGAAAGATACGGGAAAATATAAATAGTTGCATCAACAACCTTCCTATAAAAGCTTAAAATGCTGTCGTACCTGTTTTGGGTACAACTGCTGCGCCAGTTTGGGATTAGACCGGTCGTAGCCAAGAAACAGCCACTCCGGTGCCTGCGCATCTTTGATGGCAAACATCAGCTCTTTTCCGGACACCTGAATGCTGTTGGTGGCGGTTTGCACAGTAATCTTTTTACCGGGAAAACCCTGCCTGAACGACGCCAGCATAACATCCGCTATTTGTTTATCGGCAAGATCCATGGAATCATTCAGGGCTATGTTCATCGACATGTAATAATCTACCTTGCGATAGTTTGCACTGCCTGTTTTGTAAATCGGACTGATAGCAACAACGGCCATGCTGTCAAATGTGATTTTCATCCCCGGTGTATTGAACGCCGTTTCCATGGTTTGCACCAGTTGCTCTTTGGGGACAATGGTAAAGATCCTGGGATGCATGTAGTTCATCACCCCGGCAAAATCAAGTTCCTTGCTTAGCGCCATATAGGTTTTCAGGCGCTTGTTCAATTGGGCATCGGTGGAGGTTTGTGCCGAAGCGGCAAAAAACAAAAAAGGAAGCAGCAGGAAGGTTAGCTTTTTCATGTATAGTCTTTGAGCAAGTTTAGGGTTTTCATTTCAGAAATACCAGAACTCTTTTTGAATTTATCTTCGCGGCCGATGTACCACATTTTACGCCGCCTTTTGTTCCTGCTGCCGGCTGAAACCGCACACCATTTTTCCATGAACGGCCTGCGCCTGCTTTGCTCCGTTGCACCGCTGCGCCGTTGGCTGAAAAAGTTGTTTGCCCCGGTAAAAACGGGTCCGTTCAGTGCTTTCGGTCTCCTGTTCCCCAACCGTATTGGGCTGGGTGCCGGCTTTGACAAAAATGCAAAATACCTGCGTGAGCTGGAAACACTGGGCTTTGGTTTTATTGAAATTGGTACGGTAACTCCGCGACCACAGGAAGGCAATGAAAAACCACGCCTCTTTCGTTTACCCAAAGACAAGGCCCTCATCAATCGCATGGGCTTTAATAATGAAGGCGTGGAAGCTGTTGCAAAACGGTTAAAGCAATGGCGGAAAAAGTCTGGGACTTGGGGTGTGGAGTCTGGCGTTGCGGAAGGCCAAACCCCAAACCTTATCATCGGCGGTAATATTGGTAAGAACAAGGTCACGCCCAATGAAGAAGCATGGAAAGATTACGAGATTTGTTTCCGTGCCCTGCACCCCTATGTAGATTTTTTCGTGGTGAATGTAAGTTCGCCAAACACACCCGGCTTGCGGGAATTGCAGGAAAAAGATGCCCTGAAAAAAATCCTGACACACCTGCAGGCGATGAACAAAACATTTGCCGTGCAACGTCCTGTCCTGCTCAAGATTGCTCCCGATTTAACACGGGAACAAATCAATGATGTCATTGACTTGGCAAAGGAAATCAACCTCGATGGACTGGTAGCCACCAACACCACTATCAGCCGCGAAGGTCTCCAAACACCAAACGCCAAACTCCAAACCATCGGTGCCGGTGGCCTAAGTGGAAAACCGGTTACACAGCGAAGCACGGAAGTCTTACAATACATTCATCAAAACACCGGCGGCACCATTCCACTGATTGGTTCGGGCGGCATTTTTACAGCCGAAGATGCTGCCGCGAAAATTACAGCCGGCGCCTCCCTCATTGAAGTATGGACAGGCTTTATTTACGAAGGACCTTTTATTGTAAAAAATAGCAGCAGAGGCCTTTCCTGACTACTCTTCCGGAAAAGAATTTAGCAGGAGTGTGGCCGCTACAATGCCGGCCGTTTCGGTACGCAGCCTTGTATTGCCCAACGCCACCGGTGCGAATTGCTGCTTCAGCGCTGCTGCAATTTCTGCAGGTGTAAAATCACCTTCCGGGCCAATGAGGATAGTTGATGACAGATGACGGATGATGGATGACAGTTGTTGTTTTTTTTCGGGCAAACAATGCGCAATCAATTTTTGATCACTTGTTGTTTGTTGTATCACATCCCTAAAGGCTGTTGGCTGGTGCAACAGGGGCAGCCAGGTTTGCTGTGACTGTAACATGGCACTGATCATAATACCCCGCATTCTATCATAACGAAACTTTTCTTTTTCGGTCCGTTCGCACAGCAGCGGGATGATCTCAGTCACTCCAATCTCGGTTGCTTTTTCCAAAAACCACTCAAAGCGGGAAGCGTTTTTTACAATTGATATGGCAATGGTGACATGGGGGTGCCGCGCTTCTTCTTTTTCAATCGTCACAATTTCCACTACGCAGCGTTTGCGGTTGTCATCAATGATCACGGCCTTGGCTTTGCTCCCTTTGCCATCCGTTAGCAACACCTCCTCTCCCTTTTGCATGCGCAGTACACCAATCATGTGCTTGGACGTATCCTCATCCAACTGAAGTTTTTTTTCATCTACACCTTCAACAAAAAAATACGGGAGTGCCATGGTGCGAAGCTAAGCTAAGAGACAAAGAGAAATTATTTTGAGAAAGTGCGTTTTTGATTGGAAAAGTGAAAAAGAGTTCAGGATATACATCTTTGCTTTTTGATAGTTTTCCGTGAAGTATGAACGAAGGGAATGCCAGTAAAAAGAAAAGAGAGAAAGAGTCATCAACAACTTCTCTTTCTCTCTTTTCAAATCTTTTTCTCTTGGCCTTAAAACGGATCGTCGTCATCCATATCATTCATCTTGCTGCCGGTTTGGATGTACAGTTTAGGACCATCCGTATCGGTTACCGGCTTCCAGTTGGGTGGCATGGTAAAGCCGCCGCCAAATTCGTCGCCGTTGTCTTCAAAAAATTTCTGGATCTCCAGTCGTGCCCGGAACTTCAGGTTTTCCAGCGAACCGTTCCGGTGCTTGGCAATACGCAGGTGGGTTTCTCCTTTGACGCTTTCACCCATTTCATTCTGGTTGATCTCGTGGTACTCGGGACGGTAGATAAAGCATACCATGTCCGCATCTTGTTCGATGGCACCCGATTCGCGAAGATCCGAAAGCTGCGGCATCTTGTTACCGTCTTTCCGCTTTTCTACTTCACGGCTTAACTGCGAAAGGGCAATCACCGGCACCTGCAGTTCTTTCGCCAGTGCTTTCAGTGACCGGGAGATGTTGGAGATTTCCTGTTCACGGTTGGTATTTCTTCCTTCGCCGGTACCGCTCATCAACTGCAGGTAGTCGATAATGATCAGGCCAATGTTGTGTGCATTTTTCAGGCGGCGGCATTTGGCCCGCAGTTCAAAAATGTTCAGGGCAGCCGTATCGTCAATAAACAGTTTGGCGTCGGCCAGTCGCTGGATACCGCGTTTGTACAACTGCTCCATTTCGTATTCTTCCATCTTTCCGCGGGCAATTTTTTCCAGCATGATTTCGCTTTCCGCCGAAAGTATCCGTTGCACCAGCTGCGCCGCACTCATCTCCAGCGAAAACACCGCTACCGGTGTAGGCTTGGTGGGATGCAGCGCCGCATTGCGGGCCAGGTTCAGTGCGAATGCCGTTTTACCCACTGATGGACGAGCCGCCAGGATGATCAGGTCCGTGTTCTGCCAGCCATAGGTAATTTTATCTAGATGCGCAAAGCCACTGGGCACACCCGTAATTTCTTCGTTGCGGTTACGCATGTCCTCAATCCGCTGGATGGTTTTTACCAGTACCGAATCAATTGTTTCCACGCTGTTGCGCAGGTGCTCCGATGTTACCTGGTAAATTTTGCTCTCCGCATCATCCAGCAGGTCGAATACATCGGTGCTGTCTTCGTATGCATCCGAAATAATTTCACCACTGATGCGGATCAGCTCCCGTTGAATAAATTTTTGCAGGATGATCCGTGAGTGGGCCTCAATATGAGCGGAGGAAGTAACGGCGTTGGTCAGTTTGGTTACGTAATAAGGGCCGCCAACAATGTCCAGTTCTTCGTTGGAGCGCAGTTCTTCCACCACCGTCAGCATGTCGATCGGCTGGCTTTTGTTGGACAGGCTTTTCATGGCCCGGAAGATGCGCTGGTGCGCATCCACGTAAAAGCATTCTGATTTTAAGATCTCGGCTACCGTATCGAAAGCCCCTTTCTCCAGCATGATCGCACCCAGCACAGCTTCTTCCAGGTCCCGGGCCTGCGGTGGCACTTTGCCATACACCATGGTGCTCAGGTCAAGTGGTGTTTTGCGGCCTCTTTTCTTATCGCGGTTGAGGTTAGTTAAATCCATACAAGTTTGTTTAGCATTGATAGTTCATCAACGACCCGTGGATTTGTACAGCCTTGTAATTTATGGTGGTGGAGTATCTCCGTACGTTTCCTAAAGTCAGTCAACGAATGTAAGCGGTTCAAATTCCTGCGTAACGATTTAGTAACAATTAAATTAATCCACAGCACTTTGCACAGGTTATTAACAGGATTGCCGCCTCCATTCACATTGGTGTCAATGCAATGCACAAAATTCCAATTTTTTTAGCATCCGGCGGCCGGTTGTGCACAAGTTTTTGTGTGCAAAAAAGCTGGGATTTTTTTGGCTATATGAAATGGATAACAGAATGGGCTTTTCAGCGGTTTTCCATTGTTCTGCTGCTTTGCTTCTTCCCGAAGCGGCTGGTTTTCAACTGATAAATTGCAGAATCGGGTAATGTTGATAATTTTTTATGTTCCCGGCAGCAGTGGTACTAGTAAGCTGCCGTTGCGTCGCACCCTTGTACGTTCTGTATTTCTATTGTGCAAGTTTTGAACCACCAAGACACAAAGACACAAAGGAACAAAGCATTTCTCTGCGCAATCTCCGTTTTCGCTGCGTTCCTTCGGTTTCAAAACCAACCCTCTTCTGGACAGAGTAAAACAACGATCCATTGCTACCTTAGAAAGTTCATCCTAACTCCTAACTCCTAACTCCTAACTCCTAACTCCTAACTCCTAACTCCTAACTCCTAACTCCTAACTCCTAACTCCTAACTCCTAACTCCTAACTCCTAACTCCTAACTGTCCTTTATCTTTGCCCACTCTTAAATCAAGCGTATCAATGACGATTTCCTATAACTGGCTGAGCGAATACCTGCCCGTGCGTATCGAACCCGAACGGCTTTCTCAAATTCTTACCTCTATCGGACTGGAGGTAGAAAAAATGGAAGCCTTTGAAGAAGTGAAAGGCGGGCTGCAAGGTCTTCTCCTGGGTGAAGTACTCGACGTGCAACAACATCCCAATGCCGATAAATTAAAACTGACACAGGTAACCGTTGGCGGCGAGCCGCTTCAGATTGTTTGCGGTGCCCCCAATGTGGCCAAAGGACAAAAAGTGGTGGTGGCTACTGTTGGCACAACCATCTATCCCACTTCCGGCGATCCGCTGACGATGAAAGTGGCCAAGATCCGCGGTGTGGAAAGCCGCGGCATGATCTGCGCCGAGGACGAGATTGGCCTGGGCACTTCTCATGCGGGCATCCTGGTACTGCCCGAAGATGCGCCCATCGGCACATCGGCTGCAGACTATTTCAAGCCGTTCAGCGATACCATTTATGAAATTGGCCTGACTCCCAACCGCATGGATGCCATGAGCCATTGGGGAGTAGCCCGTGATGTTTGTGCTTACCTGTCGCACCATGATAAAACAGACGCCAAACCGGTGATCCCCGAAATTCGTTTTGCAGTCGATCAGCCTTCACTGGACATTACCGTTGCCGTTGAGAACACGGAAGCGTGTAAACGCTATTCGGGTGTATGTATCGCCGGTGTAACAGTGGGCCCTTCACCCAAATGGATGCAGGAACGGCTGAAAGCCATCGGTCTTCGCCCGATCAATAATATTGTCGACATCACCAATTATATTCAGCATGAAACCGGCCAGCCGCTGCATGCGTTTGACTACGACCAGATCGGCGGTAAAAAAGTGGTGGTGAATACACTGCCGGATGGAACTACGTTTACCACGCTGGATGAAAAAGAGCGGAAGCTGCACAGCGAAGACCTGATGATCTGCGATGAGCAGGCACCGATGTGTATTGGCGGTGTGTTCGGCGGGCTGCACAGCGGCGTTACCGAAAACACAACCAATATTTTCCTGGAAAGCGCCTGGTTTAATCCCCTCTTTATTCGCAAGACATCGTTCCGCCATGGCCTGCGTACCGATGCGGCTACTCGCTTTGAAAAAGGCGTGGATATTTCCAACACGGTGAATGTGCTGAAACGGGCAGCCATGCTGATCAAAGAGATCACCGGTGGCAGCATTGCCTCCGAGGTGGTAGACGTTTACCCTTCGCCGGTAGAAAAGAAAAGCCTGGTACTGCCATACGCTTACCTGCGCAAGCTTAGTGGAAAGCAGTACCCCCGCGAAACGGTAAGAACCATTTTGGAAAGTTTGCAGTTTACAGTAGTAAAAGATGATGAGGAAGCGATTGTATTGCAGGTGCCGCATCATAAGCCCGATGTCAGCATCCCGGCCGATGTGGTAGAAGAAATCCTGCGCATCGATGGCTTAGACAATATTGAAATTCCTTCGGCTATCACCATCACCCCTTCCATTGAAGAAGATGATAAAAGCGAACGGCTGAAGGAAAAAGTTTCCGGCGTACTGACCGGCGCTGGTTTTTCGGAGATCCTGACCAACTCCATCACCAACGCGGCTTACTTCACCGAAGAAGAATTAAGCAATTCGGTCAAACTGCTGAACAACCTAAGCAGCGAATTGAATATGCTGCGGCCTTCCATGCTGCAAACGGCACTGGAGGTGATTGCCTTCAACCTGAACCGCAAAAACAACAACCTGCGGCTGTTTGAATTTGGCAAAACCTACAGCACCAGCGGCGTGGGTGACTATGCAGAGACCAATCACCTCTGTCTGTATGCCACCGGCCAGCTCACCGAAAACAGCTGGAAAGGCAAAGCACCGGCGGCCGATATCTATTTTGTAAAAGGTGTGGTGATGTCGCTGCTTACTGCCCTGAACGTAAAAGGCCTGAGTTTTGAAAACGGCGAGAGCAAAGACTTCGATGCGTCGCTGGTAGGCTTTATCGGCAGGGAAAAAGTAGCGGAGATCGGCGTGGTAAAAAAGGCATTAACCCAGAAATTTGATAGCAAGCAGCAGGTGATCTTTGCTGACCTGTACTGGGATAAACTGATGCAGGTAGCCAGCCGACGGGTGCAGTTCAGGGAAATCTCAAAGTTCCCGCCGGTGGAAAGAGACCTGGCCATGGTGGTACCAAAATCAATGGCCTACGGCGATATCCCTGAGCAGATCAAAAAATTGCGTATCGGTCAACTGCAGGACGTGCGGCTGTTTGATATTTTCGAAAGCGAAAAGCTTGGCACAGGCAAAAAATCCCTGGCGGTCAACTTCACTTTTTTGGATGAGGAAAAAACCCTTACCGACAAGGAAATTGATAACTGGATGAACAAGATCATGAGCACCCTGGAGAAAAACCTTGGCGCTGAAATCCGCAAGTAATGACCGTTGACCAGCAGTTTACTGTTCTGTACGAAAAGTTGCAGCAGCTCCTGCAGCAACAGGGCCGCCTGCAGCGGGAAAACAAAAGGTTGCAGGAAGAACTGGAGCAGGCACGGAAAACGGAAGCAGCCGCACAGGGCCGGATCGAAGAATTGCAGCAACAGGTATCCATTTTAAAACTGGCCGCCGGCGAAATGTCGGAAGAAGATAAAAAAAAGTTTGAACGCAAACTGGCCCAGTACATCAAAGAAATAGACAAGGCAATTGCCTATTTAAGCGAGTAGCCCCGTGAGTGGTGAGTTTTGAAAGGCTCTCTCACAACTCACCACTCACCACTCACAACTCACAAACATGGAAGAACTCATTCCTCTCAACCTCGTTATCGGCGACCGTAATTACCGCGTACGCATCCAGCCCAAGGATGAAGAAGTGGTACGGAAAACGGTGAAGACCATCAACGATAAAATCGTTGAATTCAAAACGGCATTCGCCGGCAAGGACATGCAGGACTATATTGCTATGGTGCTGGTGTGGTTTGCCACCGAGCAAAACGCTGCCATCTCCAACCAGGTCAATATGGAGAATGTAAGCAGCCGGTTGCAAACACTGGAGAAGCTGATTGATGGGGCCTTGGAGAAATAAGAAAAATCGTTTCTTAGCGATTTGCAATCACTTCTCCCCTTCTCAATTGCCACTGCGTGAATGGTACAGAGTCAGATTCCATGCAGTTCCCTTCAGCAGGCGAAGAGTGACCTGGCAGGGGCACTACACTTTATAATTTCGGCAGCTTCTGCTTATAGATTTCAGCCTTTTGCTCAATCGATAGTTTAAAATACCGCGGTGATGGCGAGGGCAGTACATCAACCGGGTATGCCGGGAACATTTTTCTGAATTCTTTTTCCACGAAGCGGCTGGTACAAAGTACCTGCGGCCGGTAATCCTGCAGTATCCTGCCAATCTCCTCTTTGTTGTATTCAACGATCTGCAGGTTGTCGTCGAGATTACTGCCCGCCGTTCGAATAACGGATTTGAAAATGTCGGTTATACCAATTCCTGCATCCTGAAAAAGTTTCTGCTTGGCCTCTCTTGTTTTCAACTCCCTGTTATAGGTTTTCTCAAGAATGCGCCAAAGCTGGTTCAGGGGGGCACCGTAAAACCAGGCGTTTTCATTCAAACCGCCCCGGGTTTGTTCTTTGCCGGGAAAACTTCCCAGCACCAGGCATTTCATTTTTGGCGGTACAAAGGGCGGAAAAGGATGGTGTTCTACAATCGGCTGTTTCATATTTCAGTAATTACAATTTTGTTTCCACCTAACCGTGCTCATGGTGATTGCGTAAATTCCACTCCGTTTTTCTATCTTCGCCCTCCTGACAAATCTGTCGGAATGAGAACATTATATATAAATCACACATTTAAAAAATCAATTGATGGAACTCAGCATAGTTACCTTGATCATTGCCGTTGTGGCCCTGTTGGCGGGCATTATAGCGGGTAAATTCATTTTTGCCAAAGACACAAAAAAGAAAGTTGAAGAAGCCGATCTGCATGCCCAAAATCTAATCAAAGAAGCCGAATTAAGAGCAGAAACGGTTCGCAAAGAGAAAGAGCTGGCGGCCAAAGAAAAGTTTGTTCAGCTGAAAGCCGAGCATGACAAAGAGGTACTGGAACGCAACCGCAAACTGGGTGAAAGCGAGAACCGCCTCCGCCAAAAAGAACAGTCGATCAACCAGAAGACAGAGCAACTGGAGCGCCAGATCAAAGAAAACAATGCTATCAAAGAGAACTTGAACCGCCAACTGGAAGTAGTTGGCGTGAAGCAGGCCGAATTGGAAAAGCACCAGGAAGAGCACACCCGCCGCCTGGAAAAGCTGGCCAACCTCACCGCCGAAGAAGCCAAAGCACAACTGGTAGAAAGCCTGAAGCAGGAAGCGCATTCGCAAGCCATTGGTCTGCAGCAGGAGATCATTGACGAGGCCAAGCAAAAAGCCAACAAAGAGGCTCGTAAAATTATTATCCAGTCTATCCAACGTACCGCCGCCGAACAGGCGATAGAAAATGCCATTACGGTATTCAACCTGGAAAGCGATGAGATCAAAGGCCAGATCATTGGTCGGGAAGGCCGGAACATCCGCGCCATTGAAGCGGCGACCGGTGTGGACCTGATCGTAGACGATACCCCGGAAGCGATCATTCTTTCCTGCTTTGATCCGCTGCGCAGGGAAATTGCCCGCCTGAGCCTCCAGCGCCTGGTGACCGATGGCCGTATTCACCCGGCCCGTATTGAGGAAGTGGTGGAAAAGACCAAACGTCAACTGGAAGAGCAGATCATGGAAATTGGCGAACGTACGGTGATCGAACTGGGTATCCACGGCCTGCACAAAGAACTGGTTCGCCTGGTAGGTAAGATGCGCTTCCGTTCTTCCTATGGCCAAAACCTGCTGATGCACAGCCGCGAAGTAGCCAACTTGTGTGGTATCATGGCCGCCGAACTGGGACTGAACCCCAAACTGGCCAAACGTGCCGGCCTGCTGCACGATATTGGTAAAGTGCCCGATGAGGAAACAGAACTGAGCCACGCCCTGCTAGGCGCTAAGCTGGCCGAGAAATACGGCGAGAACCCTGCTGTGGTGAACGCCATTGGTGCCCACCACGATGAGATGGAAATGCAGTACGTGATTTCCCCAATTGTACAGGCCTGCGACGCTATCAGCGGTGCCCGTCCGGGTGCCCGCCGCGAGATCATGCAGCAATACCTGCAACGCATCAAAGACCTGGAGAACCTTGCCCAAGCCTATAACGGGGTGGAAAAAGCTTACGCCATCCAGGCCGGTCGTGAACTGCGTGTGATTGTAGAAGCCGATAAAGTGACCGATAACGAAAGTGAACGCCTGTCGTTTGACATCGCCCAGAAGATCCAGACCGAAATGACCTACCCGGGACAGATAAAGGTAACAGTGATCCGGGAGAAGCGGGCGGTGAATGTGGCGAGATAAGCTGTTAGCTTTTAGTGATTAGCCATTAGCAAAGCCTGAATGGATAAGTGATACTTACTCATTCAGGCTTTTTAAATAGCCATTCAGCATCTTTTGTTCTTCATTCAAAATGGCAAGTAGCTCATCGCAGAGCTGCAGATTTCCCATTGAAGCCGCTTTTATTATCAACAACTGGGTTTCTAATTCAAAACTCGAACCCAAGGAAATCTCCACAAAGCGGCCTTTATCTTTATCGCTATGACGGCTACAGCCTTCGGCTATGTTAGAAGGAATAGAAACAGCGGCCCTGGTAATTTGTGAGACTAGTCCAAATTGCTCAAATTTGGGAAGCGTCGTTGAAAACTGATAGGTTCTTACTGCAATATCAAGACCCTTTTGCCATACTTTCAATGACCTGAAATCTTGCATTTTTTGTTAAAAGATACTATTTCAACTGCTTTTTTCAAGCTAACAGCTAACAGCTAAAGGCTAACAGCTCAAAAATCTTTGGAACTTTGCTCCCATACTCCTACCTTTGCCGTCCTAAATTTTAGAGTCATGAATCCCGCTGTTGCATTTGTACACGAACAGTTAACCAATAAAAAGAGCTTACCCAAGTTCAAAGCTGGTGACAACATCACCGTAAACTACAGAATCATCGAAGGAAACAAGGAGCGTATCCAGTCTTTCCGCGGCGATGTAATCAAATTGCAGGGTGAAGGCGCAACAGCTACTTTCACTGTACGTAAAATCTCTGACGGTATTGGTGTAGAAAGATTGTTTCCTTTCTTTTCTCCCAACATTGAAAGTGTAGTGTTGAACAAATCCGGTCGTGTACGCCGTGCGAAGCTGTACTACCAGCGTGAGCGCAGCGGTAAATCGGCCCGTATCCAGGAAAAGAAAAGAGCGGTGGCAAGTCAAACTGCCTAAGCTTTTAAACCGTATATTGAAGCGTCCTGCAAAACAGGACGCTTTTTCTTTGCGAATAATTTCGTTATCCTGCAACGAGTTTTTCAAATACCTTTGTTCTCCAATTATTCATTCTTTAAATCCATTTTATGGGTCCTTTAGGTTTCAATGAGATTCTGATAATAGCGATCATCATTCTTTTGTTGTTTGGTGGTAAGAAAATTCCTGAGCTGATGCGTGGTTTGGGTCGCGGCGTTCGTGAGTTCAACGATGCCAAAAACACTGTGAAAAAGGAAATTGAAGAAGGTGCAACCGATAAAGAACGCACTTCCAGCACTTCTTCCCAAGCGTAATCTTCCACCCACCTTCCGATTCCAGGGATTTGTTCCAGTTTACTTCCATTGAACAATATCAGTCAGATCTACATAGCGGTCGTACCACTTGCGAGCAGGCGGTACGACACTTTCTTTTCCGTATTGAAGAGCAATCTTCCCTGAATGCCTTTGTTGAAGTTTTTGCCGAAGAGTCCCTTCAGCGTGCTACAGAACTTGATCGTTCTGAAAAGAGGGGCAGGCTTCACGGTGTCGTTATCGGTATCAAAGACAATATCTGCTACGAGGGGCATAAGATCTCTGCCGCCTCCGGCATTCTGCAAGATTTTACCTCCTTGTATTCGGCTACGGCTGTAGAAAGGTTGTTGGCCGAAGGCGCCATTATTATCGGCCGGCAGAACTGCGATGAATTCGGCATGGGTTCAACCAACGAAAATTCTTTTTACGGCCCTGCCCTCCACCCCATTAACCCGGCACATGTACCGGGAGGTTCCTCAGGCGGCAGCGCAGCAGCCGTTAAAGCAGGTTTGTGTATGGCGGCAATAGGTAGCGATACAGGAGGGTCTATACGCCTACCAGCAGACTTTTGTGGCCTTGTAGGTTATAAACCTTCCTATGGCCGCGTATCACGTCATGGATTGATTGCTTATGCCTCTTCGTTTGATGTGATTGGCGTACTGGCCCATTCCGTTGCGGATGCAGTCACCGTTTTGAATGTCATTGCCGGACCGGATGAATACGACAGTACCGCCATCAGTCAAAAGCCGGAATCCGCTACGCTGACGCAGGATGGCAAACCAGCCTATCGCATTGCTTATTTCCCCGAATGGGTGGAACACGCTTCTATTGACCTTCAGATTTCGGCAGCCATCAAAGCAAAACTGGACCAGTTAAAAGAAGAGGGTCATACCGTAGAACCAGTTCCTTTTTCCCTGACTGAATACATCGTTCCCACTTATTATATTTTGACCACGGCGGAAGCTTCATCCAACCTTTCCCGCTACGATGGTATCCGTTACGGAAAAAATTGGCATGAGGGAGATCAAGAACTTGCCAAATTTTATCAACAAAATCGTAAAAAAGGGTTTGGAAGCGAGGTCAAGCGGCGTATTATGCTTGGGACCTTTGTTCTGTCTGCTGGTTATTACGATGCCTACTACCAAAAGGCCCAGCAGGTTCGTCAGCTGCTGAAGCAGCAAACTGAATTGATTTTCAATAACTTCGATTTTATTATTGCTCCCAATGCACCGTCGGTTGCCTATAAAAAAGGCGAGAAAAACCAGGACAAATTAGCCATGTATATGGGCGATATTTTTACTGTTTTTGCCAATTTAACGGGTGTGCCCGCTTCTTCTTTACCAGTTTTTAAACATTCCTCTAACCTTCCTTTTGGTCTTCAAGTCCTTTCGTCTCCACAGAATGAGGTATGTTTGCAACGCTTTTCGCATCAGCTGATGCAACAATAAAGGCGAGTAAGATTTCAGTGCGATTTGGTTCACCCTTCTAAAACACAATTTTTGTGATGAACAAACTTTTATTGTTGGCTACCATCCTTGTTTCATTTCTCTTAAAGGATTATGCAGCCGCCACCCCTCTGGGCAAAGCAACCACACAAACTGACACTACAGACAACAACCAGCTTTTGAGAGGTAACCCGAAAGAAGGCTTTAAAGACCTTTTTAACGAGTCCTCTGAAAGCGGCTTCCATTTAGGAAGATTGAATCCCAAAGCCGTTGCCTTCATTGAAGATTACATGGACAAAGAAGGTGACAACCTGGAAAGGCTGAAAGTTTCCGGCAAACGCTACTTCAACATTATTGAAACAGCCTTGGAAAAAAGAAACCTTCCCACTGAGCTCAAGTACCTTGCTGTCATTGAATCAGAACTCAAAACCACCGCTACATCGGTAAAAGGTGCCGGCGGTCCCTGGCAGTTGATGCCCGAAACCGCCCGTGATCTGGGTCTGCGGGTAAATGGTAAGATTGATGAGCGTCGCGATTATTTCAAGAGTACTTATGCAGCAGCCCGTTACCTGGCCTACCTGTACGACCTGTACGAGGACTGGCTGCTGGTGATTGCTGCCTACAATGGCGGCCCGGGCAAAGTGAACACAGCCATCAAGCGCAGCGGCAGCCGTAATTTCTGGGACTTGCAGTATCACCTGCCGGCCGAAAGCCGCACGCATGTGAAAAAGTTCATTGCCACGCATTATATTATGGAAGGCGAAGGTGGACTGACGACCCTGACAAAGGATGAAACCGCTCAGTTGCTGGCCAGCTATGCCAATGTACCCACAACGGCAGATGGTTCGTTGGCGATGCAGAACATTTCGGGTAAATATTATTCGAAAGCCATTGCCCAGGTGCTGAAGATGAACCTGTCTGAGTTCAACAAACTGAACCCGAACTTTGACAAACAATTGTCTGCAAAAGGCAATTACGATCTGCGCCTGCCCAATGATAAAATGGTGCAGTTCAAAGATGCAAAAATCACTATCCTGCAGCAGTCTGTTGGCATGCTGTTAGGTACCATCAAAGGATAAAATCATTTCCACTTAAGCAGGAGGTGCTGGCTGTTTTTCAGTCAGCACTTTTTTATTGTAGTACCACGCGGCACAAAAGTTTCAAAGAGGAAAGAAAACCTTTCCATTGCAATTGCCGTAACCAATTAAAAATGATTTTGTGTCTTTGTGCTTCTTCCTGTCTTAATGGTACTACACAGAAAGCACTTTTTTAATGGCTTCTGCCTTTAGCATACACTCCTCCCACTCCTGTTCGGCATTGCAATAAAAGGTAATACCCGAGCCTACCTGGTAGGAAAGATATCTTGAAGTTTGGTCATACAGAATGCTACGGATCACCACGTTAAAATCAAAATTACCGCCGGGGGCTTTGTAACCTACCGAACCGGAGAAAATGCCTCGTGTCGTGGGTTCGTATGCATCAATCAATTGCATTACCCGCAGCTTCGGCGCACCCGTCATTGAGCCCATGGGAAAGGTAGCCTGCAGGATTTCTGAAAAGGAAACATCATCCTTTATTTCTCCGCTGATGGTGGAGATCATCTGGTGCACCTGCGGAAAAGAATAAATGCCAAATAACTCATCCACTTTCACTGTAGCAGGCTTGCATACTCTGGTGAGATCGTTTCGCACCAGATCCACCACCATTACATTCTCCGATTGTTCTTTTGCACTCAGGCGAAGCGAATCCCTTAATTGCTGATCCTGTTGCTCGTTTCCCAAATCTCTTTTGATGGTACCCTTGATGGGTTGTGAGAGGAGCCTGTTGCCCCTCCTGGCTAAAAAGCGTTCCGGGCTTGCACAGATCAGGTATTTATCTTCCTGCCTATAAAACGCGGAGAAAGGATTGGGCGAAACAGCCATGAGGTTCCGAAAAACGGCAAAGGGATCCAGCGAGATTTCTTCCGCAAAAAATGCCTGGCAAAAATTGATTTCGTAACAATCGCCGCGAAGAATATGTGCCTGCAGCGCTCTGATCTTTTGAATATAGGCTTCCCTGCTCAGTACAGGGCTGATCTGAAAGAAGGGCAAAATTACCGTTCCGGCTTCGTCCGGTTGCGCATTGAGTTGCGTAAAAACCTGCTCCGGCTCGTCTGCATAGATGGTCAGACATCCCTGCTTTAGCTGCAACACAATCTGTGGGGAGAAAAAGCAATATGGTGAAAAGCCAACCTTGTCTTCTTTGGTGTTGGGAAGGCCGTGTAAAGACTCCTTCAGGTCATACGACAAATGGCCAAAGAGCCAATGTTCCTTTTGAAAAAAAACATCCGCATCACTGACGCTTGCAGTTTGAACCCACTCTCTTACACCAGCACCTACCAAACATTCCGCTTCGTGTGATGCCGTATGGTATTGCTGGTTATCCAGAAAACAAAAAGTGCTGAAAGGCCGTAGCCATTTCAGCACTTTTTTCTTTAGACCTGAAAGATCGGCAATGGGAAATGTGCAGGACTGCAGGTCTGTATGCATTTAAGCTTAATAATCTTCTTCGTCGTCATCGAAGCCGCCGCCACCGGTAAACGGGTCCATGTCGCTGAAGTCTTCCTCTTCTTCGATCTTGAAATCCTCATCCTCGTCTTCGTCTGCTTTGCCCTTGCCTTTTCTTGACTTCGGGACATCAAATTCTTCAAAATCAGGATCCCAGTTGTCATCGTCATCTTCTTCACCGTCAATATCATCATCATCGATGTCATCATCATCATCTGCCGCTTTTCTGCCGCCTTTTTTTGGCGCTACATCTTCATCCAAGTCATCGTCATCTTCTTCCGCTTTCTTTTTAGGAGAACGGCCTTTTGCCTGCGCCAGCAATGTGTCGATCAAAGTTGTTCCGGAGGAGAGTTCCTCAACTAAAATTTCTGCCATAACTATTCCTGATTAGCGGGTGTAAAATTTATTTAAGAGTATCAAACCGCCAAATTTTGACAAGTTTTTTTTCGCTTTAAATTTTTACAATCTGATCCCGGCCCGGACCATTGGAAATGTACTTTACTTCGCAGCCCAAAACCTGGTTCAGGAAAGCCACATAGTCTTTCATTTCTACCGGCAATTGCGCAGCTTCTTTTATACCTGAACTGTCGGTGTTCCAACCCTTGAAGGATTTATAAACCGGTTCAATTTTACTGTGCGTCATCTGAAAGGGGATCTCTGCAGTTTCCTTTCCATCAATCGTATAAGAAGTACAAACTTTCAGTTCTTCAAAGGCATCCAGCACATCGGCTTTGGTCATTACAATTTGCGTACAGCCATTCAGCATACAGGCATAATGCAGGGCTACAAGGTCCATCCAGCCACAGCGACGGGGACGACCGGTTGTTGCGCCAAATTCATTACCAACTTTCCGCAGCTTTTCGCCGGTTTCGTCTTCCAACTCCGTAGGAAACGGACCGCCGCCAACACGGGTGCAATAAGCTTTGCTGACGCCAATCACTTCGCGGATTTTTTGCGGTGCCACACCCAAGCCATTGCACACGCCGGCCGAGATGGTATTGCTTGATGTAACAAAAGGAAAGGTTCCGAAATCAATATCCAGCATGCTGCCCTGTGCTCCTTCGGCCAATACTTTTTTGCCCTGGGAAATCCTGTTGTTGATGAAATACTCGCCATTCACAATGTTGAGTGACTTCAAAAACTCAATGGCTTCGAAAAACTCTTCTTCCCATGCCGAAATATCTTCGTTGAAATTGTAGTTATCGAGCAGCTTCTGATGCTTAAGGCGAAGTTTGATGTATTGCTGGGTAAAGCTTTTGTGCAACAGGTCGCCAACACGCAAACCATTACGGCCTGTTTTGTCCATATATGCAGGACCAATCCCTTTTAAGGTAGAACCGATCTTGCCCTCACCTTTCGACAATTCCGCTGCTTTATCCAAAGCACGGTGTGTTGGCAGGATCAGGTGCGTACGTTCTGAAATGAAAAGGTTTTTCTTCAGGTCAATACCAAATTCGGCCACCTTATCTGCCTCCTTGCGCAAGGTGACAGCATCGAGCACCACACCATTGCCAATGAGATTTACCGTTTGTTCATGAAATACACCGGAAGGAATCTGGTGCAGTACGATCTTTTTATCGCCGACATACAAAGTATGGCCGGCATTGGGCCCGCCCTGGAAGCGGGCAATGATATCGTATTGCGAAGCAAAGTAATCAACGATTTTTCCTTTGCCTTCATCGCCCCATTGCAGTCCCAGAATTACATCTACCATAATCTTTTTAATTGCGCGGCAAATGTAGGCACAGAAAAGTGAACGGGAAAGATTGTTTATTGCTTCGCTGCATTTCCATCAGCCCTGTGCATACAACAAAAAAATCACGGGTCGCTTGTGCAACTGCGGCAGCGCCGCTTTCCAATGTTGGGCCGTTTTGGTTTGCACCGATTCATCCTTGCCGGTCAGATCAGCAGCAACACAAATTTGTGTTTGCGGATGACAGGTTTTGATGAGTGTTTCCAGCATCTGGTTATTGCGATACGGCGTTTCAATAAAAATTTGTGTACAGGATTTTTGTTTTGATTCGGCCTCCAGTGATTTGATTGCTTTTGCTCTTTCGCTCATGTCGATGGGCAAATAACCCACAAACTGGAAGCGCTGTCCGTTCATGCCACTGGCCATCAGCGCAAGCAAGATGGAGTTGGGTCCCACCAATGGTTTCACCACAGCACCTTTTTCCTGCGCAAGGTGCACCAGGGCTTGTCCCGGATCGGCTACACCCGGGCATCCGGCTTCGCTGATAATGCCGATGCTTTTTCCTTCTTTCAATTTTTGCAGAAATGCAGAAGAGGTCTCCGGTGTAATTTCCTTCATGTTGTACCACTCCTTATCATCAATCACCATCTCTTTCCAGAGCAGTTTCAGGTAACGCCTTGCCGTCCGTTCATTCTCCACAAAAAACACGGAACAGGCCTTCACTGCATTCAGGAGATAAGCAGGCAGGCATTCCGTTACACCTTCAGATAAGACAGTTGGAATCAAATAAACGGTAGCAGGCATGCGAAGGAAAAGTTTGTTTTTGTAGTTTCTTGTTTGCGTCTTTCGCTATTCTTGCTTCTTTACTTCATCTTATGGTTCCTGGTTCATAGCGCACTGCAGGCTCCTGCACTTTGTACAGACTTAAGGTAGCTGCCACTACCGCATACGCCGGCGCCAGCACCCACCCCACAATGATTAGTCCATGCATCAGGTAAAACATCAGGCCATTGCCGATAGCGAGCCCTTTGTGATGACCAATATAATCGATGCTGGCTGCAGCGGAAATGCGGTTTCGTTCCAGGCTGTAATCCAGCATGGAAAATCCATAGTAATAACATTCAATAAAAAGACCGATCAGCGGTGTTACCCATCCTACCACCGGAACCAGCGAAAGCAATAAGATAGAGATCACATACACCGTTTGCCACAGCGCATTGCGCAGGGCCACACGGATGCCGCGAATGACATCTTTCATCAACTGACGGAAGGAGAACGGGAAATCTTTTCCTTCAATAATGCTTGATGTTTTTTCGCTCAGGTAAGCAAACACCGGCGAACCGATGATGAGAAACAAAAACTTGAACAGCGAAAAATAAAAGAACACCAGAATCAACCGCAGGATGAGCCCGACCATTACAAAGAAAAAACTCAACCACTCGCTGCGCTCTTTTTGCAGCCATGCCTCCAGTCCAATACGCCGGCTCAACCATGTTACCGCTGCATCAGAAGAGCTCCAGAAGGTGTACATGCCTACCACAAAAAGGATAGCGTAAATAATACCGGGAATCAGGATCCATTTCCACAGCCGGTGTTTGCGGATAAAGGCATGCGCATCAAAAAAAGACTGTATAGCTATGATGATTTCTTTGAGCAAGCCGTAGATTTAAAGCGGTAAATATACATGAAACGTGAATGGTGAGTGGTGAATGATGGCTACAGTAGTTTTTGCTGGCACAAAGTTTTTTCTTTTATGCCGGTGATGAAAAAACTTCCGCTTTCTTTTTACCTGCGTGATGATGTGGTGAACATTGCCAGGGAATTACTTGGCAAAGTGCTGGTCACCACATGGAATGGAGAACTTACCTCCGGACGAATTGTGGAAACGGAAGCCTATGCCGGTGAACAGGACCGTGCTTCACATGCTTCCAAAGGACGTACAGAGCGAACGGAAGTCATGTTTAATAAAGGGGGACGTGCCTATGTATATCTCTGCTACGGCATTCACCAGATGTTTAATATTGTTACGGCAAAAGAAGGCGTGCCGCATGCCATTTTGATCAGGGCCGTTGAGCCCATTGAAGGAAAAGAGATCATGCTGCAACGCACGGGAAAAAAAACCTGGGACAGTTCCATCACCAGCGGGCCGGGCCGGGTGGGCAAAGCCTTTGGCTTTCATACATCGAAGTGCGGTGTGGACCTGACAGGCAATGAACTTTACATAGGAGACGATGGCTTTAGCATCAACGATGAAGACATTGTTTCTTCGCCCCGTATTGGTGTGGATTATGCCGGCGAACATGCAGCATGGCATTACCGCTTTTACCTGAAAAATAATCCTCACGTAAGCGGGAAAAAAGCCGCCAGTAAAAAGTCAAACGTCCGGAACGGAAAACTCAATTTTTGAATTCTGGCTTTTGCATTCTTACTTCGGCAAAATTTTTCTCTTTGCAACGAAAGCTTTCCAGGCAGTTTTTTGCTCTTATTTGTGTTATTGCCGCCATTGCTGTTTATTTCCTCAACCCTTTTGGTGTAAAGCCCGATGCGGCACTTGTAATTGCCTTCGCCACGCTTATGATTGGTTTGTGGGTAACCGAAGCCCTTCCCATGCCAGTAGTGGCCTTACTTCCCCTGATCCTTTTCCCGTTGTTTGGTATTGCGCCCATTGCTACCACGGCTTCATCATACGCCAATCCTGTAATCTTCTTGTTTATGGGAGGTTTTATGCTGGGGCTTGCCATTGAAAAATGGAATCTGCACCGGCGCATTGCATTGAACATTGTTCGCCTGACCGGCACCAGTGGCGACCGCATTATCCTGGGTTTTATTATTTCAACAGGTGCTATCAGCATGTGGCTGAGCAATACCGCCACTACGATGATGATGTTTCCCATTGCCCTTTCGGTGGTAAAGGTGATGGAGGAGAATCATGCCGGTAAAAAAGGCATGGCCAACTTTGCCATGTCTATCATGATCGCCATTGCACTGGCGTCCAACTTTGGTGGTGTGGCAACGATTATTGGTACGCCACCCAACGTTGCGTTTGCCGGCTTTTACAACAAGCAGTACAACGAGACCATTGCCTTTGCCGACTGGCTTCAGCTTTGTTTGCCATTGTCGGTACTGCTGATGGGAATTTTATACCTGGTGATGGTGAAATGGCTGTATCCAAACGGGATGAAAAACGACAGCGCCACCGGTGCTATTATCAACAACGAACTGGCAGCGCTGGGTCCTTTCACTCCCGCCGAAAAAAGAGTGTTTGTCATCTTCCTGGCAACAGCGCTGCTCTGGATCACAAAAGATCTGCTGAATCAACTAAGCCCGCTGAAGCTGGATGATAATATGATCGCTATTATGGGGGCTACGGCACTTTTTATTACACCCGGCGACAAGAAAGGTGAATCGCTGTTGGAATGGAGCGATACCCGTAACATGGCCTGGGGAATACTGCTGCTTTTTGGCGGAGGCATAGCCCTGGCAACAGCGCTTGAAAATGTCGGGCTCATTGAACAGTTAGGACAATGGTTTGCGCAGTTTGGCTTTAGTACATTGATGTTAATTTTCCTGGTAACCGTGATCTCACTGTTTATTTCTGAAGTGATGAGCAATGTAGCACAGGTGATTGTTTTTGCGCCGGTTGTCAGCGGACTGGCAGAAGCGGCACAGATCCATCCGCTCATTTTGGGTATACCAATGACCCTGGCTGCTTCCTGCGCCAGCATGTTGCCTATGGGCACGCCGCCCAATGCCATTGCGTTCTCCAGCGGTTATATTAAGCTGAAGCACATGACAAGGGTGGGTTTTATTATGAACCTTATCTCCGTGATTCTGGTTACCCTCCTATGCTGGCTCCTGCTGCCACTAATCTTTAGTGTCTAATGGAAGAAGAGGCGAGTACTATCTCACTTGAACTCTACCTGGATGATAACCTTGATGGTGGTGTAATCTTTTTCTGCAGCCTTGTACACTTCTACCTCGCGGTAGGTAACCCGCAATGATTTATTCAAACTGGCGATGCCGGAAGCGCTTAATTTTTCCGCACCGGGAAAGAACTCCATCCAATAAAATCTATCCGTCTTTCCCTGGGCATTTTTCACAAGCAAATAGGTAAACGGACTGCCTTCCATCTTCGTCAGTGTGCCTGAAAATGTTTTGGTGCCACTTTCTGCTTTTTCGTTTACAATGTCCTGCAAATTAGCCTTGATAAAATTTTGAAAAGCCTGGCAATTCATCGTGGCCAGTTGTCCAATCCTTTCACCAATGGTATGAATATCCTTTGTTTCACTCACAAAAAGTCCCCATTCGCTTTCAATCTGGCTTTGGTATTTTGTAAACAGCGGAATGAGCATCATACCCAATTCTGCTGTCATGTTTTCTTTGGTAATGCCCGGCGCTGCTTTCGTAAACGTATCACAGAGTTCACTAATGATGGCTTTTTCGAATGCTTGTTTGGAAGCGGTTTGCGCCTGCGCATATGCGTTACCCATTAGAACAAAACAGAACAGAAACAGACAAGCAGCAGTGTATTGGTTGATTGTTTTCATCGTGGAAAATAAAAGATGCAGAATAAGTATAGAAGAAACCTTAGAATTTCGGGCAATTCAGTTTCTTGGCAAATGGATCGTTTGGCTTTTTCACGTAAATGAGTGAAAACTCGGCCCCGCCCCGCATGTTTGAACCGGGTTTCAGCGAAGAGGTATTGACATCGTAGCTACCGCCGAAGCGCAAGGATCCTACTTCCAGGCCAATGTACGGGATGGCTGCATCGCCCAAACGGAACCAGCTACCCAGGTATAAATTGGTGATCCGCTCCGGATCGTTGTTCAGGTTGAGCATATATGCACCGCCGAAAACCGTATTTACGGCACCAGCCTGCCGGCTGTGAATAGCACTAAAGTGAACGGCATTGTCTTCTGCCAGAGGCAGCATACCACCGGCCTGTAAGGTTACCCTTGGATCCTTGATATAATTTCCGTCCTGGAATGTTTCTTTCGGGCGGGTAACATGATACATGGAAGCACCCACATAATAGTTGTTGAAACCATCGGTAGAACCGTTGAACAGCATACCCACGTTCAGATCGAAATACGAAACATTCATGCTGGAACCGGAGAACGACTCGGTGGTAATACCTGTAAAACCGTCTGAACGCAGCATGTCTTCAAAGTGAAGCCCGTTAACGTTCAGTGTTTTGCTGACAAATGTTCCCTGAAAGCCAAGGCCAAACTGGTTATAGCCGTTTTCGTCCAGCGCTTTGTGATAGGCGGTGGATATACCCAAAAAGTTATTCTGCAGGGCGCCGTTGCCGCTTTTGTCGGAAAACGCCAGCAAGCCCACGCCAAACTGGTCGAACTGCGGAATGTTGTTTTTCAAAATCCCGGCGTCGATAGAAGCTGTATAGGTGGTAAATGCATTGTTGATCGTTGGCCACTGGTTACGGTAATTCCCCGCCACGCGGAGCACACCATCAAATTTCCCTGTCAGGGCAGGGTTCAGGGTTAGCGGCGAAGCAAAGAACTGTGAGAAATTAGGGTCTTGGGCACTCGCAAGTTTCCACACAGCAATAAGCACGATGAAGCAGACAGTTTTTCTCATTTCTGATACGAAAGTGAGAGTAAATTACGGAAAAAAAAGGCTGACCCGTAAGAATTTTTTTGTCAGGATTGAACTTTGGTTCCATAAGCCAGATCGCCGGCATCGCCCAATCCGGGAACGATATAGCCCTTTCCCGTCAACTCGTCATCAATGGCGCCACACCAGATGGTGGCCTCCGGAACATGCAAGCGCAGAAATTCAATGCCCACCGTGCAGGCAATAGCGGTAACAATGTGAATGGATTTCGGCGCCCCTTCTTCTTTCAGGTATTCAATTGTTTTTACCAGGGAAGCGCCGGTGGCCAGCATCGGATCGGAAATGATCAGCGTACGGCCTTCAATCTCGGGGCAGGACAGGTATTCGAGCATGATCTCAAAGCTGCCATCGGCCCTGTGCTTGCGGTAGGCAGAAACAAAGGCGTTATCGGCTTTATCAAAATAACTCAGCAAACCATTGTGCAGGGCCAGGCCGGCACGCAGGATGGTGGTAAGTACGGGTTGTTCTTCCAGCACTTCACAAACGGCTGTACCCAAGGGTGTTTGAATTTCCTTTTCCACGTAAGGCAGCCGGCGGCTTATTTCGAATGCAGCCACTTCACCAATCCGCTCCAGGTTGCGCCGGAAACGCATCCGGTCACCCTGAATTGTCACGTCTCGCAACTCCGCTACCCAATTGCTTACCAGCGAATGTTCTTTGCTTAAATTAATCACCATTGCTTTGAATTTCTACCTTCGCGAAATTAGAATTCCCAAACTAGAAATCAGAAATTATGTTATACAGAGCTATTGGGTTGATGAGCGGAAGTTCGCTGGATGGATTGGACATTGTGTTTGCCGAATTTCTTCACCAGGGAGGAAACTGGAGTTTTGAAATCGTTGCTGCCGAATGTTACCCTTATGCGGGCGAATGGAAAGAGAAGCTGCAAACAGCCACCGCATTGTCTGCATTGGACTATCAATTGCTGCATGCCGAATACGGCCATTATTTAGGAAAAGAAGTGGCCCGGTTTATCGAAGCCAACAATCTTCACTATAAAGTAAGCCTGATCGCCTCACACGGTCATACAACGTTTCATGTGCCGCCAAAAATGACGGCACAGATTGGTGATGGTGCGGCGATTGCCGCTGAAACCGGTCTGCCGGTGGTAAGTGATCTGCGGGCCCTGGATGTAGCTTTCGGTGGACAAGGCGCCCCAATTGTACCCATTGGTGAAAAGTATCTGCTGAAAGACTACGACTACTATTTAAATCTTGGCGGCATTGCCAACCTTTCTTTTCGGAATGAGGATGCCTACATTGCCTATGATATCTGCCCGGCGAACCGTGTGCTGAACATGCTGATTGCAAAAGAAGGAAAGGAATACGATGCAGGTGGAGAACGGGCAAGCAGCGGCAGCATACATGATGGTTTGCTGGAACAGTTAAACAATCTTGCGTATTACAGGCTACCCTACCCGAAATCCCTGGCCAACCAGTTTGGAACCGATGAAGTTTTTCCTTTGGTGGAATCATTTGGCATTTCCAACGCTGATGCGCTGCGTACCTACGTCGAACATATTGTTCAACAAATAACAACTGCCATTCGGCAACAAGCTGCCAACAACACCGAACCCAAAACGCCAAACCCCAAACTTCTCATCACCGGTGGGGGAGCATTCAATACGTTTCTTGTTCAACGCCTTTCCGGTGAATTGCAACCCTTCGGCATTGAGGTCATTGTTCCGGATGCGGCCCTTGTGCAGTTCAAAGAAGCCCTGATCATGGCCTTTATTGGCGTGTTGCGTTGGCGGCAGGAGTACACGGTGCTTTCTTCGGTTACCGGTGCGCAGCGTGACAGCATTGGCGGAGCCTTGTGGATTGGACAGGAAGCATGAGACGCAATAGGCAACTGGTAATAAACAATTGGCATTGGCTTTATTGGTTGCGCTGAAGTTGCGCATTGGTAACTCTTTGCTGGACTGCTTTGTTCAGCAATCTTTCTTCCCGGATCTTATCTGCTTTTGGTAGGAAAGCAGGATCAATCTGTTGCACCTGCGTTTTTAGCGTCGGGTTCTTTTCAATAAAATTGGCCACGGCAACAATGCTGTCCTTTTCGATGCTGTTGATATCGATAGGACGCTTGATCAGGATCTCGTGCTTCTGATCGTCAAATTCTACATTGAAGGCCGAAATATCAGGATGATTGATTTCCCGGTTCAAACTTACTACCCGGAAACCAGTGATATTGTTGTAAATGCATACCCATTTTGGCGGTGCTGCTTTCCCTTCTTTTGCAATGGCACGTTTGATAAGATCAAAGCTGCCATCCGGATCATTGCGGGTAGTACCGTCGTCGTAAAAAAAGCGGGTGCCTTCCTTTACCGGTGTTACGGCGCCTTTGATATGCCAATCGATAACCGGGTTGGCAGATGCTGCAATCTGCGCCTGCAGTTGTGCAATGGCTGTATCTTTTTGTTGTACATCCCGCTGCAAACCTTCTATCTGTTTCTGCTGCTTGTTGTTCATCACGGTGTACTGCAGCGCCAGCCCTACAATCACGAGTAAAAAATAACCGGCAAAAGCTCCTTTCAGCTTTAAAGAAAGTCCTTTGTAGGGGCCACTGACATCGGTATCGCTGGCAGGTAAAAATTTGTAGATGATGTAGGCTGGAATCACCGGCAGCAGCAAGATGGCGGAAAGCACCAGGAAGAAATTGTCAGCCATAGCATTGGTTTGTATAAATATACTATAATTCAATGGCTGTTTTTCCAGTTGACCAATGTTGCTACAGCGGCTATACAAACCGGAAATTGTCGCCATCAAACAAGCCAAGGTCACTGAGTTTCAGGTGCGGAATAACCAGCAATGCCATAAACGAAAGCGTCATGAAAGGTGCGGAAAGAGTACTTCCCAAGGCCTTGGCAGCTTTGTCTATCGCCGCATAGTCTTCGGCGATCCGATAGCCATCATCGGTACTCATTAAACCGCCTACGGGAAGAGCGATTATCCTTTCTTCCATTCCTACACAACTCACCCCTCCCTCCTTTTCTATCACCAGGTTCACGGCACGGCAGATACTCTCATCATCCACACCCACTGCTACAATGTTGTGCGAGTCATGCGCCACTGAAGAAGCAATGGCGCCTCTTTTCAATCCGAAATTTTTAATGAAGGCTTTGGCAACTGGTGCATCTTTATAACGGTTTACCACAACGATTTTCAGCACATCGTTCGCCGTGTCCGACACAATATTGCCACCTTCCCCTTTCGGATCAGCAAAAAATTGATTAGTGATCAGTTGTCCGTCCAAAGCCTCAATGACAGGAATCTTTTCGCCGTTCGTAAACGGCACCGCAAATTCATCCGGCACTTTTGACGCACAACTAAAATGGTTTACCACATTACCTAACGACAATGTTTTCCGTTCGATCAATGTTCGCCCTTCTTCTGCAACCAGTCTGCCATTGCTATAAGTTTGCACCACTTCGAAATTCGCAAGATCTTTCACCACGATAAAATCTGCAAAATCATTCTGCCGCAACAAGCCCACCTTTAATTTGTAGTGCTCAACAGGATTCATACAAGCGGCCCGAAGAACCTTGAATACGTCAATGCCTTTGGCAACAGCCCGTGCACACAAGCGGTTGATGTGTCCTTCTACCAAACTATCCGGATGCATATCATCGGTGCAGAACATCATCATGTTCGGGTAATCGTTCAGCAAGTCAACCAGGGCTTCAAAATTTTTGGCGGCACTGCCTTCACGTATCAGAATTTTCATGCCGTATTGCAGCTTGTCCAGTGCCTCCTCCGCTGTAAAACATTCGTGATCGGTGGAGATTCCCGCATCGATGTATTTTTTTGCGGCATCGCCACGCAGTCCCGGCGCATGGCCATCAACCGGCTTGTTCCACTTTTGCGCAGCCGAAATTTTTTTCATCACTTCTGTATCGCCATTCAGCACCCCGGGAAAGTTCATCATCTCGCTCAGGTACAGCACGTCTTCGCGATGCAGTAAACTTTCCACGGCCTGGCTATCGAGTGTAGCACCGGCAGTTTCAAACACAGTTGCCGGTACACAGCTGGGCGCACCAAAATTAAATTTGAACGGAACTGTCTTTCCATTCTCGATCATGAACTCCACACCTTTGTTTCCGCACACATTGGCAATTTCATGCGGATCACTGACCGTGGCTACAGTACCATGCACAACGGCCAGCCGGGCAAACTCAGATGGAATCAACATGGAACTTTCAATGTGCACATGCGCATCAACAAATCCCGGAAGAATAAACGGCAGGTTGCCTTCCGGATGGCTCGCCGGGTGAATGGCAACAATTCGTTCGCCTTCGATGCTGATGTCTGCCGGATAGATCTTTTGCTGGTGAAGATCCACCAGGTTACCTGTAACAATCTTCATGTGCTTTCAAGAATTATTTATTGAGAATGGGTATTGTCCCTCTCCGTTGTAAATCGAAAAATGAAATTAGGAAAAGGGGTAGGAAGATGCGCCAATTTCTTGAGAAGTAAAAAGTGCCTGTTAACTATCTGTGCATCTTCGGACATGTTTTCACTCCGACGGCTCGTGAAACTGAAAAATTTTCCTTTTTCGCAAAGTCCTATCGTTGTACCTTTTGCACTTCAATTTTTAGATACATGAGAAAACTTTTCCTGCTTTCGCTGGTAACAGCGATCAGTATTTCACTGGCTGCACAACTAGGCCAGCGACGGTCTGTACCGGTTGCAGTTACAGCCGATTCCGTGCTTTTCAGCAACGTCAAATACCGGCTTATCGGTCCCTTTAGGGGTGGCCGCAGTGCAGCAGTTGCCGGCAGTTACAAAGCAAAAAACACATTTTATTTTGGCGCTACCGGTGGCGGTGTATGGAAGACCACCGACGGCGGCAGCAATTGGAAAAATATTTCAGACAAGTACTTTGGTGGCACCATTGGTGCAGTAGCCGTTGCTCCCAGCGATGAAGACATTCTTTATGTTGGCGAAGGCGAGAACACGATACGTGGGAATGTAAGCGAAGGGCTTGGTGGTATGTGGCGCAGCGATGACGCTGGCCGCACCTGGCGCAACATCGGCCTGAAAGATGGCCGTCACATTATCCGCATTCTGGTTCATCCCAAAGACCCAAACACGGTATGGGCCGGCGTACTGGGACATGCCTTTGGCCCCAACGACACCCGTGGCGTTTACAAAACCACTGATGGTGGTAAAACCTGGCGCAGAACGCTGTTTGTAAACAACCAGGCCGGTGTTTCGGACCTGGTAATGGAGCCCGGAAATCCATCTGTTATGTATGCCGGTACCTGGCGCATGATTCGCACACCCTACAGCATGGAGAGCGGCGGCGAAGGCAGTGCGCTGTGGAAGAGCACCAATGGCGGTGAAACCTGGACGAATATCTCTTCAAAAAAAGGATTGCCAAAAGGCACCTGGGGCATTGTGGGTGTTGCCGTAGCCCCATCTAACCCGGATAAAGTGTATGCCATTGTTGAAAATGCAGCCGGCGGTTTATTTGCATCGTCCGATGGCGGTGAAACATGGACATTGACCAGCAGCGACAATAACATTCGTCAACGTGCCTGGTACTACACCAAGGTGTATGTGGATCCAAAAAACGAAAACATTGTGTATGCACCCAATGTGCTTTTTATGCGTAGCCGCGATGGTGGCCGCACATTTCAATCAATACGGACACCTCATGCCGATCACCACGACCTCTGGATCGATCCGGAAAATCCCTCCCGTATGATCGTGGCAAATGATGGTGGCGGCCAGGTTTCGTTTGATGGCGGTGAAAATTGGAGCACCTATATGAACCAGCCAACGGCGCAGTTTTACCGCGTATCCACAGACAACGCATTTCCTTATCGCATTCTGGGTGCGCAGCAGGATAACACCACTGTCCGCATCAAAAGCCGTACAAGCGGAGCTGCCATTACCGAAGCCGACTGGCAGGTAACCGCCGGCTCAGAGAGTGGTTACGTGGTGGCCGATCCCCTGAACCCGGATGTTGTGTATGGCGGTAACTATGGCGGTTACCTGTCACGGTTAGATCATCGAACCGGTGAAAACCGTGCCGTTTCGCCATGGCCCGACAACCCAATGGGATCCGGCGCCGATGCGCTGAAATACCGTTTCCAGTGGAACTTTCCTATCTTCTTTTCGCCACACAATCCAAAGCGGCTGTATGCAGCGGCCAATGTGCTGTTTGCTACTGAAAACGAAGGACAAACCTGGGAGCAGGTTTCGCCTGACCTGACCACGAATGACAAAAGCAAGCAAGCGTCCAGCGGCGGCCCTATCACCAAAGACAATACATCGGTAGAATATTATTCCACCATTTTTACGGCCACAGAATCGCCGTATGAAAAAGACCTGTTGTGGACCGGCAGCGATGATGGGCTGGTGCATGTGAGCCGTGACGGTGGAAAGAACTGGAGCAATGTAACGCCGAAAGATGCTCCCAAGTGGATGATGTGGAACAGCATTGATGCTGATCCGTTTAAAAAAGGTGCTGTCTACGTTGTGGGTACCCGTTATAAGCTGGATGATTACACACCGTACATCTACAAAACAGAAGACTACGGGAAAACATGGAAGCGTATCACCAATGGAATCCCGAAAATGCATTTTACCCGGGTAATGCGAGCCGATCAACGTAAGCCCGGCCTGCTTTACGCCGGTACCGAATACGGCATGTACATTTCATATGATGACGGTGCCAACTGGAAATCCTTCCAGCTAAACCTGCCGGTAGTGCCTATTACCGATCTGACCATCAAAGAAAATGACCTGATCGTGGCTACGCAGGGCCGCTCCTTTTGGGTGATTGACGACCTTACCGTGGTGCAACAATTCAATCCCTCCATTGCCGCAAAACCACTTCACCTCTTTCCAATGGAAGCAGCGTATCGCATGCAGAGCAGCGGCCGAAATTTTGGCGTCACCCCGCGAAATGCAGGCACCAATGCTCCTATTGGCGCAGTGATTAACTTTTACGCAAAAGATGTTGATGATTCCACAAAAGCTGCCGTTACCATTCTGGATAAAGATCACAAAGAGATCAAATCCTTCACGACCGGTGCCAAAGAAGCGTCCAATAAACTTGAGCTTGTAAAAGGCATGAACCAGGCCGTATGGAACCTGCGTTACCCCGAATCGGAAACCATTGAAGGCATGATCCTTTGGAATGGTGTACCGGCTGGCATTGTGGCGCCACCGGGGTCCTATTTTGCCAAGGTAAAAGTGGGCAATGACTCAACCGAAGTGCCCTTCACGGTGAAAGCTGATCCCAATTATAAAATGGCACAGGAGGCGTATGATCAGCAGTTCCTTTTCCTGAAATCGGTACAGGAAAAATTCAACGAAACGCAAAATACCATCAAAGAGATCCGCTCCCTGCGTACGCAGATTAATGACTTTGTAGCCAAGCAGGGTAAAGATGTGCCGAAAGAAGTAAAGGCCAGTGCCGACAGCATCACCAAAAAGCTGACAGCGATTGAAGAAACCCTTTATCAAACCAAAGCCCGCAGTGGGCAGGATGTGTTGAACTTTCCCATCCGGCTGAACGATAAACTTTCCGGAGTGTTTGACGTAGCCAACAGTGGAAACTTTGCGCCCAGCAAACAGGCAAAAGAAGTATATGCCGACCTCGCCACACAGATTGATGCTGAAGTGAAGAAATTCAATTCCATCAAAGCAAACGAAATTCCGGCTTTCAATACACTGGTTCGGGAGAAGGCATTACCAGTGATCAAAACAGCCAATCCGTAATCTGCTGGATTGCAGGTGCCAAAGTCAAAATTCAAATTACAAGGAAGTCTAATGTCTTTGTGTTTGAATTTTGACTTTTTTCGTTTTTCGCTTCTATTCCTATATTTGTTCATACCCCTTAACTATGAAGTGTTTAATTGTTGATGATAATAAGATGGCACGAATGGCACTGAAACAGTTGGTGAGCCAGATTCAGTCATTGGAAATAATAGCCGAATGTGCCAATGCCATGGAAGCCTATAACCAGTTAGGAGCAAACCAGGTTGACCTTCTGTTCCTGGACATTGAAATGCCCGACATCAGCGGCATCGATCTAATAAAGAAATTGGGTAATAAAAAACCCCTAATCATTTTTACCACCGCTAAAAAAGATTATGCGGTTGAAGCTTTTGAGCTCAATGTGGTAGACTACCTGGTAAAACCGGTTTCGCAGGCTCGCCTGCTGCAGGCAGTGGAAAAAGCGCAGGAGACACTGGACAGCAACAAAGAAGAAGTTAAGATAGAAGAACAGGGTTTTGTGTTTGTCAAAGACAATGGCATGCTCAAGCGTATATCTATTGAAGATATTATGTTTCTGGAAGCCATGGGCGATTATGTAAAAGTGCACACTCCCCAGAAATTCCACGTTGTGCATGCTACCTTAAAATCCATTGAAGAGAAACTACCGGCCAGTAAATTTTTACGGGTGCACCGCAGTTATATAGTTGCCATCAATAAAATTGATTTTATCCAGGAAGGCACCATCACTATTGGTAAAACCACAATCCCCGTAGCGGATACACACAAGGCCAATTTAAATAAGCGACTGAACCTGCTGTAGTTTACACGAAACATCAAACCTGAGACATAAAACTGTAGTTCTATATCGTCTCGGATGCGTATCGCGAAGTTTGTTTCCATTCAACGTGTGAACAAGTGAAACTGTCAACTTGTGAACTTCTTTTGTTTCACGTTTAACGTCTCCCGTTTCACCTTTTCATTCACCGTAGTTATCTCAGCCTTCGCCGAAGGCTTTTTTTATTTAGCCTAACAATTAAAAACAACGGAAAAGGGCCTGCTATTTTCGCCCTGTACTCTCCAATATCCTTCCTGTTAAAGGCAAATTTTTTCAATCCGTAACCCTTTACAGCTACCGTATTGGATCGCAACCAAAACAAATATTCCGTGATAAAACCGCGACCTAATCTATTCGCTACCCGGCATCGAAAGAATGAAGGAGCGGCTGCGGAAATGGCAGCCACTCTTCTTACAAACACCATGAAACGATTTCTGATTTTTATTATACTGCTGTTGCTGCTGATCGTAGGAGAATACTATTTTCTAACCGAGGTGATTACACAAAAACGTGTTTGGGTGATTGCCGTAAGCCTGCTGGTTTCGGTAATCTGCCTCTACTTTCTGATCCGGTTTTTTAAACGTACCATAATTTCTTCGCGGCCATCGGGTTCCTGAAAATTTGAATTTTGTATATTCGGCAGCCTTTCATGCGCAAACCGGATGTACGATACTGGATTATGTGGCTCTTCCTGATGGGAATTATTTTCATTGTATTCCTGCAGGTCATCTCCGGCTACAACATTTCCCGCCTGCTGTCCGGCAACGATAGCCTAACGAAAGAAATGCAGTTGCAGAACAACCTGCGCAAATTGCAGAGTGACATCCTGACCGTGGAAAGCGATATCCGCGGCGCCGTTATCACCAACGACAGCAACTACGTTGAAGGGGTCAATGGAAAAATCAACAACATCCGGCAACAGGTGCAGAAGCTGAAAGCCCACTCCGACTCATCAAAGCTTGCAGCCGAATACCAAAAGTTGTATGCGCTGGTCAACCGAAAAATCGACATTAGCGTAGCTATTCTTTCAGCATTTTACCAGGATGGTCATGTTAGTGCCGAACGCATCATCAATACCGGAAGGGGCCGCGTTCTCCGCGACAGCATTGAAGAAGTTATCCTGGCACTGAATGCCAACCGGCAAACAGATCTGCGCAACATTGCCGGCTTTATTGAGCAAAGGGGCCGGTCTACCCGGCTGTGGGGATTTGGCCTTGGCTTTATTGCACTGGTAGCCGTGATTGCGGCATTCTGGTACATGCTGAATCAAGGCAGGCAACAGCAAAAGATGATTACCCTGCTAAACGAATCGGAGCGAAAAAGCAAGGAACTGGCCAGCATGAAAGAGCAGTTCCTGGCCAATATGAGCCATGAGATCCGCACCCCGATGAATGCCATCCTGGGTTTCACCAACCTGCTGCGCCGAACCCAATTAAATAACGAACAGCGCCAGTATGTACAAAACATTCATTCGGCCGGCGAAAACCTGCTGGCCCTGGTAAATGACATTCTCGACCTTTCAAAGATTGAAGCGGGAATGATGTCACTGGAAGAAACGCGATTCAGCCTGCATAGCTTATTGAGCTCTGTCGGCGCAATGTTCAGTGAAAAACTGAAAGAAAAAGACCTGGAATTTTCTATTCAGATAGAGCCGGATGTCCCGGATGTATTGTCCGGTGATGCCGTGCGGCTGACACAGATCCTGGTCAACCTAATCAGCAACGCTGTAAAGTTCACCGAAAGGGGACAAATTTCCGTTTCCATCAAAGCCCTTCACCAGACAGAAGAGGAAGCCCGCTTACAGATTGCCATCCATGATACTGGCATTGGCATATCGGAGGAAAAACAACAGGCCATTTTTGAACGCTTTCAACAGGCAGATACCGAAACCACCCGCCGCTTTGGGGGCACCGGCCTTGGACTGGCGATTGTAAAGCAACTAGTGGCGCTGCAGCACGGAGCCATCCGGGTGGAAAGTGAGCAGGGCAAAGGATCCGTTTTTATTGTGGAACTTACCTATAAAGTTCCGGATATCAACCAGCTGTATGCCGCCGCATTATCGGCGCAGGAAGAAGCGGTGCCACTGGAAAAAATTACGGTACTTATTGCGGAGGACAACCCCATGAACCAACACCTCATTTCGCACCTGATGCAGAGTTGGGGTATTGATTTTGTGCTGGTAAACAATGGCCGCGAGGCAGTGGAAGAATTGAAGAAACGTCCCTACTCAATTGTATTGATGGACATCCAAATGCCTGAGATGGACGGCTATACAGCTACAGGCATCATCCGCAATGAACTGAAAAGCAATATTCCCATTCTTGCCATGACAGCTCATGCCATGGCTGGCGAAAAAGAGAAATGCCTGCAGATGGGAATGAACGATTATGTGTCGAAACCCATCAAAGAAACCATACTATACAACATGATCGGACGCCATGCTCAAAACCTGGATCTGGCAGATGCCGTAGCCACTGCCGAAAAGCAATCTTCTGGTTGCCTTGACCTCGCCTACCTGTCTGAGTTGTCGGGAGGCAACAAAGCCTTTGAAAAGCAGATCCTCGAACAGTTTTTAATTCAGGTGCCCGAGGAAATGGAGCAACTGGAACATGCTATCCAGAAACGCGATTTTGAAACCGTAAAACAAACTGCGCATAGCCTGAAATCAACGGTGGGCTACGTTGGCCTGTCTGATGAATTACATCCTTATCTCGACCGGATTGAAAAAGATGCCATTAAGAATGATGACAGCAATTTTTCAGTTGATCTGGATTATGTTAGAAACCACTGCAAACAAGCAAAAACAGAAGTGGAAAACCTTTTGCGCCGGGAGGCAGTTTAACAAAACCTTCATTGCGCTGGGGACTTTTACAACCAACTTTATAATTTGGCGATACGTCTGTTATTTGAACCGATAGATTATTGGGTTTCGCCGAAAGGCCATCGAAAGTAAATTAAGGGCAGGCTATTTTTACATTGTCAATCGAAACACTACATCGACCGATTAAAAATATTCAAGAACTTGGTTTCGTATGGTTAAGGGTGAAGCCCTGCTATTCTTAGCGGGGCACTTTTTTTAAGTCCCATTCTTTTTTCCAAAACCTTTTACTGCCGAAAAATATTAAAGAGGCTTCCCGATTGCCATAACCGGGTATGCAATGTCCTAATCAACATCCTCTGTTTCTACAGGGGATTCTTTATTTCCCCCCTATCCCCCTGAAGGGGAGACGTAGATTGATGATACTTTTCTGATTTCATCTTTTCCAACAGCAAAATGATTTTGCCTTCTTGTTGAGTAGAATTTCCAGCCGTACAAGTGTGCGACGCAACGGATGTTAAATAGTAGTACGAAAGCTTAGCCCATAAAAAGAAAATGCCTGTTTTAAAGACAAGCATTTTTATCAAGAATATGTTATTGCTGGAAGAATGATTGAGAAGAGAATGTCATTCAGACCTAAGTCTCCCCTTCAGGGGGACAGGGGGAATTACTCCGGCGCATAACCAACTTTCTTTCCGGCCATGAGTTTGCGGTCGCGGCGCACTTTTTCCCAATATTTTTTGTGAACGAGCAGCATACCGAAGCTTTCGCCTTCGTGTTTGTCGAGGTGCTTGTGGTGCATTTTATGTGCCCAGCGGATAGCCCTTACATAGGTGCTGTTGCTCCGGCTGAACCACTTGAAACGTTGATGGATAATAACATCGTGCACCAGAAAATAAGCAGCACCATAGAGCATAATCCCGAAGCCAATGGCCTGCATCCACCATACCGGTGCATACGTACCGTAGGCTATGAGAGCAATGCTGGGCACCGCAAAAATGACAAAAAACCAGTCGTTCTTTTCAAAAAAGCCAGGCTCTTTCTGGTGATGATCGCGGTGCAGCGACCATAAAAATCCGTGCATCACATAGCGGTGTGTGAGCCAAGTAATGCCCTCCATGATCAAAAACGTTCCCAGCAAAACCAAAATATAAAACACAGTGTTCATGGTTATTCTTTTTCTTGTTCACCAATCGTTTCCACGGAATATTTGCCTGCTGCATATTGCTCTTTCCACCAGGCTTCAATCTGCGGAAAGGCAATCCGGAACCAGGAAGTAAAACGCTCCGGGTCGTTCTGCAACTGCTTTTTAATGGCTTCAAGATCATAATAAGCATAGTTGCACACTTCTTCAGGGTTCATCTGCACCGTGCCTTCGTACTCGCCGGCAAACACGTGGTCGTATTCATGTTCGATAAGGTTATTTTCAACGCTAGCCTTGTACATGAAAGCAAATATTTTCTCCAGCGGCGTCTGAAAACCCATCTCCTCCATCAGCCTGCGTTGGGCGGCTCGTTCCACCGGCTCATCCCGCATCGGGTGGCTGCAGCAGGCATTGGTCCACAGGTAAGCGCCATGGTATTTTTGCGGGGCCCGCTGTTGCAACAGCATCCGGCCTTTTTTATCGAAAATAAATACGGAAAATGCCCGGTGCAGTACACCTTTCTGGTGCGCTTCCATCTTTTCCATCACGCCGATGGCTTCATCCTGCTCCGTTACCAATATGACTTCCTGCGGGTTCATGAAAGTAAGTTCAACCTGTTTTTTACCCCGGCCCTGATCACGATATAGGCCTTGTGGTAATTGGGAATTCGAATTCGGGTCTGCAAGATATAGCGCGGCTCTATCTGCTTTATTTTTTTAAATAACGAATAGTAATATTTATACGCAACATACACACCAAATTTGGCCTTGATGGGTAGTCGTAGAATCCCTTTGTATGCTTCCTTGAAATCGGCTTCAATGTCTTCCTGGATCTGATGCTTGTCATGCTCTGTAAAGTTGTGAAAATCACAACCGGGAAAATAAAGGCGGGATAGGTCAACAAAATCGGCCTTGATATCCCGCAGAAAATTTACCTTCTGAAAAGCGGCGCCAAGTGCCTGTGCCGGACCCTTCAGGTTTTGGTATTGCACTGTATCACCTTCGCAAAACACATAGAGGCACATCAGGCCCACTACTTCGGCCGAGCCATAAATGTATTCTTCATAGCCCTGGCGGTCGTACCGGTTTTGGGTAAGGTCACTTTCCATGCTGTTGAAAAAAGCATGGATCAGTGCCTGGTCAATTTTAAAATCATTGACGGTTTGCTGAAAGCTGTTCAGGATGGGGTTTAAACTGATACCCCGAGCAATGGCATCAAACGTTTCCTTTTTAAACTGCCGTAGCAGGTCCTGCTTATCGTGATCATGAAAGGTGTCCACAATTTCATCCGCAAAGCGTACAAAGCCATAAATGTTAAAGATGGGCTGCCGCAGGTCGCGGTGCAGCAGTTTGATGGCCGATGAAAACGACGTGCTGTACCGGATGGTAACACTGCGGCTGCACTCGTGGCTGACCTTGTGAAATAAATCTACCGTCATATTCCTATTCTTTAAACGATTGAATCAATTGTCGGGATACCACTTCCCCGCTGATCAGGCTTGGTGGTACGCCGGGTCCGGGAACGGTGAACTGGCCGGTATAAAAAAGGTTAGCTACTTTTTTACTGCGGCAGGATGGCTTAAAGATGGCGGTTTGTAAAAGGGTATTGGCGAGTCCATACGCATTGCCCTTGTACGAATTGTATTCGTGGATAAAATCGGAAACGGAAAAAGTCTTTTTGAAAATGATGGCGCCGGCAAGGTCTTGCCCTGTATATTTTTCCAGCCGTTGTATTACTTTCTGAAAATAATACTCCCGTTGTTCTTCTGTATCCTCTGCCAGGCCCGAGGCCACCGGTATCAGCACCATCAGGTTCTCGCAGCCCGGAGGGGCGCAGGTATAATCCGTTTTGGAGGGAACATTCAGGTAAAAAAGCGGTTCGGTTGGCCATGCCGGATGCGTGTAGATCTGGTCCGCATGCTCGTCAAAAGGCACATCAAAAAACAGGTTGTGATGCAGGATGTTGTTCAGGGGACGATTCAACCCTACATAATACAGGAGACAGGATGGCGCCAGTACTTTTTTGTCCCAGTAAGAAGGTGAATAGGTGCGATAGGCCTGCGGCAACAGGGCTGATTCGGTAAACTGGTAATCGGCACCGCTGATAATGGCATCGGCTGTGTATTCGCCTTTTGATGTAAGCAGTTTTTTCGCTTTGCCTTTCTCGATCAGTATCTCTTTAGCGGCTTCGCCAAAACGAAACTGCACACCCAGGTCTTCTGCCAGGCTTTGCATGGCTTTTACAATGCTGAACATTCCCCCATCAGGATACCAGGTACCGCCAACAATATCGGCGTAGTTCATCAGGCTGTAAAGTGCCGGTGTGTTTTTGGGCAAGGCTCCCAGGAACAGTACGGGGAACTCCATCAACTGCCGCAGCTTCTCATTCTGAAAATGTTTGGCAACATGCGATTTGATAGAGGTGAAGACATCCAATTTGAAAACGTTTCGTATTACGTTCCAATCCAAAAACTCAGCCATCGACTGGCCCGGCTTGTACACCAGGTCCTGCATACCAATGCGGTATTTTACGTTGGCTTCCGCCAGGTACTTGTCCAGCTTTTTGCTGCTGCCTTGCTCAATTTTTTCAAATGCGTCTTTCAGGCTTTCGTAGTCAGCCGGCACATCCAGGTGCTCATCTTCCCAAAACACACGGTAGGAAGGATCGAGGCGGGTAAGTGAGTAACAGTCAGAAACCGAACGGCCAAACTGGTTGAAGAAGCGTTCAAACACATCGGGCATCCAGTACCAGCTTGGGCCCATGTCGAAGGTAAACCCATCGGCAATCAATTGTTGGGCACGACCGCCGGCCGTAGCGTTTTTCTCTACCACGGTCACCTCCCAGCCATGTTTGGCCATGAAGGCAGCGGCGGAAAGGCCGGCAAATCCTGCTCCTATAATGACAACTGATTTTTTCACCTGTCTACCTGTTTTTGCAACATTTTCTTCGCAAAGTGGATGCGACTTTTTATGGTTCCCAAGGGTTCGTTAAGGGCCAGTGCAATCTCATGGTATTTATACCCATGCAGATACAACAGGCAGGCATTTTTAAAGATAGCGGGTAAATGATGAATAGACGAATTAATTTCTTTTAGCCGTATCCTGGTTTCGGAGGAAAGTGCATAAGGCGTAACCGAGCTTTTTACCACATCCATCACCACTTTCTTGCGTCCATTACGGCGGTAGTCATTGATAAAAATGTTGCGCATAATGGTAAACAGCCATGCTTTGATGTTGGTGCCGGGTTCGTACTTGTCGCGGTACGTAAAGGCTTTGCAGAGGGTTTCCTGACAGAGATCCTTGGCTATTTCATTGTCTTTGGTTAATGTGATGGCAAATGGCTTAAGGCCATCAGCATTGTTTAATACCAAACTATTGAATTCCTGCGTACTCATTTGTTTAACATTTACATATTCAAAGTTAAACAATATTACATCCCAGAAAAATTTTTGTTTAATAATCCGCTTAAATTTGTTGTACAAAATAGTTGCAGTTGCTATATCGCCTTTATATACGATTGCACGGACTGCAGGGATTGCAGCAGGACGACGTTTTCAGCGGCCGTTTTTTCATAGTGCTGGGCCATATAGCCTGAGAGCACCAGGGTGCTGCCGGTACTGTGTTTCTGGATTTGCTGTAATAGCCGGTTGTAACGGCTTTGCGGGAAAGTGGTAAGATGGAGGTACAAGTACTCTGGCCGTTTTACTTGAACAATATATTGGATATCGTTCAGCGGCACATTGGCACCAAGATAAAGCGTGGCCAGGCCTCGTTTGCGAAGAAGATAATAAACGTATAAAAGCCCCAGCTCATGGTGCTCTCCCTCGGGAAGAAAGAGCACGAACAAAGGGGATTTATTTTCAGCAAAGGGAAGTCCTTCTATAGCATGTATGATCTTTTGCCGGATAATGCAGGAGGTGATATGTTCCTGTACGGGGCGCAGCCGGTTGGTTTGCCAAAGGATACCTACCCGTTCCAGGAAGGAAAAGATGACACCCGATACTGTTTCTTCCACGCCATTTTCGGTGAATTGCTGGTTCAGGAGCTTTTCAAATTCGATGCTCTTCAAATCGATCATACAGCCAATGAGCTCATTGATGACGTATTCTTGGCGGGCTGTTGGTTCCTGTAACTGCAGGGCCGCCTGAATGCGCTGCTCATGCTGCATTTCATCGATGCGGGAAATTTTGTAGCCATATTTATTAAGCAGGGCTACAGTCAGGAGGGTTTTCAGTTCCTCATTGTTGTACCGCCGGATGTTGGTCGTAGTACGGGCTGGCTTCAAAAATTGGTAGCGCTGCTCCCATATGCGGATGGTATGGGCCTTAATGCCAGATAGCGACTCCAGTTCTTTGATTGTAAAGCTCATTGCCTTTATTACAATCAAAATTACGTTTGGTTGAGCTAAAGACCCTGATTTCGTAAAATACCGGCTTCCTGTAAGCGGGTAAGAAGACTGTTACCACTCAGCTTTTGCAGGGCTTCCAGGTGGCGTTCGTGGTGCAGATCGGTACCCGCCAGGTCATAATATTCTTTTTTGCAGAGATATTCGGCCAGTTCCAATACCTGTTTGCCATAGTACCCGGTAAGTGCAAGAAGGTTGAGCTGGAACATACAGCCTGCCTCTTTCAGTTCATCAAACAAATCTTTGCGAAACAGTAAATACGTATAGCGTTCGGGGTGAGCTATGACGGGTTGGTATCCTGCGATCTGCAGGTCAAAAATCACCCGGCTCAGTTCCATGGGTGCTGTCACCATGGAAAACTCCACCAGTACTTTGTTCTCGCTGAGGGTTAGCAAAGGAGCTTTGTTGCGCAGTTGAGCCTCAAAATGTTCGTCAATATAGTATTCGGCCGCCGCATGAAGTTCTATGTCCATTCCTTCATCCGCTAGTCCTTTGCGTAAGCTTGCCAGGCTCTCGGAGATTTTCTCAGGTGTGTTGGGATGAATCTCCCAAAAAATGTGCGGAGTGGCAATCAGTTTTTTATACCCTGCACTTTGCAGGCCCTTGATCAGTTGAATGGAGGTGGCTACATCCGGTGACCCGTCGTCGATTCCGGGCAGAATATGGGAGTGCATATCGGTGCGGAGCCAACGAAGGTCAAGCGGGACGGATTCTTTTTTCTTTCTACCGAAGAACAGCATTCGCCGTTAGTTTTTTGCTGAGTAATTCATAATACAAGCCCGACATGTCGTTCATCAGGCGCTGATAGCTGAACCGTTGCATTACATGCGACCGGCTATTGCTACCCAGTTCGGCCCGAAGGTTATTATTTTCCACCAATTGTAAAAGATGGTGACAGAAAGTTTCAGTATCATCCACATTGGCCAACAAAGCCGTTTTCCCTTCCACAACAATATCGCTGATGCCACCTACCCTTGTGCTGAGAATGGGCTTATTGGCAGCCTGCGCTTCAATCAGACTAACAGGTGTTCCTTCGTTGAAGGAAGTCAGTGTGATAATATCCAGGCCGGCGTTGATAGTATCCACATCGCTCCGCCACGACGTAAAAACAAGCGGATGTGGATGTTTCTCGCTATCCTGCACTGAAAACGAAATTCCCAATGCAGTTGCCCTTGCCTCCAGCTCAGCCCTGGTTTCCCCATCGCCAATGATAAACGCTTTTACCTTACGCTTACTGTTCTGCAATACATGGTGCAAGGCCTGCAGGAATAAGGAGTGGTTTTTTACAGGAACCAGTCGTCCGATAATGCCAATCGCAATCTCATCGTCCTTAACCCCAAATTCTGACCGGAAGCGAGCTCTTTTTTCCTCACCATCCTGCTGGAACTTGTCCAGGTCCAGTCCCAGTTGAATAACCCTGAACTTGTGTTCGGGGGCGATCCTGAAGTCATCACACAACTCCTTTTTCTGTGCATTGCTGATAGCAATGATAGCGCTGGATTTACTGGCAAGGAAACGCTCTGTATTGATATAAAAACCAGATTTCAGCTTGTTGAAATACGAGTGAAATACATGGCCGTGGTAGGTATGCACAATAGCGGGCACGCCGCAGGAAGATGCTGCCAATCGGCCTAAAGCGCCTGGTTTAGCCGCATGCGTATGCACCACATCGGGCTTAAAATCACGGATGATCTTTTTTAATTTATAGTAAGCCTGAAGATCTTTGGCAGGACTGATCGCACGGCCCATTTCAGGAACAGTGATATAGTCAATGCCCAGCTGCGTGGCCAGATAGTCGGCACTTTTTTCATGCGCCTCCCGTTCACCCACTACCAGCAACGTTTCAAATTCAGGTGAAAGGTATTTGGTAAGATATGTTGCATTTAGCACAGGGCCGCCGACAATCAACCGGTTCAATATCCTCAGTACTCTAGGCATAAGGGTCACGAAAGTAATACAGAAACTGCCATTGTCCGAATAAACGGCGAACTAAGAACAAGACGCTTGCAATTTGCGCTAAAAAACTTATGCTTCCTGATTTGGGAATACCGGGGGTCTCCCATTTTCAGCCGTTGCCTGCAGAAACTTTTTGGAGAAATCCAAGGCTTCGCCAATGACATGGTGCATGTCCATATAACGATAGGTTGCTAAACGACCAAGGAAGCTAACACCGTTGAGCTTTTCGGCATCGTGCCGGTATTTTACCAGTTTCTCCTTATCGTCTGCAAGCCGTTTCGGGTAGTAGGGAACATCTTCTTCTGTGGTTTCCTTGCTGTATTCTTTAAAGTACACCGTTTCTTCGTGGCTCTCCCAGGGGGTAAAATGTTTATGTTCGTGCACACGGGTGTACGGCACTTCCTGGTTGCAGTAATTGATCACGGCATTTCCCTGGTAATCGCCCTCCGCATATCCCTTTTCAAAATATACGGTGCGGTAGGAAAGGCGTCCGTACCGGTACTGGAAAAACTGGTCCAGCGGCCCGGTGAAAAACACATGATCATACCCTGAAATATCCTCGCTGCTGTCGAATTTTTTGTTCAATGTGACGGTGATGGAAGGATGATTGAGCAGCTTTTCAAACATTTCTGTAAAGCCATTGCGGGGAATTCCCTGCAGGGGATTGTTGTAATAGTTGTCGTTGTAATTGAACCGTACCGGTATGCGTTTTAAGATGGCAGCCGGCAGTTCAGTGGGCTCGCACCCCCACTGCTTTTTGGTATAGCCGTAGAAAAAAGCTTTATATAGGTCCCTGCCGATAAATTTCATGGCCTGCTCCTCGAAATTCTGTGGCTCTTCAATGGTTTTATCTGCCACCGATTCCAAAAACTCCCTGGCTTCCGTTGGGTTTAGGGTCTTGTTGAAAAACTGGTTGATGGTATGCAAATTCACGGGCATGGAGTAAACAGTGCCATTGTAAACGGCTTTTACCCTGTTGGTATACGGTACCAGTTCAATAAAGCGGTTGACATAATCCCAGATATCCTGCCGGTCGGTATTAAAAATATGTGGACCATAAATATGCACCATCACGTTTGTTTTCTCATCCCGCTCTGTGTAACAATTGCCGCCAATATGTGAACGTTCGTCAATAACATCAATGGTACAGTCGAGGTTCGTCGCCAGTTCATTTGCCAAAACAGCGCCGGAGAAGCCGGCGCCAACCACTAAAAATTTCTTCATTCCTTCAATTTTTTCAAAAACTACTTTTCTTTTTTATGACTTCAACTTTCCATAAAAAATCAAACCAAGCGAGTGCGGCAGTTATAATACCGGAAACAAAACAAACTAGCTCCTTAAAATATAGAAAAGAAGCAGGAAATAAACAGTATTGAGAAGTTTTCTCCCCTATTTTCGCCAGCGATAGAACGATCAATGTGGAGCAACAATATTTGACAATATGGGACCTCGTTCTGACGCCTCTTTACTTGGTGGCGCTGATCTTTATTGCTAAGCGGATGAGGGATAAACATTATCCGGAGGGACATCCATTAAGGCCGTACTATTTACCGGGATTGTATGTAAAATTTGGAGGAGCGATATTTATTGCATTGATCTACCAATATTACTATGGTGGCGGTGATACGTACAATTTCTTCACACAAAGCAAAACAATCAATTCTGCATTAGACGAATCCGTAGAACTATGGATCAAACTTCTTTTTCGGGTATCACCGGACAATGACCCTTACATTTATAAGTACTCGTCACAACTATACTGGTACAACGATCCGAATTCCTATTCTGTCGGTGCCATCGGAGCTGTTTTTGGCTTGTTTAATGGCACCACCTATATTCCCATTGCCCTACTTTTTGCTTTTTTTTCGTTCACAGGAATATGGGCAATGTTCAAAACTTTCGTGAGCATCTACCCTAAACTGCATAAGCCTTTAGCTGTTGCTTTTTTGTTCATACCAAGTACTGTTGTATGGGGATCAGCTATGTTCAAGGATACAATCTGTATGTTTGGACTTGGATGGTTAACCTATACTGTTTTCAGGGTGTTTTTGGAAAAGGACTTTTCGCTGAAAAATCTCTTTTTACTGATTTTTAGTTTCTTTTTGATTGCTATTGTTAAGGTATATATCATTTTGGCTTTTGTGCCGGCATTAAGCATTTGGCTGCTGATGAATTACTCCGGCAGGATTCGCTCCAAGGCTCTTCGCTGGTCGTTAAATATTGTTACTATCAGTGCTTGCCTGGCGGGGTTTATACTTGTCTCCGAAACCTTTTCAGACAAGTTGGGACGTTATTCACTGGAACGATTGGCAGCGACGGCAAAGACGACGCAGAATTATATCAATTATGTTTCGGAAACAGAAGGCGGTTCAGCTTATGATTTGGGTGAATTTGAACCGACTCTTAGTGGTATGGTCTCGAAATTTCCACAGGCTGTGATTGTGACTCTATTCCGGCCATTTATTTGGGAAGCCAGCAAGCCAATTATGCTCTTATCTGCACTGGAGTCTTTTGCTTTTTTCTTGCTGTTTGTTTATGCATTTTTTAAAGGAGGGATCGTTAATAAACTCCGGCAAACCATCGCTGATTCGAATCTGATTTTCTTCCTGATTTACTTTTTGATTTTTGCGTTTGCTGTAGGTATCTCTACTGGTAATTTCGGCACACTTTCCCGCTATAAAATTCCCTGTATGCCTTTTTTTGCAGCCTACCTGGTTGTTCTTTACTATAGCTATCGTACACAAACAGTGGTAAAGATATCAGTGAAGCAGAAGGAAAGAGAAGTGAATCCAGCCTGAAGAAAAGCTATGTTAGCTTTGAATGAGGAGAGCGCGGAGAAGTGCACTTCTTCAGGAAAACAATGAAAGAAAAGTTGCGGCATTGGCGGCCACACTGTACCTGGCCTCGATCTTTTTACGCCCGTGACCACCAAAAGATTTTCGTTTTTCACAATCAAAAAGAAGTTCGGTCAAATAACACTCCCACTCTTCTTCTGTTTCGCACAGGTAGCCGTTTATTCCATGATCAATGATTTCCTTATTCACACCGACGGGTGAAGCAAGTGCCGGAATACCTAGAGCCATGTACTGGATAATTTTGAAGCCACATTTACCTTCACTCCAGGCGTCTTTTTCCAGCGGCATGATGCCAATATCAAATTGAGAGAGATTACTGATTTCTGTAACAGACTGCCAGGGTTGAAAGGTCACGGCAATGTTATCAAAAGAAGGACTACGGTCACAAATCACCATGAAGCGAAATGTGTGCGCCTGCTGCAGCTTTTTTATGACCGGAAGAATTGGTGATAAGCAGGGAAGCGTGGAATGAGATCCGGTCCAGCCGATGGTAACCGGATGTTCTTCTGTACTGACAACCGGTACATATTTCCGTTGTGTATCTACACAGGTGGGATTGTACACCACACGTTGATTATACCGGGCAGCGTATTCGCCTAAGTACCGGTTACCTACGGATACTTTGTATGCCCATTTGCAAATGAACGCCACTTTCCAGTAACACTTTACATAACCAGCCAGTTGATTGCCTTCTGTTACATTAGAAATCCAGATGGCATCATCAAAATCATAAATCAACTTTTTGCCCAGCACCTTTGCATATAACCACTCAAAAACAGGCGGACCAACCGGCGATGCTTCCCGCTGCACAAAAACAAAGTCTACATGACGGTACTTGTACACCCCAGCAAAGCGACGTAGAAAACCAGCAAAAACAGCCGCTACCTTCTTCAGTAGATGCCCTTTCTTATAAATAAACCCTCTTGCTTTTTCACTTAAGAAAGGCTGAAAGATGTACTCAATGTTGTGCTGTGCTAAAAGCTCCTTGTAAGCTTCGATGCGAAAGCGTTGTGAGGGCGAAATGCCTTCGGGCAACTGGCCCAGAAAAAGCACACGAACTTTTTTCTGGGTCATGACTGTAACACCTTTTCATAGACCGAACAATATTTTTTTACACCGTTTTCCAATGAATAGACAGCCTGAGCACCGGTCCGGATCTGCTGCACATTAAACTGCAGCTTTTTCAACTCGTGAATTTTTTCGCTGAAGGAGGAAGATGTAAAAGAAGATAAGACCAGGCCGGCACCGTAACGGCGAATGATGTCGCCGGTATCGCCTACGTTGTCGTTGCAGATGATAGGTTTTCCCATAGCCATAATCTCCCCCTGCTTTGTAGGTGAAGACGCTTTTTTAGAGAAAACAGGTTTGATGAAGAAAATAGAATAGTCGCCGCAGGCAATGAGCAGCGGCATCTCGCTTCGCTTGCCCCTGGTAAAGCGAAGCCGGTCGAGAGGAACGGAGAGTTCTTCTGCCAGGTCACGAATCAGTTTTGTATCATCGCCCGTTATAATCAGAAAAATGCTAGCGGGGTGATGTAAAAGCCACGTTTTAAAGAACATCATCATCTCTCTGGGCATGTACCAGGTGCCAACCGATCCGATATAGGAAAGCACAGTAGTGCCGTGTGGAATTGTCAGCTCCCGTTTTTTTTCTTCGATAAGTTGCGGAGAGACACTGGACGGATTAAACAGTGAAAGGTCCGCGCAGCAGGGAATGACTTCAATAGGTGCTGTCTTTTTGTTAGCGGCAAGGTTGGTGGTTATTTCATGCTTTCCATTCTCGGTAAGTGAAATAATGTAGTCCGCTTCTTGAAAAAACCGCAGCTCTTTTCGCTTGAAAAAGTTATAGACTCTTTTGTACACCGGATTAGAGAGGTTCCATATGTTACCATCCACCCGTTCATCTGCCCAGAAGCCACGCATGTCGAAAACAAACCGGGCGCTATACTTCTTTTTTGCCCATAGACCTACCAGTGCGGTAATATAGCTGCGGCAATGTATAATCGTAAACGACTGCTTCCGGTAAAGTTCTTTTACTTTTTGTCGCAGGCGGTAAATGTCTTTCAGCGTGGAAAGTACGGGCGGCTTTTTGGTATAAGAAAGTGGCACCCATGTAATACCTGCCTCCCTGCAGATCGCTGTGATGATATCGCGGGTGGCGGCAAATGCAGCCGGCTTTTCAAAGCTGATTACTGTAATCCGGTACCCTGCAGCAGATAATCCTTTTAAATAAGGCAACACCTGCGACTGGCCTAGCGGATCTGTAAGGCCATCGTAGGTTAGATATAAAACATTTCCCGCACCACTTATGCCATCCATTGTTTGTACCACATTTGAAACATCAATACATACCAGATCTTTAAATGCTTTTCTTTCCGGCCACCGTAAAATTCTTTCAGCAGCTTTTGCACTTCTTCTTTCCGGAACAACCCGTGTGCCGAGAGATGCGCATCGCTCAGGTATTCCTGCACTAACGGCTTTAGTTCGTTTTGCAGCCATGCTTCAATGGGAATGCCAAAGCCCATCTTCGGCCGTTCCATCATCTCACGAGGAATATACTTGTGTACAATCTGCTTAAGAATATATTTTTTCTGCCCGTTGTGATATTTGTATGAAGAAGGCAACTGGGCCGCCCATTCGATAATGTGCTGGTCCAGGAAAGGCTCTCTTCCTTCCAGGCTAACAGACATCGTTGCCCGGTCTACTTTCTGCAGAATATCATCCACCAGGTACGTCTGGTAATCTACGGCCATCATGTACGACAGCGGATCATAAAAAAGCTCCTGCAGTTCTGCGCTTTCGTGAGCCGTTTTCAATTCGCCAACAGGCGAAACAAAAAGCTGCTGTAACTCTTTGCGGGTAAAAACCTGGCTGAGATTTTTCAGGAGTTGAGAAGGTGAGGGATCATGCAGCAGGTTTTTCAGTTTATCGTAACGGCTGTGAAAATTATATTGATGCCGGAAGTAAGGAATGCTGTCAGATGAAACCGCATCCATGGCCACAGCCGCCATTTTCCGCAAGGGCTTGGGAACTGACTTGATTTTTGCACCGTAGCGGCTGATGTAATCGTAGCGGTTGTACCCGGCAAATACTTCGTCGCCCGCATCGGCCGATAAAGCTACCGTGACTTTTTTTCTTGCCAGCCGGCTTACCAAGATTGTCGGAATGGCACTGCTGTCGGCAAAAGGTTCATCATAAAAATGCGGCAGTTCCGGAATAATCTGAAGCGCCTCCTGTGCCGTACAGTAATATTCGGTATGATCAGTACCCAGGTGCTGCGCCACTTTTTTGGCAAACGGCGCTTCGTTTAGCTTTTCGTCCGTCATGCCGATAGTGAAAGTTTTGATCTTCTCCGTGCTGTCTTTTTGCAACAGTGCCGTTACACAGGAACTGTCGTAGCCACCGCTTAAAAACACGCCTACCGGTACATCGGCAACCATACGTAAATCAAAAGCCTGCTTCAGGATAGATTCGGTTTCCGCGATGGCCTCGGGAAGAGAGACAGAGAGCTTAGGACGGTTATAATAGTCGTACACATTCCAGTATTGACGGGTGCTAATGCGCTTTATCTTTAGGTCAAGGCAAACAATATGGCCGGGCTGAATTTTGTACGTATCCTCAAAGATGGAATGCGGCTGCGGCACATAACCGTATTGTAAAAACGAAGCCACTGCATCCCTGTTTATCCTCTTTTGGAATGAGGAGTGCGATAGAATAGACTTCAGTTCGGAGCCAAATAAAAAAATACCCTCTTTAAAAGAAAAATAATAAGGCTTGACCCCAGCCCGGTCGCGAATGCAAATCAGTTCCTCCTTTTCTTCATCATAAATTGCAATGGCATACATGCCACGCCACTGCTCTATGCTTTTTTCTCCCCACTGCTGCCAGGCATGAAGAATAACTTCCGTATCAGAATGAGTATTGAACTCATGGCCTAAGGCTATCAATTGATTCCGTATCTCCTCATAATTATATATCTCACCATTGAAGATCAGATGCAACCCCTGAAAGCACATAGGCTGGTTGGCAGTTTCGCTCAGGTCAATGATGGACAAGCGGCGATGGCCTAATCCAATGGCAGCTTCTGACGTCAATGTAAAAAAAACACCGCCACCATCCGGCCCGCGGTGTTGCAGGCAGGAGGCCATTTCTCTCACAGCAGCTTCGTTACTCTTTTTGGTAAAATCAACAAATCCGGCAATACCGCACATAATAAATCTCTATATAAATTACAACATCTAACATCAGCTATATTTATGATCAAACCCGAGTGGTCTCTTCTAATAATTGCTCATGATGAGTCCAGGCAGCTATAACATTTTTGATTCCCTCCTGATAAGGCAAAAGATCTCTCATCAAAAGCTCTCTCATTTTTGATATATCTGGCTGTCTTCTACTCATATCTCCTTCCTTCAAAGGAGGCAGGTGTACAATTCGTGAAGATGATTTAGTTAAACGGATGATAGTTTCAGCCAATTCCTTTATAGTAATCACTTTATCGTTCCCAATGTTGTAAACATCATTCTTGAATTTGTCGTCATAGAGTGTTGCCAAACAAGCGTCAAGATTATCATCGATGTAACAAAAAGTACGTGTCTGGTTTCCATCACCATAAATAGTAATATCCTTATTAGCCAAAGCAGCTCTTAAGAATTTCGATACAACAAAATCCGGGCTTTGCTTTGGCCCGTATGTATTAAAAAATCTAAAAATAGTATAGTCAAGGCCAAATTCCTGATGATAGGATTTACAAAAAGCTTCCCCAACGTTCTTAACAATTGCATACGGAAGTCTTGAATTTAAAGGTGTTGTGTGTTCGTTTTGTGGCAAACTTACAGGCTCACCGTAAACTTCTGAAGAGGAAGAATAAAACACCCGGGTAACACCGGTGTTTTTACATAAATCTAAAATGTTTTTTATGCCCTTAATATCTTCCAGGACTTGAACAGGATTATCTAACGTTCTTTGCACACCCACCAAGGCTGCATAATGAAAAACGTAATCAAACTTATAGGATGTCATCACAGCTGCTATATCAACATAGCAATTGACATCACATTTAATGAACTTTACATTATCAGCAATAGGTATATTGTTCTTCCTTCCGGTGATAAGATTATCTACTAAAACAATCTCGTTATTGTCATCAGATGCTAAACGTTCTGCTAAACTACTTGGTATGAAGCCTGCTCCACCTGTAATTAATATTTTTACCATTTAATCATAAAATTTTTGATGATTGCATAAAATCTTTTCCGCTTAATGAAAGCAGGGTTTGCAACTACTGAACCCAGCAAATATTTCAATGCTACTTTCTTATGTTTTCTTTCATGTGCTATATGTAAAGCAATATAGGAAAGACCTTCAGCTTTGATTCTGCCAAACACCTTCTCATAATGTTTCATTACTTCAGTATTCTGCTTCAGGTAAAATAGAAGGAGATTGATCCTCAATTCTAATTTTTCAAGATTGGTTTTATGCACGCTTCTTAAATCGTGATCAATAATATGCGAGGTAATGGTATTTGTATAATATAACGGGTACTTTGCTGCAAGCCGCAGCCACAATTCATAATCTTCAGAAGCTGATAGGTCCCTGTCTTCATTAAAATGGTTTGAACAGATGATGTCTTTTCTGATAAAGACACTGTTGCAGCTTAAAACATTTCCATCCGGTAAAAGATTATTGAGTGTTTCTCCCCTGAAATTGTTGACCTCCTTAAATATTTTTCCCTCAGGCGTTGACCAGGCAAAACCTAAATGAAACCATTCAATTCGTCTATGACTTTGAACTAATTTAGCAGCTTCTGCCAGATGATTGGGTAGGGCGATATCATCACTATCAAAGAAATTAATATACTCACCTTTGGAAATTTTTGCACCGAAGTTTCTCGATGCAGCTCTTTCGCTGTTTTCTTTTCTATGATACCGGGTTCGTTCATCTAAAAAGGGCTTAACAACCTCTGATGTGTTATCTGTACTTCCATCATCAACAATAATGATTTCATAGTTAGTGTATTCTAACCTTTTTAAAGATTCTAACGTTCGCACAATCAATGAGGCTCGATTGAATGTTGGGACAACAATTGAAAAAAATGGAGAGTTCATACGATTTGCAGGTTAGAACAATTTTCTCTTTCGAATGAAAGATTCAATAAAAAAGAAATTTAATTATCCACGCAAAGTTATTTTTCAACATTTTTGGATCTTATTCTATGCGGTGCCCAGCAAATTTTCACATTGCTTGAGCGGTACCATTGAAGTTACTTTTTCCAAGTTGAATTAACTGTTCAATGCCTGCAGACAATCATAGTGTTGAGCTTCTAAGGCTGAAAACTCTTCCTTTGTCATATAACACTAAATGCACCCGACCTCTGTTGCATATTGAACACTTTCCAGCTAAAGAATTTGCTCATAATTCACCTGCCAAAGGCTTTCTCCAGAGAAACATTCAAATTCAAAGGCGACCATAACTCCCACGAAAGCTTTTTTATATTTTGCGATATGGACAGCTTTAGCTCTTTATCGGCTGTTATGTTCTTTACTTCTGTAGCCAAGGCTTCATAATTATAAGGTTCAACAGCCATGAAGGTTTTTTTATGAACCAGAATATCTTTTATCCAATCCATATCATAAGCAACAACTGGCAAACCACACAAAGCCGCTTCCCGTAGAGAGCCTCCTGTTAAAGGCGAAACAAACAAATCGGCAGAAAGGTAATAGTTTGGAAGATCCGCATTGGCCACATAGCCAAGAAACGTTATAACATCATCAACGCCTAATTGCTTAGCTAAACTAATTAGCTCTTCTTTCTGGTTCCCATCACCAATTATAATGAGTTTGTATTCATGATTTTCCTTACCAAGTATAGCCATCATTCTAATCAAATGATCAACTAGTTTTTCCTGGTGGAGCCTGCCCACATATAGCAAAGTCGTTTTGTTGCTGGACTTTACTGTAGGATTACTTATTTGATCAAAAAATTTCGGAGGTGGCAGTGCTTCAGGAAGTTTATCAACGATTACAAGCTTTTTATTCAATAATGCTTCGCTTTGAAGCCATTCAATATAATTGCCAAAGGAGGTCGTGGTCAATGCATAATCTGTACTTCTATAGCTTAAGGATATAAGTACCTTCTCCAACCATATTGGCAGTTTGATAGATAAGGATTTTCCAGTAACCTTATACATTGCCGGAGGAATAGTAATAGGCAGAAGGTAAACTTTGCTTTTAGTGCAAAGACGTCTAAAAAGAAGCACCCAAAACAGTAACACCTGCTCATACGTCACTAAAACATCAGGCTTTAATTTTTTAATCAACCTACATAGCCTGTAAGGCGCGAGGAGAAGATCTGTTTTTGTGCTGCCTTTTCCCAATGTTAAATAGGTGGTTTTGCCTTGTCTAACATTTTCCTTACCGTCATTTATCAAAGTTACAACATAAACACGATCGAAATAACTCTCATAAAAGCGTGCAAACCAAACATTACTTTGCTCACTAAGGTCCCAGTGACCAGGGCCATGCCACAAATGAAAAATTACCACTGTTTTCATAGAATATTCCTTCGGATGAGTGAATGCGAAAAAATTAAAGACTGTTTTATGACATTAAAATTTAAAAGAATAATGCACGCCGTGAATATAGAAATAAGTAATGAGGCTATCAATCTGTTATCAATCATCAGAAAAGAAAGTAAACCTACAAAGGTTGGAAGGATTGCCTGAAACAATAAAGAAATTTTAAAAGCAAATCTCCAACGTATTAATAAAACAATTGAAGCCATACCTGCAACAGCAGAAATTGAGGTAGACCATGATGAACCAACCAAACCCCATTTAGGTATTAAAATAAAATTACCTAACACATTGACTGATGCTGTTATCAGTGCAAGAGGGAAGCTAATATAAACTGCTGACGCAGCAGTGGCAAATGGCGAATATCCAATCACAGAAGGCAATGAAAAAGTTGTTCCCAACATAAAAACCCACACGACGCTTTCTAAGTTAGAAAACTGTGTTCCAAATATCATTGGGATAAAGTAACCTACAGATATTGCAAAAAAGGGAATTACCAGACCCCACGCCAAAGTAATCAAAGGAAGCACAGATTCAAGATATTGATTAATATGATGATGTTGTGCTTTTGCACGTAGTGTTACAAACATCGGCATCAAAAGCGATCCAACAAGAATTAAAAATTGTAAGAGCAAACTGTTAATCTGGTAAGCAACCGTATAAATTCCTAATTCAGACTTAGAAAGGTATTTTGTAATAAAGAACGCATCTAAGTAGCTCGTACAGAAAAAACTGGTAATTGAATACGGTATCAAAGGGACAGAAAAAGCCAGTATCCTTTTCATCCAATCCTTATCAACAGCCATCTTCCAGGAAATCATATTTCTTATATGCCACCATGCAATTACCGACATTATAAATGAAGAAAGAATAAATGCATAAAAAGCATAAAGCCACGGCAGCTTAAAGAAAAAGCCAAAGAATAATACAAATAGAAAAATAACCCCTCTTTCTAAGAAGATTAGTAATCCCTGAAGGCGCGGCATTTTTACTGCTTGTAAGGCTTGTTGAAAATGCAGCCATACTACAGAAAAGATGAAATGTAGAATGATAAGAGAAACGGCAGCCGTAGGTAAACGTAGCAGTGCCAACAACCAGTATATCCATAAGGGACATGTAGAAGCAACCAGGATCAGGTTAGGACTGAATATAACAGTTCTCGCCCAAAATACTTTGCTTATTTTACCTGTTTCTACAAACTCTTGTACACCATATCTGGCTAAGGCCACATTCGTCCAATTCGTTAGTAACTGAACTGCCTGCGAACCAGCAATAATGGCAACAATGCTGCCGTATCCATCAGTTCCATAGAGCCTGGTTGCCAACCAAACAGTAGCCAAAGAGAAAATGGCACCGCCGATTTGGGTTCCGGCAACAACAAAATAGTTTTTAAAAATATTTCGGGCGTCCCACTGCGCTGTTTGACGGGAAGCATCTTTTGACTCTCTTGTAGGCGACTTAAGAGACGATGTACGACGTATCTTCAACTTAGATTACACCTCATTTGTTTTCTGGTGATGAAACGTAATGTTCCTATCCCAGATGATTATTTTTTTCCATTAATTACCGTGAAAGCACCAGGATAGGGACCAACACCTGCGGATATTCAGAAGTCTTTTTGATGTGGCAAACTATTGCAACTTTGAGAGTACGATCATTCCCATCCGCTTTCAAAAACAGGTAAGTTTTAATCACACACTTTACTGTCTGCTTAGAGGTCTGGCGGGATTCCCCACCAACTTATTATGGCCAGGAAATGATTCAATAACATTAGCACCGATTCCCATCAACGTTTTCTCCCCTATTGTAATACCATTTTTTATGCTGCTGGCAGCACCTAAATAGCAACTATTCCCTACATCAACATTTCCGGCAACCGTTACATTCGCGGCGATCAATGTACAATCGCCTATTTTACTGTCGTGGTGAATGACAGAGTTTGGCAATACAATAACGTGGTTGCCTATTGTAGCATTGGCAGTAATAACAACTCCAGCCATTATCAATACATTGTAACCGATAGTTGACCGGGGGCTGATAGAGGCATTTTTATGAATAACGGTTGCAAACCGGTCTGCCGCTATATTCAACGATTGCAAAATTGTTTCCCTGTTCGTATAAGAACCGGGACTGCCATGCACTGCCAAAACTTTGGCATCAGGGAAATCAGTGAAAGCTGTTCTGCTAAAAACGTTTATACCAAAGAATTCTTTACCGATAAGAGTTTCGTCATCACTAATAAAACCAATACATCTCCACTGCTCATCCAGACAATCCAGCGCTTCAATAGCCGTTCCGCTATACGGGAATAGTAGCAGGTCTTGCATTGCTTAGTGATTTGAACCATTCAGCTGTATATTTAATGCCTTCATCAAGATCCACCTTTGCCTTAAATCCAAGGATATTCTCAGACTTCTCCACACTAGGGATACGCAGCTCAATGTCGGCACTCAGGGCGGGGCGGTGAGATATTTTTGACGTGGAATTCAACACACGACAAACTGTTTGCGCCAATCCAAGTGTGGTCATGATGGCCCTCGCATTACCAAGGTTGAAACTATGCCCTATGGCTTCTTCTTTTTCCAGGCAAAGCATCAGACAGTCAACAAAGTCTGTTACATAGCACCAGGCCCTGATCTGTGTACCATCGCCGTTGATGAATATTTCTTCGTTCTTCAGTGCTTTTTTTATGAAAATCTGTAGAGCACCCTCACCCGTTTGCCCTGGTCCATAGACGTTAAAAGGACGAACGGTAACGGTTGGCAAACCATACTGTTTGTAATAAGCGTGAGCCAGGTGTTCGCCTGCCAGTTTACTTACCGCATATACCCAACGGGCTTCACCGGCAGAGCCGGCCACCGTGTTATCTTCTTCGGTAGATTTATACGCCATTGAACCAAAGATCTCGGAAGTAGAAAAGTCAATAAACCGTTCATTCACACCGTTAACACGGGCTGCTTCAAGTGCATTGGCTGTACCCATCATATTCACCCGCATCGTACGCACCGGGTCTTTAATGACCGTGTCTATACCTGCTATGCCGGCTGCATGCACAACACTGTCACAGCCTTTCATCGCTTCCACCATTGTATCAAAGTCAAGCACGTCACCTTTTACAACTCTGATGTTTGGATGGTCTGCATAAGCAGAATGGCTCAGGGTATCACGATGAAAATTGTCATAAACAGTTATCTTATTTTTATCAACCAGCCTGCTGATCAATGTATTGGCAATGAATCCTGCACCACCGGTAATAAAAATATGCTTGTTCTCGATCATAATTTATTAATGATTTTTGCTATGTATAAAATATCTTCTTCAGCAAGTCTTTCGTATAAAGGTATAGCCAACCCTTTTGTAAAGGCTTTGTAGGCATTCGGGAATAAGGAAGCTGCATCCAGGCCATATTTGTTCTGATAGTACGTTTGGGCAGGAATGCATTGTGCGCCGTAATTGCTTCCAATGTTTTCAGCTTTCAGCTTTTCCATTGTTTTCTTTTGATCTGTTTCGTCATTCAAAAGAACATGAAAGGTCTGCCATGTATGATTACGATCCCGGGGCACAAAGGGAAGCGTTAGCTTGCTGTTGCTGATAGCACTGAAATAAATTTCAGACAAGGCATTCTTGTGAGCAAGAATATCATCAAAGCGCTGAAACTGGCTCCAGGCAAGAGCAGCCTGAAAGTCGGTCATCCGGTAATTGAACCCGGCATCTACAAAATCCATTTGCCCGTTGTTCAATTGAATACCATGGTTACGTAACTTCCTGAGTTTTGCTGCAATGGCATCATCATTGGTTAGCAGCACCCCTCCTTCTCCAGAGGTAATGGATTTGCGGGGGTGGAGGGAAAAAGACCCCATTACTCCAAATGTACCCACCAGTTTATTATTTTGATAAGCGCCTAAGGCACACGCGGCATCTTCTATGACATGGATATTGTGCTTTTCAGCAATGGTACAAAGAGCCTCGATATTGCACGCCAGGCCAAATTCGTGCACAGGAATAACAGCTTTTGTTCTGGCGGTGATCTTTTCCTCAATCAGCGCTGTATCGATGTTGAATGTTCTTTCATCAATATCAACAAAGACACAGGTGGCCCCAACCAATTCGACAACATTTGCCGTAGCTACATACGAGAGAGCCGGAACAATTACCTCATCTCCCGGACCAATGCCTAACACCTTCAACGCCAGGTGTAGCGTTGCCGTTCCATTAGACAGGGCAACTGCATGTTTTACACCATGATAATCAGCAAAAGCCTTTTCCAGTTTATCTACGTAAGTGCCTTGTACCAACATGCCGGAACGGAGCACGTCATTGACCAGGGCAATATCCTCGTCCCTAATATCAGGGCGGGCCAGGGGAATAAAAGGGGTGTCAACTTTAACTTCCACGTTATTTATAATTCAACGGAGCTTAAATCATGTTTAATAGAAAAGGGATGGTCTGCCAAAGGTTTCGCTGCAAAGGGGTGATAATCCCCTTTCATGCCTACTGGCTTTTGTGCCCGGATGGCATGTGCCAACTCAATGGATGGCAGGGCTTCGGTTAAATTAAATCCTTTACCATCAAGAATGCTCTGGTAACTTTTTGTATGCAGGTCTGTGAATCCCTCGCTGAATTCTATCTCAGCCCCTTCAAGTGTGATAGAGCGGTACGTACGCTGACCTTTTGCTCTTACGGATTCGGGAAGCGTTTCTTCGTTGATGCTTAAAAACCACCGGACCCTTGCTCTCTCCAAGTGCAGAAAGCCGGCTGCACGGTCGTGCGTATGCACATGAACCACGTTTTCTTTTACGCCGCCAAATATCCAGATCAGCATATCAAAGAAGTGAATGCCGATGTTGGTAGCGATACCACCTGATTTTTGTACATCGCCTTTCCAGCTTGTATAATACCAATTGCCCCTAGAGGTAATGTAAGCAAGGTCGAAGTCGAAAACTTTTGAAGGATCAGAAGACTGTACTTTTTCCTTCAAGGCAATGATATCAGGATGAAGACGAAGCTGAAGAATATTGTACACGTCACGTCCTGTTTCTTTCTGGATTTGATCCAAGGCCTCGACATTCCATGGATTCAACACCAAAGGCTTTTCACAGATCACTGCTGCACCATGACGTAGGCCAAAGCGAATATGAGAATCATGTAAATAGTTGGGCGAACATATCGATAAGTAATCAATTGAATTACCTTTCCGGGACAACTTTTCCAGGTGTCTGTCAAAACGTTCAAACTCGACAAAGAAACTCGCATCAGGAAAGTAACTATCCATCACGCCTACAGAATCAAATTTGTCCATAGCAGCCACAAGATGGTTACCGGTTTCTTTGATGGCTCTCAGATGCCGTGGAGCAATAAAGCCGGCAGCGCCGATCAGGGCAAAATTTTTCATTGCTTATTAAGTTTTCGTACACAATTATCTTCGAGCACATAGGTTTCGCCGCTTTCTTCACAAATGGCTTCACCTTTTTCATCAAAATGAAGGCGGTGTCCATATTCGCTCATCCAGCCAATATGCTTCGCCGGATTTCCCACTACCAGTGCGTATGCTTGAACTGGCCTGGTGACAACCGCACCCGCACCAATAAAGGCATATTCACCTATTTCATTGCCACAAATGATGGTAGCATTGGCACCAATAGAAACACCCCTGCGTACCAGCGTCGGCTTGTATTCGTGTTTGCGGCTAACAGCACTCCGCGGGTTTATCACATTGGTAAATACCATGGAAGGACCCAGGAACACATCGTCTTCACAAATCACACCTTCATATATGGAAACATTGTTTTGTACCCTTACATTTTTTCCCAGTACCACCTTTGGCGATACCACTACGTTTTGTCCCAGGTTGCATCCATCACCGATCTTACACCCAGGCATTATATGGCTGAAATGCCAGATTTTGACACCATTTCCAATCTCACATCCCTCGTCTACAATAGCAGAAGGATGTACAAAGAAATTTGTTTCACTCATTTTTCATTTTTACTTACTAGTCTCAGGTATTTTCCATAGCCATTATTCATAAGCGCTCTTACTTGTTCCATCATCTGTTCTCCATTAATATACTCCAATCTGTAGGCAACTTCTTCGATGCAGCTAATTTTTGCACCCTGCCTTTTTTCAATTACCCTTACAATTCAGGAGCATCGCTAAGGGAATCAAATGTACCAGTATCCAGCCAAGCCGTTCCGCGATCGAGGATAAAAACTTCTCACTTTTCATAAGGGAGTTATGAATAACCAAAATGAAATTGTTTACGATAATATTCAAAAGTAGGTTTAAGACCATCTCTGATGTTAACTGCCGGCTTGTACGACAAAAATTCGCTTGCCTTTCGTATATCTGCGAGGCTATGTTTCACATCGCCTTTTCTCTCTGGCCCATATTTAGGAGCCAGATCGCTTCCCGCAACTTCTTTAATGATCGCAAACAGTTCAATCAAACTAGTTTGCTCACCACAAGCAACATTATATACTTGGTTAACCGCTTCCCTATTTTGAGTAAAAAGAGCCAGTTGATTTGCCGTTACAGCATTATCAACGTAAGTGAAATCACGGCTCTGTTCGCCATCACCGTTAATAACCGGTGATTCATTGGCTAAAATCGCATTGATGAAAAGCGGAATAACGGCGGCATACGGCCCTTTAGGGTTCTGCTTGGGACCAAAAACATTAAAATACCGCAGGCCGATCAGTTCCAATCCATAAAGGTTCGCATACACTCTTGCATAGAGCTCATTTACGTATTTGGTTACTGCATAAGGAGATAATGGATTACCTATCCGATCTTCTACTTTTGGTAATCCTGGATGATCACCGTAAGTAGAAGAAGACGCTGCATATACCACTCTTTTTATGCTCTTTTCTTTTGCGGCAGTAAACAAATTTAATGTGCCGGTGATATTTACCTCATTCGAGGTGAGCGGATCATTGATGGATCGGGGAACAGAACCTAATGCAGCCTGATGGGAGATGAGATCTATTCCTTCGCAGCTCTTAAGGCAAATATCAAAGCTCCGTATATCACCTTCAACAAACTCGAACTTCGGATTAGATTGAAACTCTTCTAAATTTTTCAATGAGCCTGTCGCCAGATTATCCAATACTCGAACGAGTGTTACCTGTGGATTATTCAGCAAGTGTTCAACTAAGTTGGCACCTATAAAACCAGCTCCTCCAGTTACCAATATTTGCATTATACTTTCTTTGTTGGACTTTTTTTAGCCTTTCCGTTTTTAGCACCCAGCCAGCCAAACCATTTATTTAAATTATTTGCTTTTGGCTCCTCATCCTCAAAATATCCCGAGCCATAACCATAGCCATAGCCATAACCATAGCCATAATTACCATACTCAGCACCGATTTTTACATCGTTCATAACAATGGACAGCTTGGGCAGCTTTCCTTGCTGGTAATATTCATTCACCAAGGAAATTTGTTTTTTGAATGTATGTCGCTGGCGAACAATATATAAAGTACAGTCTGCGTATTTACTTAGTGTTAAGGCGTCACTTACCATACCTACCGGCGCTGTATCAATGATTACCACGTCAAAGTTCTCACGTAAGTAGTCAAAAAGATCATTCAGTTTGGAATCCAACAAAAGTTCTGATGGATTGGGGGGAATCGGTCCACACGGCAACACATATAAGTTCGTATATCCCGGGATCAAGAGAGGCAATTCTTCTGCAGATACATCACCCAAAATATAATTTGTCAATCCACTCTGTTTAGGCAATCCCAGGCCGGACATCACTTTTGGCTTACGGATATCAAACTCCAGAATGATTGTTTTTTTATTCGCCAAGGCCATTACGGCACCCATATTTGTACTGATAAATGATTTTCCCTCACCGCTGAATGACGAAGTAATCATAATGATGGGCTTCTTTACATGGGGAATAACATACTGAAGATTTGATCGTAGAATCCGGAATTGTTCTGCAATTACTTTTCTGTTGCCCGAAGTTACCACCAATGTTTTTTCACCCTGAGAGTGGCCTACTTCACCCAGAATCGTTGCATCTGTTATCCGTTCTATATCATTCCGTGATGTAATTTTATCATTCATCAGTTCCCTTCCAATAATAATAATTGTAGGAATAACCAAACCGATCAGGATTGCTAATATCTGTGTGTTTCTGCGCTTCGGTCGAACAGGATTCGTATCTGGTACAGCTTCTTGTAAAACTTTCGTATTGGAGATTGTAGAAGCCAAGGCAATAGCAGATTCTTCCCGCTTTATTAACAGGGTATTATATATCTGTGCCTTGCTCTCCAATTGTTGTTGAATATTCAGCAGGTCTTGCTTTTTATTTGGCAGTGTTTTCAATTGTGAACTTGCCTGGCTGTTTACTGAACGCAGGGTTCCAATTGCAGAGCCGTAAGAGGTTCGAATGTTTTTTACGTTCTCCAAAATTTTTCCCCGCAATTCCTCCACTTCTTCAATTTTCTGCTTCACCATTACATGGCCAGGCATTACGTTTTCAAGCAATGCTTTACGCTCCAATTGGGCCTGATTATAAGCAGCCACAAGCCCGTTAAGTGTTGGATCGTCGATACCCAAAGTAGACGGTACTGTGTTGAAATCATTACTGTGATTGCGCAGGTAATCCTGCAGTAAGATAGCATTGTTCATTTGCAAACGTTGGGTTTGCTCTAACCTTAATGCATCCTCAACCCGGCTAAAATAATTCGCTGTTTGGGTTTCCGGATCAATTACATTGTTTGCCTTTTGATAGGCGACAAAAATGTGTTTAATACTATCCAACTCTCTTTCTCGTTCATACAAGTTTGCATCAATGAAGTCCAGCGATTTTTTAGTAGAAGCATTCTTATCCTCTATGGTCACATCTTTGTATTCTTCCATTAACCGGTTGACTACATCAGCAGCCAAGAGGGGACTAGTTGTTTCCAGTGTAATGTTCAGGATTCCTGTGTTTTGCTTGGGTGCAACCGCAAGGCCGGACAATAACATTCCGGCCTGTGTACTAGTTGGATACCAGTTAACAACATACTCAGGATTGATTTTGTCTGTTTTCGTCCTGATTAAGCGGAATTCACCTTGCGGAATTTTGATGACTTCTCCAAAGCTGTAGACACGGTTGGAACCATTTATTTTAAATGTTGTCTGGGAGGAGAATGTAAGGTTTAATGTAAAACTGCTCGTTGAATCAGCTATAGATAAGGCCTCAACCTTAAAGGGAGCAATTTTATAAGCATTAAGATCTTTGAATCTTCCTTTTGCTGTATACGTAAAGTTTAGATCAAGAGCCTCTACAACACGACCCATCATTGGCCGTGATTGAAGTAATTCAATCTCCATCTGGATATTCTTCCGCCCATCAGATTGCATCAAAACATCCAACTTGTCATCTCCTACTCTACCGGCACTCTTTTCGTCTTTAATAGCAATCTGCCCAGAAGATCGATAAAATTCGGGAGCATACCTTAGGTAAATATAAGCACCTATCAGCGATAGCGCTACGAAGATGAGATAGAGTGGGAGAAACCGAATATACTTAAACAAAAGTTCTTTGACATTCAGGTTCGATCCCTCAGATCTGGATTTATGTTTAATGACTTTCTCCCCCATCTCACTCAGGTATTATTTGTTAACGAATGATATTGATAATTAACGCAATGGCTGTTATAATGCTGGTGGCAATGCCTATCTGCTGTGCTACACTTTGCCGTTCTTCCAGTTGCAGCTTGCGGCGGTTTTGTTCTACAAAAATGACATCATTCTGCTGCAGGCGGAAGTAAGGCGAGTTAAACAAATCCTGTGAAGTTAGATTAACATAGCCTATTTCTATCTGGCCTTCCTTTTCCCGGGCAACCCGCACGATATTTTTGTTTCCAAATTCAGTAATGTCACCGGCAAGACCCAGTGCCTCCAATACAGTTACTCTTTCCGTTGGTATATTAAATGAACCAGGCGCTCTTACCTCACCTAATACAGTTACCCTGTAGTTTAGAAAACGTACAATCACGGAAGGGCTTTTCAGCACCGTATCCAACCGTTCTTTGATGATTTGGGCAAGTGCATTTTTTGTCAGGCCTTCCACATGCAATGTTCCGACTCGCGGATACTCAATGTTGCCGTCGTCATCAACCAAAAAACCATTGGCAGACGTACCGGCACCAGCACCTGTCGTTTCGGGCAAGTTATAGAGCAGGTCTGTTCTGGGATCAGCACTTAAGCTATAGATTTTAATTGAAAGCAAATCATTTTTCTGAATCAAAGGCTCCGGCATACTTACCAACTTTACACCAGTCGTATCCGCATTTTGAAGGTAATTATTGATGACTCCTTTTTGAGAACGGCAGGAGAAAAGAAAGGCTGCAAGCAGCAGCAATAGATTGAATAAGCGCATTAGTGATTTTTATCTTTTATATCAGCTTTTCTATGTAAGGAGTTATAACCTATCAGTAACAGATCAAGACATTCCATGTAGAATTTTCCATTTCTCCTTGCCGTATGTGCTCCTATACTACATTGTTCAAAGGCAGGTCTTACCTCCAAATACTGGTATTTTTCCTGAAACTGCCTTATTTTTTGAATCGTTTTATCTTTTATAGCTACCGGCTTGCAATTCGTAACAACAAAATTTAATACACCAGGCGTTGTTCTGACAGTTGTGCGTTGGTCTTCCTGAATCTTTACAAAAACATACGTGGGCAGGATAGGGTGCTGCACTAGTTTGATGCGATCGCTCCAACGGCGTTTTACTTCGTGCAAAGGACAAAACGTTTCAATTCCCTTTTGCAGCAGTAAATGCGCCACCTTTTTTTCCCAGCGGTACCTTGTCCGTATTACAGACCAGCTTTGCATGTTCAGGCATGGCTTCGCCCCCCTCAATCACACCAATATTGATGTTTTTGACTGGACGGCTCAGTTAAAGAGGTGCAAATATAGGATGCCTATGTGACTGAAAAAATTTCAAAAATGCCATTGAATGAATAAGTTAAGAAAGAAAACTCAGGCAATTTCTACAGTATTGTCTTTCAACAAATAACGTTCACCGCTCTCAAAACGCCAGGCTTCTGATTTAACAAAATGGAGCAGATGCCCAGTCTTGCTGACCCAACCTCAGTGGCGGGCTGGATTTTCGCTCAATAAAGCTCCTTGGAATAATAACATTGGTAAACACAACCAAGGGCCCTAGAAATACTTCGTCTTCCACCCGTAGGCCGTTGTAAACCGAAACATTGTTTTGAATCTTTACACCGTCTCCGATTACTACATTCTTATCGATAAATACTTTCTGTCCCAAAGTGCAATTTGCACCAATAACAGCTCTTGGCATAATATGACAGAAATGCCAGATTCTTGTTCCTACACCAACAACACCGGAGTCAACAATAGCTAAAGCGTGTAAAAAAACGGATTCATACAACAACGAAAACAGTATTTGTAGTGATTTTTAATTACTTACCCCTTATTTATTGCAGGAGAATTGAATTATGAATCGCCACCCACGCTAACTTTTGCCCTTGATTTTACCTGACTGCAACTACATTTAAAGGCAAAAACTTGCACGTGAACCAACGCTACTATTCACTTGATGTCTTTCGTGGCGCCACCGTTTGCCTGATGATTCTGGTAAACAACCCCGGCAGTTGGAGCCATATTTACAGCCCGCTGGCGCATGCTCCCTGGCATGGACTTACTCCTACCGATCTTGTTTTTCCGTTTTTTCTCTTTGCTGTGGGCAATGCTATGGCATTTGTAATGCCAAGGCTGGAAACTGCCGGTGACGCCACTTTTTGGAAAAAAGTACTTAAACGTAGTCTGCTCATCTTTGCCATTGGCCTTTTTCTGAACTGGTGGCCTTTTGCCCGCTGGCAAGGTGACGATTTGGTTGCTAGCGGCTGGACCTGGATTACACCAGAAGGCAGGTTAACAGGTGTCAGGATTTTAGGAGTGCTGCAGCGTATTGCGCTTTGTTATTTGTTTGCTTCTATACTTGTTTATTACCTTAAGGCAAGAGGTGCATTTTTAGCGGGTTTAATACTTTTATTATTTTACTGGCTTCTGACCTATGCTCTCGGCGATCCTGCTGAACCGTACAGCCTGCAAGGCTATTTTGGTACTGCTGTTGACAAGGCTATTCTGCATGAGCCGCACATGTACCGCGGCGAAGGCATACCCTTCGACCCCGAAGGGCTTACCAGTACCTTGCCAGCCATTGTACAGGTAATTTTGGGCTACCTGGTTGGAGATTACATCCTGAGCCGGACCAAACTTTCCGCAGAATCGATGCGTTCCGGCGCTGTTTCTACTATCCATCCGATTTACCAGATACTGACCGGGCTGTTTATTGCTGCGATGGCTTTTCTTTTGGCCGGTTATGTTTGGAGCCTAAACTTCCCCATAAATAAAAAGATCTGGACCAGCTCGTATGTACTGGTCACAACGGGAATGGCAACAGCTATTCTAGCTACGCTTGTTTACTTTATTGAGGTCAAAGGCGTCCGTGGTTGGTGGACTCGCTTCTTTGATGTATTCGGGAAAAATGCATTGTTTGTTTTTGCGCTGAGTGCTTTTCTGCCCAGGGGATTGCGGCTGATCCGTATTCCAAATGGCATCAACGCCAAAGGCGATCCCGTTTATACTAATCCTTGGAGTCTTTTATACGATAATTTTTACAAATATGTACCTGGTGACCCGAAAATTGGTTCTCTGCTGTTTGCCTTAACGGTAATTACATTTATGTGGGCTATCTGTTACTGGCTGGATAAACGGAGTATTTATATAAAAGTATAATTCAGCAGCAAATCAGGCGGGAAGGCGTTTCTTGAATAATAAAAAAGTATCAATGTAGTATTTGCTTATCCAATGCATTTACGAGAAAACTGCGTCAGCCTCTGAAGGCCATACTTTTTGAACAATACCAATAATCATATTAAGTGGGCATCAACTGCAAAGTAGTATTCACGACTTGAACATGCGTTTAATCTTCTCAACATTTTTATTAGAAATCTGGAGCTAATGTAAGCTGCAATTTTACTTTCAGGAAAAGGATTAGTTAACACGGTATTAGCCAGTCGATTTCGTAAAAGTTTGCAAAGATGCAAGTATGTATATTTGCACTCAATTTAAAAAGTCGCCCCAATCCAAATGAGCAAATGCCATCCAAACGCCTTAGATATTTGATTCTTTTCTTACTTCCATTTATCCTTTTTGTATGTGGCAGTAAGTCTGTGGTTAATTCTCAGAAAGACCTTCAATACATACAGGCATTTACCAAGCTTTGGCAGTTAAGGCCTGATGTTGCAACTGTTCACAACAGCTTTGAAGATGAAATACAACTGATCCATGCTTTACAAGATAGCGTTGTTTTAGGCTTCAGGTCTGAAGAAATTGCACATAAATACTTCGGTGATATTTCTTACTACTATACCAATCGAAAAGGTCTCTGTTATGACCGGGCTGTATTAATGGAAAAAATACTACGTTATTATGGCTTTTCATTTCGGCACGCTTACGTCTATTTTGGAGAAAAAGGTAAAATGCCGTCTACGACTTCATTGCTTCGCAAGGGCTTGTCATCACATGCACTTTTTGAAGTAAAAACAAGTAAAGGCTGGATGGCTATCGGCACCAATTCAAATTGGCTGGGGCTTTCAAGCAATAATGAAATACTAACAATCAAGGACCTTAGGGAAAAAATACGGAAAGGAACGCTTCGTTTTAAACTCGGCGAGCCTGCAATACAACCATTCTGGACAGATTATGGTGCAAATTTCAAGGTTGTTTACGGTCTTTATTCCAGACATGGCGATTTTTTTACCAATCAAAATTCTACCGCGACTTCACTGTTTTCCAACCTCATTCTTTTGCCGGACTATAATTATCGAATGCTGTTATACAATTTCTTTGATTAGCCATTGATGATAGTGTTGGAATTCGCTGACTTTTTTCATTCTTTTCCAACGATCAGTTTTAGTAAACATGTAGAAAATAGTTTTTTATTCCTGGTGAGGTAAAAATTCTAAACTGTCAGGCATTTTATTCCCCCATAACCGCATCGCTCTTTCCCTTTTTCCACTGCTTTGGCTGCGCCCCATCCATCTTTACAATCTTCGGGTAAAACACACCAACTGTGTCCACTAAAGCACTTTGTGCTTTCATTACCTCGTGAATGTCCTTGTAGGCAAACGGCGCTTCATCCAGTCCACCACCCAACAGTTTTACACCTTGCTTCGCCAACGCTTCGTTCAGTTCCTTATGCGTAACCGTTTTCAACGCAGCGGAGCGGCTCAGCCTTCGTCCGGCACCATGCGAAGCTGAATTCACCGAAGCCATTTCTCCTTTTCCTCTCACAATAAAACCCGGTGCAGCCATAGAGCCGGGAATAATGCCCAGCACATCTTTACCCGCCGGTGTAGCGCCTTTCCGGTGCACAATCACATCTTTTCCTTCCCATTTTTCCTTCCAGGCGAAGTTGTGGTGATTCTCTACCATCTTTAGTGGCTTACGGCCCAACTGCTTTGCAATTTTATCGTGAATTACATGGTGGCAAGCCGAAGCATAATCACCCGCCAGGTTCATCGCCATCCAGTATTCAATACCCTCCTGTTCATCCAGTGAAAGCCAGGCAAGATTCACAGCATCACCGGGCAGGCGGCGTTTTTCTTTCGCTAATTTAGTATAGTGATTCGCCACGTTAGCACCCAAGGCCCGTGAACCGGAGTGCGACAACAGCCCCACATACGAACCCGGCTCCACGCAAAACACGTTGTCCTTTTCCGGCACATGTACCACGCCCCACTCTACAAAGTGGTTACCCGAACCGGAAGAACCCAATTGCTTCCAAGCACGGTCCTGCAGACCTTTCAATAAACCCAGTTCATCAAACTCCTTACGCTCCATCACCTCGTGGTTAGCTGGTCGCTGAAACATAGCGCCGCTACCAAACAGCGTCGCCTCGTTTAGCTCACGGGTAAAATAATGTTCCCGGTCCGTTAGCTCTTTTGGAGCAATGTCGAAAATTGAAAGACACATACGGCAGCCAATGTCCACACCCACACCATACGGAATCACGGCATTCTCCGTTGCCAACACGCCACCTATCGGCAATCCATAACCGTGATGCGCATCCGGCATCAGGGCACCGGCCACCGCCACTGGCAGTTTAGCGGCCGTGTACATCTGGTGCAACGCTCCTTGCTCAATGCCTTCCGCACCAAAAACGTTAAACTCCACGCCTTTTTCTTTCAGCGGCAATTCATCGCCACCTACTTTGGGTTTGGGCAAAAGGGCTTCTGCAATTTTATTCAGCACGCCGTCATGCGCATACTGGTTCGGACTTTGCAGCACGGCGCTCAATATCTCCAGTGCATCTTCTTTCGACAAATGCTTGTAGTTCTTTTCCATGATGTTCATGGCTATCGAAATCACCGGCCCTTCGGGGTAACCAATGTTTCGCAATTCCTTTCCTGTTAATTTTAATTTTGCCATAGTACGTTATTTCTTGTTTTACAATCTGGCCTTGCACAATTGTCCCGTTATAGGATGTACAAAAAATTCAGGCCATTTTTCCCGTTGACAAGCTCTTCCCATTTACCAAAGCGCAGCTAGAATACTTCTTTGTTTTCTATGCGAATGTGCAGCACCACGAAGCTCCACAGATGATTGAAGACATGTAATCCCGGCACGGTACGCTTATCCAGCTTTGCATTCAGCTCTTTGAATACCTTGTTCCAGGCTTTTCTCTGATGCGTATTCAGAAATCGAATCAGCGGCCCAGATTATCATTAAACGATTTTGCTTCACTGCCGTGCATAAACTTCATGCTCTCCTGCTTTCTGGCATGGGCATAGTCAGCTTTTTTGACCCGGATATTATAACCGCCTTTTTCTCTTTCCAAGGAGTAATACCGGGCACACTCAATGAGTTCTTCGCCTAACAGCTTGTCACGCCGCTTTTGGCGTTTTTGCAGATGGGGTTTCAGAAACAATAAATTGCCTATAAAAAATTTAAAATAGTTAATCAATAGTCATCTTTCTTATACAGAAAGCACTCCCTCATTTCATTACAAGAACACGCATACAATTTTGTTTTTGCCGGTTAAAATTTCTGTTGGCCCGATGGGACTCGAACCCACAACCCGAAGATTAAGAATCTCCTACTCTGCCATTGAGCTACAAGCCAGTGATTGACGGACTTGTATTAGACATACGTCCCACCAATCTTATCGAATTCATTCCTATATCATTGCACCACTTTATTCGCACAGCTTGAACTCGCAAAAGCATGTGGCTTAGCCTTGAAAGCGAAACCCATTCCCACAATGTAACCCATCGCTTCTTTCAATGCATCATTGCTCCTGAAAGCCGGATTGGTATTGATGTCCGCATGCACTTCCATATCCACACTGTACAGCGTAAACAGGTTGCACAAGGCGTAGGATACCTCGATGCTCTTTGCCACTTCTACTAACATCCGTTGCTTAATACTCATCTTCATCCGTGTTGTTTCATTTTGGATGTACATGAAGCCACCCTTTCCTTTCCGGATGAAAACAATCACGGTGGCAAACTCTGTTTGCGTACCTTTTACCTGGCTGTCGGTACCGATGCAGACCTTCAGTTGGTGACCGGCGCTTTTCTCCCGCACAATCACCTGCCGCACTTCATCTTCGATGCATATCCGGACTCTGGTACCATCCAGCTTCCGCCATCTTTTTTGCTGTTCCATGGTTTGTAGTTTTACGTCATGTGGACAAAGCTGGGCTCGAACTAGCACACCCGGTGCTTCAAACCGGCGCTCTACCATTGGAGCTATTCGTCCGTAAATGAAACGCAGCCCCTTTGTCGAATAGCCAGTCCAGCGGACTGCGTTTCAATTGTATTTAGTTGGCTGTTGTCTGCCTTGCAAAACCAATCACCGGCTCGTTGTTCACGATGCGGAAAGCCGAAAGGCTTTTGATAACATCGTTGGCCCAGTTGTATTGATGTTGGGTATGCAGCACCTGGCACCAGTTGTTCCCTAACTCAATCATCCGCTGATTCGTCAGCACATAGATGGTGTTGTTGAAAAACATCTTTTGCTCATTGTGGTCGAAGTACGAATGCTGAAAGGTGGAAATAATCTCACCCTTCAGTGTGTCACCGATGTGTGCGAACGACTTGCTGGCATCAATATCACCGATGAAGCTGACGCAGCACACGGCATCGAACTCCAGCGCATAGAACGCTTTTGCTTCCAGAAAATGACCATTGAACAAGCCAAGGGTATCTCTTACCTTTCTTTTGAACAATCTCCTGAACATAACCTCAATTTTTGTGGCGGATGAAGAACGACTCGAACGTTCAACCGTTGCCTTAACAAGGCACTGCTCTGCCATTGAGCTATTCATCCGGATGCTCCCCGCTGCAACCGGCGGGAGAGCTTTCCTCCTTTTCTGCACCTATTTGTTTTTTATCCTGCTGCCCGTGCGAATGGCTTTATCGAGCCTGTTGAACAGGTAGTGCAACAGCAGGACGACGATTAAGAATTTCATTGTGATTTGTTGACGAGTACACCAAAACAAAAAGCCCGGTCATTCCAACTGACCGGGCTTTTGCTGTTCGTTCATTCCGCTTCTATGTGGATGACGTCTGCTGACACCTCGGTCTTTTGCGGGGATACACGTTCTCCATACGGCTGCTAAACAGGATAGGATTATCCTGCCGGGTAGCCGTTGGCTCTTGCAGTGCCAACCAGCACCTGCTAGAACCTGCTTTGAGAATTATATGTATCGCTTTTTGCATAGTTTAAATGATTGTTTTTGTTGCCGTGCTACTGCTGTTTTCACACGGCAGCACTATTTTTCCAATAAAAAAAGCCCCGCATTTTGCGGGGCTTGCACATTCGTTTTGGTTTCAAACTATTTTATACAAACACATGCCCCGCAGAGGAAAAAGCCTTCCCGGCTAAATCCTTTTGCTTCTATATGTAATGGATTGCGTAGCATGTTTGATGATTTTGTTTTGCGGTGCAAAGATGAAAACATTTTTTCGATGTAAACAAAACTTTTATAAAAAATATTTTTGCAGCAAGTTTGCAAATATGCATGACTGTTATTAAAAGTGCTGATGCCTTTCGCATTCACTTTCCTACATTTGATAAAACCCTTTACATGAACCTTATCATCGAAACAGAACAGGAAGCTGCAGCCGCCATGTTATTTTCCTGTGTGATGTATAAACATAAAAACCTGATGCAATCGCAGGTCGACCAGCTCTCACGCATTGTTGTGCTTTGCTCCAGGTTCAAAGGAACAGACTTGAATCAATTAACCATCAAAGCCATTTCGCTTCAGGCTCAATACGACACCAAAGCTATGATAGAACAAAGCGCACCGCTCATAGGAGAAGATTTCCGGGAAACACTTTTTGCCATGATCTGTGAAGTGATAACGTTTCGTGGCAACATCGACGAAAAGGAAAGCGAGGTACTTGGTATGGTGGCACTGTACCTGAATATACCAGTAGAACGGATGCGCATATTGCTGACAGCTTTTTTGATCCGCAACAAATGGAACGTAGAGATTGTTGAAGAAATGAATGGCTGATAATGATAACTATCAAAACAGCTTTCCCTGTTCCCCAGGCCTTCGAAACTTTGTACAATCGAGTTCCAGGCGTTCATGGTTTAATCCATATTTTTTTGTGTAGGTTTTGTATTGGTCAGCAACCATTTTAGCAATAGCACCTTCACCACGCATCCGCCGTCCCCATTCGCTGTCATTCACCTTTCCTCCATGGCTTTTTTCAATCAGGTGCCAGACCTTATCGGCTCGATCCGGAAAATTTTTATACAGCCAATCGTGAAACAAAAATTTGATGGCGCCATTCAACCGGATGAATGTATATGCTGAAAAGGTAGCGCCAGCTTCACTGGCAGCTTTGATGATCGCAGGCATTTCGTGTTCATTCAGCCCGGGTATCATAGGTCCCATCATCACACCCATCTGCACGCCGGCTTTGCTGAGCGTTTCTATTGTACGCAACCGTTGCACAGCGGTTGTGGTTCTTGGCTCCATCACCCGACGCAGGTCTTCGTTGAAGGATGTGATCGTCATGATAACGGAAACTATTCGCTTGTCGGACATTTCTTTCAGCAGGTCAATGTCCCGAAGGATACCAGCATTTTTGGTAATGACACCTACCGGCTGATTAAACTCGTTGCAGACTTCCAGCAAAGCTCTTGACAGGCGAAACCGTTTTTCGGCTGGCTGGTAACAATCCGTGTTGCCGCTCATGCTGATGGGCACACATTTCCATTGCGGCTGCTCTAAAAATTTGCGCAGCAATTTAGGCGCATCCTTTTTCACCAGGATCTTGCTTTCAAAATCCAGTCCTGCATTGTAGCCCCAGTACTCAAACGAATTGCGGGCATAGCAATAAATGCAGCCATGCTCGCAGCCCTGGTAAGGGTTCATGCTGTAAAACATACCCACATCCGGGCTGTCCACTTTGTTGACAAGACTCTTTGCTGTAACATCAATGTATTGCGTTTGCACATCTTCCTCCACCCATTCATCAATGGCCTCGATGTGGTCTTTGGCTCGTTCTGTCTTTTCAAAACGATTGTGTGTATCAAGCTGTGCACCGCGGCCTTTTTTATACGCTTCTTCGTTTTCATTCCCGTTGCCTAAATGCCCAAGATTCTTCTTTGTACCGAAAATATTATTTGCCATGTTGACTTTGGTTGATGAATTGCAACTAAACGAGAGTGCATTTTCGCATTTTCCTATTTTCACATTGTCAAATTCAATCTATGTGTTACCATTACTCCCTTACCAAGAAGCAGGAAGAAATTATGCGGATGATCCAGGCCGAGTGGGAACAACCTTTCGAACCGGTGTTTCACTCCTCGGGTTTTTTGTTTCCGCAGATGCCGGTCATTACCTCGGAAAAGCCCAACAAGGTGCAGCAGTACCAGTGGGGCCTGATCCCCCATTGGGTAAAATCTTTACAGGATGCTGATAAGATTCGTAATCAAACCCTGAATGCAAGAGGTGAAACCATTTTTGAAAAGCCGGCTTTTCGCTCCTACACGAAAAACCGATGCATTGTGCTGGCCGATGGTTTTTACGAGTGGATGGAATACAAAAAGAAAAAATACCCGCATTATGTGCACCTCGATGGCGCTGAACTTTTTGGCTTTGCCGGGCTCTATGCCCACTGGACCGATAAAGAAACCGGCGAGATCCTGCACACCTTTACCATCATTACCACCGATGCCAATGGCCTGATGGCAAAGATTCACAACACCAAGCAGCGAATGCCGGTGATTCTTCCCAAAGACCAGTGGCAGCAATGGCTGGAACCGTCGCTTACCGAAGAGCAGGTAAGGAGTATGCTGTTCCCTTGCGACGACACAAAAATGAAAGCCTTTTCCATTTCAAAGCTGATCACCACCCGCGGCGCCGATACGAACGTCCCACAGATCAAAGAGCCGTTTGATTATCCCGAATTGATCTCATCCGAACAAGGATCCCTGTTTGACAGAATGAGCTAAGGAGGCAAATTCAAACCGCCGCACCTCTTCGTATTGGTTGTTAACGGCAGACCGCTTCATCAGCACCATGCTGTTGGCCATAAACCGACCCGTAAACTGCGTGTGCTCACAATCCATCCACATACGGGTAAACTGAAATGGTTTTAATTTCTGTGCGATCAGCAGGTGCGGCTCGTTGATAAAATGCGCATCGTGGTCGGGCACTTTCGTCAGCGATTTGACCACTTTTAATTCTTTGCACAAATCATTGAACGGGCTTCGTGTGGGCACATGAAGATAGATGGTGTGCGAGGGGTATGCGGCGAAATTTTGCAACTCTACTTTAAACGAACTGTTTCGTGTTGCTACCTGCTGCATGCGCTCCGCCAGTTTTGCTTCCATGCCTTCGTAGGCATGGCAGTGCAGAATGGTAAGGGAAGGTTTCAATTCAAACGGAATGGGAATGCGGTAGCGTTCGTGCAATTCTTTACGCACCTGCATCACCGTTTGCTGCAGGGCTTCACTCAATGGTATGATCAATCGATATTCAGCGATGCGGTAGCCGGGCATGACCAGTGCGTTGCTCATATAGTTGGTTTTACGATTGTGAATAACCTAATTTCTTTAGTACGAAATTACTAAATAATTTAGCACAACAAAACCAAAGATCATGGAGGGAGAAAACTTTTTTTATTCATCGTACAATGGCTCAAAAGATTTTACGCAAAGCCAGGTACGCACTGCCAATGCCACAGGCTTTGGCGCCGCCGCCGACGATTATGCTGAACGGGGCATTGACCTGAACGAACATCTGGTAAAAAACAAGCCCGCCACTTTTTTTCTGCGGGTAAACAGCGATGCAATGACAGGCGCCGGTGTGCAGGTGGGTGATGTGGTGATTGTGGACAGGTCGCTAACGCCTAAGAACGGAAGCCTGGTGATTGCTGTGGTAGATGGCGAACTGCTGATCAGAAAACTGGAGATCAGCAACAACCACACACGATTAGCAACGGCAAATAAAAAGTTAGCATCCTTGGACATAACGGGTACACCCCTGAATGTGTGGGGAGTGGTTACCTATGTTATTCACAAAGCATGAAAGCCATTGTTGATTGCAACTCCTTTTACTGTTCTTGCGAAAAAGTCTTCAAGCCTTATTTGAACAATAAACCCGTTGTGGTGTTAAGCAACAACGACGGCTGCATTATTTCCCGCTGCGATGAAGCGAAAAAGTTAGGCGTCGGTATGGCCGGCCCTTTTTTTATGGCCAAACCGCTCATTGAAAAATACGGGGTGCAGGTTTTCTCTTCCAACTATAATTTGTACGGCGACATGAGCTGGCGGGTGATGGAAGTACTCAAGCAAGCAGTAGGCGAAGAGGCCGTGGAGGTATACTCGGTAGATGAGGCATTTCTTCACCTGGAGCACTATTCAGCCAAACAGTTGCAAACACTTTCTGAATACCTGCGGGATACCATTGAGCAGTGGACCAGTATACGTGTCTCCATTGGCGTGGCACCCACAAAGACCTTGTCAAAGATCGCCAATAAAATAGCCAAACGTGACAAAGAAGCATCGCAATGCATTACCATTCTGGAAACAGAGGAAAAAATCATCAGTGCACTAAAGCAGACGAAGGTCGGAGAAATATGGGGTGTTGGCAACCGCTACGCCGACAAACTTATGCAACTGGGTGTATGCACGGCCTGGGACCTGCGCAATATGCACGAAGAATGGGCCCGTAAAAACCTGGGTGGCGTGGTGGGTGTTCGCCTGGTAAAAGAACTGCGCGGGGAGCATGCCATTGAAATGAAAGACCAGTTGGAAAAGAAAAAGATGATTGCCACTACCCGCATGTTTGGCAGCACCGTTACCAACCTGCAGGATATCAAAGAAGCCGTTGCAGCCTATATCTCCCGTGCGGCCGAAAAACTGCGGCGACAGAACGGTGCCGCTTCGGTTGTCAGCACCTTTCTGGTAACACAGGAAAAAATCGATGGACCACGGTTTAAGCATGGCTTAACCATCAGCGCATATGCCACCTTACCCGAGCCTACCTCGCTGACACAGGAACTGATCAAACCTGCGGTTCGGATGGCGGAACAATTGTTTCAACCGGGAAAGAGATACAAAAAGGCCGGTGTGATCCTGAGCGGAATTGTTCCGGATACATCCATTCAGGCCAACCTGTTTGAAGAGCGCAAAAGCATTGGTCGCTTTCTGATGGAGCAGATTGACAACATCAATTTCAGCATGCGGGGCGATGTCGTAAAGTTTGCTTCTTCGGGAACAAAACGCAACTGGAAAATGCGGCAGGATTTTCAATCAGACCGCTATACCACGCGATGGGAAGAGCTCTACAAAGTCAGGTAAGCAGGGAAGCTTCTTCTAAAAGCAAAGCTGCCGGTGTATAACGAAGCTTTGTTTGTGCCAGCTTTTGCAGTAGTGCTACAACGTTTTGCAAACCTATTTTTTCGGCCCAATCAAAGGGCCCATACGGATAAGCAGTTCCCAGTTTCATGGCCGTGTTGATTTCAGCTTTTGTGCTGACGCCTTCCTCTAACGCAAGAAATGCCTCGTTGATGATGGTGCTGACCACCCGTGCCGTAACAAAACCCGGTGTGTCGGGCAGCCACTCTGCTTTTCTGTTGAACAAAGCCAAAATGATCCCTCCCTTTTGCCTTGACGCTTCATTGCTGCAAGCAGCTTCCCAAATAGAGGATGATAGAAATGTATTCCATCCATTGATGCGGATAAACGCGACGTCCGTCTCCTGCAACGTTTCTGAAACACTGTTGACAATGACAGGCTTGGGTAGTAAAGCACGCAGGATTGCCAGCCTGTCTTTCGTTGCAGTAAATGTCAGATCAACAAAAGCATCGGCCTTAGCCTGTTCTGCAAACGCACTGGCATCGCTGATCCAGCGAATATTACCGACAACTTCTCCTAACTGTACTTTCTGCCATTCATGGGCTAAAACAACAACCTGCATGGGCACGAAATACACAAATTCAAAGGAATTAGACAAATGAAACCAAAGGCGCCACAAAAATCTTTCGCACAATTGGGGCAAATTCGTGTAATTCGTACTATGGAAAAAAAGATCATCGTCACCCAGTCGGCACCAGCTCCCATCGGGCCGTATAACCAGGCAGTACTTGTTAATAACACACTCTATATTTCCGGACAGGTTTGCATCGATCCTCAAACCGGTAACCTGAAAAACAGGGATATCCAGGAGGAAACACACCAGGTAATGCAAAACCTGAAAGCTATCTTAACAGAAGCCGGCATGAGTTTCAGCAATGTTGTAAAGACCACCATTTTCATTACCGATATGAATCAATTCAGTGAGATCAACGAAGTGTATGGAAAATACTTCAGCGGTGATTTCCCTGCTCGCGAAACGGTTCAGGTTTCTGCGCTGCCCAAGTTTGTGAACATCGAGATCAGCATGATCGCGGCTCAATAGGCAAAAAGCAATGAAGCCTGCCTCCTATTGCAAGTATTTCAAAACGCTCCGCTAAAAACGGGGCTATTTTTTTACCTTGGCAGAATAGAGCCAATTGCATGTGGATCCGACAGCAAATTTTTAAGTTCGTAGTTTGGGCTTCCAATAAATTTTCTTCCCGGCCGGAGAAGGAAAGAGTGTTTGCAGCCCTTGATAAGATTGTACGCGGCATCGAAAACGGTAAGGAAAGCAAAGGCATAGTCATTCCTTTCGACTATAAGCAGGGCCGCTTTGTTATTTTCTCCGATCAGCACAAAGGCGCCAAAAACGGGGCGGATGATTTTATGCTTTGCGAACCGGCCTACCTGGCGGCTCTTGATTATTACCACCAGCGCAACTTTCATTTCATTACGCTTGGCGACTGTGAAGAACTCTGGGAGAACCCCCTTTCCAAAGTACTCGACAAACAGCAACCCAGCTTTGACCGCTACAAAAAATTTATAGCCCAGTCCCGCTTCCACAAAACCATCGGCAACCATGACCTCGACTGGAAAAACGATCCCCTGGTAATGGCCCAGATCAAAAACATCTTTGGCACAGACTTGCCCGTCTACGATGGCATCCTGCTGCAAACGGTTATCCACGGCCGTGAATTGCGCATTCTTTGCACGCATGGCCACCAGGGCGACAAAGCCAGTGACGGAAATTGGTTCAGCAAATTTTTTGTAGCCAAGATATGGGCACCGTTACAGGCATGGCTGAAAATCAATCCCAATACTCCAGCTTACGATGCCCAGTTAAAGACGTTGCACAACCACCTGATGTACGAGTGGAGCATGGCTCACAACAACATGCTGGTGATCACAGGACATACTCACCAGCCGGTATTTGAATCGCTGACGCACCTGGAACGATTGTATCGCAGGCTGTTGCGGGCCAAAGCAGCCAATGACCCGAAATGGATCAAAGAAACAGAAGCCGAGATCCGGAAACGAAAATTTGAATACACAACCGTTTCGGATGATTACCTGACGATGAAACCTACTTATTATAATGCAGGCTGCTGTTGTTTCAATGATGGCGACATAACCGGTATCGAAATAGAAGACGGCTACTTGCGGCTGGTAAAATGGGCTGCCAAGGGCGATGGCCCCAAACGTGAAGTGCTGGAAGACGAAACCCTGGAAAAGCTGCTCGTTGCCATTCAATAGTTGTTAATTCTGGGTGCAGGAATCATCCTCCTAATTTTTTTCTAATAAAGAGAATCCGCAGTTCTGTTTAATTTGCCATTGTGAGCCTCATCCTCCATATTGATACAGCCGTACAAGTGGCTTCTGTTTGCCTGTCAAAAGACAGGAGCGTTATTGCAACAGGCGTTAATCCTTCCGAAAAAGAATCTGCCTCCTGGTTGCATGTAGCCATTCAATCGGTTCTGCAAGAAAACAATTTTACGCCTGCACAACTGGATGCAGTTGCGGTTAGCACAGGACCCGGATCATATACAGGCCTGCGGGTAGGGTTATCAGCAGCAAAAGGCTTGTGTTATGCACTTTCCATTCCCCTGATCAGCATCAACACGCTGCAAATGATGGCAGCAGGTGTTAAAAATGCGGGTACCTCATTGCTTTGCCCCATGATTGATGCAAGAAGAATGGAAGTGTTTACAGCTCTGTACAACTCCTCCGTGCAAGAGGTGGCGCCTGCAACAAATATGATCCTGGATGAAACCTCTTTTGCCGGTTGGCTGCAGGAGAATACCATCAGTTTTTTCGGCAACGGAAGCAGGAAGGCGGAAGGCATCATCAAACACTTCAATGCATCATTTGTCGACCATACAGCCACTGCGGCAGACATGGTATTGCTGGCTACAGAAAAATTTGAAAAGGGCGATTTTTCAGATTTAGCGTACAGTGAACCTTATTACGGTAAGGATTTTCACTCACCTATTTCTAAAAAGATTTATTAAAACTTAGTTATGTATGTAAATAAACTATGCTTTATAGAAATATATTTAGATAACTTGCGTTGCATAAACAACTAATTTAAGAAACAGTATCTATGATTATGGAAAAAGTTACATCTGCAAAAGATGAACTGAAGATTGACCCTATTCAATTAAAGAAAGCCGCTTTAATTTTCAGGGCTATCAATCATAAGCTCCGGCAGCAAATCATCAAGTTCATCAATCAGAACGGCAGGATTACCGTTACGCAGATCTATGTTAAGCTTCGGTTAGAACAGTCTGTTGCCTCACAACATCTTGCCATTTTGCGCAAAGCTGGTTTTGTTACAACAGAAAGAGATGGCAAGTTCATATTCTATTCAGTGAACCACGACCGTCTGAATGAAATTCATAAAGTTGCATCCGAACTACTGAAGTAACAACATCTACTTCGCCGATCCTTTAGCTGTATTGGGTTACTTTTGCAGCTAAAGGTTTTTTTATGTTCGTAAAGCAATTGTATACCACCTGCCTCAGTGAAGCTGCCTATTATATCGAGAGCAATGGTGAAGCCGCCGTGGTTGATCCCCTCCGGGATATTGATGCTTACCTGCAACTGGCCACGGATCGCAAGGCCACTATTAAATATATTTTCGAAACCCATCTCCATGCCGACTTTGTAAGTGGTCACGTAGACCTGGCAAAGGCAACCGGTGCTACAATTGTTTACGGCCCCGGAACGGAAACTTCATTTCCGGTGCATGTGGCAAAAGATGGTGAGCAGTTCAAACTTGGCCATCTTACCATTGAAGTTCTGCATACACCCGGGCATACCCTCGAATCGGCCTGCTTTCTGTTAAAAGACGCGGAAGGAAAAAACCATTGTGTTTTCACCGGTGATACGCTTTTTGTTGGTGATGTGGGCCGCCCCGATCTTGCCCAAAAAGGCACCGATCTTACAATGGAGGATCTTGCCGGCATGCTGTACGAGAGTTTGCATTCCAAACTGGCGCCACTGGCTGATGAAGTGATTGTATACCCGGCACATGGACCGGGTAGCGCCTGCGGTAAAAGCTTTGCCGGTACTGAAAGTACCATTGGACACGAGAAACAGGCCAACTATGCAATGAAAGCTGCAACCAAGCAGGAGTTTATCAAAGCAGTCACCGAGGATCTGACAGAGCCGCCACAATACTTTCCCGTCAATGCAAGAATCAACAAGGAAGGTTATGACAGCATTACCGAAATTCTGGAAAAAGCTCTGACACCGCTTTCGCCTGCACAGGTAAAGGAGCACCTTCAAGCTGATGGTATTTTACTGGATACCCGTAATGCCGACGAGTTTACGCATGGCTTTGTACCGGAATCGATATTTATTGGATTGGAAGGCCGCTTTGCCGAGTGGGCAGGCAGCCTGCTGCCGTTTGATAAAGCTATAGCCCTGGTTACAGAAAAGGGAAAAGAAAAAGAAACAGCCACCCGGCTGGCCCGTGTTGGTTTCAGTAAACTGGTTGGATACCTGGATGGCGGCATCGAAGCCTGGGCCGCCACCGGGGAACCTCAGGACATGATCATTGATGTGGAAGCCGACGAACTGGCAATGGATATCCCTTTTGACGAGAACCTGGTTGTAGTAGACGTACGCCGTCCTGCGGAGTATGCCGATGGGCACGTAAAGGATGCCGTAAACATTCCGTTGAGTGAAATGACTGACCTGGTTAACCTTAGCAGCCTTGAGGAAGACCAAAATATCTATGTGCACTGCGCCGGTGGTTACCGCAGCGTTATTGCCGCATCGCTCATGAAACGGCAGGGCATTCATAACCTCCGCAACGTTGTAGGCGGATGGGGTAAAATAAAGGAAGAGTCTAAGATCAAAACGGAAAAGGAAAAAAGCGTATTGAACTAAGCGGTTTCAATCACATTCATATAAAGCCGGAAAAAAAAATTTCCGGCTTTTTTTACCCCAAAATGGGTATTGTTCACTATATCCAATTGCTGCAAATTTGCGCTGTCGTTTGACCGTCGCCCTTACCATAATCAGATAATGTTTTTTATTCTTAGTTGTACGAAAACGGGAGCATTTCTATGCTCCTTTTTCATTTATCCCAACGCCAAACAACACATTGTATAAATACCCATATGTAACCAAAAAGGGGTAGTTATTAATTTTTACATGCATATTATCAAAAAAACCTTCCCCTTTTAGGGTATTGGCGGGATCGCTTTTACCCTGATATTTGTAGAAACCACTGCTCGCCTATGCCTATTATCGTAACCGCCAATGGCCTGATGAATTACAGCCCGCTTACGGCACGAGAAAGAGATGTGCTGAACCTGTGGGCAAGGGGTCTGCAGCAAAAAGAAATTGCCATTCAGCTTACCTTAAGTCCGCAAACGGTAAAAAAGCACCTGCGTAACGTTTACAAGAAACTAAATGCCCATAACAAGGTGGAAGCACTGACAAAGGCAGGGTACCTGTAATCATTTACCACATCGATCAGATCAACGGGCCGTATTCTTCCTTCCAATCCCATTTCCAGCGCCGGTGGCTCCACAGGTACATTTCCGGGTACTGGTTAATAAACCGTTCCAGGTAGGCTGCGTACTTCTTGGTGAGTTCACCCTTTGGCAGCGACGCCGGGTCTTCTTCTCCGATCTCAAAAAAGCCTTCATAATACCCTCGCTTCTTCTTGGTAAAAAAGCAAAAGATCACCGGCAGGTTGGCTACACGGGCACCGTTTTCAGGGGCCTTTAAAAAAACAGTGGGTCGTCCGAAGAAAGGAATCCAGTAACCTGCTGTAGGCACAGCCGGGCTCTGGTCTGATACCAGCCCCAAAACATATTGGGTGTTTCGCCACGGCAAAATAGAGGAACGGATCTTGGTAGCCGGCAACAGGGCTGCACCGGTTTTGGTGCGCAGCTTTAAAAACAATTTTTCAAATACACCGCTTTCTATGGGCATGTATACTGTCAGCAACTTTTGCGGAATGTTGGCAGCAATAGCCAGGTTGGCCAGCTCCCAATTGAAATTGTGCCCCGTGTGGATCTGGCTCTTTTTTCCCTGCTCGTACACCTTGTGAAAGGCAGTATAATCTGCAGTGAAGTGCTTATTAACAAAAGCCGCATCGGCGCTCAGTAGCTTGATGGTTTCAATAAAATTATCAGTAAAATTGCGGTAGAACTTTTTTGCAATACTTTTTCGCTCGCCTTCTGTTTTGTTGGGAAAAGCAATCGACAGGTTATGAAACACTACTTTTTTCCGGTAACCTACCACGTAATAAAGCACTCCGTAGGCCAGGTCGGACAGTAAGAACAACACCCTCAGCGGCAACAGTGACAACACATATAAAAAGCCATAGATAAAATAATACATAATTCCCCCTGCCCCCCTAAAGGGGAGACTTAGACGCAACACTCTTTTCCCTTTTTAGTTTCTCTCTCAGCAAAAAAATATCAGCGTACAGTTTATAAAAATTATTTCTCAAGAGAAGCACATTAACGGCTCTTCAAGACCTGTATTTAAAATAAGATGCAAAAATAAATATTCTCGGGCCTTTCTCCCCTTTAGGGGAACAGGGGGAGTTTACAGCACAATATTCTGCACCAGTTCCGATTTGAAAGGATAATCGGTATTGAAATGCAGGCCACGGCTTTCTTTGCGGAAGGCGGCGCCCTTGATGATCAGGTAGCCAACCGTAATCAGGTTGCGCAATTCCAGCAATTGGTGCGAGACCGTTGTAGTCTGGTACAGCCCCTCAGTTTCATCGTACAAAAGGTCGATGCGTTTCATGGCTCTTTCCAAACGAACATTGTTGCGTACAATCCCTACATAATCACTCATCACCTGCTGCAATTCCTTCAGGCTTTGCGTAATGAGGATCATTTCTTTTGGATCGGAGGTACCTGCTGCATTCCAGTCAGGGATCGGCGGAAGCTTTTCAATGCCGTTAATCCTGCTGGCAGCATCTACATAACAGCGATGTGCAAACACCATTGCTTCGAGAAGCGAGTTGGAAGCTAGCCGGTTGGCGCCGTGCAACCCGGTAGAAGCGCATTCGCCGCAGGCATACAAATTATTGATAGAACTGCGGCCCCATTCATCGGTTTTAATCCCTCCGCAACTGTAATGTGCCGCCGGCGACACGGGGATCATGGCTACCGCCACGTCAATACCAATGGATAAACATTTTTCGTAAATGTTGGGGAAATGCTCCCTGAACTTTTCCATATCCATGTGGCGGCAGTCGAGGTACACATGCTCCGTACCGGTGATCTTCATTTCATTGTCAATGGCCCGGGCCACAATATCCCGCGGTGCCAGGTCCCTGCGTTCGTCATACCGCTCCATGAAGGCCTCACCATGAATGTTGCGCAGAATCCCTCCATCGCCCCGAACCGCTTCGGTAATCAAAAACGCCTGGCCTCTTTTACCGGCTTCATACAAAGCCGTCGGGTGAAACTGGATAAACTCCATGTTCTCGATCCTTCCTTTTGCCCTGTACACCATCGCCACACCATCGCCGGTGGCAATGTAAGGATTGGTGGTAGTGCGGTACACCTGCCCGTTACCGCCGGTAGCCAGGAGGGTAATTTTGGAAAGGACTTTTTCAATTCGATTGCTTTCCGAGTTGAGCACATACACACCGTAACAACAGATATCAGGCGTTGACTTGGTAACCAGATAACCCAGGTGGTGCTGCGTGATAACATCGATCACAAACAGGTGGTTGAGCAAGGTGATGTTTGAAGCGCTTTTTACAGCATCCAGTAGGGCTCTTTCCATTTCCTTCCCCGTAACGTCTTTGTGGTGCAGGATGCGAAACTGGGAGTGGCCACCTTCGCGTCCCAACTTGTATTCCCCTTCGGCGTCCTTATCAAAACGGGCACCCCATTCGATGATTTCCTGGATACGTGCCGGGCCTTCTTTTACCACGATCTCTACCACCTCGCGGTTGCACAGGCCATCGCCGGCAATGAGTGTATCCTCAATATGCTTTTCAAACGAATCATTTTCCAGGTCATTCACAACCGCTACGCCACCTTGTGCATACTTGGTGGCTGTTTCATCGGGAGCAGCTTTGGTAATGATGACAATCTGCTTTTCGGGAAAATGCTGCGCCAGTTTCAGCGCATACGTAAGGCCTGCGATACCCGAACCAATTACAAGAAAATCTGTCTGCATGAAGCGCTTCTTCTTTATGGCTGTGAAGTTAGGGAGGGAATAAATAGCGAGCAGACGAACAGGGAATAACGAAGGGAGAAGGAACTTACGCTGCTTTTCCCTTCTTTTGGAAACAGCATGTAAAGGCCACCCTCTAACACCTTAACGTGCTTCATTCCTTGTTCGCCATTCTGCTGTTCAAACAGATTTCTTACCTTTCTAATCTAAACCAACCGCAATGCAACGCATTCTTCTGCCGCTGGCTGCTTTGGCTATTCTTAGCTGCAATGAGAACAGCCAACCGAAAACTTCCGTCTCCTTACACCAGGATGCCCTGTTCAGCCGGGATTCGGTAAGTGCATTCTTAAGTACAGTGCCCGATCAGCAACTGGACAGCAGCAAACAGGCTTTTCTGAAAGGCGTTGACCTGCTGAAAAATAATAACAAGGCTACAGAAGCGATCAGCCTGTTGCGGCAATCCATCGCCTGGTATCCCAACGCCAATGCTTATTACGAGTTGGGCAATGCTTACCTGCAAACAAAGAAATGGAACTTAGCGCTGCGAGCTTTTGAGCTAGCGGAGGCTTTGGATTATAAACCACTTGGCCATGTGTTTTACAAACAGGCTGGTTGTTATGCAGCAATGGACAGCGTTAACAAAATGCTGGATTATGTTACCTATGCCGTACAGAATGGTTTTGTGGACAAGCAAAAGATCATCAGCAATGATCATTTTGCGAACTATAAAAACGACTACATGCTGTTGAGTGCATACAATGAAGCAATGAGCGGCAACGGCGATCCTGATGAACTGCTATGGCACGGTTACAGCCAGTCATTCAAACAGGCATCTTTTCCCTTTACCGTGGACAGCGGAACCATGCGGCAGATGGTGGAACCGGAAACCATATCATACGACTATGAAAAGTTTGTCCCCGAAATGCGTGATCACAAGTTCAGTCGTGATGTGGGCAGCGAATATTTTTACGTAGCCAAAATCCTGCAAACGGAACTTTGCCATGTTGTGCTGTACGGTTGCCGCTCCTACGAAGAAATCGGCGCACCGGATTATTTTATCCTGGCTTCCTTTAATCCGAAAGGCACCCTGGTGGATAAAATGATTGTAGGCGGTGCCAAAACATTTGATGAAAACTACAAGGTATTTACCGCCAAAAACAAAAACCTATACCAGGTTGAAGAATACAAAAACACGTATGAAAAAGATCCTGTTGACTATGGCTTTGAAAACAACAGGATCATTAGCCGTGTGCTGGTAGCCACCAGACAATTCCAGATCGATGCAAAGGGTAAATTCATTACTGCACAACAGTCGTAACGGAGTAACAAGAAGATAGTCGCAGGAACCTACACAGAGAGAGCATCCTTTTGCCTTTTTGGTTTCGCATGTTGTTCAACAAAACCTCTCTTTTTAAAAAGACGTTTTACGTAACCCAACTTGATCAAAAGGTGAGCGACGAGCAGGTTGGGCACCCAGCTTAGCCAGGCGATGGTAACGTACACTTCCTGCGGACGCACCCGGATATCGAAAACATCAAAACCCAACGCCAGCAATCGAAAGGTAATAGCTGATAACGTTAAAGCATAACTGTAAAGCAGCCACTCGCCATGCGCAATAAACTGCCTGCGTTTGGCAGTTATAAAAGCCAATAGTGTAGTCACAAACCAGACAGTACTCAATAGCACAAAACTGGCTTTTGCCGTCAGTCCGCCGTTGGCATGGAATCCCATCAGCAGGCCTGTAGGTGCAGCGATAAAAAGTACCGTAAGAATATAGATCATGCCTAACCTACGGTGCCAGCCCTGCCGGAAAAAGGCTTTGTTGAATTGTGTAAAACCGGCTGGTAAAACCAAGATAGACGTGAACACATGGGCATAAAAGGCATACCGCCAATAATCGATGTGATAAACATTTTGCTTGGTTGCCAGGAAATCAACATTCCGCTCAAACGACACATATGGTACGGACAGTTCGAACATCAGGTAGGTAGCCGCAGCCAGGCCTGCGCACCAAAGAAAAAAGCCGATATTTCTGACAGCCCGGTACATCAAAACAAAGTTTCACTGAACAGGCGCCCCTCACCTCTAAGAACTTGCAGTGTGTAATCTTCTTCAGGAAAAGGCTTTTCCGTTGCAAGCGTAAACACAGACTTACCCGAAGGAAAAATGGGATTCTTTTGCCAGTAGATGGTAACGATGCTGTCTTCCTTCTGATAATTGCCACGGATGGTTAGTTGCTGCCCTGTATTGGTTGAATCGGTCAGGTAACTATAGATGCAGGAGCCATCCGGCTTTAGGGTAATGTGGTTGGCCGAACTGTCGAAAAACGTTTGGCCATAATCGTCTTCTTTCACCACCTGGCGCCTGAACGAAAAAGAGGTTTCCTCACCCTTTTTCAAGGGCTTCCAGTTGCCGGTGCCGTTCCATGTAGCCGTATCCAGCGTTAGAAAAAATTCACCGTCATACTGATTGTTGCCAGGCTCCGATAACTGCAGTTGCAGCTTTCCATCACGGAACGAAATGCGGCCACTCAGGTTCCGCATCAGGCCTTTGTGCACATTGTAGCCGCTGGCATGCTGGTGCGATATATAATTGAGCACAATTGAAATGGGTGAGCCTTTAAAAGTGCCACTGTATGTTCCTTTTACTTTCTCCGGTGATAGCGGCAGGGTGGCCAGGGCCTTTCCTTTTACAAGGACCGCGTCTTTTTTGGGTTCTTCTTTGCACGAAAAGAAGAGGCAGGCAATGGAGAAAAGGGCGAGCAGGTTGCGCATGCTGTTTTGATTGAAAAAGAAAGGTAAGAAATGTTTGCATTCTCTTTTGGGTTGGAGGATACCGCATTGCAATCGATCTGTTTGCCTAATTTTAAAAGCACAAATTGCTGCTATGTTATCCCGCTTTTGGCTTTTGCCTGCCTTTTTTTGCCAACTTTTCACCGCCTGTACCACCGCACAGCAAACAACAAACTCTGTTGCAGTCAGCAACAACCCGCTGCCTCCATGGGCTTTTGGTGGGTTTGTGCGACCAAACGGCATCAACCCGGTCATCTCTCCGCGGCCAGATTCCCGCTTTTTTGATCCCATGCGGGATAGCCTGGTTGACTGGGAGTCGAACGACACCTTTAATCCCGGTGCTGCCATCAAAGATGGCAAGGTGGTGCTGTTGTACCGGGCCGAAGACAAAAGCGGTGTGGCCATTGGCGAACGCACCTCCCGGTTAGGCTATGCCGAAAGCAGCGATGGTCTGCATTTTACCCGCAAACCTACACCGGTGCTTTATCCGGGTAACGACAGCCAGAAAGAATTTGAATGGCCGGGCGGCTGCGAAGATCCTCGGGTAGCGGTGACGGAAGACGGCACTTACGTGGTGTTTTACACGCAGTGGAACCGCAAGGTTCCAAGGTTGGGGGTGGCCACTTCCAAAGACCTGCAGAACTGGACGAAACACGGTCCCATCTTTCAAAACGCAAAGGGGAATGTATTTAACGCCCCGCACAAATCGGCGTCCATCGTTACAGCTGTAAAAAATGGCAGACAGGTGATCACAAGGGTCAACGGAAAGTACACCCTTTACTGGGGCGAACTGGGTGTGTTTATGGCAACATCTGACGACCTGGTGAACTGGCAACCGCTACTCGATGAAAGGGGTGAACCCAAACCGCTCATTTCTCCGCGTGAAGGCTATTTCGACAGCGACCTCACCGAATGCGGCCCACCGGCAGTAATGACCGATAACGGTATTTTGCTGCTATACAACGGCAAGAACAACCCGCAGAAGGGCGACAAGCGGTTTACCGGCAACGCGTATTGTGCCGGGCAGGTCTTGTTTGATAAAGCCGATCCCACCAAGGCAATTGGAAGGCTGGATGTGCCTTTCTTACGTCCGATGGAGCCGTTTGAAAAAAGCGGGCAGTATGTGAACGGCACCGTGTTTATTGAGGGCCTTGTCTACTTCCGGAACAAATGGTTTTTGTATTATGGCTGCGCCGATTCAAGGGTAGCGGTAGCGGTTTTTGACCCATCAAACCCTGCACCGGCCGATCCCCTGCCGGAATAATCTGATCAGGATTTATCTTTCCAATTCATTTAACAAGATTCACCATGAAAAAAGCACTGCTCTTCTCCCTCTCCCTGTTGTTTTCTACGCTGCTCTTTGCACAGAAAAAAGAAAGCAAAACTGAACCCGATCCTGCCAAAAAATTGTATGAAGTGGAAGCCTCCTGCGGCCAGTGCAAGCTGGGTTTGAAAGGTGCGGGATGTACGCTGGCTGTTCGCATGGATGGCAAGGCCTATTTTGTAGAGGGCACAAGCATTGATGAACATGGCGATGCCCATGCCGATGAAGGTTTCTGCAATGCCATCCGCAAAGCTAAAGTGCAGGGAGAAGTGGTGGACGGCAAGTTCAAGGCAACGTATTTTCAATTACTCCCCGAAGCGACAAGGAAAAAGGCTGAATAAGAAAAATGAAATCCAGAATAAGTCCGGTGGTTTCTTACTGATTTCAGAATAAAAACAGTCTGTCTGGCGAAAAAGACAAAATACAAACTCGTTTATGGAACAGTGTTTTTCCTGCTGCCGTTTACATTTCTCTTTATTTATGTGCTGAAGCAAAAGAAAAAAGAAGTGGCGCCAAATGGTTACCTCGTTGCTGTTACCGCTTCCGAAAACCAGCAGCGGGCAGTTCAGGAAAGGGTTAGAAAAATAGCAAAAGAGTCAAGACTGCTTTTCGTGAAAACAGGAAATGGCGTCAGTACAGATTTATTCATTATCTCCACCGAAGAAATCGACAAAACAGAAGTCAGATCCAGGCTGCAATCGATACCGGGTTCGCAAAATGTTTTGGTAACAGCCTTCAGCAATCCGCTTGCCGTTACAGAAGGATCAGAAGTGCGAAAGCTATTCGCAGCCATTGGTCTGAATGCCGGAAATGTGCCCGATGCTGATCTCTCCATGTACCTCAATAATATACTGGCAGGAAACTATTCACATTACCTGGATGTTGGCCGGCAGCCAAATGAACAGGGGCTTTGTGCCCTTACTATAAAGCGACTGGAAGAACACCCGCAGTTCTCTCCTGATTGGTTTAAAAATACAAGTCGCGAGAAAGGCGCAGCACATGATTCGGATGATATTGAAATTGTCACGTATGTAATGGAAACAATTCAGAAAGTTGAACCACCGCCTCCCCCACCGCCACCGCCTGCTAACCTGGGCCAAATGACCGATGCACAAATTAAAACCTGGCTGCAGCAATTTGACGATCTGGACCTGAAGGATCAGGAATTGGAAATTGAACGCACGGCAGAAGAAGTGGTAATAAAAATAAAAAATGATCCGGAGAAAAGAAGCCTGATCTACCAGCTAAAAAAATAGCTGGTTCTCTCCTTCTGCTTTTCGGCTCAGCACCAGAGGTCCTTTTCTGTGAATGAAGTTTGCAGAAACAGGATAAACGTTTTGTTATGGCTATTCTACGATGCCATCACCGGCCGCTCCACCCACACATCCGCCTCTTTCAACAGATTGATCAATTCCTCCACGGCCACTTCGCTTGGCACATTTCGCTTCACCACTTCCTTGCCTTTGTACAGCGTGATCTTTCCCGGGCCACTGCCTACGTAACCAAAATCGGCATCGGCCATTTCGCCGGGACCATTCACAATACAACCCATGATAGCAATTTTGACGCCTTTGAGATGGTTGGTCACCGCACGGATCTTTGCCGTAGTTTCCTGCAGGTCAAAAAGCGTACGGCCGCAGGAAGGACAACTGATGTATTCAGTTTTGGAAATGCGGGTACGGGTAGCCTGGAGAATGCTGAAGGCCGTGTTGTTGATAAACTGCTCTACGCTACCCGACTGCAGGTAGTTCCGTCCCGAAGCATTGACGGTTGTCTGTTGCTCGTTGGCAGAAGAAAGCTGGTAAGCTTCTGCTGTCATGCCAAAGCAAACGCCATCGCCCATGCCATCCAGCAACAAAGCACCGGCTTCGGTGGCGTAATGAATCAGGTGTTCATCAGCCGTTTGCCACATGCTGTCGGTGATGAGAACAACCGGGTTTTTGATACCCCGGTTCATCAATTCAATAAACATCCGGCGTACAGACTGCATGGCATTCCGGTTCGTGCTGCTCAGGCAAAGAACCACTGCAGGATCGTTGCCGATTGTTTCGAGATATTCCATATCTGAGAGATAAGGAATAGCGGCGGGAAAACAATCCACCATCACAAAATTCAGTGTACCGCTTTTCGTTTCCGCTTCGGCATAACCCCGTTGGTCGTAGATGGGAAAATATTTTTCCTTGTCTTCTGCCTGCATCCATGTTGCCGGGTACACAATAACTTTCAGGGTGCCGGGCAGCGCAAATTTCAATAGATGATGCCCGGTAAAAACATAGTCTGCAGCCGTGTCACTGATGGTCCATTTATCGGAAGACTCATCGTAATGGTAACCGATGCTTTGCAGGTCGGTGGCCGAAATCGTTTTCAGTTTACTCAGGTCAGCAATCACCACCGGCACCTGTGAACCACCAATATTGCTCACTGCAAAGGTTTCCCTGCGTTTGTATTCGAAAGGAGAATACGAAAGCTTCTCAATGACAGGAATCGTCTCTTGCGAATTGCCTGTTGTCAATTGCTCATTGTTATACCGCTTCACCAAATCCCTGCACACCGGAATTTCCAGCTCCGGGTCTTCCGTCAAGGAAACACGGATGGTATCGCCAATGCCATCTTCCAGCAAGGTACCAATGCCCACGGCACTTTTAATACGCCCATCCTCCCCATCACCGGCTTCCGTTACTCCCAGGTGCAGGGGATAAATCTCGCCAAACTCTTCGTGCATGGTTTTGATCAACAGGCGGTAGGCTTGTACCATCACCTGCGGGTTGGAGCTTTTCATGCTCAATACAATGTTGTGGTAACTTTCGCCCCTGGCGATCCGCAGAAACTCCATGGCACTCTCCACCATGCCCATCGGCGTATCGCCGTAGCGGCTCATGATACGGTCACTCAGTGAGCCATGGTTGGTGCCAATGCGCATAGCCGTTCCGTATTCTTTACAGATTTTTACCAACGGGGTAAACCGTTCGCGAATACGGTCGATTTCCTCGGCATATTCGGCATTGGTATATTCAAGGGTTTCAAATTTTTTCTTGTCAACGTAATTGCCCGGGTTCACCCTTACCTTTTCAATAATGCGGGCCGCAATTTCCGCAGCATTGGGGGTAAAATGAATATCGGCAACAAGCGGTGTATGATAACCACGCCGGGTTAATTCGTTTTTGATGTTCAGCAGATTCTCCGCTTCTTTTTTAGAAGGCGCTGTAATGCGAACCAGTTCGGCTCCGGCCTCGATGCAACGAATGGTTTGTTCCACCGTACCGATTGTGTCCATGGTATCAGTGGTGGTCATGGTTTGCACCCGGATGGGATGGTTGTTGCCCAGCAGGAGGTCACCAACCTTCACTTCTTTGGTGAGAAGGCGTTGGTACGACGTCAGCGAAGCGGCATATGCTGTCAGTTCTGCACTGCTTTTCAGAGAATCTATCATGCGGTAAACTTAGGCCGTAAAAATAAGCCCGAAAAAACGCGGGGCATCAGCAATTAACAAATTTACCGGGTAACCAAGCAAGCACTGGTTACCAGTCCCTGCTGCCGCCGGTTCCCTTGCCCTTGCCGGCATTTTGCATCCGCTGCTGCAGGTCGCGTTCCTTATCCTGCAGTTGCTTTAGTTTGTTCTCTGCTTCTTTCTGGCTCATGCCGCCACCGCCGCCGCCCTGGTTCTTCTTTTGATCTTCCTGCTGTTTTTTCTGCTCCTGCAACGCCTTTTGTAAGTTTTCCCTTGCTTCTTTATCCTCGGGGTTAATGCGCAACGCCGCTTTGTAGGCTTCGATGCTGGCAGGCAGGTCTTTTTGTTTGCTGTAGCTGACACCGATGTTATAGTGCGCTGCCGCCCGCAGGTTTTTATTTTCTCCGGAAGTCACCTCCGTATAAAACTCAATTGCCTCCCGGAACTTTTTCTGCTGCATCAGGGCATTGGCCAGGTTGTATTTAGCCTCATTGTTGCGCGGCTCCAGATTCAGCGCCTGCCGGTACTGGTCTTCGGCCAGGTTAAATTTTAACTGGAGGTAAAATTCATTGCCCCTGCTGGTGTAAGCCTTGCTGGATTGTGCACCTGCTTTCAATGCAAACAAACATGCTACGACTGCTAACTTTTTCATTCCATCACCTTTTTCCGGTCGGGTAAAAACAATTCGGTTACTAAAAGCAAAAACACCGGCAGCAAGAACCACCAGTAATACGATTCGTAATTCAGGGCAGACGTATCTACGAGTGCTTTTTTCTCTACGTCCTTGTACTGGTCCTGTAAGGTGGACACGGCCGATGGAATTTCAGTCAGCCGTACATACGCACCGTTAGTCGTTTGTGCAAGGCCCTGTAAAAGTTCTTCATTTAATCTCGACACTACCGGCTGCCCGTTTTCATCCGTTTTTGGCTGGCCTGTTTCCGTATCTATGATTACGGAACCTTCCGGTGAGCCCAATCCAACTGTATTCACCATTACGCCTTTTTTTGCCAGGCCTTGCACGGTTGGAAGCGCATCTTCATCGTGTGTTTCGCCATCTGTTACCAGGATGATGGTCTTGAACCGCTGGCTGCCTTCTTCAAAAGCCGCATTGCTTTGCAGTAAGGCATCGGCAATGGCTGTGCCCTGCTCCGGTACCATGCCCGGATTGGCCGTCGACACAAACAGCTTGGCCGCTTCGTGATCTGTGCTGAGGGGCATTTGAGTATATGCGCTGCCGGCAAACACCACCAGCCCAATGCGGTCATTGGGCATTTTGTTGATCAATGATGTCAGGAGATCCTGTGCTTTCTTCAGGCGGGTGGGCGGCACGTCGGTGGCCAGCATGCTGTTGCTCACGTCCAGCGCAATCACCACATCGATGCCTTTTCGTACTTCGGCAGAAGCATCATCTGGCATACGCGGATTGGCCAGCGTAAAACAACCAATGGCAAATGCAATTGTGAAAAGGCCAAACTTCAACAGCGCTTTTTTAGGCGAATGATTGCGGGTGAGTTCTGCCACCAGCATCGGTTCACCCAATTGACGGGCGGCTTTTTTGCGCCATTGCAGGTATAAAAAATACAAAAACGCCAGCACCGGCACGAGGGCCAGCAGCCAAAACGCTTCGGGATATTGAAACTGGAAGTTCAAGGGTTTTAAGATTTAGCGTCAACAGGCAAAGAACATGCTAATCGCACTTAAAGAGTTCACAAGTTTACAGTTTTCAGCTTACAGTTGCGATTTCTATTGCTGCCGCTTGTACATCTGAACCGTAAACGGCAAACTGTGAACCGTTAATGGTCTTTCCTATCGCTTGCCCTGAAAGAATTGCAACTGCGTCAGGATGCCACGCAACGCTGTCATTCTTCCTTCCACCAGGTTCACCGATGGATCTTTGGTTTCCATGTTCAGGACAAAAAAGTAAGGGTGACGGTTTTCTTCTATCCAGCCCACTACCCAGGCTAGTCTTGTGCCATTTTCTTTTATTCCCAAGCCCGTTTTATAGCTCAACTGGTGCGTGGGTTTGTCCTCGAACAGCATCGCTCTTTTTACCATTTCCTGGTAGGGGGTAAAAAAGGGAAGCTGGTTAAAATAAAGCCGTTTTACCAAACCCAGTTGTTCATCGGGTGTTAGTTTTAAAGAATTGTCCAGCCAGAAAGAATCCACCGGCCCTTTGATCTGCTTCGTTCCATAGGCAAGCGAATCAAGCCAGAACTGCATGGTGTCTTTGCCAATGCGGCGGGCCACTTCCTGGTAATAGGGCACTGATGAAACCCGGAAGGCCTGGTGCATGGTCAAGTCTTTGTTCCACTCCGGCATGTCGCGTTGTACGCCATCCCACTGAATTACCATGCTGTCGCTGGAAATCACACCCGTTTGCAGGCCAATAAGGGAGTTGATAATTTTAAAAGTAGAAGCAGGCAGATAGGCACTGTCGCGGTAGCGGGGCAGGTTATAAATGGTAAACTGGCCATTGCCGTTGTTGAATAATCCAAACGTCCCCTCTGCTTTTTGCTCCTCGAAATATTTCTTCAGGGAATCATCAGTGGTAACGTTGTTGGGCGAACAGCCAAGCAGCAGAAAAGCAAAAACACCGAAAAACAAAAAACGCATACTAATGGATCAATTTTGCGCAAAGGTAACGGCGGGGGCAGGATAATATGTTAAAGGGTAGTTGATTGGTTGATCCGTTGACTGGTTATGAAGCTTATTCATTTTTACCCCATCTCCTATTCAATGCGCTTCAATACGGCCCGCTGGTAAAACCGGGCACCATAGCTATCCACTTTCGGACTGTCTTCGGTACCGAGGCCCGAGGTTGCCACCGGTTTTGCAGTCATGCTGTGAAACTCCACAACAAGCGCTTCACCTTCCCGACGGTAGGTGCTGAAGATAGTGTTATTCATTACAGTAAAGGCTACCGAAAGCTGGTTACCCAGCCAATAATGGTCCAGCAAAATCCCATTCCGCTCATCTACCTGCCAGTGTCCCTTTAGTGTGTCAACAGGTTTTAGCAGGTAAGGACGATTATCTTCTCCCGCCTCGCCATAACGAATTTCCCAGGTGTACACGTTTGGCGTATCGGTGGGTTGAACAGCAAGACGCATTTTTACCTTCTTGGGCTCTTTATTCCCGGTCATATACCAGTCCAGGGTCCCGCTCCATTTACCTATAAATGCGGTTGGAAATCCTTCCTGTGCATGAACCAGTTGCAGGGACAAAAAAAAGCAGCATGAAAGAAAAATGCTCTTCATGCTGCTAATCTAAGGTGGAAATTTATTTATATTCTTACACCGTTGGAAAGCGTGGTATGCTTTACACCGTGGCAATCGCGGTTGGTGGCGCAGGAGGTCAGGCAAAAAAGGGCAACGGTTACCAAACTTGCTGCAAAAAACCATTTTGTCATGTTGCGTGGTTTGTTTGAAAACGTCAAATTACCGTTTTTATTGTTGGCCTATTTTAAAACGCCCAAGTCTTTCCCAATCCGGCTGAAGGCACTAATGGCCTTATCCAGGTGCGCCTGCTCATGGGCGGCACTGATCTGCACCCGGATGCGGGCCTGGCCTTTCGGCACCACAGGGTAAAAGAACCCGATTACATAAATGCCTTCCTGCAGCAGGGCATCGGCAAATTTTGCTGCCAGCACCGAATCGTACAACATAATGGGAACGATCGGGTGCTCGCCGGGCTTAATGTCGAAACCAGCCTCAGTCATCTTCGTACGGAAGTACCTTGTGTTGGCTTCCAGTTTATCACGTAGCTCAGTCGTTTCCGTCAACAGGTCCAGTACCGCAATGGAGGCACCGGCAATGGAAGGTGCCAGGGTGTTGGAGAAAAGATAAGGCCGGCTGCGCTGGCGAAGAATATCGATGATTTCCTTGCGTCCGCTGGTAAAACCGCCACTGGCACCACCGAGTGCCTTGCCCAGTGTACCGGTAATGATATCAATGCGGCCCATGACGTTGCGGTATTCATGGGTACCACGACCGGTTTTTCCTACAAAACCCGATGCATGGCTTTCGTCCACCATCACAATGGCGTCATATTGGTCGGCGAGGTCACAGATTTTGTCCAGTTGTGCAATGGTGCCATCCATGCTGAACACACCGTCGGTTACAATAATGCGGCTGCGCAGGTGGGCACTTTCTTTCAGCTTACTTTCCAGGTCTTCCATGTTGTTATGCTCATAGCGGTAGCGCTGTGCTTTACAAAGCCGAACACCATCAATGATGGAAGCATGGTTCAGCGCATCGGAGATGATGGCATCCTGCTCATTAAAAAGTGGCTCAAACACACCACCATTGGCATCAAAAGCCGCTACGTATAAAATGGTATCTTCTGTACCAAGAAACTGCGCAAGTTTTTGTTCCAGTTCTTTGTGAATATCCTGCGTACCGCAGATAAACCGCACGGAACTCATGCCGTAACCATGGCTGTCGATGTATTTGTGGGCCGCTTCAATGATTTTGGGATGGGAAGAAAGTCCAAGGTAATTGTTGGCACAAAAGTTCAGTACCTGTTTGCCGTTTACTGAGATCTCAGCGCCTTGCGGCGAGGTGATGATCCGTTCGTTTTTATATAAGCCTGAGGATTTGATCTCTTCAATCTCTGTCCGAAGCCTTTCAATAAACTTTTCGTTCATATAAAGTGTTTAAAAAAGGCAAAAGTAAAAAACGGCACCCTCTTGTCTGGCAAAAACTCTTTTTGAATTTTCCCCTTTGACTTTTGCCTTTGCCCCCCATCTTTGCAGCCCAATTTTTTAGCCGATGAACCTGCCAAACACTATCCTGGAAAAACTGATCATCCATTACGTGGGTAATAAGAACAATGCCGACCCGCTGTTGCTTTCGCAACAGGCACCAGAGCTTTCCGATGAAAACCTTTATATCATCCAGGACAGTTTTTTAGGCCGGTTCAAAAACAACCACGAGCATCATTCCTTCAGCCATGACTCTTCCCTGCAATACCATGAACTGTATCAATATTGTAAGCAGTTGTTTGAAGACGATACCACGTTCGAGGAAGTTTCAGGCAACATTGCCCGGCACTTGTATAATCAATCGACGCATCCGAAAGTAAAAGGCGGTGAATTTTATGTGGCCTACTTTAACGGGTTGCCGGTAGACAGTAAGGTTTGTAAAGCCATTGGTCTTTTTAAAACAGAGAACAAAGCTTTTTTCCTGGATGCACAACAGGACGGAAACGCCATTCAATTGAATATGAAAGAAGGTGTGGAAGTGACAAGGGTGGACAAAGGCTGCCTGATCATCGGCCACAAGGAAGACGAAGGCTATGATGTATTGCTTTTCGATAACCAGAACCGCGGCGAAGAAGCGCAGTACTGGAAAGAGAAATTCTTATCCGTTTCGCCGCAAAAGAATGAGTTCCACAACACCCAGCATTTTTTAAATCTTACCAAACAGTTTATCACCGGCCCGCTGGAAGCAGAACTAAAAGTGCCGCGCAATGAACAAGTAGAACTGCTGCACAAATCCATCGACTATTTTAAAAGCCACGACTCCTTCGACATTGACGAATTCCAGGCCGAAGTGTTTGCACAGGACGACCGCATTGAAGCCTTCCGCAGCTTTGGCAGCCGCTATGTTGAAAGCAACGATTTTGACCTGGCCGCCCAGTTCGACATCTCTCCCGAGGCTGTAAAAAAACAAAGCCGCATATTTAAAAGTGTCATCAAACTGGACCGCAACTTTCATATTTACGTACACGGCCGTACCGACCTCATTGAAAAAGGCGTAGACATGGATGGAAGAAAATATTACAAGATCTATTACCAGGATGAAGGATAAACAACAGAAGAAGCAAGAAAAACCTGGATGTTGAATTGCAATAGCGTTTGGATGCAAACCGTCTCTTGCCTATAAACCGGCTTTTTCAAAAGAATGGCCGAAAGGGAGAAACAACGCCATCGGCTTCTTTGCTTCCTGGAATCTCTCCTTTTTCGTAACATTTTTTTAAAATACCTGTAACATTCCGCCGTCTACCTTCGTCAAACCAATAAACCAACGACCATGCAAAAGTCATCTGCTCCTACTGCTTATATCCTGTTTACACTCCTGTTTGTGTTGATTGCGGTAGCTTCTTTTGCAGCCTTTACCGAAGCGGAAGAAATGTGCGTCCAGGCAGAATATTGCCTGCGTCCTGCATCGGATCCCTCCAACGGTGAAATGATCTGGGAAGTGATCTCCCGGCAGTTTTTGACGCTTTTGCCGATTTAAAGCGTTCCCTTCCTAAAATTTTTTTTCCTTTGCTGTAACTTTTTATTGCTTCCTGCGTATAACAGGAAAACCAGCCCCTTTCGCTGACTGATTATGACCGAAAAAGAGTATAACGACTGTGTGAACCTGTACGCCGATGGCGTGTACCGGTTTATTGTAAAAAACCTTCGCCACGAGGAAGATGCCCGTGACGTGGTACAGTCGGCTTTTGAAAAACTATGGCGGGCCCGGGCTGAGGTAGACAACAGCAAATGCAAATCGTTTTTGTTTACGGTAGCTTATAACGGAATGATAGACCACCTGCGGAAAGTAAAGCGGGTGCACCTGAAAGAAGAATTCAGGGAGGAAACTAGGATTTCCGACCGCCAGCACAACAATACCAAAGAAATCCTGGAAAGAGCTTTGTCCAAACTGAGCGAAACGCAACGTTCCCTGGTATTATTGAAAGATTATGAAGGATACAGCTACGAAGAGATTGGCAGGATCATGAACCTGAGCGAAAGCCAGGTGAAAGTATACCTGCACCGGGCAAGACTTCAATTAAAAGATTACATTGTAAAAGTGGAAAATGTCATTTAACGAAAACCATAGCATCAGCTTAAGCAACTACGAAGAGTGGTTTATCCTTTATATGGATGACGAGCTCAGTGCTTCGCAAAAAGAGATGGTCGACCAGTTTCTGCTTTTGCACCCGCACCTGCAGGAAGAGATGGACCTGTTGCTGAGCACCAAGCTTCCAACCGATGCTATGGTATTCTTTGACAAGAGCAGCCTGAAGGCCAGCGCCATGAAGCTGAACACCGTTGACGAATCGCTTTTGCTTTATATCGATAACGAACTGTCCCCCGCTGAGCGGAAACGGGTGGAAGAAAAAGCGCAGGCCGACGATGTTCTGCGCCAGCAACTCCAGCTGTTGCGAAAAACAAAACTGGATGCAGCTGACGGTAGTATCACTTACCCCGATAAAACAGAATTATATCGTCACACTGAAAAGGTGGTGGTGCTGTTCCCGGTTTGGATGCGTATAGCCGTAGCCGTTATCCTGATCCTCTTTGCTACGCTCTTCTTCCTCAACAACGGAAGCGACCAACCAGCATCACCCAATGCAGGCTTTGCACAAACAGATGAGCCCATAAAGCCTGATACGAAAGGACAGCCGCTGCCCGCCAATAGCATTCGTGATGCCATGCAGCCGGAAGAGCAACCGGTGATAGCAAAAACAGGAAAAAACCGGCAGCCGGCCGAAAAGCGTACTCCTGTTCTTCAACCCCTTGCACCACAGAAAGCACCGTTGCCACAACAACTGGTTCTTCCTGTTGAAGAAGACGGCGTGGAAACGGCTGCCCTGGCAAAGATGGAGCCGGTAAAAACAGGCGTATCGGTACTTACCAACGACCAAGCATCAGCTCTTAACAAAATCGTAGCAAATCCCACTGTAACATCTGCCACTCTTGCTTCGTATAACCCTATAGAAAGCCCCGAAGAACCTGCAGTAACGGAAGGGGATTTCGAGCCGAAACGATCATCAGCCAAAGGTTTCCTGCGTAAAGTAACCCGCTTCCTTGAACGCCGCACCGGCATTGGAACCGCTAACGCAGACAACGAGATCCTGGTGGGTGCAGTGGCCCTGAAACTTAACTAATCTTCAAAACGCATTTTATGAAAAAAGCTGTACTTGCAATGCTGGCAATCGGACTTTCTTTGTCCCTTTTTGCCCAAAACGACACTACTGAAAAAAAAGTCGACACTATCCGCATCGGCGGTATGATCATCATCAAAAAGCCAGGAAAGGACAACCGCGAAAGCCGCGATGTGATCATCAGCAACCGGCGCCGGAGTAACTCCAACATTTCTACCAACTGGTGGATTGTAGACCTGGGATTTGCCAATTATAAAGACGAGACCAATTATGCCGCCGCGCATCAAAGCGGTTTTGTAACGGCGGATATTGGCAACAAGGACAACCTGGAACTGCGTACCGGAAAATCGGTGAACGTGAACATCTGGGTCTTTCAGCAAAAACTTAACCTGGTAAAACACGCCGTGAACCTGAAATACGGACTGGGTGTTGAATTGAACAACTACCGATTCGATGACGAGCGGGTACGCTTTACCAAAAACCCTACAACCATCAGTCTTGACCAAAACCTTTCCACTGCTGGCAAAAACAAGCTGGCCGCCGACTACGCTACCATTCCTATGATGCTGAATTTCAACTTTACTCCCGGCAAGCGAAATGGTTTTGGCTTTAGCGCCGGTGTCAGCGTAGGCTACTTGTACTCGGCCCGTCAAAAGATTAAGCAGGATGGCGACAAAACAAAACTGCACGACGACTTCAACCTGGAAAAATGGAAGGTATCCTACATCGGCGAGTTAACCCTGGGCCCTGTACGCCTCTATGGCTCCATGGCTACCCGCAGCATGTGGGAAAGAGGACTGGACCAGACGCCCTACAACGTTGGTATCCGCTTCAGCCATTTTTAAGCAAACAAGGTTATTTTAAAAACCTGTCCCGGCGGACAGGTTTTTTTATGCACTATGCCGTGAAACTGCGATGAAAAAAGAGGGAAATCCCGCGTACCATTACGCTGCTACATTCTGCCTGCGGCTTTTATCTTCGTTTTATGACCATCTGCCGATGGAAGGGCTACAGTAAAAAGAACCGGCTTTACTTTTAATCTGATCGAATTTGATTTTTGGCGCTTTTGCACTCAATGCAAAGGCTGGATTTCATAACATCGGCAAAAAATTTCGGCAGCGGAAAATAAATTCCAAACTACTGCCGTTAACAAAGCAGCTAACCACAAATCCTTTACTGTAACATGAAAACCACCATTTTACTGACATCGATTCTACTTTCAGCAGGTGGCCTTATGGTAAACAGCACCAGCACCGAAAGCAGTGTAAACCACAAAACATCGGCTGCCCGAACGTATAAAGCAACCGTAGCTACCAAGCGGCTCTCTTCTTCGCTGCCGGTATCGCCCATGTATATAATTGTTGACAAAAGAAAATACGAGCTGAGTGTATACGATGCCAAGGGGTGGTTTGCCACTTACCCCGTAGTATTTGGCAACAATACGCTGGAGGATAAAAAAATGGAAGGCGACCGCAATACGCCGGAAGGCACCTTCCGTATCAACGGCAAACGGCCGCATGCCAAGTGGGACCGGTTTATCAGCATTGACTATCCCAATGAAGAAAGCCTGGCCAAATTCAAACGCCGCAAAGAGCGGGGTGAGATTCCCAGCTGGGCATCACCCGGCGGCGAAATTGGCATCCACGGTACCTGGCCCAACGAAGATTTTGTAGTGGATAAATATAAAAACTGGACGCTGGGATGCATTTCCTTAAAGCGCCGCGATGTGGAAGACCTGTATAGCTACCTTCCTGTTGGTACCACCATCACCATTCGAAAATAATTTTGCTCCCGTGAAAAACGCAGAAAAGGCAAGCTCACAGCTTGCCTTTTGCTATTTCTTCTACCACTCCCGGGTCGAGAAGTGTTGTGGTATCGCCAAAGTTTGAAGTTTCACCTTCTGCAATTTTTCGCAGAATGCGCCGCATAATCTTCCCGCTCCGCGTTTTGGGAAGGCCTGACACAAATTGGATCTTGTCTGGTTTGGCAATGGGACCAATGATGCGGGAAACCGTCTGCAGGATGTTCCTGCGCATCTCATCATCGCTGCCATGCATATGGCTGCAGATGACATAGGCATAAATGCCCTGCCCCTTTATATCGTGCGGATAACCTACTACAGCACTTTCCACTACATCGGAGTGCATGTTGATAGCATTCTCCACTTCCGCCGTACCAATGCGATGACCACTGACATTCAGTACATCGTCCACACGACCTGTGATGCGATAATTGCCTTCCTCGTCCCGGAGGGCACCATCACCGGTAAAGTACAAATTTTCGTAAGTAGAAAAATACGTCTGCCGGCAACGTTCGTGGTTGCCATAGGTGGTTCGGAGAATGGAAGGCCAGGGAGCTTTGATGCAAAGGTTTCCGGCTGCAGGATTGCCTTCTACTTCTTTTCCATTTTCGTCCACCAAAATAGGTTGTACACCCGGCATGGGCAGCGTAGCCCAACTGGGTTTAGCCGGTGTAACACCCGCCAGGTTGGTGATCAGCACACCGCCTGTTTCCGTTTGCCACCAGGTATCTACAATTGGGCATCTCTTCTTACCCACATGTTCGTCATACCAGTGCCAAGCTTCTTCGTTAATGGGTTCACCCACGGTACCCAATATTTTCAAGGTAGAAAGATCTTTTCCCTCCAGGGGCTTCAGGCCAAAGCCCATCAGCGACCGAATGGCTGTAGGCGCCGTATACAGAATATTTACTTTGTGCTTATCTACAATATCCCAGAAACGGCCGGCATCAGGCCAAGTAGGAATACCCTCAAACATTACCGATGTACCACCCGCCGCCAAGGGACCGTAAACAATGTAACTGTGACCGGTTATCCAACCAATATCGGCCGTACAAAAGTGGATGTCACCAGGTTGGTATTGAAAGGTGTTGACAAATGTGTAAGCAGTCCATACCATATAGCCTGCGCAGGAGTGCACCACACCTTTGGGTTTACCGGTGCTGCCCGATGTATATAAAATAAACAGCGGGTCTTCGGCATCCATCTCTTCTGCAGGAAATGAAACGATATTATTCTTTTCAACCTGCCCCAGCGAGTGTTCCATTTCATCTTCCCACCACACATCACGTCCTTTGATCATGGACACTGGTGTGCGGGTACGGGTGAAAACAATGACCTTTTTCACCGTTTTATTCCCAATCAGGGCATCATCGATGGTGTCTTTCAGCGGGATCACCTTTTCCCCCCGGAAAGCACCATCGGCGGTGATGATGTATTCGGCGCCGGCATCTTCCAGGCGATCAGCAATGCTTTGCGCAGAGAAACCTCCAAATACTACGCTGTGAATAGCACCAATGCGGGCACAACCCAGCACAGCGTAGGCCAGTTCGGGAACCATGCCCATGTAAATACAAACACGGTCACCTTTTTTTACACCATTGTTCCGCAGCATCTGTGCCACCTGGCAAACCCGTTTGTGCAGGCGGTTATAAGTCACTATCCGTACACGATCATCAGGATTATTGGGCTCCCAAATAATGGCAGGCTTCTCCCCCAGTTCCTGTAGGTGACGATCAATGCAGTTTTCCGTGATGTTCAGCTTTCCGTTGATAAACCATTTTACAGAGGGATCGGTAAAATTCCACTCAAGCACTCTATCCCACTTCTTTCGCCACTGGAAATTCTCCGCTATGTTGCTCCAGAATTCTTCCGGTTGTTCTACGCTTTTTCTGTATTGTTCTTTGTAGTCTTCTAATGATCGTATCTGGTAAGGATAAGTCATGTGTATGGTTTTGCTGTGAACGAATTTGAGCGGATGAATTTAGCACACAGAAAACTTTTCAAAAAATTAAACAATTGCGCAACTTACTTGTTGCTAGTGGAACCTATCTTGCGCACCAGTTTTGAAAAGACTTGTCTCCATAGTATTTCTTTCCCTGATGCTGTTGCAGGCCATTCCTGTACTGCATTTTTTTTCTTCTCAAAAGGAAGTCTTTTATACCTATATAGATGAAGAAAAGCCAGAGCAAAAATTAAAAGCGGGGAAACAAGACATCAGCAAAGAGTATAGCCTGACAGCCTGTTTCTTTGCTGAGGAAGAAAACAAATCTTTTTTTCCGCTGTTTGTTGAAAAGCATCACGCTTCTCCCCTGCTTGAATCCCTGACGCCGCCTCCAGATGCCTGCTGATCTGTCTGATTAGTTGTTTTCATTGTTTTATTTCTTTAAATCAGTAACCATCTGTTATGGCGCAAACAAACCCGCTTGTGCGGATAGCACGCCTTGTACGTGAAGAAAAATCCGAAATCAGCTCTGTCTATTTCTTTGCCATTCTGAGCAGTTTGATCCAGCTTTCGCTTCCTCTGGGCATCCAGGCCATCATTGGTTTTGTATTGGGAGGCGCCATGTCCACCTCACTGGCTGTTTTAATCATTCTGGTGGTGGTGGGTGTACTCACCAACGGCATTTTGCAAATGAACCAGATGAAGGTCATCGAACGCATTCAACAGAAGATCTTTGTCCGGTACTCCTTTGCTTTTGCGAATCACATGCCCCGGCTCGACCTGCAAAAGATAGATTCGCTTTACCTGCCCGAGCTGGTGAACCGCTTTTTCGACATCCCGGTGCTGCAAAAAAGCCTGTCAAAAATTTTGCTGGACTTCCCGATAGCAGTTACACAAATCGTCCTTGGCTTGCTCCTGCTTAGTTTTTACCATCCGGCGTTTATCTTCTTTGGCGTTTTGCTACTCCTGCTGCTTACGCTAATCTTTTATGTTACCGGTGACAAAGGTTTTCAAACCAGTATTGAAAAGAGCAACTACAAGTACGAAGTGGCCGGGTGGCTGGAAGAAATGGCAAGGGTCATCAAGCAGTTCAAGTTTTCGGCACATCATTCTCTACACGAGAAAAAAGCTGATGAAAAGGTAGTTGGTTATGTAAAGGCGAGAAAAGAGCATTTTTCTATCCTGCTGCTGCAGTACAAGGTGCTGATTGGCTTAAAGGTGATTGTCACTGCAGCCATGCTGATTGTGGGCTGTATGCTATTGCTGGAACAGCAGATCAACATCGGGCAGTTTGTGGCGGCCGAAATTGTTATCATCATTGTGATCAATTCAGTGGAAAAACTGATTGTGAACCTCGACTCCGTTTACAGCACGCTGACCTCGGTGGAAAAAATCGACAAACTGCTCGATAAGCCAGCCGAACAAGAAGGGACATTTACGGTGGATCAGAAGGATGCTTTTTCAGTGGAGTTCCGTAATGTGTCATTTGCCTATCAGGAAGACAGACCCATTCTGAAGAATGTAAGCTTTTCGGTCAGGCCTGGACAAAAGATTGCTGTTACCGGTAAGGACGGCAGCGGGAAGAGCACCATCTTAAAACTGCTGACAGGAGCCTACCAGGATTTTACAGGTTCTGTTTTAGTAAATGAAGTGCCGATTGGCAACTATAACCTCGAATATCTGCGTTCGCATACAGGAATAATGCTCAATCAGCAGGACCTGTTTGCCGGAACCGTATGGGAAAACATTGCGCTGGGTGATGAAGAAGCTGATAAAGCCTACATCTCCCATGTAGTACAGGCCATTAGCCTTTCTGGCTATATTTCTAACATGCGGGAAGGATACGATACAATGCTGGACCCCACCGGCAAACGGTTGCCGAAAAATATAGCGCAAAAGATCCTGCTGGCAAGAGCCCTGTCACACAAACCCAGGCTGCTGCTGCTGGAAGAACCCTGGCAAGGGATTGATGATGCAGTGAAAAAACAGATCCAGCATTTTCTGCTGAACGATGTGGCTGCTACGATCATCATTGCTACCAATGATCCGGATTTCATCCGTCAGACTGATCAAACCATTGCTATCTGACCTTTAAACAATCGAAGAATCTGAAATGAAATACACAGCTTCTGCATACGAACATATTTACCTGCATGGCCAAAAAAGCAAGGTTCGTTTCTGGACCTACACGACCCTGATTGCCCTTCTTGTTTTTCTGTTTCTGCCCTGGACGCAAACCATTCGTGCCAAGGGCTCTGTGATTTCTCTTCGACAGGAGCACCGTCCGCAGGAGATTAATACCATTATTGGCGGCCGCATTGTAAAGTGGCACGTGAAAGAAGGTGATTTTGTAAATGCCGGTGACACCATTGTGCAACTGTCGGAGGTCAAAGACAATTACCTCGACCCGCAACTGCTCGAAAGAACTCAGGAGCAGATTACAGCCAAGCAACAGGGGATTGATTATTACCGCAACAAGGCCGGTGCTACCGGAACACAGATCAGTGCATTGGAAAGCGGGCTGCAACTAAAACTTTCGCAACTGGAAAATAAAATCCGGCAGATGCAGGTAAAGCTGGAAGCTGACAGCATGGAGGCCGTTGCAGCCGCCAATGACTTTCGTATTGCCACGCAACAATACAACCGCCAGCGCCAGATGTTTGACAGTGGACTGGTATCGCTGACTCAACTGGAGCAGCGGAATCAGGCGTATCAAAATTCCATGGCCAAACGCATCAGTGCCGAAAACAAGTATCTCGCCACCCGCCAGGAACTTGGCATTGTGCGGCTGGAAATGAATGCCACCCGGCAGGAGTACACAGAAAAGATGGCAAAGGCTGAAGGTGACCGTTTCCAGGCCATGTCGGAGATTGCTACGGGTGAAGGTGAGGTAGCCAAGTTACAAAACCAATACAGCACCTACAGTATCCGCAACAACATGTACTATGTCATTGCACCACAGGATGGACAGATTGTACAGGCGAAAAAGGCCGGTATCGGGGAGATTCTAAAAGAAGGCGAAATGCTGGTACACATTGTTCCTAAAAACATTCAACATGCTGTGGAAATGTTTGTGCGCCCGGTGGACCTTCCGCTGGTGCAGCAAGGCCAAAGAGTGATGTTTCTCTTCGATGGCTTTCCTGCGATTGTGTTCAGTGGCTGGCCACAGGCTTCTTCGGGTACGTTCAGTGGCCGAGTAGTGGCAGTGGAGAAAAATGTCAGTCCCAACGGACAATTTCGTGTATTAGTGGCCGAAGAGCCGGGACAAAAACCCTGGCCGAAAGAGCTGACGATGGGCACCGGCGCTAACGGCTTGGCCCTGCTGAACGATGTGCCGGTATGGTACGAGATCTGGCGTAACATCAACTCCTTCCCACCCGATTATTACAGCTTGAAAAAAGAAGCACAAAGCGCTAAAAAATGATTCGTTTATTCATAGGTTTAAGTTTTCTCCTCAGCAGTGTCTTCGCCGCGGCACAACAGACAATGTCGCTGGAGGAATACTTAAGTGCCGTCAGTAGCTATCATCCCATTGCAAAACAGGCTGCCATCGGTGTGGAAATTGCCAAAGCCGAAGTCACCTCGGCACGAGGCGCTTTTGATCCTACGATCGGCAACAGCATCAGCCGGAAGGAATTGGATGGCCTGCTCTATTACGATCACCAGATCAGTGAATTAAAAATTTCTACCTGGTATGGTGTGGAAGTAGTTGCTGGCATTGAAAGCCTTTCCGGCCAGCGAACATCTACTCCTGATACCAAAGGCAACAGCAGCTATTTTGGCTTTAGTGTACCGGTGGCAAAAGGACTGCTGATGGACCGGCGGAGAGCCGATCTGCAACAGGCTAAAATCTTTCAGGATTTATCCGAACAGGAGCAGCGTGCCATTCTCAACGACCTGTTGTACGATGCTGCCAAAGCCTACTGGAACTGGTGGCAGCAATACCAGATACAGCTCCTCTTCCGGCAGGCAGTGAACAATGCCGTGGAACGATTTCGGCTGGTAAAAACGGCTTACCAGATCGGCGAACGGCCGGCGATTGATACGGTAGAAGCTCTGGCACAATTACAGTCGTTTCAGATCATGGAGCAGGAGATAAATCTTGGTGTATCCAACTCGCAACTGGACGTATCAGTGTTTCTATGGCAACAAAACGGCGAGGCCTATACGTTGCCCCAGGCAATAGTACCACAGGGTGTTTCTCCTGTGATGCTCGAAGCATTACAGCCCGAGCGGCTGCTGCAGCAAGTACAACAACACCCGGAGCTGCAACAATACCGTTTCAAGCTCGAAGCTTTACAGGTAGAAAGGCGGTTGAAATTTCAGTCCCTGCTACCTTCTGTTTACCTGAAGTATAACCAGTTGAATAAATCGCACGATCTGACAAAATCATTTAGCACACCCTGGTTGCAGAACAATTACCGTTATGGTATTTCCATTGGTGTGCCGCTCCGCTTTTCGGAAGGTCGTGGCGAATACCGCAAGGCAAAATTGAAAATAGAACAAACGGAACTGCAGCAACTAGCCAAGCGTGTTTCTCTCGAAATAAAAATACGGCAGTATTACAATGAATGGCGGCAGTTGCAGCAGCAGATACAGTTGCAGCAAAAGGCAATTGCTTCTTACCAGCAATTACAGCGTGGTGAAGAAATCCGTTTTTTCAATGGCGAAAGTTCGCTCTTCCTGATCAACAGCCGTGAGCAAAAAACGATCGAAGCAAGACAGAAACTGATTGAACTGCAAAGCAAAGAACAAAAAGCAAGAGCCAGTGTGCTTTGGGCCGCCGGTACTTTACGGTAAAGGCAACAAAAAAGCCCTGCATGTTTGCAGGGCTTTTTTGTTGTTAAATCAAAAGGTTTAAACGGCCAACTGTGCGCTTTGCTTTTGCTCTTGCTGCAATTGCATGGTATCATCATAAAACTTTACCTCACCTGTCGTTACATCATACATGGCACCAATAATGCCAACCTGCCCACTCCTTACCATTTCTTCCAGAATAGGACTCTTTGCCAGCACCAGTTCTACTGTACGGCGGACATTGATCTCGGCAACATTCTCTACAAACTCACTATTTGATGCATTGCGGTTTTCCCTCGTTTGGGTTTCAGCACTTACCGCAGGTTCAATTTTGGAAAGAAGAGTAGAAAGATTACCCATCTCAACACCATCGCAGGCACCTTTGATCGCACCGCATTTGGTATGACCCAACACCACCACAAACTTGGAACCTGCCACTTTACAGGCAAACTCCATGCTCCCCAGGATGTCTTCATTGATGATATTACCAGCGATGCGCACACTGAAAATGTCGCCCAGACCCTGGTCGAAAATCAGTTCAGCCGACGTGCGGCTGTCGATACAGCTTAATACTACCGCAAATGGCCATTGCCCGTCACGGGTATCGTTCACCTGCTCCAGCAGGTTACGGTTAACTTTCAGATTATTGACAAACCGTTTGTTGCCATCTTTTAAAATTTCCAAAGCCTGTAACGGGGTAATTGACTGTTGTAACTCCTTGTTAAGTGTTCTCATTGTTTCTATTTTTTGGGTTTGTTAATGGGTGGTCAGAATTTGTTTTGCTTTTCCTTCAGGAAACGAATCGGTGTTGCCATTTATGGGTTCGGACTGCACATTGTGGGTGTTGGTAATATTGTATTTCTCCTGGAATCCCACCAGTTCACACTTGATATTTTTCAACGGGGCCCTTACATCTTTAAATTCCTTAATCAGTTCCAGCACATCAAAATCAATGTAATGTGTTGCTGTGGCATCAATCAGTACAGTAGAGTTTTCCGGCAAATGCTCCAGTGTAAGTTTGATACTTGCCTTGTTGAGGAATGATACCTCTTCAGAAAGACGGATGTGGATCAACTCACCATCATGGTGCTGCTTCTTATGAAAGTAGTATGAATTTTTCAGGTTACCATAAAGAATAGCAATGATGCTTGCCAGCAAACCCAGCCCGACACCCGTCAGCAGGTCAAGGCGTACAACCGCAATTACAGTAACCAAAAACGGAATCCACTGGTATTTGCCATTGGCAAACATTTGCTTGAAGACGACTGGTTTGGCCAGCTTGTAACCTGTCATCAGCAGAATAGCGGCCAATGCGCCTAATGGAATCATGTTCAGGATACCGGGAATGGCGATCACACACACCAGGATCAGCACACCATGAAGAATGGTGGACATCTTGGTTTTGGCGCCTGCATTCAGGTTAGCAGTGCTACGCACAATCACGGAAGTAATCGGCAGTCCACCAATCAGACCTGATACAATATTACCCACACCCTGTGCTCTCAGCTCGCGGTTCTGATTGGTTAGACGGCGCATAGGGTCCATTTTATCCACCGCTTCAATACACAACAACGTTTCGATAGAAGCAACGGCTGCCAGTGTAACACCGGTAAGAATCACTTCGCCGGAAAAAACACGGGAGAAATCCGGGAATTGAAAGAGCCCCAGAAACTCACTGGCTGTTGAAGGCACGGGTATCTGTACCAGGTGTTCACCCTGCACCACAAACGTTGGCGCAAAGGCTTTGTACAACATGTTGAGCAGAATACTCACCACCACAGCCACCAGTGCACCGGGAACGATCCTTGCCTTCTTCATAAAAGGCTTTTCCCACAGGATCAGGAGTAGCAATGATACCACTGTAATGATAGTAACGCCATAGTGAATTTTAGAAAACGGCTCAAGCAGGTCTGTGAAAATGGAGCCTCCCTCCGTGCTATAAAATGACGTGCTGCCTTCGGCATCCTTATCGTATCCAAAGGCATGCGGGATTTGTTTTAGGATAATAATAATACCAATACCGGTAAGCATCCCTTTGATGACACTGCCAGGGAAATAGTTGGCAATGCTACCGGCCTTGATGAAGCCCAGTATCAACTGGAAGACACCCGCCATGACCACGGCGGAAAGAAAAATTTCAAACGCACCGAGCTTGGTAATTGCAGTCAGCACAATGGCGGTAAGACCAGCGGCAGGACCACTAACACTCAACTGAGAATTACTCAAGGTACCAATAACGATACCGCCGACCATACCTGCGATCAGCCCCGAAAAAAAAGGCGCTCCGGACGCCAGGGCAATACCCAAACAAAGGGGCACAGCCACCAGAAAGACAACAATGCTGGAAGAAAAATCTGATTTCAGATTACCAAACAATGATCTGTTCATAAAACCTATGTTTAAGAATGAAAGAATGCGAAAAAGGGCTCAACAGAATGAGCTAAACAAAAGGATGAAATGATCAGATTGCTTCAGGAGGATTGTAGGGTTTGTCATAAAACCCTTTTGAGCAAGCAAATGATTTATTTAGTGCAGATAAATGCAACTTCTTAATAAAAGCGTATTTATAAAAATCGGGAGAGAACGAAATTTTTTCTTTACTAAGGTCCTTTACTTCTTTGCCGGAAGAATGGTGATCATGTGTTTCTTCTTCAGCAATTAATGTAACAGTGGCATTAACCTGATAAACCAAAATTCCATGTGCCACTACAGCAACTGTAGCAAAACAAAGCAGTATAGCCAGGAGGAATTTTGACATGAAATATCTTTTTTGCAAGCACCATCAGAAAATGTGCCACGCGAATTTGCAGAAATTTTGACAGAGATAAAAATTTCTTTCGGTCGAAAAAGTTAAACACCCGTTTAAACCATTAGAATACTGGTTATTTATAAAATCGGATTTAAATTTCTAATCTGTATCGTTTACTTTTGCCAACTCATGACTCAGAAGACGCAGATTTATTCTCCGAAGCACATACTCTCCAGCATTTTTATGTTGCTGTCGCTGGTGTGGCTGACAGTCTGCCTTCCTTATGTGAATGAAAGTCAGCAACTGTATAGCCAGGTTGAAAATTTAGGTGTAGAAGAACCTGAAGTTGATACGACTAACCCGCTGGCAAACACCAATGAGGAAAAATCAGAAGGCGGCACCTCCCTGCTTTCCGAATACCTTCATAACCTGTATATGATAGAGCATAATTTTATTACGCTGTCATCCTATTACAAGTGCCATCCTGCTGATCTCTATCACGCCTATCATCCCGACCTACTGATACCGCCTCCCGAAGTCATAGGATAATACTCTTTCGTTTTTATTGTGATTGCCTTGCTGTTGAATTTTTTCTTCAGTCGTTACTTATTATCCTAAAATCATTTTCAATGAAGCGTGAAAGCTTTTTCAAGAATCTGGGATCAGATATCCCGTCGTCTATAGTTGTGTTCCTGGTGGCTCTGCCACTGTGTTTGGGTGTGGCGCTGGCCTCACAGGCTCCTCTGTTCAGCGGGTTGATTGCCGGCTTTGTGGGTGGTATTGTTGTGGGTGCATTAAGCGGATCCCAGTTAAGTGTGAGTGGTCCGGCAGCAGGTTTAACGGCCATTGTTTCGGCAGCCATTTTAAAGATGCCATCGTTTGAAGCCTTTTTGTTTTCAGTTGTTATCTGTGGTGCCCTGCAGTTAATCCTGGGTTTTATAAAAGCAGGTGTTATTGGAGACTATGTACCCAATGCAGTGATCAAAGGCATGCTGGCAGCCATTGGCCTTATTCTTATCCTGAACCAGTTTCCTCACCTTCTTGGCGATGATTCGCGTTTTGAGACTGACGAGAATGTTCCACTTCCTGCGCAAGGCAATATCTTCGCTAACTTTCTCAACGGATTTGCACACATCACGCCTGTTGCATTTTTAATTGGAGGCGTTTGTCTTGCTTTTCATTTTATATGGGAAAAATTGACAGCGAACCGCAAAGGATTTATCAAGATGATTCCAGCTCCTCTGCTGGTGGTTTTGATTGGTGTGGGTATCAACCTGGTAGTGCAGAATATGAATACCGGTAATGCACTTTCCGGGGAACATCTTGTGGTAATACCGCAGGCCTCATCAGCAGGTGAATTTTTCTCTTTTTTCACCCACCCCGATTTTAGTGTATTTGCCAATAAAGATGTTTGGATCACAGGTGTTACCCTGGCTCTTGTTGCCAGTTTAGAGACCCTGTTGAGCATTGAAGCCGTAGATGACCTGGACCCCTACCAACGCGTTACCAACAAAGACCGTGAACTTCGGGCCCAGGGTGTCGGCAATATGCTTTCAGGTCTGATTGGTGGTTTGCCGGTGACATCGGTAATCGTGCGTTCATCGGCCAACGTAAATTCAGGAGCCAAATCAAAGATGTCTACCATCATGCATGGTGCATTGCTCCTAAGCTGTGTGGCACTGATTCCTGGTATATTGAACCTGATTCCGAAAGCAGCCCTGGCAGCCGTGCTGATTTTCACGGGCTATAAACTGGCAAAACCGGCTCTTTTTATTTCCCACTACAAAAAAGGCTGGGACCAATTCTTCCCGTTTGTAATTACCATTGTGGCCATTCTATTGACGGACCTGTTGGTTGGCGTGGTCATAGGTATTGGCGTGGGAATCTTCTTTGTGATGCGCAGCAATTTCCGTTCATCTGTATTTGTTGTACATGATGACAACAAGTATCTCTTTCGTTTGCGGAAAGACGTATCGTTTCTCAACAAACCAATCATAAAAAACAAGCTGGAAGATATCCCTGAGAATTCTTCGGTTATTATCGATACCAGCCGCGCTGATTTTATTGATAAGGATATTATTGAAGTAATAGAGGACTTCATGATCCATGCGCCGTTGAAAAATATTTATGTAGAGATTAAAACGAGTCCATTCCGCAACCACGGATTCAGTCAATTGGTGATTGAAAACAACCGTGATGAAGCAGACATTATTCGTACACACGAGAAAAATGTAGTTCCAGCCGGCGCTTAACCTCGCTATTTAAAAAAGAAAAACTAGAATATGTATTCATACGAAAAATTATTGTTGGAGAACAAAGCGTGGGCACAGGAAAAAATAGCGGACGACCCGGAGTATTTTGAACGGTTAGCGCACCTGCAACAACCTGAATTTTTATGGATTGGCTGCAGCGACAGCCGTGTACCAGCCAATGAAATTACGGGTACGCAACCCGGTGAGATCTTTGTTCACCGTAACGTTGCCAACCTTGTAGTGCATACAGATGTGAACCTGTTGGCTGTTTTGGATTATGCCGTTGCACACCTGAAAGTAAAACACATTATCGTTTGCGGCCATTATGGCTGTGGCGGCGTTAAAGCGGCATCAACCCAACAAGATTTTAAGCCGGTGCTCAATATGTGGTTGCGTAATATCAAGGATGTGATCCGCAATCACCGATCCGAGATTGAAGCCATTAAAGATGAGGAAGAACGCACAAACCGGCTGGTGGAACTGAATGTACAGGAGCAGGTAAACAACTTGGCCAAAACCAGTATCATTCAACGCTACTGGCAGCGGGAGCAGCGGCCCGATCTGCACGGATGGGTATATGGGCTAAAAGACGGTCTGATCAAGCGTGTGTTCGAAATGAAAGCGGGCACACATATTGATCCCATCTATGAGTTTGATGGTTTGAAGTCAACAAAATAACGAACTCATTTCAAAACCCTTCTATATGAATTGTCCCAATTGTAATGAAACCTTGGTTATGACTGACAGGAATGGCGTGGAGATTGACTATTGTCCAAAGTGCCGTGGTGTTTGGCTTGATCGTGGAGAGCTCGATAAGATCATCGAACGCTCCAATGCGTTTTATTCAGGGCCGGAGCAAAGCCAGCCCGGTGGTCAACAAAGCCAGCCTTCACAGCCCAATCAGCCATTCCAGCAAAGGCCATATGACGATGATTATTATAAGAAGGATCGTTACTATGGCGACAAGCGGTATAATGATCCTTATTACAAGCATAAAAAAAAGAAAGGCTTTCTTGATGATTTCTTTGATTTTTAATCAAAAACAATCCCCGCCCGGTGCGGGGATTGTTTTTGATATGAACCGAACATGTTATCTTTCTCTTTTTAAGTTTTAAAGTTAAAGAACCCAACCCACTGCATGGCATCACCCAAAGGTATCTGGAAGGTCATCACCGCATCTTCCGTAGGCACACTCATTGAATGGTACGACTTTTACATTTTCGGCAGTTTATCCACCATCATCGCAGCCAAGTTTTTTCCCGCTGAAAATCCAACCGCAGCACTGCTGTCCACATTAGCCACGTTTGCCGCCGGCTTTATTGTACGGCCTTTTGGTGCGCTGGTGTTTGGCAGGCTTGGCGATCTTATTGGGCGGAAGTACACCTTTCTCCTGACGCTGGTCCTGATGGGCTTATCGACCTTCCTGATTGGCTGCATTCCCTCCTATGCCACCATTGGTGCATGGGCACCTTTCCTTGTTCTCATTCTCCGGCTGTTGCAAGGTCTTGCACTCGGCGGTGAATATGGCGGCGCGGCTACCTACGTGGCCGAACATTCCCCGGCGAATAGACGTGGCTTTTACACCAGCTGGATACAAACCACAGCTACGTTAGGATTGTTTCTTTCGCTAGGTGTTATTCTTTCTATCCGCCGCATTGTTGGCGTGGATGAATTTACCAATGGCGATGGCTGGCGTTATCCGTTCCTTCTTTCCATATTACTGGTGGGTGTTTCCATTTTTATCCGCCTGCGCATGCAGGAGTCGCCCCTGTTTGCCAAGTTGAAAGGTGAAGGCAAAACTTCGAAAAACCCTTTGAAAGAAAGTTTTGGTAACAAGTCCAACTTCAAGATGGTGCTGCTGGCCCTTTTTGGCGTTACCATGGGACAAGGGGTGATCTGGTACACGGGCCAGTTTTATGCGCAGACCTTTCTTCTCAGCAAATGCAACCTGGAGTACGAACAGGCAAATACCATCATCCTGATTGCACTGGCGATAGCCACACCTTTCTTTGTGTTGTTTGGCAGTCTTTCAGATAAATGGGGGCGAAAAAACATCATGATGATTGGTATGTTACTCGGCGTCTTATTCTACCGCCCCATCTTCGACCGCTTATACACGCTTTCAGATGTAACACATAAGAACATTGCAGCCACTACGTCCGCTACTGCCAACAATGCTACCTTACAAGCCGCTGTAACCACCGTGATTAAAGATTTTGAAGACGGCAGCCGGTTAAAAACAACGGCTACCCAAACGGCGGGAGAGCCTAAAATCAAAAACGAAGTCACACTTAGTGAAGCCGATAAATGGCAGATGATCGCACTGATCTTCGCAATGGTTCTGTTTGTCACAATGGTCTATGGCCCTATTGCCGCTTTCCTGGTAGAGTTGTTTCCTACTAAAATCCGTTACACATCAATGTCGCTGCCCTATCATATTGGCAACGGTGTATTTGGCGGGCTGGTGCCGTTTATTGCTACGCTGATCACCACCATCAAGGGTACCGATCATCTTTCGGGGCTTTGGTATCCGATTGGTATAGCAGCACTCAGCTTTATTATTGGAACCTTGTATCTCTCCAATAAAACCGAAAGCAATGAATCGGAATGAGCGCCAAAAACACAGAAAGTATAATAACAGCTTCACGGTAAAAAGATTTTAGCATGAATCAACTGAAACGCTTTTTGGGATTAATCTGGATGGTACTGGGACCCATCGCTATTGCCGTTTTAATTTGGGGTGCCATCAACAACATCAATCCCAACGGCACAGACGACATTAATAAGCCTCTCCCCTGGATCATCATCATTGCCATTTTTACCCCCATCGCTATTGGCCTTACCGTGTTTGGCTGGTATGCGTGGAAAGGCGAGTATGATCGATATGCGGATTAGCAGATATGCGGATATGCGAATTGAGGGTTCTTTTTATCCGCACTTCATCACATCTCCATATTACCTTTGATCCATGTCCATTACTGTAAAAAACCTAACGAAGACATATGGTGAGCAAAAAGCTGTTGATGCCATCTCTTTCATGGTAAACAAGGGCGAGATTGTAGGTTTTCTGGGGCCGAATGGCGCGGGAAAAAGCACCACCATGAAAATGATCACGGGCTACCTGGCACCTGATAGCGGCGCCATTTCAGTAAGCGGTGTGGATGTGATCAAAGACCCCCAAACTGCCAAGAAAAAGATTGGTTACCTGCCGGAATCCAATGCGCTTTATTATGATATGTACATCAAAGAATACCTGGAATTTATGGCCGATGTACATCATGTTGCCAACAAGCAGCAGGCGATCAGCCATGTAGTAGAACAAGTAGGGCTGACAAGGGAAAAGGCCAAAAAGATCGGGCAGCTTTCCAAAGGTTATAAACAGCGGGTAGGGCTTGCCGCTGCGTTGCTGCACAACCCCGAAGTGCTGATCCTGGATGAACCGACAAGCGGTCTGGATCCCAACCAGATTGTAGAGATCCGGAACGTGATTAAAGAACAGGGCCGCGATAAATTGGTGCTGTTTTCTTCGCATATTTTACAGGAAGTAGAAGCCATCTGCGACCGGGTGATTATTATCAACCGCGGAAAGATTGTAGCCGACGACAAGCTTTCCAGCCTGCAACAACGTTCTACCACCAATATCGTTCGGGTGCAATTCAAAGAGGCACTGGAAGCCGAATGGCTGCGCCACCTGGCGGGGGTAAAAACCGTAAACAAAGTAGACACGCAGACGTGGATGATTGAAACCGCCGAACCGGACACAGTTCGTAATGAGCTCAAAAAATTAGAAAGGGAAAATAACCTCGATATTGTTTCTTTGCAGACCGAAAGCCAGTCGCTGGAAGAAGTGTTCAGAACACTGACAGCCGGCAACACGGCCCAAGCCAGTAATACAGCAACAAACAACAACGAATAAGTAATCCTAAAACCAACAAAGAAATGAGTTACATAGCCGAAATTTTTGCCCGGCAGATTCTCGACAGCCGCGGAAATCCAACAGTAGAAGTAGATGTTATTACCGACGATGGAGCCATGGGCCGTGCTGCCGTACCAAGCGGTGCAAGCACCGGTGTACACGAAGCCGTTGAACTGCGTGATGCCGATAAAAGCATCTATGTAGGAAAGGGTGTATTGAACGCTGTAAAAAATGTCAATGATATTATTGCCCCGGAACTGGTAGGTTACGATGTAGCCGACCAAACCGGCATCGACCAACTGATGATCCAGTTAGATGGCACGGAGAATAAAAGCAAACTAGGTGCTAATGCTATCCTGGCTGTGAGCATGGCCATTGCCAAGGCGGCTGCAGAAGAAGCCGGCCTGCCCCTGTTTCGCTATGTAGGTGGCACCAACGCCAAAACATTGCCAGTGCCCATGATGAACATCCTGAACGGCGGTGCCCATGCCGATAATAAGATTGACTTCCAGGAATTTATGGTGATGCCTGTGGGTGCTTCATCGTTCAGCGAAGGATTGCGTTGGGGTGTAGAGATCTTCCATGCCCTGAAGACCGTACTCAAGAAAAAAGGCTACAGCACCAATGTAGGCGACGAAGGCGGCTTTGCACCCAACATCGGCTCTAATGAAGAAGCGATTGACACGGTAATGGAAGCCATCAATGCAGCCGGTTACAAGGCAGGCTCGCAGATTTTTATTGCCATGGATGCCGCTAACAGCGAATTATACAAAAATGGCAAATACACGTTTCATAAAAGTGACGGCAAAACCCTGAGCTCAGATGAGCTGGTGAAATTCTGGGAGAACTGGGCCAATCAATACCCGATTGCCTCCATTGAGGATGGCATGGCAGAAGATGATTGGGAAGGATGGAAAGCACTGACAGAAACCTTGGGCAAACGTGTGCAATTAGTGGGCGATGATTTGTTTGTAACCAATGTAACCCGGCTGTCGCAAGGAATCGAAAGAGACATTGCCAATGGTCTGCTGGTAAAAGTAAACCAGATCGGTACGCTTACTGAAACCATCAATGCCGTGACCATGGCGCAGCATGCCGGCTACAACACCATTATGAGCCACCGCTCCGGCGAAACGGAGGACAGCACCATCGCCGATCTGGCTGTGGCCCTGAACTGCGGACAAATCAAAACCGGCTCTGCCAGCCGCTCCGACCGGATGGCCAAGTACAACCAGTTGATCCGCATCGAGGAACTGCTGGGAGCCTCGGCTTATTATCCCGGTTCGAAGCTGAAGTTTGGAAAATAAGAGAAGTCAGATAGATGACAGATGGAAGGTGACCGGCAAGGAATAATTCCTGTCACCTTCCATCTGTCATCATTTTTTTATAGTTTTACCACCATCATCAGTCATCTACCATCTGTTATCTGATCTCATATGAATTTCCTTTCTTTCATTCCATCTTTCCTGCGTAACAAGTACCTGTTTACGCTGTCGGTATTTGCCGTTTGGATGCTTTTCTTCGATAAAAACGACATATTCACCCAACTGCAGCGGAGCAATGAACTCGCTGAGATTGAAGACAATAAAACTTATTTTTCGCAAAAGATCGAAGAAAGCAAAAAGTTTTCGAGGGATATTCAGTCCAATGCGGCGGCTATTGAAAAATTTGCCCGTGAAAGGTATCATATGAAGCGGGAAAACGAAGACCTGTTTATCATTGTGCCTGCTGAAGAAAAGTAAATTCAGCCGTTCCGCACAATAAGCATTTTCTTTCTGCGTTTAAAATAGCATAAAAGCAAAACCTGCTCACCACCTAGTTATAAGAAAGCTTATGCACAATTTTACGCCGGAGGATCTGCTCTTGTATCTGTACAAAGAAACCTCCACTCAACAAACGGCCGCAATTGAAGAAGCGTTGCAGAATGATTGGACACTCCGCGAAAAACTGGCCGTAATGAAAGCTGCACAGGAACGTCTCAATAATCTTACCGTCTCTCCCCGTACCGAAACGGTTCTGGCTGTTTTAAAACACGCAGCAGCCCAGCAAACGGTAAAAACCAGTTAACAAACTTATCCTTTTCTACTGTTTTTCTTGTTGCCGTTTGCCCGGTGCAAATTGCTGGTTGTCAAGTGTACATATCCCCTGCTTACCTTAGCGGCCTATGACCCGTAAAGAACGATTTGAGGCCTGCGTGGCTTATTTTCAGCAAGCCATGCCCAATGCTGAGACCGAGCTTAACTTTAGCAACACCTATGAACTATTGGTTGCGGTTATCCTATCGGCCCAATGCACCGATAAGCGGGTAAATATGGTAACGCCTGCATTTTTTCGCCGTTACCCCGATATTCCTTCCCTGGCTAGAGCCGAGTATGATGATGTGTTTGACTTGATCAGAAGCATTTCATTTCCTGGCAACAAAAGCCGCCACCTGATTGGCATGGCCAACATGGTAGTGGAACGTTTTGGCGGCGAAATCCCCATGACGGTGGAAGAACTGGTGCAGTTGCCTGGTGTAGGGCGCAAAACGGCCAATGTAATCACCTCCGTTGTTGACAAGCAGCCCAATATGGCGGTGGATACCCATGTTTTTCGTGTTTCGGCCCGGATTGGCCTTACCGTTGGCGCAAAAAATCCCCTGCAAACCGAACTGCAGCTCATCAAATTCATTCCAAAAGACCTGGTCTACATCTTTCACCACTGGCTTATTCTGCACGGCCGGTACATTTGTGTAGCCCGTAACCCCAAATGTGGGGAATGCGGCTTGCGGCCGGTTTGCAAATACTACCAAACCGTCGTTTCAAAAGCAACCAAAGGCTCCTGATCCTGCCTTGTTTCTCAAATCTTTCCCATTTTATCCTGAACTTAGGGTAGAAATCAAATTTGGCGTAGAGGTTGAATAGGTAACTGTATAATTTCAGTACCGATAAATGACATCTGTTGAAAACACATATACCGGATTTAATTCTGTTCTGTCCATCCTGCCTCTGGTAACCGTAATTAAGCGGATGGTTAATGAAGATAAACCCGGTGCGAAAAAGCTTTACCAGGACCTGTTAACCGAAATAGAAGCGCAGCCCGAATTACTACAGCCCAGCATTGACACTGAGATGCTTCGCCGGCACGAAGCCCTGGTAGAAGCGTTGCTGGCCACAATTTTTCCTCCTTCCATTTCGTCTAACCAGGGCATGTATGCCATTACATTTCCTTTCAGTTCCGAAACCATATATGCTTCACCAGGCTTTAAACGCTATTTTTTAAAGGGTGGCACCACCATCAATGTTCCTGACCGGCGTACAACGGTGGATATCACCAAAGCCAGTTTATCGCTTGCTTATAATGTGATCCTGCGCAAACTATACGCGGCATCAATGCCGTTGACTGCCACTTCGGTTCACGCATTCCCGGATGAGGATAACAACCTTACCAAATATTTTGAGCTGAACCTGAACGCTGAGTTTGTGGATGTACAGTGCATCAACAAAGATTTTGAATTGCCGGCCGGTTTTTCCCCTTACCGGACCCTGGAGATTGATGAACTGCGGGAACTGTTGCCCCTGGAGAACTTCCAGTTCCAGGGACTGGTGGTAATTGATGTTGCCGATGTAACACAGGCACAGATCACGAACGAGATCAAAAATGCACTGCTTAACATCAATGCATTTAGTAATGTGGAAGTGTACGACGAACTGGAACACCATGTGCAAAGCCTTATCCGCTTGCGCAATGTGAAAATCGGTATTACTCCTTTCTTCAAAAAGAACAATTATTACCTCTATACAGAAACGCACTACCGAAACAGTTTGCTGTTCAAAAACAACGATGTTATTCACCGAAAGGACGAGATCAGTGACCTATGCCAGGAGGTGTTCCAGCATACAACCCAACCGATTCTGCATCAAACGCTGAGTACGCACAATACAAGGCATAATGAATTGCTGAAGATTTACCTGAATCTTGGTGCCAGTAGCCTGCTGCTTTGCCCGCTGAAATGCGAGGACGGCAGCCTCATTGGCTTGCTGGAAATAATGAGCGATCAGGCTGGCAAACTGCAGTACCAGCATGTTAGCCGCATTATACCGGCTATTGAACTGTTTACGCTGGCGCTGAAGAAAACCAATGAAAGTCTGCAGATGCAGATCGACAAAACCATCAAGGAACATTTTACGGCCATCCAGCCGGCAGTAGAATGGAAGTTTACCGAAGCCGCCTTTCATTACCTGCAGCACCGGCAAACATCTGAAATGGCCAAAATGCCGGCCATTTCGTTCAAGGATGTGTACCCGCTGTATGGATCAATTGATGTCCGCAACTCTTCCGTTGAGCGAAGCAATGCTATACAACTGGACCTGTTGGAGCAATTAACAATTGCCGGCGAAGTGCTGAAGAAAGCCTGCAAAATAGTTGACTTCCCCATCCTGAAGGAAACGCAATTCCGCATTGACAAATACATCAACGCGGCATCAGACACCCTGCTGTCGGATGATGAAATGCAGATCTATGATTTTTTGCAGATACACCTGGATGCTGTGTTTCAAAACCTGTTACAACTGAAACCGGAACTGAAAAAGGTGATCAACGATTATTTCACTGCACTGGATCCTACACGGAAAATTATCTATCATCACCGCAAGCAGTACGAGGAAAGCATCACCCGCATCAACGATGCACTGGATCGCTTAATTGACCAGGAACAAAAGGCCGTGCAGGAAGTGTACCCGCACTATTTTGAACGTTATATCACCGATGGTGTTGAATTCAATATTTATATTGGCCAGTCGCTGACGCCACACATCGCCTTCAGCGATATATATGTGCGTAATTTAAAGCTGTGGCAGCTTTCCTTTTTAACCAAAGCAGCCCGGCTTACGCATGCCCTGGAAAAACGCCTGCCGCTAACCCTGCAAACCACGCAGCTTATCCTGGCGCATTCCATTCCGCTTACAATTTCTTTCCGCAGAAAGGAACGCAAGTTTGACGTGGATGGCGCCTATAACATCCGTTATGAAATCATCAAAAAACGTATCGACAAAGTGCACATCCGCGATTCGGAAGAGCGGCTGACACAACCCGGCAAAATAGCCGTTGTATATTCGCAGCACAAGGAGCTAATGGAATACCTTGAGTACATTGAATTTCTGCAGGCAGAAAAACTGCTTGGCGATAACATTGAGCACTTTGACCTGGAAGACACACAAGGCATCAGCGGCCTGAAAGCCGTTCGGGTAGATGTATTGTTTGAAACGGAAACATTGCCCCAGAAGGAGGCCTATACCAAACTGGGTAAAGAACAGTTGGCGAAGCGCTAATAACGTATACAAGTAACCGCTATACGTCTCATTCGTACCAGCTAAAAACGTTTGAGTAACGGGTTACTGCCGTTGCAGGGTATACGTAATCTGAAAGCTGCTGCCGTCGATGAACACCTGGTCAACACCGCGAATGGTATACGTATCAAATTGCGAAATAGCAAGGTTCAACTGGTCGCCGGGTAATTGGATATCCAGTTGCCGGTTGTTGTTGGAAAGGCGCCAGGTAATGTTTTCCCAATATGCATTACAGCCTTGCCGCATGCGGCCATAACCATCATCATTGAAAACAATTACAATATCCCGCTGGCAGGAATTATAGCCACCATATATGTCTGTTTCGGTACGGCCATCGCCGTCAAAATCATAGGCCCTGTCCGAACGGATGCCAGTAACCAGCCAGGTTCCATCCAGGCTTCTTTCATCCCTGATAACATCTGATTTTTGACAACTGCTAAAAACAAGCAACATGGAAATAGCAAGGGCAGAGAAGGTAGATAACTGACGCATAGGTTTGTTTTTACGGGTAAGAAATCATTATCGCTTTGCTAATAGCCCAAACTGTGCCAGCAACTGAAACCAATGCTACAGAAAACCAACTTTATATTTTGTTTAAGTACAAAAAATGGAGAGGCTTTCCCTCCTTCACAGCTTTTGATAAACTTTTAAAAACGGAAGCCAACACTTACATATGGAAGAAGGCTTTCTTCTTTGGAACGGGCCACAGACGCCGTTACCACCCATCGTTTGATTGGTGCAATCCAGATGCCGGCGCCATACCCGTGATGCCAGCGGCGCGACTGCTCTTCATCGACCCATACCCGACCCACATCATTAAAGAATAACAAACCCAATGAACCCGGGAAAAGATAGGTGCTGAATTCGGCTACCCGGATACGCAGTTCAAGGTTGTTGTACAATACCTCACGGCCGGCAAAGCGGTTGCGACGATATCCACGCAGGTTCTCGGTACCACTGAGGTACTGCGCCTGCGGAATATCATAAGCACCCAGGTTTTTTGCCCAGCCTAATCGTGCTGCATATACGGCAATTGAACGCGGCGTAAAAGAGGCAAATACACTCATGTCAAAAAACAATTGTGTCAGCCGGTTACTGTATGTATTCAGCCCAAATAATTGTTTGGCGCCAGCATCCATTTTAAAACCACGGGTGGGAAGATTTTCGCTGTTCTTTGAGTTGATGTCAAGACGGAACTCCCCGCCAATAAACGACTTGTGATTGTACAAGGTGTTTTCATCTACAAACTGCAAGGGTTCTTTCCCCAAAAATTTATCGGCATTCTCATCGCGGTGAATATGAAAGTACTGGAATGTAGGACCATAACTGATACGCATCCACGACTGCAGGTGGCGCCGGAGCATCACTGATAAATTGCCGATGTTGTACCGTGCCCGGTAGTACTGCAGCCGGTTGCCGGCACGATCGCGGTTGTACGTAGTATTGTTACCAATACCAAAGAAGTTCGTTACGTTTACGGGTGCACGTAAGTCGCCCCGTATCAGCAGGTCATTGATGCCAACAGCTCTCGTAAAATCTCCGGCATAGTTAAACAAATACGAGGAAGTCCGCAGCGCATGGCCAACGGTAATCACATGCCGCTGGCTGAAAGGCTCTTTTCGGAAACCATGTGTCAGTACCTCCAGACGACCGCCCAGGAACACACCGTCATCAATGTTATAGGCTGCAAACAAACTTGGCTTAACATAACCATAGCGGTAAAAAATACGACTGTATTCATTGTTTCGGGGATTGCCGCTTACCCGCTGTATAAAGCCCGACAGGTTGCCCTCAAACGTGTTGTTTTCAAAGCTTACATCATACACTCTTATCTGTCTTCCTGCGTTGCTTTCGTTACGGAAGTGATCATCGCCGGGGCCGCCAATGATGCGCATTTTAATGCTGGTGGCACCACCCCTTACAACAAAGCTGTCCTTGGATTCCAGGCCATAGATCATTAATTGACGGGTGACGTTTTCATCAAAGGTTCTTTCGTATACCCGGGTGGCAATGGCACCGTTTGTATCGATCTTGTTTACCTTAACATGCACCTTGCCACCTTCCAGTTTATCAATCACAAAAAGCTCCCGCTGGTTGGTGCCGACAATATTCACTTCTTCCGACAGAAAATCGTAGTATTTCATCATATCGGACTTGAAATGCTTACGACGCTCTTTTAGCGTATTTGCAATCTCATCATAATGAAAACCCCTCACCTCTCTCGGCTGCCGCATCAGCGCTTCTTCTATAACAGCATCCGTCATGCGGCTCAGGAAGGTATCGATCTGGTTGCTCCAGGTTTCCCTGTCAAGTTCATTCAGGAAGAAGCGATCGAAATTGCGGGCAGGCCGGTTGAACGTGTTGATGTTGTCGGCACTCTTTTCAAAACCCTGGACTTCCGGCACTAGCCACGGCCTTTTTACAAAGTACGGAATGACACCCTGATTCACAAAGAACACCTGGTCCTGGTCTTTCGGAATGGGAAAATAAATTTTCCCTTTGCCGGTGTCCCGTGTTGCCCAATCCCACTGCCCTTCATGACGGTCAAAATCCATGTAAAAATTATCCAGCAGGCGGGCTTTCAAAACAGCAACCTGGTCAATGTGATCATCGTTGTCTTTTGCCAGTTTCAACACCACTTCATCTGTGTTGTCGGTTTTGGTAATTCCTTGCGGCTCCCGCTCTTCCATAATAGCCAGCGTATTCTTAAAGGTTGGCCGAAAGCGTCCCAGCCGCGGGTCATCAGGAATATAGACCAGCTTTTTACGATGATAGGGGACCCCTGCAGCCCTTGCCAACGGCTCTACCGAAAGGCTGCCAAAAGGGTAGGATGCAGAGATGCCCTGGTTCACCAGGTCCTGCACAAAGGTTTGCCGCAGGTCTGGCGGGATAGCGGCTTCCGGAAACTTTTCAACAGACCGGAGCGACCATTCTTTTCCGCTGGCATCTGCCACACGTAACGAGCGGGTTTGCTTGCCACCACCTTGTTTGGTCGGTTTCAGACCACCTGATTCTTTTCCAATATCCAGTACCGGTGCGGTAACAGGGGTTGTCCATTCAGCACGGTAATTTCTTCCCAGGAAAAAATCACGCATTCCTTTTGATGCCAGAGTAGGATTAGCCGCAACTGTCACTGAATCCGGCAGAACTGGTATGCTGTCTTTTGAAATAAGAGTAGGCGGTGCTGTAATGGATTCCAGGTTCCGGCTCCAGGTAGTATCTGAAAGGTCTTTACTGTTCAGGTTATAAAACTTAGTTACGGCTCGTCCGCTTTTGTACACTTCCAGCGTTGAAAAGCCATACATAAGGTCCTGGAAAAGCAGGTCTCCTTCCTTGTTTTCTTTTATCCGGCTGATTTTAGCACCCGATCCGCTCACAATCTGGTATATGGTATCCTTTTGAATCACACGTCGGATGAATTGCAGGCTGTGATCGTGACCCGAAGCAATGATAGCATTTGGATGTTTACGGATAGCTGATTCCAGCACTTCGGCCATCGTTTGATATAAAGGGTGTTTGATATCCTGCAGGTTGCCAAACACGCCACGGGCGATGGGATAAATAGAGCCTAGCACAGGCAGCGGAATCCAAAGATTCTTGTTTAATGCGGTTAGGGGAAAAAGATGTTCTTTCCAGGTATAATCGCCACCATGTGGTCCAAACGAATAAATGGGATGGTGGTTAACAATCAGCAGTAATTGGTTTTGGTGCTGAGCCACGATTTCCTGCAGTTCAGTGGCAAACTCTTCTACAGTACGGCTATTGCAAGTTGAGCTCAGTCCCGGCTTTTCGTGAAGATATAAAAACCATTGACTGTCGATAAAAACAACAGCTACCTGATCGTTGAAGTCTATGGCAATGGGTCCGGGGCAGCCTTCTGTTGGCAGCGACTGGATATTATTCTGACCCAACCCGTTGATATAATTGTGCTGGTTGCGAATGCGTTGCCAACCACCAATCTTTCCATTCTCCCAATCGTGATTACCCGGAACGAAATAAGCTTTTCCTTTTTTTCCAATGTACGGTTTTACCAGGTAATCAATAATCTGTTTAGCGCCTTCATAATCCTGCTCTCCCCTCATGGGCAAGCCAAGGGGATAAATATTATCGCCCAGGTAAATGGCACTGTTTCGCTCATCATTCCAGTCAACATTTTTCTGCAGCCAGTCAATAACGGGGTGGCGGCCATCGGCAAATATTTCACCGGCATCTCCTATTAAAAAAATGCGTTGTGTAAGAGTGTCGGTCTGTGCCAGGCAGGTGGTTGTTACCAGGGTCAACACGCAAAACAAGAGGCTTTTCATCACACTATTTTTTGCTTTTTTGTTGCTTATAGGGGAAACGGAGTAACGTGGGCTCGCCATGCTTTTTCTCATTTGTAATGAACATATCGCCATTTGGTGCAAAAGCAATGCCCTCGGCCTGCGGAAAGACATCCGGGTTCAGGTTGTAGGCTTCCAACACCTCACCCTGCACTGTGGCTACTACCAGCAGGTTGCCGGCTGAAGAAAGAATGTACAGCCGTTTGTTGATGGGATGAATGGCAGCAGCCGACGGATCAAATTTAGCATTGGCGTCATTTACCAGCTTTCCCACTTCTTCCTTATCAATGGTATAAAACTCCGAGGAATCGAACGAGCGGCTGGCCAGGTCAAAGCGATAGGCTGTGCGAAAGCCCTCTCCTTTCTCATGGGCGCAATTTTTGCACATGATTACAAGCGACTTTGCCGCCGAATCGTAATACATCGTTTCAAAATCATTTTTACCCTCCAGGCCGAGATTGTAAATTTTGATATTAGTGGTGTCTTTTGCACCGTCTGGCACTTCCTGTATGATGCCTTTGCTCATTAAAAGAAAAAGGGAAGTATCTACCCGTACGATATCTTCAAGATCGCTGTTCTTCGGTACAACATCGACCGTGTAATCTGTTAGTTTTGCTGTACGCATATTCAGCATAAACACTTTCTCTTTGCTATCGACAATACCCAGCAGGGTGCTGTCTTTCGCACTAAAATAACAGATGCCTGAAATTTCGTTGAGGGTGCTTCCCAGCAGGGTGGTTTGCGGGCTTCCCAAATCATAATCGGGAGGTGAAGTTCCTTTTTGTTTACATCCTGCAACAAACAGCAGCGTACAAACGAAAAACAAGAGCCAGGCAGGCAGGCATTTCTTTTGAAATAACATTTTACGCATTTGTTACTTTTACTTATCAAACAATGCACCAAGTACCATGAATGAAACGAACAGCCATTTGTTGGGCGCAGCCCGGGCCTACGTTACAGATGTATTTCAACACAAAGTAAATCCGGAATTTGTTTTTCATAGTCTGGAACATACGGAGGATGTGGTGGAAGCCTGCAGCCATATGGCAAATCACTATCAATTGCACGACGAAGACCGGTTGGTGCTGATGCTGGCAGCCTGGTTTCACGATACCGGTTATTCTGCCGGCCGTGCCGAAGGACATGAAGATGTGAGTGTACATATTGCTACCCAGTTCCTGACAGGTCACCAGGTAGATGATACCACCATTCAACGCGTTGCTTCCTGTATACAGGCCACTAAAATGCCGCAGTCGCCGGTAAGCCTGATTGAAAAAATTCTGTGCGATGCTGACCTTTTTCACCTTTCCACAGAAGATTTCAAAGCCCGCAACCAGTTGCTGAAGCAGGAAAGAGAAAGCATGCTTGGGCACAAGATCGACAAAAAAGAATGGCGCAAAAGCAACATTCAGTTTTTGACAAGCCACCGCTATTTTACGGATTACGGCCAGGAATTCCTGGAACCGAAAAAACAAAATAACCTGGCGCTGTTTACCAAAAAGAAAACGGATAAAAAAGAAACGGCAACGGCGGAACCGGAGAAAGTTTTTCCCTACCTCACAGAAGTAGAAGCCATCAGTGCGCAGGATCAGAAAAATGCGGAGCGGGGCATACAAACCATGTTTCGCACCACGTCCAATAACCATATTGAGTTAAGTGGCATGGCCGACAGCAAAGCACATATTCTGATCACAGTGAATTCAATTATTCTCTCGGTTGCAGTGTCGTACGGATTGCCGCGCATTATTGCAGCAGGCAACGAAGAATACATTATACCAACGGTAATGCTGGTGCTTACCTGTCTGGTTTGCGTAACGTTTGCCATTTTGGCCACACGTCCTTCTATCAACAGCGGACGGTTTACGGAAGAAGACATTCGCAATAAAAAAACAAACCTGCTCTTTTTTGGCAATTTTCACCGTATGCAGCTGGAAGATTACCAGTGGGGTATGAACCAGATGATCCGGGACAAAGAATACCTGTATAACACCATGATGATGGATATTTATTATCTCGGTGTGGTGCTGGCACGCAAATACCGCTACCTGCGCATTGCGTATACGGTGTTTATGGTAGGACTGATTATTGTTGTGATTGCGCTTGGCACGGCCGCCTTTGTTGATAACCTGGGTGGCGGTGGCGGCAATTCTTCGCAAACAAAAATTGACTACTAAGCGTGATGCATGGTTATGCGAAGAGATTGAAATGTATTCCTGTTGTCTCAGCGTCATTGCCATTCATTTAATTAATTACGACAGGCTGAACTAACCACTCATCCTTCATTTTGCAGAACGCATTAGCGATTCTTCTTTTCTTTGCGGGGCGAAAACGGAGTGGGGATCATGCGCAGAAAATTCATTTTTTCTTTTCCAAAAGTCAGCGATGCATTGAACGGAGCGGTGGCATTTACCCGCCAGGCTGCTTTGCTCAATCCATTCAACTTTATGCAGCGGGGCACCAAAACAAAAGCCCTGTTTGCGCTGGGAGTGGTATGTCTTTTCTGGGGCACTACCTGGATTGCTTCCAAGGAAGGTGTACGGCACATGCCAGCCCTGCAACTGGCGGGCATCCGGCAAACGCTGGGCGGCCTTATTTATGTGCTTTATTTTCTTTTCCGGGGAACCGGTTTTCCAAAAGGCAAAGAATGGGGGCCCATCTTTGTTTTAAGCATTCTGAATTTCATGCTTAGCAATGGACTTTCTACCTGGGGCGTGAAATACATTTCAGCAGGGTTGGGCTCTATTATCGGAGCCATCTTTCCTTTGTGGCTGGTGCTCATTGGCTTTTGGGGCACCCGTGCCAATATGAAACGGGGAACAGTGATTGGGCTGGTGCTGGGCTTTACCGGCATATGCGTTATCTTTTATGAACACCTGCACGACTTCTTCAACGCAGAGTTTCGTTTCGGCATTTTTCTTTCCCTGCTTTCTACCTGGTCGTGGGCTTTTGGCACGCTGTACACCAAGGAACATGCACTTCGCTTTAACCCGTATTTTGCCCTGGGGCTGCAAATGATCATTTCGGGTCCGCTGCTCTACCTCATTGCCAGTGCCACCAATAACAGCGTTGCTTTTTCAGCAATTCCCTGGCAGTCGTGGGCTGCCATTCTTTACCTCGTGCTGTTTGGATCCGTGATTTCCTTTATAGCTTACCTGTATGCACTGCAAAACCTGCCAACGGAGCAGGCTTCACTCTATGCTTACATTAACCCGATGGTGGCGTTTCTCGCCGGTGCCGTTTTGTTTGAAGAAAAAATCACAGGTGCTATTGTTGCCGGCGTGTTGATAACGTTGCTGGGCGTATTTATGGTGAACAAACAGGCAAAACGTGAAGCATGAAGTGTCAATCGTGCTTGCCCCACGTCTTCAATTTATAGCCAGACAGGCTGCGGTAAAAGAATTCTTATTCACCATTCACAATCAACCATTCACTCCCCAGGCCATCTATTCGCTGATACGAAGGTTAAACTGCTCGTAAACATCCCGCCAGCCCTCAAATGCCGGATCGATGCCTAAAAAGCTGTTGTGCCAGACGGTGATCATTGTTCCGTTCACAGAACGAATGACCTCATAAAACTGCATCATCTCCTGAAAAGCGTCAGTATGCGAGATTTTTTCCTCGTAATATGCATTGGCATCCATAAAGCAAAACGGATGAATACGCAGCGCCGTTTTGCTTTCATTTTTTAAATCAAACCAGTAATAAGGTGTGGCAACCGATGCCCTGAAACCATTGATGGTACCATAACCCATCGAATATTCATCGGTGATACCGGCAGCAATCAAACGCCTGTACGTATTGGGCAGATCGAAACGCAAAAAATGCTGCCGCGATGCTGTTACCGGTTGTCCTGAGATGTTTTCAAGCCAGCTTTTTTCTTTTGCCAGCAAGGGCTGCTGATCGCCACTGGCCCAGGAGGGGTGCAGGCCCACCGCATATTTTGATGCGACATCCCGAACCAGGTCCTGGAAGGCAGGATTCTGCACATCAATGTTTCTGTCGTACCTGCTGCGCTGTTGCGCTACCAGGAAAAAATAAAGAGGCTTCAGGCCCGTCTGCCGGTGCAAATCATCCATCCATTCATACGCATCAAAGGGATCTTGCCGGCGGCCCCGGATTACCCGGAAGCGGTGCAGCATCGACCGCCATTTGCCAGTAAAAAAGAGTTTGACAATGGCTCCTGCATTTCGCTGAAAGCCCTTGTTCTTATAGCTCCATGCAATGTCAATATCATAAGTGGCTTTGTAATGAAACGTGGGCAATGGAAGTTTCAGGTCCGGGAATCGCTCCTGCAGCAGTTGTCTGAAATTTTCCAGCCAAAGATTCACCAGCGGCAAGTGCAAAAAGTTTTCTTTAAAAGCCAGCGAAGCCCGATGATCATACCGGCCGTAGATGTCCTTTGGATGTGGCAGGTATTCTTCGTAGCGAGTCAACAAAAAGAAAATACCGGCAAAGAGGTCGAAGCCGGTATCGCCTTCTGCTCTAAAAAATGCTTTGTGCCTGTTGTGTTCAAAACACTCAATCTTCACCGGCCGGATGGTGGACTCAAACAGGAGCACATGCGAGTGAATCCACACTTCACCTTCCTGCAAACGATGATAGCTGTAATTAATCCGGTGCGGATCGGGATGAACAAGATACTTCTCCTCATCGCACAGGAGTTTGATGGGCGTATTGTAGTATTGCGAAAGGAAATCAACCACGTATTGTAAGCGTGGCGACAACGTATGGCTGTAAATGATCACACTGTAAATTAAGGCCTTTTGTTATTTCTTTCTTTCCACATCTGATTAAATGATTTGGCCGGGAACTGAAGGTTTGAGCGGTGACGGCTCCAGTCTTTTACAAAACTGCTGACGGCCCAGCTTTTCATTTTTCCCGAGCCTGTATTCATCAATCGCCGGCTCATCATGGCAGTTTTCCAAAACTTCCATGCCACTCTTTCGGCCATGGCAGCATTGCCATCTTCCACCGCTTCGTGGCGGTTTTCGAGCAGCAGTTCGTGGAGATTGATTTTCACCGCACATACTTCCGTGCAATTTCCACAAAGTGAGGAGGCATAACTAAGGTGCTTCCACTCACCCAAGTCTTTGAGGTGCGGGGTAATAACAGAGCCAATGGGCCCGCTGTAGGTGGTTTCATACGCATGGCCACCAATGTTTTTGTAAACTGGGCAGGCGTTCAGACAGGCGCCACACCGGATGCAGTAAAGTGATTCCCGGGTTTTGGGATTAGCCAGTATGTTGGTGCGTCCGTTGTCGAGCAGGATCACATACATTTCTTCAGGGCCATCCGTTTCACCTTCTTGTCGCGGGCCACTGATAATGGAATTATACGAAGTTACTCTTTGACCTGTTCCGTATGTTGCCAACAGGGGCCAGAACAGGGAAAGATCGGTAAGAGAAGGAATCACTTTTTCAATACCCACAATCACAATATGGGTTTTGGGCCAGGCGCAGCTCAAGCGTCCATTTCCCTCATTTTCGGTAAGGGCAATGGCGCCTGTATCGGCTATAATGAAATTGGCACCGGTAACGCCAACTTGTGCACTGGTGTATTTTTCCCGCAGCTTTTCACGTGCCACCAATGTTAGTTGGCTGGGATTGAGACCAGGGTCAGTTCCCAGTTTGTTACTGAAAAGCTTTGCCACATCTTCTTTGCTTTTATGCATGGCCGGTGTAACAATATGGTACGGCGGCTCACCATCCAGTTGCTGGATGTATTCGCCCAAATCAGTTTCTACACTTTCAATACCGTTCTTCTCGAGGAATTTGTTCAGGTGCAATTCCTCCGTTACCATGCTTTTACTCTTAACAAGCGTGGTGCAGGATTTTTCCTTGCAGATTTTTAAAATTTCCTGCAGGGCATCGTCGGCCGTTTCGGCCCATAATACTTTGGCGCCACGACCGGTGATCTGTGCTTCAAAACTCTCCAGTTGCTTGTCTAAGGTGCTAATAGCCTGCCATTTCAGGTTCTTTGCTTTTTCACGGGCCAGGTGCACATCGGTAAATTGCTTTTTGCCGTTGGGCACAACGGCATTGTAGCGGGATATATTGAAGTTGATCTTGCGGCGGTGTTCTTTATCGGTGGCTTTGATGGTGCTTTTGGCTTGAAACGAGGTTGATTGTTCAGACATGAAGTTATTTTTTCTTTTCGTCATAATGTTCAATTGCAATTTGCTGCAGAACATCATAGAACTCCTCCCCAAACTTACGAATCAGGGGCTCTTTTAAAAACTGGTACACCGGCATTTTTAATTTTTTACCGAGTGAACAAGCCGGATTACATAAGACTTCACGGGGTTCGTAATTCACATAGGTAGCGTGTTTGGCTTCTACAATGCGAATAGGATAGAGATGACAGCTGATGGGTTTTTTCCAGGTTACTTTTCCATCATAATACGCCTGCTCAATGGCACATTTGATAATGCCCTGGCGGTCGCGAACACCATATGCGCAAATGGCACCGTTTACTGTTGGCGTAACCCAGCCAAATTCTTTATCGTAGAGGTATTTGCCCTGGCGCTCAATTTCGGCAAGGCCCTCCGGGGTGAGATAGGGCTTTACGGCATCAAAGGCCTCATCGAGGATCTTTTTTTCTTCTTTGGCCAGTGGGGCACCGGCATCGCCGTCTTCGCAACAGCCGCCCTTGCACTTGTGCAGATCACAAACAAATTTTGCTTCCACTACATCGTCACTCACCAGAACATTGTCGATTGCAATCACGGAGTCAATTTTGGCAAAGATAACATTGTGAGTGGTGAGTGGTCAGTGGTGAGTCGTTAAAACATGCTCCAAAACAGCAATTTCTGCTGAATGCTTTCGCAACGTCAGATGGAAATGAAGAAATCCAATTGCAGAACAGACTTTACACACCACTGACCACTCACTACTCAGTCTTTCCACCGCAATGTCTGAATCAAGTGATCCATGTCCTGCTTCAAAAAGTTGTTCACAGGACGAAGCGAATCTTCGTTGGGAGTAGCATTGAAATACAGGGCACCGCGCAAAAAATGCTCCACTGAATCGGTAGCAAAAAACTGGTTAGCCGTAGCGGCATTTCCCTTCAGGTTGAAATAAACACCACTCACGCCGTTGGGCGTTGTAAACGGTTCGGACTGAATCGCCGAGGCCCTTGACGTATGTTGTTTGTAAGACATTGTGAACGCGTCGTTCACCAGCGAATCAAACTGGTATTTTCTAACCTCCTTGTAACTCAGGTGCAACCGGCCATCAAACTGCGGAAAATCAACATTGATCCAGTAGGGATTTTCGGCCTGTTCATCAAAAAAAAGTGAGTCCTGTACAATGTTGCCGTACACCGGGTATTCGAATGTGTAAGGGAAACCAGGACGATCAAAGACCTGGTATTTTTTTTCAGGAAAATCAATCTTGAAATACCCCCTCTCCTTCTGTACAAAATCAGTGTTGCAGGCTGTAAAGCAAAAGGCGATCAGCAACAGGCAACCGGCAAATGAAAATTGCATTCTTTTTTCACATTTTACGTTTGCCGTTTCACGTATTCTACTCTTCATTGATAATATGATTGATATAAATCTTTACCGATTTGATCCGGTTCTTTTCTGTTTCCAGCACGGTGAAGTCAAAATCGCCGCTGGTCACTTTTTCATTCACCTGCGGAAACTCACCCGCCAGTTCCAGAATCAAACCACCCAGCGACTCACTTTCGCCTTTCACCGCATCGAATGTATCGATCGGTAATCGCATGGCCCGGCAAAGATCGGGTAGCATTACTTTGGCATCAGCCAGGTAAGTATTGGCATCTACTTTTTTAACGATGTTTTCTTCCTCGTCAAATTCATCGTGTATATCGCCGATGATCTCTTCCAGGATATCTTCCATTGTGACAATACCACTGGTGCCGCCAAATTCATCCACTACAACAGCAAAATGCACCCGTTTGGTCTTAAATACTTTCAGCAGGTCACTGATCAGTTTTGTTTCTGGTACAAACATCGGTGGCCGTATAACATTCTGCCAGTTGAAGGATTCTTCCTGCAGATGCGGCAGCAGGTCTTTAGTATTGATAACGCCAACAATTTCATCCAGATTGTTTTTGTACACCGGTAAACGGGAATAGTGCAGTTCTTCCACTTTCTTCACCAATTCACCAAAGGGTGTATCATAAGCAATCCCGTTCACATCCAACCGCGATCGCATAATCTGCCGTACGGTGATGTTGCCGAACTTGATGACACCTTTCAGGATATTCTTCTCTTCCAGGGTGGTTTCTACCTGTGAAATATCAATGGCATCATCCAGTTCCCGCATGCTGACGGTTTCCGACTCGGCAGCACCGCTGGTTTTGCTGATGCTGTCGGCGATGCCCACCATACGGCTGCTAAGCGAACCCAATATAAAGTGCAGGCCTTCTACCAATGCAGAGGATGTATAGGCAAACCGCAGGGTATTTTGGGTGGCCCACAGCTTGGGCAGAATGTTGCAAATGAAAACAAGAATGAATGCAATAATCACGATCTTAACCATCAGCTCCAGGTTGATGGGTACAACAAAGTGAACAGGATCAATGCGCAGGGGCTCCAGCAGCAAATACACCAGAAAGATGATGGAAATATTGAAAATGCCGCCGGCTATCAGTAGCGAGGTGTATACTTCTTTGCGGTTATCCAACAGGGATGTGATACGCCTTGCCGCGTCGTGCTGTTTTGTTTTCAGCATGTTCACATCTTTGGCATTCAGTGAGAACAGTGCTACTTCGGCACCTGACACAAGAAAGCTTAAAAACAGGAGCACCAACAGTAAAACAACCAGTAAAAGTGTAGCCTGTGAAGCTGCGGGGGTTTGTAGGATAATATGGAGCAGAGGGCTAACCGAATGTTCGTCCAAAGCAATTATTTTGGTTCAAAAATAAGGCGAAAGGCAGGTCAATGGCCTGCCTGCAAAAACTTCCTTATGTAAATAAACAATATTGTTTACCATTTGTCAATAGGCACATCTCCTTCATCGCCCAGGGGTAAATCAGAGCCCGGGAAACTTTCAATGCTGGTATCGCTTTGAGTAGTGGCACCAGGTGCAGCGTGTATATTGCCATCCGTACGCTTGTCCAGCATGATGAGGTTGTCGCCTACTACTTCCGTGGCAAATTTCCGGTTTCCTTCCTTGTCTTCCCAGCTCCGGGTACGCAAACGGCCTTCAATGTACACCAGGCTACCTTTGTGCAGGTATTTCTGCGCCAGTTCGGCCAGGCCACGCCATAGCACTACAGTATGCCATTCTGTTTGTGAAACCAGCTTTCCCGATCGATCCTTAAACGTTTCTGTAGTTGCCAGTGGAAATTTTGCCACCCCGATGTTTCCTTCAAGGTACTGCATGTCCGGGTCCTTACCTAAATTGCCAATGAGCATTACTCTGTTTACGCCTCTCATACAATTACGATTTTGCTGATAATTGAATCTGTCTAACTATGCCTACCTGTAAATTTAAAAAATATAATCAAATTTTCTGCCAGCATAGCCCGGGTTGCAGTTTGCAATAGGTAATGAGCAATTGGCAATCAGAAAGATATATGCATTTTTTACTATTTAAGGCTAACCAAACAACGCCTCTACAATATGCTGCAATGTTCTGGGAAAAGCCAGTTGCCGCAATTCATCACGGTGTACCCACTGATAGCCTTCTACCTTTTTCTTACGTGTGACCTTTACGTGAAATAAATGGAAACAGATGCTTTGATGCGAAAGCGCCTGCTTCTTTTTCCATTCCTGCAGAATATGATACTGCGTGAAGCCGCTTTGCTGCTGAAACAATTGCTGCAGAGCACCGGAAGAGAAAGCTCTTTCGGTTTCAATTAAAAACCCCTGGTGGAGGCTCTGCCAGATATCTTTACCTGTTCGTTGCTGAATCAACATTTCGTTACCGCACTGTACCAGAAAATAATTTAGCCAGCGCTTTTTTAGTGTCAGCTTTTTTTCTTTAACCGGCAACAATTGCTGTTTGCCCGATAAATAAGCAAGACAGTCTTGGGTAAAAAAACAATCATCGCAAAGTGGAGAGGGCTTGCAGATGGTAGCGCCAAAATCCATGATGGCCTGGTTGTACTCGCCTGCATTTTGTTCAGGAAGAACAGCCTGTGCCAATGCAGCATACTCTTTTTTACCCGCTGTAGAATCCACCGGAACCTCTTTATCAAAAATGCGTGACAGCACCCGGAACACATTGCCATCCAATACCGCATACGGCTGGTTATATGCAAACGAAGCAATGGCTGCGGCCGTATAAGCACCCACACCTTTCAGGGCCAGAATGTCCTCATATGTTTGCGGGAAGCGTCCTTTTAATTCTTCTGAAATATATTTTGCTGCATGAATGAGGTTTCGGCAACGGGAATAATATCCCAGTCCTTCCCAAAGCTTAAATACCTTTTCTTCCGGGGCTGAGGCAAGCGCATGTACATCAGGAAAGGTGCTAATAAAGTTTTGATAATATTTCAGCCCCTGCTCTACCCTTGTTTGCTGCAGTATCACTTCACTCAGCCAGATCTTGTAAGGATCTTTCTCTCCTTTCCAGGGCATGGAACGGTTGTTCTCATACCGGTTCCACCGAAGGAGTTCCCGGGCAAAGGCTGCACCTCTCTGCTCACTTCTAATCTCTTCTTTTTCAATCCTTTGTTTTTTCATTTGGCCAAAAACCCTAATTTAGGGCAAGAATTTATCTATTCTATTGACACACACTCTTTTTTACGCTATATTGTTGCTTAATACGCAAAAGAAATCGCTATGAGAAAAGCAGACTTAGTCAACAAAATCTCTGAAAAGACAGGGATTCCCAAAGTGGATGTATTAATGACACTGGAAACCGCTTTCCGTGAAATCAAAGAAAGCCTTTCTGCAGGTGAAAACATCTACATCCGGGGATTTGGTTCGTTCATCACCAAAAAAAGGGCTGCCAAAATTGGTCGGAACATCAAAAAAAATGTGGCCGTACACATCCCCGAACACCACATCCCTGCCTTTAAGCCGGCCAAAGAGTTTGTAGCCGACGTGAAAAAAACCACTGTCGTCGACTAACTTTGCCGCTCTTTCCTTTAGCAGGAGAGTGGTAAACGTATGAACAAGCCCCAGTGGATCACACTTTCAGTAGCCATTTTAATTGTTATCAGCTTATTTGCTGCTACGCAGGGACAGCTTTTTGGTGAAAGAAAAGCAAAATCTTCGGGTCCGGCACCGGCTCAGGCAGCACATAGCGATGAAGGTCTTTCTACTGACAGTGTGCTTTTTTATGCCAAAAAGTCGTTACCGCAGGCACAGGTCAGCCGGCTGGCACAACTGGAAAACAGCATTACCCGTGGTGATGTAGCCGAACAGAAATTACACCTCATGCACCAGCTGGCCCGTTTTTGGGCCGACAGCGCCAGGGCTTTTACACCCATGGCCTGGTATCCTTATGCTTATTATACTGCCGAAGCAGCCCGGTTGGAAAATTCCGAAAAATCCCTTTCCTTTGCTGCCCGTTTATTTTTGGAAGCATTGGGCCGTGAAGGTGACCACCGTATGAAACACTGGGAAGCGGACCAGGCAACTGATCTGTTTGAACGTTCTTTGAAACTGAATCCCCAAAATGATTCAGCAAAAGTAGGTTTGGGTGCCACCATCCTTTACAGCGGTCACGAACCCATGAAAGGAATTTCCCTTATCAGGGAAGTGGTGGAAAAAGATTCAACCAATACCTACGGCCAAATAACCCTGGCAGAGGCCAGCCTTATGTCAGGACAGTTGGATAAAGCAGTAGAACGGTTAAAAACCGTGCTTCACTTGCAACCCGATAACCTGCAGGCCATCTTATTATTGGCCGACACCTACGAACGGATGGGACACAAAGACGATGCGGCAAAAGCTTACCGGCAAGCCATTCCCTTTGTATCCAACCCGGAAATAAAGAAGGAAATTGAAAAACGTGTATCTGATTTAAAAAACAATAAATAAACTCTTTCAGACTATGCCTTGTGGTAAAAAAAGAAAACGTCATAAGATAGCGACGCATAAACGCAAAAAAAGATTACGTAAGAACCGTCATAAAAAGCGTAAATAGGTTCTCATAGATAAACCGGAAGCCTCCAGCGGAAGCTTCCGGTTATCCTTTTGTGGCGATGCCTTATTCTTACCGATTGCAGTTCCCATCAATTTGCCTCTCTCAATCCCATCAGTCCATCAACTTCAGCAACCGGTAACAAGTGCATAGCCTGTATTTTTACGTACACCTGTATTTATTAAAGACATTGTAATGTGAATAAGGAATTGATTATTAACTCCACTTCGTCGGGTGTGGAAATTGCGCTATTAGAAGAAAAAAAACTGGTGGAGCTGCACAGCGAAAAAACTGATGCACGCTTTGCTGTTGGCGATTTGTATCTGGGCAAGGTAAAAAAGCTCATTCCCGGCCTCAACGCCGCCTTTGTGGATGTAGGCTTTGACAAAGATGCTTTTTTACACTATACCGACCTTAGCCCCTATGCCAAATCGCTCCTGAAATTTACTCAGCTTGCTATCAACGACAAAACACCCGGTGGTATGGACTTCGGTACTTTCCAGGTTGAACCGGAGATCATTAAAACTGGTAAAATCAACGAGGTCCTGAATGGTAAGCCTAACATCCTCGTTCAGATCTTAAAAGAACCCATTGCAAACAAAGGCCCGCGCCTGAGTTGCGAAATCTCACTGCCCGGTAGATTTGTAGTTCTCACGCCGTTCAACGACATTGTTGCCGTTTCCCGCAAGATTCATTCTTCTGAAGAGCGCAAGCGCCTCCAGCGTATCGTTGAGTCTATCAAACAAAAGAACTTTGGGGTAATTGTCCGCACAGCCGCTGAAGGTAAGAACACGGCCGAACTGCACGAAGACCTGTCGGAACTGACAGCTATGTGGAAGTCCATTCAGGATAACCTGAGAGGCGCAGTACCACCTACGAAGATCTTAAGTGAACAAACGAAAACAGCTTCTATCCTTCGTGACTTATTGAACGAAGATTTCAACCGTATCATCACCAACGACAAAAACATTTACACCGATTCAAAAACCTACATCCAGAAAGTAGCGCCGGAGAAAGCGGAGATTGTGACCTTTCACCAGAATGGTACACACATTTTCGACCAGTTTGGTGTGACCAAACAAATTAAATCGTCGTTTGGCAAAACGGTAAACCTGAACAGCGGTGCTTACATCATCATTGAGCATACCGAAGCCCTGCACGTGATTGATGTAAACAGCGGGTATAAAAGCGTTAGCAACAATCAGGAGCAAAATGCCCTGGAAACAAACCTTGAGGCGGCAGAAGAAATTGCCCGCCAGTTGCGCTTGCGTGATATTGGCGGTATCATCGTGGTGGACTTCATTGACATGAAGCTCCCGGAAAACAAAAAGAAGCTGATGGAAGCCATGGAAAAGTTCATGCAGCCCGACAGGGCCAAGCATGCGGTGCTTCCTATTTCCAAGTTTGGCCTCATGCAGATCACCCGTCAGCGCATGAAGCCGGAGATGAACATCAACACGCAGGAAGTTTGTCCTACCTGTAACGGTACAGGAAAAATTTCATCCACCCTCCTGCTGGAAGACGAAATTGAAAAGAACCTCAGCTATCTTTTTACCCACAACCATAAAGAACTTACCATTGTAACCCACCCAATCCTGCATGCTTATCTTACCAAAGGCTTTTTTTGGGCAACCAAAGTGGCGAAATGGAAACGCAAGTTTGGCAAAAAAATCACTGCCGTTGGCGATACCAGCTACCACCTCACAGAGTTTAAATTTTTTGACGAGAATGGTGATGAGATAAAGCTCTGATTACTTCTTCCCCATTAAAAAGAGGCTGCCTCCAAAAATTCGGGACAGCCTCTTTTTAGTTGCTTCGTATAAAGGGCTTTTAATCTTTTAGACCGAGATAGGATTTCACCTCTTTATAATTGTTCCAATCAATTGACGCAATCCGGCCGGTGGATGTACCGCCCGGAATCAGAATATAGCGATATTGCCAGGCCTTTTGATTATTTGTATCGGTAAATGTGCCCGCATCATCAGAAGCAACGAGAGTAATCCTTCCCACCTGATAAAGGGGCGTCACAATCATCCCAAATGCAAGAGCATCAAGTGGTAATGGTACAATGGTAGGCGATGCGGCGGTGTTGACATTCAAATAAACTTTTACATCACCTCGTTGGATAATGGAATCAACCAATCGTGTTGCTGTAATGAGACCCGTCCAAGCACTGGAATCAGTATTGGGCGTAAAGGGCACATCTAACCAACTAGAATAGTACACATTGGCTGTTCCCGGAGAACCGGCGGGGCCTGTTGAACCCTGGGGTCCAGCCGCACCCTGCGGACCTGCGGGTCCGGCCGGACCCGCAGGTCCTTCCTTTGTACAGGAGGCAAAAAACAGTGTAACGACTAACAACAAACTACCCGGAATAGTAAATAATTTAGCGTTCATACATTTTACTTTTGAATTTGAATATTAGCAGGTGAAGTACATAGTAATTCTATAGGCATTCAGATAAGCAGCACCGTTAGCAATTTAGATAAATGTTTTAAATAATTCACAAATTATCACATCTCCCAGGTAATCCATATCCTTGCATCAGCAGCGCTGATCATATCATACGAGGTTGCACTGGTTTGCACAAAATAATAACCACCTGCATTGTAAAACTGCGTACGGGAAAGGGCTGCCGGTCCGGTGGCAGGATATTGAGCGCCCAGCGTTCCCAATTCTCTGAACACGACACGCCCATCTGCATTGATCGTCAGAGTGCGTGGTGCTGTCCCATAAAAAAGTTCCAGCTCGGTTTTGGCTTCATTGAGAAATACTGGTGCAAAGAGATCATAAGTGGCGCCATACTGCGGCCAGTATAGCATATAGAAATAACTTGATGTACCGCTCCGGAGCGATTTGAGATTATAGGCATCGTCTACACCGTTCACATGAAAACCATCTACAGAAATCCAGTAGGTATTGCCTGCATTAAGAGCAGCATTCCACCATCTGATTGGCGCCTCTCTGTCCACGACTATAGGGCTATTGACGCCTACCAGGGTGCCGGTAGTGTTATTGGCCGACAGGGTAAATGAATTGGCCGCATCATTCCAGGTAATGCCGGTAAAACCGGTTATGGTTTGCGAACCGTCATTAAACGGCGTTGTAAAAACAATACCTGTCGTTGTATAATAAAAGGTTGTATTAAAGATCCTGACAGCTCCATTGTTGTCAATCCAGGTAAAGGAAATGGTTTTTGTGTTATCATTGATGCTGACGTCATACTGCTTTCCACCGAGTGTCAGCCGTTTAAAATAATAGAGTATCTTATTGATGTTTTGTAATTGCAGGAGTGGTGCGGCCAACTGCCGGTTTTCGTAAGCGGCGGCCTCCTGCTGGGTTGCTTTTACAAAGTAGGCCTTTGTGCCGTGCTGCCTTCCCGTAAGGCTGATGGAGTCGGTCGTAGCCGTATCAAAGGCAAATTCAAAATCAGACTGCAGGCCCTGGCCCAAGGTGCCTCCTCTGAGCCCGTTGACATTGGATTGGATCGTTGTCGTATTCTCGTTGGGATCTGACAACAGGTGCAGGTAAGAATATGTGTCGAAAATAAGACTGGGCTGTTGCAGCGACTTTAGGCGATAGCTGCTTTCTCCCGGCGTAACGGCTGTAGAGGAGTCAAAATCAGAATACATGACCACTCTGTTGGCGTCATTGAATTTCAGGTAAAAGCTGTAAGCGCCGCCCCCTGCTGGCTGCACCACGGCTTTCCAGCCATACTGCGAGCCCGAAAGAAGGGTCTGGTATTTTGCCAGTGTTGCATTGATCCGTTCGTCCGGCGATTGGTCAAATGCCGGGCCCTGCTCCTTTTTACAGGCAGCAAAAACGGCCAGCAAGGCAATCAGGCAGAAAGAAAATGTTTTTGTACTGAGATATTGTACCATTTTGCGTTGCGTTTAAAACTATTGAATCAACCCTTCCACGGCTGTCCTGGTTCTTGCCTGCAAGCTGTAGAAGTCAACTTTCCAGACCTTATTGAAATAATCCACCACTATATCCTCTTTTTGCCGGAGGCGGCTTTTTGCCTCGTCGGCAGTTGTTCCATTCGGACTGGTGCCGGTAATGCTGTTCACAATCCGGTCAAAACCGGCTCGCCCTTCCGTAAGCATGATTGAAATCATTTCCACAAAGTCCTCATCAGGGCCCGACATGGAATACGGCGAAATAAAACCGTCCAGTCGTGCGGCGGCATCACTTATATTATTCCAGTTGGTGGTGTATAATCCCACGCTTATTCGTTTGTAGTCCAGTGGATACATGACCGTCTGGTGAAGAATATGACCAAACTCGTGGTGAATGGTATGAAATACTTCTTTGATAAGTGATGAGTCTGCAGGTACAAAGCCGGGCATGCCCCTTGTGCGGAAATAATTTAACTGGTACAGCACTACCTTTCTGCCTCCTTCTGCCGTACCCAAGGTCGTTGTACCATCAGGATTATAGCTGCCGCTTCCTTCCAGGATAAAAAATTTCGGTGTGTATTTTTTTACAAACAAGCTGCCTGCCTCGGCTTCATATACATCTATCCAGGCTTTTTTGATGGCACTCATCACCGGTATCACCTGCTCTTCTTTCACGGGTACCACGGTCCTGTTCAGGGCAATCTCCGACTGGTCCCATTTATACTTTACTGCAATATTGTAGGGCACCGTCAGGTTATCATAAATCCATTTATCAATCGGACCTTCTGCCCACATGTCTCCGCCCAAGCCAGAAATATTGTCAACATTGCCCAACGGCTCCTCCTTTTTACAAGATGAAAAAAGAGTTGTTAGGCAGATGACCAATAAAGATATTTTTACTTTCATACGTTTTGCTTTGTACTTCATCATTTACAGGTTAACGCGGGTTTGGGCCAACGCCGGAAAGGCCTGCCGATTCCGGTATCTGAAACACACGCCGTAAATCGTTTGGCCCCAATGTCATTGTCCTGGTCGGATTAACAGCCACATGTGTCACCGGTATATTATACCGAAGGATATCGAACCAACGCATGCCTTCCTGCACATACTCGGCACGTTTAAAATCGAGTATTGTCTGTATTAAACCCTGCTGCAGTGTAGCTGCATTATAATAATTGCTAATGCTTGTAGCCGTGATGGCATGTGTGCCTGCATTGTAGTTTGCAATACGGGTACTGGCATAAGTATTCAGGTCAGCAAGGGCGGCCGCGGTATTGTTCAGGTAGGTGTACGCTTCTGCCCTGTTGAATAAGACTTCTTCTGTTGTAAAAGCCGGTACCATTACGTAGGGAAAGCCAATCTCGGCATTCACCGATATTTTTACAAAATACTCATTTATTTTCGGAAGAAGATAGTTGTTGGTACCGGCCGTATAGGTTTGAAACTCGAAGGCCCATCGTCCGCCGGTGACATTCGTTTCAAAGATGGAATCACGCCGGCTGGCGTCCAGCCCATACCGGGTTGTAAAATAGTTGCGGCCCCAAAGCGATTGAGTCTCTATCAGCAATAAATTGGCCGGCTCTGTTGCTTTTGCATAGACCGCATACAGTTCGTTATATGTCATGGTCAGATAGGTGGTGTTCCAGGGCCTCAATACGGCCGCTACATTGCTGGAAGGCAGGGCCGCATTGGCATGTTGAACCACCTTGCTGTAGTCCTGCTTAAACAGGTAAAAACGGGCCGCAAATGCATTGGCAGCAGCAAGATTAAAATGATAACGCGGCACATTATAACTTTCGTCTTTTAGCAGGGGCAGCCCGGCCAGCAGATCTTTTTCAATCATTTCGTACACGTAGGCCACCGTTCTGCGGTCGTATTGCTTAAACACCACGTTTTCCACTTCTGTCACATAAGGCACTCCGGGATCGGATGCAGCGGTTGCCGGGTTGTAGAACTTTGCAAAAAAATTGACCAGCATAAAATGTGCATAGGCCCGTGCCACCAGAGCCTCGCCTTTCTGTGCCCGGTAGCTGGCTGTATCCGGTGCGTCGTTGATCGCCTGTAATGCAAGATTGGCCGTCGAAATGGCCCTATAGCAGGCGTTCCAATAAAATTCCGGCGAATCCTGCTGGTTATCCTTGGTATCTTCAAAAAAGTAAGGATCACGGTTATTTAATTCAATTGTGCCGGCTCCTTTATCGGCCACATTGTCCGATATAGACTCGGCAAATGCCATATAATTTGCCTGCGGATAAGCGCTTGCCAGGAGTTGTGCCACCTTTGCCGGGGTATTTAACTGGGCTCTATTATCGGGTTCTTTTTCAAGGTACTTGCTGCAGCCTGTAGCCAACAACAGCAATAAAATGGAAATAGGTATAAAGAGTTTTTTCATGTTCGGTCGTTTTTACAAACCCAGTTTTAAGGAAAACGTAAATTGTCGCTGTATCGGCATGGCCACGCCGCCGGCGTTAAAAAACTCCGGGTCCTGTCCCCTTAGCTTGGGGTCGGCATATATCAGCCAGGGATTGATGGCCGCTGCTGTTAACGACAAGGAATTGAATCCGATCCTGCTCAGAGTTTCCTTGCTCAACTGGTAGGTGAGCGATACCGTTTTTAACCGGATAAAATCGCCACTCGCCACCCTGGCCGTTGAAAAATTATAATTGTTATACGCATACGTACCGCTTAGCAGGTAGGCTGTATAGGCATCCAGTATGGCCGGCTGCACACCCGGAACCAGGTCTTCACCAGGCTGCATCCAACGGTCGTAGAACTCAGTCGGCATGGCATCGAAATCCGTATAGCTGTTCCTGAAGGCAGGGTAAAGCCGTATTTTATTGCCGGCTTGGTAGGTAATAAAAATATTCAGCGAAAAATTTTTGTAGTTGAACGTGTTGGAAAAGCCGCCGGTGAATTTGGGATCAACCGGACCTTCATACACCAGGCGCTCTACATTCTCATCCTGCAGGTAGACCTGTCCTGTAACAGAATCTTTTTCATTTACAAATAAAGGACTTCCATTCCCGCGAACCAGTCCCTGGTAATCAATAGAAAATAAGCCATTAACAGGATAGCCCTGCCGGTTGCCACCTTCCGGTTTTACCAGGTCAAAAATTAGCGGCCGGTTGCGGGCATTGGTGATGACGTTGGTATTGTAGCCAAATGTCAAGTTGGTGCGCCAGCCCCAGTTGTGCTTGCGGATAATGTTCCCGCCGATCAGGAATTCCACACCTTTGGACTCGAGGTCAGCATAATTAGCCGCTTTGTAGGGCCGGAATTCGCCGGTATTTGGATCATAATCAGAACCGCCTATTCCGGATGTCCTGATCAGGCTGATCAGGTCGAAGCTGCGCCTTCTGTACACATCCGCACTGAAGTTTATCCTGTTGCCAAACAGGCTTCCATCAAGCCCAATGTTAAGCTGGTAATTTTTTTCCCAGGTCAGTTCGGAATTTTCAAGATTGAATATCTGAATTACTGATTCCCTTTCGGTTGAATAGGGCCTGTTGGTGGTGGAATTGCGCAAAACGATATTGGAGTTGGTGGCCGGTCCCATGCTCGCAGTCAATCCATAGCTGGCTCGCAGCTTCAGGTAATCCACTTTTGAAACATTCTGCATGAAGCCTTCTTCGTCAATATTCCAGGCACCGCCAAAGCTCCAGGTGGGCAGCCACCGGGCTGTCGGTGCCGAGCCTAACTGGTTAGAGCCATCATAACGTACTGTTCCATAAATGTTGTATTTCCGGTCGAAAGTATATTGGCCGTTCAGGTAAAAAGCCGCAAACCGGTCAAAGGTTTTTGTCATTTCATAGTAGGGAAAATTGCTTTCGATGGTTTGTTTTAAAATACGTGGATCAATAAAGGGAATGCCGCCGTTCTCGTACTGATAACCATAACCGGTATTGGAGAAATTCTGACGGTCGGCAAGTTTAATCTGCTGGCCAGCCAGCAGATTGACATTGTGTTTGCCGCCAAAAGTATTTACATAATTCACGCTGTTCCGGATATCATAGCTCAGCAGGCTATTTTCCGTGCGGTTGTAAAAGCCGCCATAAGGTAACACCACCTCCGGCAGCGACTCCGGCTCATCGGGGTTGCGGTACAAAAACTTGTTGGCATTCCGGATGGTCTGGTTACCGGCCGCCCGGTAGGCATTCGCCATATTGGCATTTTCTGTGATCTCGTGCTCACGGGTTGATTTTACATACCGCACAGCGCCGATAAATTCGTACCGGAAGTGGTTAGCAAAGCGATAATTCAATTCGCCCTGGAGCTTTAAATCAATAACATCTATCAGCAGCCTGTTATTCTCCAATTCGGTCAAGATATTGAATGGAGCAAAATTTCTCCGGAAGTATTCCCGGTTGCCATTATCGTCATAAGCTGTAATGGCGCGGCTGGTATTTAAGGCATAACTAAACGGGTTAATATCAAAATCACGGTCAAACTGGCCGGTTACCGGGTTGCTTTGGCGGCTCAGCGAACCGGGGGCCTGTTGCTGCCGCACCGAACCGACGGTTTGAAAGCCACCCGTCAGTTTATCAGAGAAATTATAATTATTGCGAAAGTTCAGCGTATAACGTTTTACGTTATCGGCAATGGTCCAGCCATTATCGTTGTAAAAGGAGGTGGAAAAAAAGGATTGCGACCGATCGGAACCGGTTGAGATACTCAAGGCATGTTCCTGTATCAATGAGTTGCGAAAAAGGATATCGAACCAGTCCGTATTTTTCAGTGCATAACTTTTCAGAAAAGCGTTCCGGGCAGCCGTTGTATTCTGCAGGGGAAAATTTCCGTTGTCATCGGCGTTCATCAGGTCATACATTTTACCGTACACACCATAATTGGGACTGCTTAAGATATCCGTATTCAAAAGGCCTTTACGTTCCAGTTCGCCCCAAACCGACATTTGCTGCGCCGAGTTCATGATGTTGTAATCAGCATAGCGGGGCTTCAATTGCGTACTGAAGTTCCCGGTATAGGATATCTGTGCTTTACCGGACCGGCCTCTTTTAGTGGTGATCACCACCACGCCATTCATAGCTCTGGCGCCGTAAAGCGCCGTGGCGGCGGCATCTTTCAGGATATCGAAACTTTCAATATCGCTTGGGCTGATACCGGCAATGGCAGAACCCAGCAGAGTCGTGGGATCGCCACTGGAAAGCTGGTCGTTGGAAATATTTATAATGTCTTCCAGCACCACGCCATCCACCACCCACAGGGGCTTGTTTTCGCCGTTGATAGAAGTGGCGCCCCGGATACGAACCTTGGGGGCACTGCCAAACGTGCTGGACACGTTTTGCACGGAAACACCGGCTGCACGGCCTTCCAGCATCCGGCTAACATCGGCCATGCCTTCAATCCGTACATCTTCGGCTTTTAATGTAACAGCAGCGCCGGTAAAGTTTTTCCGGCTGATCCGCTGGAAACCGGTTACCACAACATCAGCCAGCACACCCTGATTTCTTAGCAGCGTAACTGCGAGGGTGGTTTGCCCGGGCCTTACCGTAATCTCCTGCATTTCATATCCCACATTACTGATTTCCAGTACCGCATTGGCCGGTAATCCGCGAAGAATGAATTCCCCTGCCGCATTTGTTGTCGTACCGATCTGCGTACCTCTTACCGCTACGGATACGCCCTGCAGGGGAGCCCCTGCGCTGTCAACCACCTTACCACGGATAATAGTATCAGCAACGAAGCCGGAAATACCCGTGGGTCCGGCATTTCGTACCACTTCTTTTTTATTCTTCGTCCATCCGGAAAAGGTTTCGTCCAGGTTTTTTGCACCTTCGTTTGCCTGTCCGGATATATGAAAAAGAAAGATGGTTAGCAGCATGAAACAAGCTACCTTAGGAAGCCCTAAATTTGATTTTACAAACAATTTCTGCTGCTTTCGGTTGTACTTTTTCAAGATAATGTCAACTTCTCTAAGCACAGGCATCATAGCATGTTGTTTTGCGTAATTTATAAAGGAATAAGGATCTATTTTCCCTGGACTACCCGTTTTGTTTTGGCAGCAGCAACTATTTTTTTGCAACTCACTCGATTCACTCTGTGTCTTGATTTTGCAGAAGACAGGTCTTGCCGCAACGGGCAATAAGCCTGCATTCCCTCCAAAACAAATCAATAAACAGCCATTTTACTAAATATAGTATTTTTCTTATGGTAAGAGCCAATCTTTTATAACAACGATCGGTATCGAAAGGTAAACGGCATTACGACATTACCGGTGCTTGCAGCCTGAAGAAGTGCATTCTCTGACCAAAGCCCAGACACCACTGCCTGTCACGTTTTTCGCAATTGGTCAGCAAGCAATTCTCAAACGGAGAATGTAAGAAAGCTGCCAGGCACATTACAAGAGCAAGACTTTTTTGAAAAAGAGGCTGTATCAAAAGCGAAATGAAGGCGCTGAGAATCGCATAGATGAAAACGAATTCCATCACCAAATCAAATAAAAAGAGGCTGTCTCTGATTATTGAGACAGCCTCTTTTCTTTATTCATACATGAAGATCAATAGCCAGGATTCTGAACCGTCTTAGGATTAGCTCGAATTACCACTTCCGGAATTGGCAGGGCCCACTCTCTTGCATTCGGTCCTAATGTGCAGGCACCACTTGGAGAAACCTGAACATCTCCGCAGGTAGAACCACGCTGAATAGTTCTTGTGGTCCTTTTCAGGTCAAAGAAGCGATGGCCTTCGCCGATCAGCTCTTTTCTTCTTTCCTGGGCAATTGCCGTCAGAAGCGCATCGCCGCTCAGGCCAACTGCAGGAACATAGCCTGTAATTCTTGCTGCACGCAACGCATTCAGATCCTGCAATGCCAAACCCTCCTGGTTACTTCTGGCTCTTGCTTCAGCCCTGATCAGGTACATTTCACCGGTTTTGAAGGCAATGAAGTTGGCAGCACCATCCGTTTGTGTTCCTTTACCGCGATACTTATCTAACGCCAAACCACTGCTGATGTTGGAATTTACTTCACTAAAGTAGGTATCGTAACGCACATCGTTGGTTTTGATTAAACCCACAAGGCCAGTGGCATCTGCCACTTCGGGAGCCGGTCTGAAATAACTACGCTGCTGGGCAGGGAAATAAATCAGGTAGGTTGGTCCGCTCTGGCCAGACTCGAACTGTATGTTCCAAATAATCTCGCCTGCATTGGCCTCCGTATACATACCGGCAAAAGCTGATTGTGAAGCCAACGGACGCAGGTTGATAGCATTGGTTGCTGCCGTGATGGCTTCATTCCATTGCTGCGCATACAGGTAAGCCCTTGCCTGAATCGCGTAAACACCTGCCAGGTCAATATAGGGGCGGCTTGGTTTGCTGGCCGGGTTGATGGCTGCATCAACATCAGCAAGTAATGTTTGAGCAGCTGTAAGATCAGCAAACAAGTTGTCGTAGAACTCTTTGTTGTTCAAACGGGCAGGCTGATTGGAAGTAGATACCAGGAACTCCTTGATATAAGCAACAGCCAGGTCAGAAGTGCTGTTTCTGTCATATCTAGGAGCAAAATAGCGGAACAGGTCAAAATGTGCCACTGCTCTGATTGCCAGCGCCTGACCTTTGATGCGGTTGGCTCTCTTCTGATTATCAGCCGTCGTAAATTTATCTACATCCCGCAAAACGATATTGGCTGCAGCAATTACAGTATAAGGCGCCGCATACATGTCCTCAATCTGATCAGTGTTTGGCTGATACAACCAATCGGCCATGACCCTTGAGTTGGCCAGAGTTTCATTAGTCTCATACAGGTTATCGCTCATCACGTCTGGCATAAGGGCCCAGCCAGAGCCGGTTCCGCTACCAGATGAAAAATAAGAAGTGAGGGTACGATCAGGCAAAGCCGTGATCCTGAATCGCGCATAAGCACCCTGAAGTACTTGCTCTACCTGATCCATGCTGGATGGATTTTCCAGAGCATCAAGGCTGAACTCGGGGCGAAGTTCCAGCAACTCGTCTTTGGAACAACTCTGCATGGCTATGCCGAAAACAGCCAATGCAATTAGTGAACGTTTTATTTTAGAAAACATAGAATAATTCATTTTTAAATTAAAAACCAATTGATAAACCCACCGTGGTCTGGATCAAAGCGGGGTATTGTGCACCCACCAGTGAAGTACCGCTCATTTCAGGGTCGAAGCTTTCGAACTTGGTAGCCGTCCACCAGTTTTGACCTTGTACAAAGATCCTTGCTGACCGCACTTTTGCTCTTGACAGGATTGAAACAGGGAAATTATAACCCAGCGTTACGTTCCGGAGGCGCCAGAAACTGGCATCCTGCATAAAGCGGGTAGTTTCATCCTGGTAGGCATTACCACCACTGGATGTTGGACGAGGTACGTTGGTGATATCACCGGGCTGACGCCACTCATTCAACAGGTGTACAGACAGATTATCCCAATAGTAACCTGGGTTGGTAACATTGTTCAGGTCATTGTTGTACATAACACGATTCAGGAAAAAGTTTACCTGCGCACTCAGATCAAAACCTTTGTAATTAACCGTGGTAGAGATACCACCGTACCAGGGAGCATCGGATGTTCCCAGGATGATCTTGTCATCTGTATTAAATACCTCAGTGATTTTTCCATCGCGGGCATAGTATTGCGCATTACCTGTAGCTGGATTAACACCGGCATAACGTACCAGGAACAAGCTGTTCACCGGGAAGCCTTCTGCAAGGATGGTTGTGCTAGTTGGGATAGAATCCTCCGGCAGATCCATTACGCGGTTCTGGTTATAGGTAACGTTACCCTGAATTGACCAGCTAAAGTCACGGCTGCGGAAAACATCACCACGCAGCATCAGTTCAACACCACGGTTGCGCAGGGTGCCGAAGTTTCCGGGAATCTCGCCAAAACCAGATCCGGCATAGTCAACCGGACGGGAATAAAACAGGTTTGTTGTTCTCCGGTCATAAAAATCCACTGTACCTGTCAGGCGGCGTCCAAAGAAGCCAAAGTCCAAACCAAGGTTGGCGGTTTTATTGGTTTCCCAGGTATAATCCAGGTTACCGGGTTGTGTAGGCTGCCATCCGGTTACACCACCGTAGGTTGCACGACCCAAGATAGGAATAGGATAATCACCGATAGGCGTTAATTGGTTACCATTGGTACCGTAGCTGGCACGAACACGCAACTCGTTGAACGCAGTTGCATTCTTCATGAAGTTTTCCTGCAATACGTTCCAGGTTACGCCTACTGAACCAAAATTGGCAAAGCGGCGGTTGACACCAAATCGGGAAGATCCATCGCGACGGCCTACTAAGGTTACATAATATTTACCGCTGTAGCCATAGTTTAAAATCGTAAAGTATGACAACAGACTGTTTTGTCTTCCGTTTCCGTTAACAACAGGAATATAGTTTGAATTGGTAGCACTACCTGCCGTAATACCGGTTTCATTGGTAAAGCCATTGGTGAAACCATAACCGGTAAAGCCAAATGTGCGGTAGTCACTTTTTACAACCTCTGTAAACAAACCACCTTCTATTTCATGATCGCCAAAATTCTGCTTGTAATTCAGTGAAGTAGTACCTGTATAACGGAAGGTACGGTTCATAGAACGACTCAGTGCACCCTGACGGGAAATCCCCGTAGAAACTTCTGGACTGCTAAACTCGGCTAATTCATTCTGCCCATAGTCGATACCCCAGTTGGTACGGGCATATAATCCCTGCAGGAAGGGGAAATGGAACTCAAGGTAGCTGGTTGCAATACCTTTGATTTGGTTGGTCCAATTATAGTTCAGGAACAATTCCATTGCGGGGTTAGGCTGCCCGGATGTAAGCGTACCCTGACCGGCTCTCGGGCTAGTTGGTGTGGGTGCAAAACCTGTTTGCTGCCATGTACCTGTTCTTGGATCAATATCCCTTTCATATGGGTTTGCCCAACGAATAGCATTCAGTGGTTGGTTGGTATATGTTTCGCCTTCGGCCGTACGGGAGATCTTGGAAAATCCACCCTGAACATTCAGACCAAAACGCCAGCTTTTAATAGTATTGTCAACATTCACCCGTGCGGTATAGCGTTTCAGGCCCGTTGTTTTTACAATACCTTCCTGATTCATGTAGGATAAAGAAGCGTAGAAACGACTGGTTTGACTTCCACCGGAAGCACTCAACTGGTGCTGGTGTGTAACGCCGGTTTGGAAAAGAGCGTCTCTCCAGCTAAAATTTACATTCCGCAGGCTGTCTGCTTCAGCGGTAGACCATCCGTAAGGATTGCCTCTTCGCAACTCGTAATCAATTTTCTGACTACTGTTCATTAGTTCCAGTCGATCTTTTGGCAGATCACTGAAACCTACCTGAGCATCATAGTTCAATTGAATCTGACCGGAACGGCCTTTACGGGTTGAGATAACAATAACCCCGTTTGCACCGCGGGAGCCATACATACCGGTAGCCACGGCATCTTTCAGTATTTCCACACGTTCAAAGTCACCCTGGTTAAGTGTAGCAAAATCTGCCGCAGAAATCTCGATTCCGTCCATAATATACAGGGGAATGTTGCTGCCGTTGATTGACCCGTTACCACGGATCCGCACAACAGCGTTAGCACCTGGCTGACCGCTGTTTGCGACAACCGAAACACCGGAAGCCTGTCCCTGAAGTGCCTGGTCAAATGACCCAAACGGCTGCTTGCGGATTTCTGTTGAATTTACAGAGGTGATAGCGGCCGCAAATTTCCGGCGCTGAATGTTGGTATAACCTGTTACCACCACTTCGGTCATGGCCGTTTCACCAGCCGTCAGGGCTACATTCATCACGCTGCTGACTGGCCGTTCGGCGCTCTGGTAACCCACAGAACTGAACACCAATGTACCGTTTGCCGGTGCAGAAATGCTAAAAGAACCTTCTGCGTTGGTGATGGTAGAGGTTTGAGCGTTTTTCAAGGTTACGGTAACACCAGCAATGGGTGTCCCATCCTTTTGATCGGTAACTCTTCCGGTTACCTGAACCTGGGCCCATAGGAATTGGACACAGAACAAGAGTCCTGTTGAAAGGAGCAGTTTTAATCTTCTCATTCTCATTAATTTAAAAAGGTGTGCAAAAATAGGGGGCGAAAGCATTAGACCCGCGGGTTATTCTAAATTGCCGAATGATTTCCGTCAATTTTGCTGAATGGTACAAATACCTATTCGAACGGCAAATAAAATTTGTGAGGATTATTGGAAATCTCATCCTTAACTCTATTTTAAAGCAACTCTAAAGAGTTTACCTAGTATTGAGGGTTGACTGCAGCCGGTAACAAGAAGCGACTGAACTGTAATTCTGCTTCTTTCAAAACTGACATATTTCCATAAAAAAGCCACCCGAAGGTGGCTTCTGAATGAATTTTGGCCTTTTTTACTCCCTGTCTCTGCCGGCCATGTAAATCATAACATACTGCAACAGCGTTACAACGGCAGCCAGCGCAGCTACAACGTAAGTCATAGCAGCCCACTTCAGGGCGTCTTTAGCCTTGGGATATTCCTGGGCATTGGTAACGTTGGTCCGGTTCAACCAAGCCAAGGCACGGCGACTAGCGTCAAATTCAACCGGCAGCGTAATCAGCGAAAAGATCACCGAAAGCGCAAACAGCGCAATACCTACCAGCAGTAATGTTGAGTTACCAGAGGCGGCCATGAATACACCGATCAAAAGAACCCAGTTTACTACTGTAGAGCTTACTTGTACCGCAGGTACCAGTTTACTCCGCAAGCTTAGCCAGGCATATGCCGTCGCATGCTGAATGGCATGCCCGGTTTCGTGAGCAGCCACGGCAGCAGCCGAAACGCTGTAATTATTGTATACCTCAGGGCTCAGGTTAATGGTTTTATTAGCCGGGTTATAATGGTCGGACAAGAACCCTTCCACCGAAACCACCTTTACATCGTAAATTCCGTTTTCCTGTAACATTCTCTCTGCCACTTGCTTACCGGTCAGGCGGGCCGAAAGCGGAATTTTGCTATAGGCAGCAAACCGGCTCTTCAGTATCATGGAGACAAGCATACTGATACCGATAAAAATTAATGAAACAATCATAATGGATGGCGTCATCGTCTCTCCTTTTTTGGTTTTATTACCTCAAAACTATGTCCAAAAACCGAAAAAAGCGTTCCCGTCAGGCAGGTTTAACCTTTTGTCAGTTTCAGCGGAATAAAGAAGAATTTATATGACAGTTTATCAGTAATATTTTTTATAATATGTTTTTTGAATGATTCCTAAATGCTTAATTTACAATCATTTACAGAAGTAAAAATGACCCTCTGCTTTATATAAAATTCACAAAAAGTTATGCACATCGCCAAAAAATTATTTTGTAAAGTGGCGCAGAATTGTAATTTAGTGTCAGAATTTAATGGGTTAGTAAGTAAAAGGGTTGGTCGCAAGATCAGCCCTTTTTACTAAATTTTTTCCTTTCCGAATTCGCTTTCTCCAGCTGCATATCCGATAACAATTTTCATCTGTAACAAGGTTAAATTCGTACTATGTCGAAAGTAAAAACTGCCTACTTCTGTCAGAACTGTGGGTATGAAAGTGCAAAATGGCTAGGTAAATGTCCGGGGTGTCAACAGTGGAATACCTTCGTAGAAGAACTCATTCAAAAAGACACTAAAAAAGCAAGCGTCAACGACTGGGCTTCTTACGTTGATAAAGACACCACTAAAAGAACCCGCCATCTCAACGAAGTTGAAACCAAAGAATCACCACGCTTACTATCATCTGATGCGGAATTGAACCGCGTATTGGGCGGTGGTATTGTACCCGGAAGCATTGTGTTGGTTGCCGGAGAACCAGGCATTGGAAAATCAACACTCTTTCTGCAAATGGGACTGCAGCTTAAAGGCATCACCACTTTATATATCAGTGGTGAAGAAAGTGAACAGCAAATAAAGATGCGTGCTGACCGGTTGAACATGCAGAATGAAAACTTCTATTTACTTACCGAAACATCTACCAATATCATCTTCCAGGAAATAAAAAAGTTAAAGCCAGAACTGATTATCGTTGATTCAATTCAAACACTGGAATCATCCTTTGTTGAATCCTCACCGGGAAGTGTATCCCAGATACGCGAATGCGCAGCGGAGTTTCAACAATTCGCCAAAGAAACCAATACGCCTGTTTTCCTCATTGGACATATTACGAAAGAAGGTGCCATTGCTGGTCCCAAGTTGTTGGAACACATGGTAGATACTGTTTTGCAATTTGAAGGTGACCGGCACTATGCCTACCGTATTTTGCGAACGCTGAAAAACCGCTTTGGCAGCACTGCCGAATTGGGCATTTACCAAATGAATGATAATGGCATGAACCCAGTGCTGAATCCCAGTGAGATTCTGCTGACGCAAAAGGAAGAATCCTTAGGGGGCATTGCCATTGCTGCAACTATTGAAGGCCAACGTCCATTATTAATAGAAGTGCAGGCACTGGTGACCCAATCGGTATACGGCACACCACAGCGAACAGTTAGTGGTTTTGATACAAGGCGGCTGCAATTGTTGTTAGCCGTGCTCGAGAAGCGGGGTGGTTTCCATTTTGGAGTAAAGGATGTTTTTCTCAACATTGCAGGTGGATTGAAAGTAGAAGATCCTTCCATTGATCTGGCTGTGCTGGTAGCCCTGCTTTCTTCGTACGAAGATGTGCCGGTACCGCATGACATCTGCTTTGCCGGAGAAGTGGGCCTGAGCGGAGAGATCCGGGCAGTAAACAGGATTGAACAACGTATTGCCGAAGCGGAAAAACTGGGTTTCAGCAAGATCATTGTCTCCAAGTACAACCAAAAGGGATTAAGCAAGCATAAGTTCAATATCGAAGTAGTAATGCTAAGCAAGGTGGAAGAAGTGTACCGCCACTTATTCTAATATGCAGATATGCGAATATGCAGATGTGCGGATGAAAGGAATTGAGTATATTTAGAAGGCTTTCATCTGCATATTCGCATATCTGCATACCAACCATGCTGCTTAACGATATTAAAGAATCCATCCTTCACTTTCTGTTTCCGCATGTATGCGAAACCTGCGGCACCGATGTAGTGGAACCCGATCACCATCTTTGTCTGCGTTGTTTGGCAGCACTTCCCAAAACAGAGTTTCATCTTTACCCGAATAATCCTGTAGAAAAGATTTATTGGGGACGACTACCCCTTACATCCGCCACAGCACAGTACTATTTTACCAAAGGTTCGATGATGCAGCACCTGATGCACCAGTTGAAATACAGGGGTAACAAAGAACTGGGACTTTATCTGGGAAGGTTAATGGGATACGCCCTGGCAGCATCTAACCGGTTTCGTTATGTGGATGCAATGGTACCGCTTCCTTTATTCCCAGCCAAAGAACGCAAACGCGGCTACAATCAGGCAACCGTTCTGTGCGAAGGCATTGCCTCAGTTTTACAGAAACCAGTGTTGAAAGATGTGGTCATCAGAACCACACATACCGAAAGCCAGACTAAAAAGAACCGCGTTGAACGCTGGCTGAACATGGAAGGACGATTTGAACTGCAAAAGCCGGCAGCCGTTGAACAAAAACACATTTTGTTGATAGATGATGTGATCACCACCGGCGCCACGTTGGAAGCCTGCGGCGCTTCGTTACTGGAAGCGTCGGACGTACAACTTAGCCTGGCTACTCTTTGTTTTTCGAGCCGCTAGTGTATTTTTATCCCCGTATGAACCTGGTGAAAAACCTTTTTTGCATTGCCGCATTGCTCCTTTTTTTCTTTTCGTGCCGGAAAGAATCCTTTACTTCAGACACTAGTGCCTTACTTCAACCCAGCGTTGATACACTTCATTTTGATACCGTTTTTACCACAGCAGGTTCGGTTTCGCAATTTGTAAAAGTCATCAACAACAATAAGGATGGCATTCGCATTTCTTCTGTTCGATTGGGTGGAGGCACCTCCTCTCCTTTCCGTATCAATGCAGACGGGATACCGGGTCCGCAGATCAGCAATGTTGAAGTGCCGGGCAACGACAGTGTTTATATATATGTAACAGTGAGCATCAATCCAACAGCGCAAGATTTGCCCTTTGTTGTTCGGGACAGTATTGAGATTTCCTACAACGGCAACAGCAATTGGGTACAGTTAGAAGCTTTCGGGCAGAATGCACATTTTTTGCGAAACCATACCATCACCGGACAGCAAGCCTGGAACAATGACCTGCCTTACGTAATCCTTGGCGGGCTTACGGTAGATACCACAGCTACCCTTACCATTAACAAGGGATGCAAAGTGTACATGCATGCCGATGCACCGTTTGTCGTTCATGGGTCATTACAAGTAAACGGTGAACAGTACGACAGTACAAGAGTGGTCTTTACCGGCGACCGGCTGGACGAACCTTATCGCAATTTTCCGGCTTCATACCCAGGGCTGTTTTTCACGGGTAGCAGCAAGGGCAATGTGCTCAACTACGCTATTATTAGAAATGCTTACCAGGGCATTGTTGTAACAGACCCGGCACCTTCAGGCACCAAGCTTACCCTGAACGAAACCATTATTGAAAATGCTTACGATGTCGGGCTGCTGGGCATTAATACAAGCATCACGGCCCGCAACCTGCTTGTCGCCAACTGCGGCAAGAATACAATACTGGCATTGGGTGGAAACTACCAGTTTACACACAGCACATTTGCTTCCTTTTCCAACAACTATGTTAAGCACAAAGACCCGGTGCTGTTGCTGACAAACTTTATTACCCAGAGCAACAGCATTACCGTAAATGACCTTTCCGCCACTTTCCGCAACTGTATTTTCTGGGGCGAGGAAAATGGTTTCGTCAAAGACGAAGTGGTCACCGCCAAGCAAGGCAATACCAGCTTTTCTGTTCTGTTCGACAATGTATTGTGGCGGGTGCAAACACCTCCGGCCAATGCTACCATCAACAGGGCACTGACCAGCGAACCGCTTTTCGACAGCATCAATACGGCAGAGCGGTATTATAATTTCCGCTTGAAGGAAGGTTCGCCAGCCATCAATGCCGGCACACCTGCCGGTTTACAATTTGACCTGGATGGAAAGCAAAGACCCTTCGGGCCGGCTCCCGATCTTGGTGCTTACGAATGGCGGCCCTGATTTTACGTAAGATTTGCAATTCTTCTCCGTTCAACCAACTTATCTTTATTGTGTTATACAGCTAACGTATAAAACTTAAAACATGAAAATTTTCATCCTCGCTTCAATTCTATCCATTATGCTGACAGGAAATTCTTTTTACGATTTTAAAGTGGCCGGACTTGACGGAAAAGAAATTGATTTTGCGAAGTTCAAAGGCAAAAAAGTACTCGTGGTGAATACAGCTTCCAAATGCGGGCTCACACCACAGTATGCCGAGTTGCAAAAGTTGTATGAAAAATACCAAAACAAGCTGGTGATTGTTGGTTTCCCTGCCAACAACTTTGCCGACCAGGAACCCGGTACCAACGAGGAGATTGGCGCTTTTTGCAAAAAGAATTATGGTGTAACCTTTCCCATGGCCGAAAAAGTATCTGTTGTCGGTGACGATGCGCATGCCCTGTTCAAATACCTCACCGAAGAAGCCAAAAAAATGGGCACTCCCGACCCGGTGGTCAAATGGAACTTTACCAAGTTTCTGGTAGATGAAAACGGGAAGCTGGTAAAAGTATTTCCAAGCAAGGTTAGTCCCATAAGTGAAGAAATTACCGTTCATCTCAACTAATTTCTGAACCGGGATAGATAAGATAACTGGGATTTAAAGATATTTGAGGCCGCCTGAAGTTGGCGGCCTTTTCTTATCCATACATTCCGGTTATCCCATAAATCCCAGTTCAGATAAATGTTATTCAAAGATGTTATCGGTCAGCAGGAGGTGAAACAACACCTGGTAGAAATGGTTCAGCACAACCGTATCAGCCATGCCCTTCTTTTTTTAGGGAAAGAAGGCAGCGGTGCCCTGCCCCTGGCGTTTGCTTTTGCAAACTATGTCTCTCTTTTACCGACAGCGTCCGCTACCGCCGGGGAAGCGTCCCTGTTCGGCGAACCGGTAGAAGTGAAACTGCCCTCTACACCCGACGAAGCCGACGCCTGGATGCAAAAGCAGGCATCTTATCAAAAGGCGGCGCAGATGGTTCACCCGGATATTCACTATTCCTACCCTGTCATCACCAAAAAAGCGGGCTCTCCTCCTCTTAGCACAGATTATATCACCGAATGGCGGGAGTTTGTCCAGCAATTGCCCTACGGCAATGTCTATGACTGGCTGCAATTCATCGGTGCCGAAAACAAGCAGGGGAATATTACGGCACAGGAGTGTAACGATATCATTCGCAAACTGAACCTGAAAAGTTTTGAAAGCGGGTACAAGATCCTGGTGCTCTGGATGCCAGAATACCTGGGTAAAGAAGGGAATAAGCTGCTGAAGCTCATTGAAGAGCCGCCTGCCGACACCTTGTTTATACTGGTGGCCGAAAACGAAAGTGCCATTCTCAATACCATTCTCTCCCGCTGCCAGTTGATAAAGGTCCCGGCCCTGCAACCCGAAGATGTGCAAACAACCCTTGCGGCAAAAGCCGGTATTGCCCCCGACCAGGCTAAACTGATTGCCAATGCCTGCGAGGGCAACTACCGCGAAGCCCTGCAGCTTTTGCAGCATGCCGGAGAAGATTATTTCAACCCGCTGCGGGAATGGCTGAATGCCATTTTACGGACCGGTCCGGCAGCACAGGTAAAAATCATTGAAGAGATTGCCCGCCTTGGCCGCGAGGCGCAAAAACAGTTTCTGCGCTATTTTATTCACCTTTTGGAACAGGCGCTGCGGCTACAGATCAGTTCCGGCCATTTGCAGGAAGCCTTACTGGCAGCCATGTCATCTGGCGAACGGGATTTTGCCCTGAAGCTGAACAAACAAATTTCAGTAGAGCAAAAAGAAGCCATCGCTGAGGAACTGGATAAAGCCTCCTACTATATTGAGCGGAACGCCAATGCCAAAATCCTTTTTCATGCACTGACCATCAAGCTGTTCCACATTGTTAAAAACGGGGTGGTTGTTTCGGTATAGCAAAGCAATTGCCTCTCGCTAACCTAAAAAAATTATATTTGCTTATTCCCTCGAAAGAGGATCAATATATATCCGAGGTTATCGGCATTGTGAAGAAGGAAACGAAAGTTATTCTATACTCAGTATAAATAAGTAAAAACTCAAAAGTAAAAGTGAAAAGGGAGCTACCATTGTATCTCCTTTTTACCAGAAGCGATGTAATAGCATGTTGCAACTGTAAACCTATATGAAAAGATCATGTTCTAAAGGTCTTGATTTTTACCTTTTGACTTTTAACTTACCCTGAACTTTCCCTTCTCCCCTGCCTATTGCCTCTATTAATTAACCGAATAAATATTAGAGATAGCATGGGATGTGGTTCATGTGGCACAGGTAAACCCAATGGATGCAAAAGCAACGGCGGCTGCAGTACCGGCGGATGTAACCGGATGAATACTTACGACTGGCTGCGCAATTTACCAATCAACGATGCTGATACCTGCCGTGTAGTGGAGGTCAGCTTTAGTCAGGGCAGCCGAAAAGATTTTTACCGCAATACAATGCTGCACCAACTGGAAAAAGGAGATATGATCTCCGTGGAAGGTGTCAGCGGTTTTGATGTTGGCGAAGTTTCACTGACTGGTGAGGTTGTACGCCTCCAGTTAAAAAAACGGGGCGTCAACGAAATGGCGCCGGAAATGAAAAAAATCCTGCGCCGGGCTACCGACCGCGACCTGGATCTGTGGCGCACCAACAAAGCCCGTGAGGCCGAAGCACTCATTCGTAGCCGTGCCATTGCCCGGCAGCTGAATCTGAACATGAAAATGAGTGAAGTGGAGTTTCAGGCCGACGGCAAAAAAGCAACATTTTATTACATAGCTGATGACCGGGTTGATTTCCGCGAAATGATCAAGATCTTTGCTTCCGAGTTTCGGGTGAAGGTAGAGATGCGGCAGATTGGTGCCCGCCAGGAAAGCGGAAAAGTAGGCGGCATTGGCTCCTGCGGACGTGAGCTTTGCTGCGCTACATGGCTTACCGATTTCAAATCAGTGAATACGGCAGCGGCCCGTTACCAGAATTTATCTATCAATCAAACCAAATTAAGCGGTCAATGCGGCCGTTTGAAATGTTGTTTGAACTACGAACTGGACACTTATCTGGATGCATTGCAGGGCTTCCCCGAAAATGCCGACATACTGCAGGTAGCCAAGGGTACGGCAACCCTTATCAAAAAGGACATCTTTAAAAACCTGATGTGGTATGTGCTGCCGCAAAGCAACAAGCAATACCCCCTGACCATTGAGCGGGTACGAAAGATCAAATCCATGAACATGCAGGGAGCTGTTCCCGATGAACTGGAGGCCGTGGAAGTTGTTTCCAGTAAAGTGAAAGAGGTGGAGCCGGAGTTTGTGGATGTGGTAGGTCATATCAGCCTGCGCAGCCTTGAAAAAGCTGACAAAAAGCGCCGCGACAGGGGTCGTGATCAGCGCCAGCAGCAGCAAAAGGGCAGTAAGCAATTGGCACCCGGCACTGCGCAACCCGGAAAGCCCAATTTACCGGTGCAGAAAAAAGGCCCGGGCCAGCCACAACAACAAAAACCGCAAGGAAGCAGCCAGCAGCAAAGACCGCAACAAGGCGGGCAACAGCAAAAGCCCGGCAATATGCAGCAACGCGGTGGCGGCGGTCAGCAACAACAAAAGCCGCAGACAGGTGGTCAACGGCCACAGGGTGGAAAACCCCAGCAGCAGCGGCAAGGTGGCGGCCAACAACAGCAACGTCCGCAACAAGGAGGTGGCAGTAAAAACAATCAAAAGCCGGAAGAGTAATCAAACAAACATGAACCTAACGGTTGATAAAATAAAAAAGTGGCTCCCGGGCCACTTTTTTATTTTATCTCTTATGTCTTGCAACGCTTAAAACTTCGCCGTCATTTTGATTTTCTGTTCTTCTTCCAGCGCTTTGTAGATCGCATCCTGGATGCGGCCGCGGATGTTTAATTGCCCCAAAAGATTGTTGGCCCTTGTGTTATATACCCGGTTCGACAAGAAAATATATACCAGGTCAGCTTTAGGATCTACCCAAACGCAGGTACCGGTAAAGCCGGTATGGCCAAAGGTTGCCGGTGAGGCCAGGGCAGAAGGATACGGCTCTTTGCGGGAGGCATTGTCTTTTTCAGGTTTATCAAAACCCAATCCTCTGCGGCTTTCGTTGGCGCCATAGGCCGTAAACAGTTTTATCGTTTCCGGCTGCAGGTAACGTTCCCCGTTAAAGGTTCCGCTATTCAGGAGCATTTGGTAAAGCATGGAAAGGTCGTATGCATTGGAGAACAGGCCTGCGTGTCCCGATACTCCGCCAAACATGGCTGCGCCTTCGTCGTGCACATAACCCTGCAGCACTTGCCGGCGGAAGTATTTTTCATTTTCAGTGGGAACAATGCCTGCCTGTACAAACCGTTTCCAGGGCTGAAAGCTGGTAGAAGCCATGCCCATCGGCCGGTAAAATGTTTTGTGCAGGTATTGGTCAAGCGTTAGGCCCGAAATGGCCTCAATCACTTTTCCCAGCAGAATAAAATCGTTGTCGCTGTAAACATATTTACCGTGTGGCCCCAGCTTGCTGTCCACAATGCGTTTCATCATAGTATCATTCCAGTCGCGGCGCAGCCAAACATTGTTTGCTACCGGAATAGAATACAGCGTATCCGCTATTGTACGGTAAATGGCGTTGGAAGGTTCGCCGGTAGTCTGGTCAATTGTCTCTCGATAAAAAGAAATATAGGGGTTGAGGCCAGCTCGGTGCAGCAGCACGTCCTTGATGCGGAGCGGTGCTTTATCAGTACCCACAGTGATCGGTAAATAATCACCCAGTGTCTTGTTCAGGTCAAGCTTTCCTTCTTCATACAACTTCATCACCGCAACAGTGGTTGCTGAAATTTTGGTTACCGAAGCCAAGTCGTAGATACTTTCCAGCGATACGGGCTTTGAAGAAGAATCAAACTCGTAACGGCCAAACGCCTTGTGGTATTTAATAACGCCGTTCTGCACAGCCAGCACCACAGCTCCCGGATACGCTTTTTTTGCCAGGCCTTCTTCTACAATGGCATCTACAGGTTTCCATTCCGGCGAATCGCCAACAGGCATAAAGGTGTTAAGTGCAATGCCGGTACCATACTGAACATCGCAAACCGTTACCGGAAGCGTTCCCTTGGCAGCAAGCCCGCCTTGTAAAAAGTCGGCGGCGGCATTCTGAAAAGCAGCATCATCCTCATACATTGCAACCAGCGTAGAAGCGTTGCAGAAGTTTTGCGCTGCATAAACATTTCCAAACACAAATGTCAGCGCATTGCCATCCTGCAGGTTAGTAATAAGATCAATGGCGGCTTTTGAAATCCCATAGTTATTGGACGGACGGGGAGAGTAATTGTGCAACCCGATCACTACCCTGTTATATTTGCCTTTTACCGCATTCAATATGGCATTGGCTTGGGTGGTGTTAGCCTTATAATCAAGTAAAAAGGTATCGGCTTTAAAATCAGCCGCCAGGCGCTTACCAAAGGTGTTGAGCGTTGAGGTACCCACACCGACATAGGCTGTGCGTTCACCCGCTACAAACGGCAGCAGGCCTGCTGTGTTTCGCATGACTGTAATCACGTTGGCGGCTACTTTCTGGCGAATGCTTTCCGTGTTCTTGTTCAGGTCTTCCAACAGGTTTGTCGTATCAATAACCTGTGGTTTATCAAGGCCCAAATTATATTTAGCATGCAAAACGCGACGAACTTTTTTATCGATATCATCCCAACTCAGACGCTTTTCTTTGATGGCTTTTTTCACCGCATCAATCGTGGCAGGCACACTTTCCGGCAGGCAAAGCATATCGTTACCGGCGATAAGGGCTTCCACGGCCGCTTCGCCACCACCAAAGAACTTCGCTACGCCTTTCATCTCCAGCGCATCGGTAAACGTCAGGCCATCGTAACCCATTTCTTCCCGTAAGAGATCTGTTACATTATAAACAGAAAGTGAAGTAGGACGATTGGTTCTGTTGTCGATGGCCGGTATGGCCAGATGTGCGATCATGGCACTTCCCACGCCGGCTTCAAATAATTTTTTAAAAGGATAAAGTTCCAGCGTATCCAGGCTCTCTTTGCTTTTATTGATCACCGGCAGGTCGTAGTGCGAATCTACCGCCACATCGCCATGGCCTGGAAAATGTTTGGCGCAGGCCATAATACCTGCAGCCTGCATGCCTTTGGCATAAGCTACACCCAGATCGGCCACTTTAACTTTATCCTCGCCAAAGGAGCGGTAGCCAATCACCGGGTTTGCCGGATTGTTGTTGATGTCAACAACCGGCGCATAGTTTACGTGTACACCAATGCGTTTCATCTGTTCGCCAACAGCTACGCCCATGTCGTACACCAGCTTTTCATTTGAAAGTGCGCCCAGTGTTAATTGGTAGGGATATTTGGTTACGCTATCGAGACGCATGCCCAATCCCCACTCACCATCAATGGTGATGAGTAGCGGTGTTTTGGCAATGGCTTGATAAAAGTTGGTCAGATTGGCCTGCCGTAGAGGGCCACCCTGAAAAAAACACAACGAACCAACATTGTATTTTCGAATCAGTTCAGTTACTTGTTGCACATGATCGGGGCCCAGGTTGCTGTGAGCACGGATCACCATTAGTTGTGCGATCTTCTCTTCTTTGGAAAGCGATTTAAATACAGTGTCCACCCACTCGTCGGCAGGAGAACGGCGGCTGTATTGAACAAAGGAACCATAGAGGAGCAAACAGGTAACAACAAATACAAACTTCTTCATGTTCATTTATAAAGCAATCTTTCGCGTATTGAATAATTGACACAAGTTAAAAAAAACAGCGGAATGAAGTCATTAAAAGCATGTGAAAGACGAATAAGAATCGACGAAAAGGAGACCAGGCAGATAAGGAACAGAAGAAGAAAGGACAGAGTTGTACGTTTTCACGCATGTTTTTTAACACGAACCTTACACACATTAAAATTCTCTTAGAAGACGTAACAGCATTTTTTAACTGAAGCTCTCGGTTATCACACACCGGCTTCGTCTAACCAGGTAATGTGGCAAAAGAAAAACGTTGACATTACTACCAACGTTTTGCATAATTTATCGCCCCCTGACCTTTACAACTCACCACTCACAAAATACCTAATAGCCTCTTTCGTTCCGGCCTTCCATGTAGTTCATAAAGGCTTTGTTCACTACGCGGTTACCGCCCGGTGTGGGATAGTTGCCGGTAAAATACCAGTCGCCTAAATTACTGGGGCAGGCTTCGTGCAGGGACTCAATCGTTTGGTAAATCACATCTACCGGTATGGGTAAACTTTTGGGTGTAATAAGCTCCGCGATCTTGGCCGTGATCTCGTCGTTGGTGAAGGATTTGTACAGCTGTTTCACCACATTCACAGTGTGCAATTCATTCTTCGCATGCAGATCCTGGCATTGTTCGTACATCGTTTTCAGCAGGTCTTCCTTGCCGCGTTCTTTCAGCAGTTCCACTGCAGCATTGAAGGCAATAAAATCACCCATCTTACTCATATCAATGCCGTAACAGTCAGGGTAGCGTATCTGTGGCGCCGATGAAACGATGATGATCCGTCTGGGCTCCAGACGTGCCAGCATGCGGATGATGCTTTCCCGCAGCGTAGTGCCGCGAACAATAGAATCATCAATCACCACCAGCGTATCCTGTCCTTTGCGAACTGTACCATACGTAATATCATATACGTGCTGCACCATTTCGTTGCGGCTTACATCCTGCGTAATAAAGGTGCGCATCTTTACATCCTTGATAGCAATCTTTTCCATCCGCACACGGCGCTGGATCATTTCCTCCAGTTTAACCGGGTCCACATTGTTTCCCCAGGAAAGAATGCGTTCGAGCTTAATCTTATTGAGGTAATCTTCACAGCCTTTGGTAAGGCCATAAAACGCTACTTCGGCCGTATTGGGAATAAACGAAAAGATGGTATTCTTCAGGTCAAAGTTGATGGCTTCCAGCACCTGCTTACTGAGGTTATACCCCAACTGCGACCGTTCGCGGTAAATTTTTTCATCAGAACCGCGGGAGAAATAAATCCGTTCGAACGAACAGGCCCGGCGCTCTTTGGCTTCCACCACCTGTTCTATTTTTACATCACCGTTCTCATAAACGATTAGCGCCTGCCCCGGCATCAATTCTTTTACTTCATTCTCGCCTACGTTAAATGCTGTGCGAATAGCAGCCCTTTCCGATGCAGCAACCACAACATCTTCGTCAATGAAATAGTACGAAGGTCGAATGCCATGTGCATCGCGAAAAACAAAACCAATGCCGTTGCCGGTAAGCCCACCTACATGGAAGCCACCATCAAACAGCGGAATTGTTTTTTTCAGCACTGAAACAATATCGAGCTGTTGTGGGGCAGCCTCATCTTCTTTTACCAGGAAATGATGCAGCACTTCCATCATGGCAGCAAGATCACTTTGCTTTTGAAAGTTACCCGGTTCCATACCGATGCTTTCAAAGAGTTCATCGGTGTTCACCAGGTTAAAGTTGCCCGCCAGCGCCAGGTTGCGTGCAGGGATCGTATGACGTTTGATGAAGGGATGGCAAAAGTCGACGCTGTTGCGGCCCTGCGTACCATAACGCAGGTGTCCCAACAGCAGTTCGCCCAAGAACGAAAGATGCCCTTTCATTAATCCAGGATACTGGGCAATGTCCACATTGAACTTTTGCAGTTCATTGAACTCCTCGCCGATTTTTTTGAAAATATCAGCAATAGGCTGCGACTCGTTGCTGCGGATACGCGATAAAAAGGGGTAACCCGGCTCCACAGCCAGCTTAACAGAAGCCACACCCGCACCGTCCTGGCCACGGTTGTGCTGCTTTTCCATCAGCAGGTACATCTTGTTCAGGCCCCAGAGTACCGTTCCATATTTTTGTTGGTAGTGTGCAAAAGATTTACGAAGCCGTAAGAAGGCAAGACCACATTCGTGTTTGATAGCGTCACTCATGAAGATGGCAAATTTACAGCAATCCCCATTAGCGAAATGTTAGAAAGCATTTTGCGGGAAAACTCCTCCGTACTTCTGGTCAATTTATTGCTACCACACCGGTATTGTGCGGCAGACAAACATTTACTTCACAGCCATTGCCGGGCGAAGACGTAAAGAGAGCCTTCCCACCAAACAATTCGGCGCGGTTATGAATATTGCTTAGTCCCAGGCCCCGTTTTACTTTTTCCAGTTCAAAGCCTATTCCGTCATCTTTAATCTGCAGCAGCACATTATGGGCAGTCAGGCGTAAAATAATAGCTACCTGTTGTGCCCGGGCATGTTTGATGATGTTATTCAGTTGCTCCTGTATAATGCGGTATAGCGCCAGCTTTTTGTTATCCGGTATTTTGTCTTCATCAAATTCGTAATAATCAAGTTCCACCGCAATGGACTGCGTACAACGCAAGGATTCGATCAGGTCATTCACCGAATCGATAAAGCCAAGATCCTTGAGCGTTGGCGGCACCAGCGACCGCGAAATCGATCGCACTTCGTTTATCAACTCCGTTACATTGCGCAAGGCCCTGTTGAGCATAATCTGCGTTGCTTCGTCGGCGGTGGCCTTTGCCAGGTCCAGGAATAGCTTGATAGTAGTTAATTGCTGGCCAATGTTGTCGTGCAGTTCCTTTCCAATTTCAAGCCGTTCCTGCTCCTGCCCATCGATGGTGGCCTGCGCCAGTTGCCGCTGGTGCGCCATCTTTTCGGCAAAGCTTTTTCGCTCCAGTTTCTTACGCTCCGTAATATTGGTAAAAGAACAAACGATACGTTTTACATTCCCCGCCTCGTCAAGAATCGGATCGGCATTAATGATGATCCAGATGCGCTCCTGCTGTTTGGGATGCCACACACCCATTACTACATTCTTAACCAGCGTCTTGGTTTGCATAGCTCTATAGGAAGGACGGTCTTCCTGCAGAAAGCGACGGCCATCTTCGTGGGTAACATCGGTGTAAAGTTCCCATATTTTACCGCCCAACAAAACGCTTTCATTCACATCAAACATCCGGCACATGGCATTGTTGGTCATTTCAATGCTGCCGTCGGCATTTTGTAACAACACACCAATCTGCAAATCGCGGATCAGGTTGCGAAAACGTTTTTCACTTTCCAGCAACGCTTCGGTAGCCAGTTTCCGCGGGGTATCATCATGAATGTAAATGACGACAGCATTGATGTTGGGGTTGTTCAGCATGTTGTGTCCACGCACCATGCACCATAGCCACTCACCGCTTTTTCGCTGGATACGTACCACAATAAATTTGATCTCGGGATTTTCTTCTACCTCCCGTTCAAAGGACTGCAGCGCCCAGCCCAGGTCTTCGGGGTGTATGTATTGAAAGGCATTGGTATGCAACACCTCCTCTTCAGTGTACCCTAAAATACGCTTGATGGCCGGGGTAGAGAAGGTAATCTCTCCCTTTGCATTCAGCAACATCGTCAGGTCAAGCGAGTCTGCAATCAGCGTACGGTAAAACTGTTCGCTTTTTACCAACTGCTCCTCGGCCCGTTGCCTGGCCGTAATATCATGACCCAGGGCAAGAATGCCAACAGCGCTGCCATGGTTGTCGAAAATGTATTTAACTGTTTGGAGAAAATAAAAGGTTTCGCCTTCCCTATTTGTAAACGACACTCTGCCCTTCCACACCTGCTTTTGCCGCAAGTCGGCTATGGATTCTTCCTGTGTGGTATCTAAAAAACGAAACTGCACCAGGTCTCCTATGGATTTGCCAATTGCCTCGCAGGCAGCTATACCATAGGCGTTTTCGGCAGCTTTGTTCCATGCCTGTACATGAAAAGCCAGGTCTGTGATAACGATGATCTCAGAGACGTTTTGAAATAACAGCTCATCATAACGAGGCAAAGAAGCAGCCGTGCCGGTTTTCATGGAGATAGGCGTATTAGAGGATAAACAAGTGACTAAAGTAATCGTTTGGGGATAAAAAAGAAAGGATTTCCGCCATGATATTCATCAAGAGCAGGAAATCCTTTCCAAAGAATGTTTTCCAACAGCTTAATTCGAAGCGTATGCTTTAGCCGCTTCGGCCCACTTCTGCAGTTGCGGACATGACGCGTCTGTATCCAACATAATGTACTGGGCATTCATATTTTCAGTGAGCCATTTGTCCAGCGCTTTGAACTTTTTTTCTTCCAACGCTGCAGTGGCAATCCGGTTGTAGTCATCCCGAAGATTCAGGCGGTGCGGCTCTGATTTTTCTTTCAGGTAAATCAGGCGAACACCTTTCTTCTGGGTGCGTTCGTCGGTGAACGGAATAGGCTGGGAGTAATCGCCAACCTTCAGCTGGTCTAGTATGGTTACGATGCTCTTGTCCATTTCATCAATGGTCACCTGTGTTTCACCGGAGCGGTTCAGCAGGTAAGGTCCGGCAAATTTTGCCTGTTCGTCATCACTGAACTTACCGGCAGCGGTATTGAAATCCATGGTGCCTTTTATCAGCAGGTTGCGTACTGAATCCATTTTCTGTGTCGCCTCGGCCACTTCTTCTTCGTTTACAGGTGGTACGCGAAGTATGTGACGAACCAGCGCTTCATCGCCGTTACGCTCCACCAACTGCACAATATGGTAACCAAATTTGGATTTAAAAGGATTGGATATCTGCCCTTCTTTCAGGCGGAAAGCGGCGGCCACAAAAGCAGGGTCCCAGCTTTTATCGGCACGGCTGATCTGGTATTGCCCGCCACGGTCTTTTGAGCCCGGGTCTTCTGAATAACGTTTTGCCAGCGACTCAAACGTTGTGGTTCCATTTTCCACCTGCCGCTTATAGTTCATCAGTTCACCCACCACGTAAGTTTCCATGTCACGGGTAGCCTTGGGATACATAACAATCTGGCCAATCTGGTATTCGGCTTCAAAGAAAGGAAGCGAATCTTTGGGGATCCTGTCGAAATAGGCTTTTACTTCGGCCGGGGTTACTTTCACATTATCAACAATCTTACGTTGCATGGCTTGCGCCAGTTTGCTTTCTTTTACCGATTCACGGGCATCGTCCTTGATCTGGTAGATGGTTTTGCCCGCCATGGTTTCCAGGGCTTCCTTGCTTCCGTAAACGCGAATAAACTCCCGTACCCGCAGGTCCAGGTCAGCTTCTACTTCGTCATCGGTCACCGGGAGCGAATCCTTGATTGCCTGCATCATCAGCACTTTTGAAACCAGGGCCTGGTCCAGAATAGCACATTCGGCGTTATCCGGAACAGGATTTCCATTGCGCCGGGCATCGGCAATGGAGTTGGTAATGTCGGATTGCAGGATGATCCTGTCACCTACTACCGCAATGATTTTATCGGCTACCACTTTTTTCGGTTGTGCAAACAACGTTGCAGCAGTGGTAACAGCAGCGAAAAGAAAAAGTAATTTTTTCATAATTCTAATGTCGTCAAAAATAGCCCTTCTACCCCATCAAACACCGGAAGCAAAAAAGGGTTAACAAAGTTCTAACCCAATGCGCCGCGCCGGCTGGCGGCCCGTCCTTTCCACTCATAACTGCCGACCTGGCTGCTGATACCTACAAACACAGTGTAAAAAACATGCAGGGGCTGCAACAACAGAAAGTAGCGCATCAGCTTTTGCTCGCTAAAAAAACGGGCAACAGCAGCGACAAACGGCCACTCGATCAGTGCTTTTACCAACAAATAAAAAAGTAGATAAAGAAAGGCAGCCGGTGTAAAAAATCCCGCAATCAATAAGAAAATCGGAAAAAGGTTCAAGAGCAAAACAAAGCCTAAAACGGTAATTAGTCGCTTATCCTCGTACACCAGTGTTTTACTGGCCCAGCGCCGCCGCTGCATAATAAACTCTCGCCAGGATTGCACAGCAGCGGTAGAAACAATGGCTTCTTTGCTTTTGAGATAAGCTATTTTTTCCGGCTCCTGTTTCCAGATCTTGTGCATCAGCAACATGTCGTCGCCGGTGGGAATATTGTCAATGTTTTCAAAGCCATTAACCGCATCAAATGCTTTCTTAGTATAGGCAAGATTGGCCCCGTTGCACATCATTCCAAAGTTGGCTGCCACACTGGCGGCCGTAATGCCCTGCAGGGTAATAAAATCCAGCGTCTGCAACACCTGCAAAAGAGAACTCCGGTAAGTGTATCTGACCGGGGCGGCAACGAAGGAAGCACCGGTTTGGCTGTAGAATCCGGCATGCATGGAAATCCAGTTCTTTCCTATGCGGCAATCAGCATCGGTGATCAGGATAAGTTCACTACGGGCTGCTGCCACGCCTGCTGCAATCGCTTTTTTCTTGGATGAATTTTCAGGTGTGCATCCCGGTTGTATCATCCTGAAGTTTTGCGGTAGCTGCTTGCCCAGCGATGCAGTTTTATCGGTAGAAAAATCATCTACAAGGATCACTTCGAACGAACTTTTGGGATAGTCCTGCTGCTGCAGATCCTCTAGAAGGAGGGGCAGTGTTTGTTCCTCATTGCGTGCTGCCACCACCACTGAAACTTTTACCTGGCTTGGCGCTGATGGCTGGTACGTTTTCAACCGCTTCCACTGCCGGTGATAAAAACCGATCAGGAAGGCATACATCGCCAACAGCAAACTGGAAACAGCAACCAAAATCATGGGGCTCAAAACTAGCCCTTTTACGGCGGCAGGGTTTTTTTTGAAAGTTTTTTTTGCAGTTTCAAAAGGAATTGTATTTTTAAGTAGTTGCATAAACAACCATATGATACTGACTCACTTTAAAAAAGGAGAGCTATACAGTTTTATCACAGGCAAGGCTTCAACTGCCATTGCACGACGCCTGCAGAAAAAATTTAACGGCGCCGGCGTAAACCTGACCATTGAGCAATGGAGCGTTTTGTATCATCTGTGGAAAGCCGATGGCATGAGCCAGCAGGAATTGTGTAACGCCACGTTCCGCGACAAGCCCAGCATTACCCGCCTGGTGGATAACCTGGAAAAACTTTCGCTGGTGAAACGGGTGCCGGACGGTAAAGACCGCCGGATTAACAATGTATTTCTGACAAAAAACGCGGAACCACTGGAAAACCTGACCATGCAACTGGCCGAAGAAACCCTGAACGAAGCACTGGCCGGGGTGCCACAGGAACAGGTAGACATGTGCAGAGAAGTGCTGCAGAAAGTGTATGACAATTTGAGCAAGTAGTGCGCTGAAAGCTATCAGTTGTTATTGAACACAGGATGTGCCAGCAGATCAACAAAACGCCTTGAACGCGTCGGAAAAGAAAATAAAAACGATTGACTAACCAAGCCTAGTGGCTACGGCTTCTTGCTACTAACCACTAGCTTCTCTAAAAAAAACCTGAATATGGAAGCTACCATCAACACAACCCCCAAAGGCGGCGAATGGCTTGTAAAAGGCAGCACACCCGGGGAAACATTTATCCCGGAAGAATTCAGCGAAGAGCAAACCATGATCCGCGACATGTGCGATCAGTTCCTTCGCACCGAAGTGTTGCCCAACGTAGAGCGAATGGATAAAATGGAACCGGGTTATATGCGGTCGCTGCTGCAAAAATCCGGTGAACAGGGCATGCTGGCTGTTGCCTTTCCCGAAGAATATGGCGGCCTGGGAAAAGATTTTGTCACCTCCACCATCGTCAGCGAATACCTCGGTGCCGGCCACTCCTTTTCTGTAGCTATTTCGGCGCATACCGGTATTGGTACATTACCCATTTTATACTTTGGAACCGAAGAACAAAAGCAGAAATACATTCCCAAACTGATCAGCGGTGAATGGACCGGCGCTTATGGCCTGACAGAGCCTAACAGCGGCTCCGATGCACTGGGCGCCAAAACCACGGCACGGCTGAGCGAAGACGGAAAATACTACCTGCTCAACGGCCAGAAAGTATGGATCACTAACGGCGGCTTTGCCGATGTATATACCGTTTTTGCCAAAGTAGATGGAGACAAATTCACCGCCTTTATCGTAGAAAGAGGCTTTGAAGGTTTCAGCAATGGTCCCGAAGAAGATAAGATGGGAATCAAAGGATCTTCCACCGTTCAGCTCTATTTCCAGGACTGCAAAGTGCCGGTGGAGAATGTTTTGGGCGAAATCGGCAAAGGCCATAAGATCGCTTTTAATATCCTGAACATCGGTCGCCTGAAACTTTGCGCAGCAACCGTTGGCGGTGCCAAATATGCCACAACCACTTCGGTTCAGTATGCCAAAACAAGAGAACAGTTTAAAACCCCGATTGCCAATTTTGGTGCTATTCAATACAAATTGGCGGAGATGGCCATTCGCACCTTTGCGGCAGAAACCGCCTTGTACCGAACGGCCAAATGGATTGCCGACAGGGAACATGAATTGATGCAGGAAGGCAAGCCCTTCAACGAAGCGTTGCTGGGTGCAGCAGAAGAATATGCCATCGAATGCGCTATCCTGAAAGTATATGGCAGCGAGATTCTGGATTACGTAGTGGATGAAGGCGTGCAGGTACATGGTGGAAACGGCTACAGCGCCGAATACAATATTTCCCGTGCCTATCGCGATAGCCGCATCAACCGCATTTACGAAGGCACCAACGAAATCAACCGTTTGCTGACGGTGGACATGACGCTGAAACGTGCCATGCAGGGCCGCCTGAACATGATGGGGGCAGCCATGAAAGTGCAGGGAGAACTCATGAGCATTCCTGATTTTGGCGAGGAGGACGAAACACCGTTTGCACAGGAGCGCAAGCTGGTGGAAGGCTTTAAAAAAGCGGTGCTGCTGACAGCGGGTGCGGCTGCACAAAAGCTGATGATGCAGTTGCAGAATGAACAGGAAATTCTGCTCAACATTGCCGACATGAGCATTGATACCTTTGTTGCTGAAAGCCTGCTGTTACGGGTGATGAAGCTTTCGGAACAAGGTGCAGATGGCGTTTACAAAGACATACTCAACTGCTTCCTGTACGATGCTGCGGATCGGATCCTGAAAAACGGGAAAGATGCGATCAATGCGTTTGCCGAAGGCGACGAGCAGCGAATGATCCTGATGGGACTGCGCCGTTTTACCAAGGCGCAACCCTTTAACTCGAAAGAGGCCCGCAGACGCATTGCAGGACATGTAATCAATAATGACCGGTATGCATTGTAGGAAGTGAGAGTAAGTTGAGGCTAAGGTTGAGATTAAGGTTAAGATAGTAAAGGTGTTAAAAAGAAAGGCTTTGCTGAAGGAATAAAAGAAAGCGACCCCAAACCCATTTTTACTACGGATAGTATAAAAGAAAAAGCTGGTTTGATATCAAACCAGCTTTTTTTAAAAGTCTTCAGATGCAAGAGCCAATTGTTGTATTTGCTCAACCTTAACCTAAACCTAAATTTTATCCTCCCACCCGCTAACTCCCGAACACCATCTGCAACTCTCTTCTTGTTACTTTTAGTTCCTGCAGCTCTTTAATGCGATTACGCATCAGGAACAAACCGACACTCATCAGCACCGCAGCAATACTGGAGGAGAAAAAATGCGCCGAATAAATTCCTGCCACATCAGCTTTCTGTACAAAAAAATAAGCGTAAAACATGGCAAGGTAACAACTGTAAGAAAACAGCAGCGAACCAAGCATCAGCACACGGCCCCAGTTTTTACCATGTACAACTGTAAACCGTAACTGGCGCAGGAAAAGAAACAGGGAATACAACACAACCACCAATAAACCCGGCATCATTACGTACATACTGGCTACCGCAGAAAAGCCATGAAAGGCTGCAATCAAAAATTCATAGGCAATGAAGAAGCCGATCAAAAAATGAATCTTCTGCTTTTTCTGCTTGGCCGGACAGAAAAAGAGCAAAGCCGAGAGCATGAGCGGAATTTCAATAAAGTTGAAAGCTACCTCCCAGGTGTTTTGCAGATCCGGCGCCGGTGGCACCGTGTTGCTGCCGAGGCAGTGCAGAATGATCAATGTGTAATACACCATCAGCGCAATGAGGCTGACATGCTTGTACAACCGGAAATACAGGATGGCAAAAATGGGAAGTGAAAAACAGGCAATAGAGGTGATTCCAAATAAACTATTCGGTATCATAGGACGGAAAAATTTGGATACAGTACAAAATAAACCTTCAGTCGGCTGATTTCAAATGTTATAGAAAAAATTGGGTATTAACCGCCGCCGCCATTCGTACAATTACGAAGAAAAGCTCCTTTCTGTTTATCTTGCCTTTATGAGAATCTTGCTGTTAATAGCCTTTGCTTTCTTCCTGAACGGGGTCAATGCCCAGACCCTGGTTGGCCGCACCACCGGCCGGCTTCCTTACCTCAACTTCGGTCTTGGACAGGACCGTCTGGGTGGCGCAAAAATGACCTATCTCGATTCAAATATCCTGGTGCAGGTGATCGACAGCACAAAGGATGATTACAAGGTGAAGCTTTCGCAAAGCCACCATGCGTTTCTTCCCAAAAATTATTTCAGGCAGGACACAGTTGCCGTTAAACCTTCTTACCTCACGGGAAGCTGGCGCATTTGGGGCGATGAAAAGTATGATTACGTAACGATTGCCTTGCCCGAAAAACTGCCTTACCGCAGCGTGCAGCAGATCTCACCTTCGCGTATTGTGGTGGATATATTTGGCGCCACTTCTAACACTAACTGGATCACCAACCTGAAAACAGCCAAAGAGATCAAACATGCCTGGTACGAGCAGGTGGAGGATGATGTGTTTCGTGTTTTTATTGAACTGAAACATGCGCAGCACTGGGGCTACGCCATCTCTTACCGCAACAACAATGTATTACAGATTCGGGTAAAGCAGCAACCGACATCGCTGAAGCTAAAGCATCTGAGGATCGCTGTTGATGCCGGCCATGGTGGCAGCAACAGCGGCGCCACCGGGCTTACAACAGGCATCAAAGAAAAAGACTACACGCTGAAGATTGCCACCGAAGTGGCTAGCTATCTCTGCAAAAAAGGCGCAACGGTTAGCATGACCCGCTGTGCCGACGAAGACCTGGGCATGGTGGAAAGAACGCTTTTATTACGGGAACAGGAGCCTGATATTCTCATCAGCATACACCTGAACTCTTCTTCCAACAAAACAGCAAAAGGAACAAGTACCTATTACCGCTATATCGGCTTCCGGCCGCTATCGCAAAACATCCTTGACCGTATGCTGGAGCTGGGACTGAATAATTTTGGCAATATCGGCGCTTTTAACTTTTCGCTGAGCGGGCCTACCGAATACCCCAACTGCCTGGTGGAGGTTGCCTTTTTGAGCAATGCTGAAGACGAACAAAAGATCAGAGATGAAGAGTTTCACAAGGCCGTTGCAAAGAAAATTTACAAGGGCATTCAGGACTGGCTGAAAAGCCTCGACTGATCAGCGTAGAAAAAGCACCATGTAAAACCATACAGCGATGGCGGCAAACAGCAGCGAATCGAAGCGGTCTAAAAACCCACCGTGCCCCGGCATAAAGCTGCCGCTGTCCTTTACGCCTGCCATTCGTTTGAGTTTGCTTTCAAACAGGTCGCCAAAAGTACCGGCAACGGCTGCCAGCGCCGCAATGCAGGCGGCATCAACATACGTAAGGCCAAGTGCTTTTCCTACAAACGCCATCACAACAACACTGAGGATAGCGCCACCCACTGTGCCTTCCCATGTTTTTTTGGGGGATATTTTAGAGAGTGGGGTCTTCCCGATGAACGAACCCACGATATAAGCCATGGTATCGTTGATCCAGATGGAAAAGATCAGCGTCAGCGCAATGTATTTTCCAAAATCACCCCTGCCTTCCGATTCAACGCCATAAAGCATGCGGATCCCGATCAGCAACGCCAGCGCCAGCGAAATATAAATGGCGCCAAAGATTGAATAGGCCATGTTCTTGACCAGCATACCCTTTGCTTCAAATAGAATTACCAGCGGAATGAGGATCAACAAGCCAAGCCCCGCCCAAAAACCAATTTCGGAAAGATTATACCAGATACGGTTGTTGGTAAATACCAGCATCAGGCACCAGCCGGCCACGATTATACCATACCGGTGAAACGGAATGATTTTTTTGTAATCGGGATTGAAGCCTTCCACCAGCTTTTGGTACTCCAGCCAGGCACCAAAATGTACAATTGAAAACAGCACAAAAAAAGAAGCCTCATTCCACAACAGCCCTACCATCATTACCACCACGAAAATGACGGCGGTCAGCGCTCTTGTTTTAAAAGTTTGTACGTTCAGTGCCATAGCTAAAAACTGAATTGATCCGGTTTTCCGTAATCGTCACGATAAATCTCCTGGTAGCTGGTAGCAGACCGCTTTTTCATATACCGCAGCAATACAATCGTGAGCAACAGGCTTACCACCGCTCCGGCCAACAATTGCATTGCCTGTCCCTGGATGATGGTGGCTTCAGGATTGGTCAGTAATTGCGGGTTGAAATATACGACCAGGATGATAGCTGCATCGTAAAGGAAATGCGCCAGGATGGCCGTCCACAAGCTGCCGCTGTACCAGTAAATGGCTCCAAGCAAAACGCCTAAAATAAACCTCGGGAAAAAGCCATAAAACTGAAAATGAATGCCAGAGAAAATGGCTGCTGTCAGCACAATCCCCATCCAGGGGTTTTGCGTCATCCGGATAAAAATGCGCTGCAGGATGCCCCGGAAGAATAATTCCTCGCCAATACCTGCAAACAGCGAAATAAAGACCAGGTTTTTGATCAGTTCTTCCACTGATCGTTCCCGCAGCATAAACCGGATCTGCCGGCCCGCTTCTTCTTCCATTCCCTTCATCCATTTTTCCGTGGAGTCACCTACCGGGATCTTTTGATTGAGGTAACCGATATATTCTACAAGCGGGTAGGCAGCAACAATCAGTAAAAGTCCCAGTATCCAGTAAAGCGATTGATGCGGCGCCTTTAGTCCGAGGTATTCACCTGGTTTGGGATCGGAGAAATAAGCAAACAGCAGGGAAGGGATGGTAAACAGAAACAGGAACTGCAGCAGGATCATGCCCCGCATGTAGGTAAGTAGCCCGGGGTTTGTTTGCTCAAAGTTTTTGCTATCCTGCATGGCAAACATGCTTATACCGGTCATATTGGAAAGTACAGCCGAACCAATCATGACGGCGATCGTAAAGAGACCGAAGGCCAATCCCAGGAACAACAGTAACTGCATCCAGGCCGGCCTTGTTTTAAGATATGTTTGCATAGTGACTTCCTTTCTGTAGGCTAATTTTGCGGTTTTAACGTTTGGCCGCAAGATAAGCCTGTAATCTTCATTCCATTGGTAAAAATAGACAACATAGAACTTCCCGATTTCCCGCTGCTACTGGCACCGATGGAAGATGTGAGTGATCCCCCCTTTCGTGCCGTGTGCAAAGCGGCCGGCGCCGATTTGCTGTATACAGAGTTTATCAGCAGTGAAGGGCTGATACGGGACGCCATGAAAAGCCGGCAGAAGCTAGACATCTTCGACAACGAACGCCCTGTTGGCATTCAGATATTTGGCGGCGATGAAGAAGCCATGTCGCTCAGCGCAAAAATCGTTGATACGGTTAACCCCGATCTGCTCGACATCAACTTTGGTTGCCCGGTAAAAAAGGTGGTAACCAAAGGCGCCGGCGCTGCCGTGCTGAAAGACATCGACCTGATGGTGCGCTTAACCAAGGCCGTTGTTACGTCAACATCGTTGCCTGTAACCGTAAAAACAAGACTGGGTTGGGATGATGCTTCCATCAACATTGAGGAAGTGGCGGAGCGGTTACAGGATGTGGGCATCAAAGCCCTTTCCATTCATGGCCGTACCCGCTGCCAGTTGTACAAAGGTGTGGCCAACTGGGAACCCATTGCACGGGTGAAGAACAATCCCCGCATCCAGATTCCCATCTTTGGGAACGGTGATATTGATTCTCCGGAAAAGGCAGTGGAATACAAAGCCCGCTTTGGTGTAGATGGCATTATGATCGGCCGTGCGGCCATTGGTTACCCCTGGATCTTTAACGAGATCAAACATTTTATCAAAACGGGTGAACACCTGCCACCACCGACCGTACAGCAACGGGTGGATGTTATTCGCCAGCACCTGCACCGCTCGGTAGAATGGAAAGGCGTGAAGGCGGGCATCAACGAAATGCGCCGGCATTACACCAACTATTTACGCGGCCTTCCTAATATCAAAGAGTTTCGATTGAAACTTGTTACCATTTCTGAAGTGGAGCAAATTGATGAAGTCTTGAACGAGATTGAAAAATACTATAACGGTTACCAGTTCCAACCCCGCAAAGTAGATATGGACAGCATGGCGTACAGTTGTGATGCCTGAACAACGGTTTAGATAGATTTATAAAGAAAAGAGTCGTTCCCAACTGAACGACTCTTTTCTTTATAATCAGGTAAATCCTTAAAACCCAGGTTCAGACATTTACGGTTCGGACTTTTTGTAATTCTTTTCTGCTTCCTGCGCTTTTTTAAAGTCCAGCACCACACCGTTGATGCAGTAACGCAAGCCAGTTGGTGGTGGGCCATCTTCAAACACATGACCCAGGTGCGATTTGCACCGACCGCACATCACCTCGGTTCGTTGCATGCCATGGCTGTTATCGGGTTCGTAAATGACAGAGCCTTTGCTGATGGGCTGGTAAAATGAAGGCCAGCCGCAACCGCTTTCGAACTTGGTATCACTGATAAAAAGTGCATTGCCACAGGCAGCACAGTAATAAGTGCCTTTGTCTTTCAGGGTTTCAAAAGGTGAAGTCCAGGGCCGCTCTGTTCCCTTTTTGCGGGCAATGTAATAAACATCTTCCGGCAAAACCTTTTTCCATTCTTCCTCGCTTAAATTCACTTTGCTGGTATCTGTGTTGGAGTATACGGGATTATTTTTCTTCAACGAATCCATATGATTTGTTTTAGTTGATTGCGAATAGGTGCAGAACTGCAAGAAAAAAGCCAAGGGTAGCAACAGGGCGAAATGTTTCATACCTAAAGTTACGTTGAAGAGTGACGTTTGGTTTGAAAAGGAAACGTGAAAAGAAGAGCCAGCATTCAGAAATGTTTTTATGCGCGGATTTCCACGTTTCGGTCCCTGTATTCTGACTCCTGTCTCCTGATTTCCCCTATATTTGTTCTTCAAGGTTAGTACGTAACATGTTTAATTTGATTCTATTTGGCCCTCCGGGCAGTGGCAAAGGCACACAATCGGAAAAAATTGTTGAGCGGTTTGGACTCATTCACTTATCTACGGGCAATCTCCTTCGCCAGGAAATCAGCGAAAAAACACCGCTGGGCCTGGAAGCCAAAAACTTTATGGACAAAGGCCAGTTGGTTCCCGATGAAGTAGTCATAGGCATGATTGACACCTGCCTCGAAAAGCATCCTGGTGCGAAAGGATTTCTTTTTGATGGCTTTCCCCGCACCATTGCACAGGCTGAAGCGCTGGACAAGTTACTGGCACTGAAAAAAACAGCCATCCATAAAGTGCTGGCACTGGAAGTAACGGAAGACGAACTGGTTCGACGGCTGCTGGAAAGAGGTAAAACTTCGGGCCGCAGCGATGACACCGATGAATCGGTTATTCGTAAACGTTTTTCTGTGTACAAGGAGGAAACCGAACCTGTTGCCCTTTATTACGAAGAGCAAAACAAGCTGGAGCGCATTCCCGGTGAAGGTTCTGTTGATGAAATCTTTCAAAAGCTGAGCGACAGTATTGAAAAAAAAAATGAGTTAGCGACTCAATCCTAAATGGCGATTACACCCTTTTATAAAAACCCTGATCTGTGATTGATCAGGGTTTTCTTTTGCTAATCAGTGAAGATTCATTACTGTAAAAAAATGCCATTGCTTTTCAACAATGGCATTTCAAAATAAGATCGACAAATATTTATTTGATGTCCTCCGCTTTCAACCCGGTGTTCACCTTTACATCATTGAACGTGATCTCGAACTGCATCATGCCAACCTCATTGGCGATTTTGGTTGGGATCTGCACACCATTGAATGGTTTGTAATCGCTTAGCACAGCGCTCATGGTCATGCTTCCCTGCGGGCCTTCTACAACGGATGTCTTTTTTACAAGCAAGCCACTTTGTACATCGTAAAAATTAGTAAACTCACGTCCGGCAGGTGTTTTTACAGCGAGTGCATAGGCATCTTTTCCTTCTACCTGCTCAATGCCTTTCACGCTAAACTGATAACCAGGTTGCTTCAGCATGTACAGTTCAGGAATAAAAGACGCTTCTTCATTCATCTCTTCTTTTTCCTTTGCATCCGCTTCTTTTTGCTGACCCTGCGCTGTAAGGGTGTACTTACCATCCCTGAGCATTTTTTTCTGCAATACCATACCCTGCACACCAATCTCCTGCGTGTAAGCCGAAGGCACAAGATGCTTTTGCGTTACATTGATGTTCATACCTTGCACAGTGGCTGTCCCATTCAAGGTAATATCCTTGACAGCAGCAATAGCCGCGGCACCGCCATAGGCATCAACTGCTTTTTGCAAAATGCTTTGCGGTGTTACAGAAGCATCAGCCGTTTTCACGGTGGGCGCCGCCACTTCCTGTCCGTATACATTAAAGTATTTTACCTCCCCGTATTTCTCCAGTCCTTTTGCAATTTCTTTTGCATTGCCTACAATAACAATATGCATATTGTTAGGCAGCACATATTTGTTGGCAATGTTTTGTACAGACTGCGGTGTAGTGGCCGCCAGGTTCTTCAGATAATTCTGGTAATAATCTGCCGGCAGGTTGTACTTGGCAATGTTCAGCGCAAAATTGGCAATGGTTCCCGGGCTTTCCAGCGAACGGGCAAACGAGCCACTGAGGTAATTTTTCATGCGGGCCACTTCGTCCGCCAAAAGATCTTCTGTACGGATGCGGTTAAACTCATGCAGGAACTGTCCGATAGCACTGTCCGTTTTTTCATTGCGTACCGAAGCACTGGCAGTAAACGAACCCACCAGGCGATCCGAACTCAGGTTGGAATAAGCACCATAGGTAAATCCATGTTTTTCCCGCAGGTTCATAAACAAACGGCTGGTTGCGCCGGCGCCCAGTATATTATTCATTACAGATGCAGGAATAACATCCGGCGTACCTGGTTTTAACGGCACCGGTGCGGCAAAGGTGATCACGCTTTGTACACTGGAAGGACGGTCAACCAGGGCAATGTAGGTTTTAGCCGGAGGCTGCGGTGTCTGATAAGTTGGCTTGGGTACTTCACCCTTTTGCCAGCTGCCAAAATACTGGGTCGCCAGTTTTTGTGCATCCGCCGGAGTAATGTCGCCTACAAAAACCAGGAATGCATTGTTAGGTTTCCAGTAAGTAGAAAAATAGTTTTTAATATCCTCCAGCTTTATGTTGCTGATGGTTTCTTCTGTTTCAATGTCACCGTAAGGATGATCTTTTCCATAGGTGAGCCGATTCACTACATTTTGCGCAATGGCATTGGGGTTTTCTTTCGCTGCCTGCAGGCCTGATAAGGTTTGCTTGCGGATCTTTTCCAGTTCAGATGCAGGGAAAGAAGGGCGAAGCACCACATCGCTCATCAGCGCAAAGAGTTTCGGAAAATTTCTTTTTAACGAAGAGGCCGACGCACTGGTAGCAGACGTATTTAAGCTGCCACCTAACTGGTCAACGGCTTCATCCAATTGGACTTTATTCATTTTGGTGGTACCACGGCGCAGCAGTTCGCCACCCATTCCCGTCAAGCCGGCTTTGTCGCCTTCCACAATGCCATCCATATTAAAGGACAGCGTGGCTGAAACCCTGGGAAGCTTCGTATTCTGCACAACAAATACTTTCAATCCGTTGGGTAGTGTAAATGTTGCCGGCTGGCCGATTTTGATTTCCGGAGCAGGTCCCGGTTGTGGTGCTTTGCTCCTGTCGATCTGCGCCATCAGTACGGTTGGCAACAGGGCTAAAAAGGCTATAATGATCTTTTTCATCGTTAATTTTTTTCAGGTTCAGGTTAACTTAAAAGGCACCGTCTTTTTTGCCTTTTTGCACATAGTGCAAAACCACGCGGTTGTCTTTGTTCAGGTATTTTTTAGCCACGTTCAGCAGGTCCTGGCGGGTTACTTTCTGATAGCGGGCAAGCTCCGTGTTAATCAGGTTGGCATCGCCAAAATACACTTCGTAGTTGGCCAGGCTTTCGGCTATCCCCGCCATGGTGGCGTTGCTGGATACAAAGTTGGTCTCTATTTGGTTTTTTACTTTCTGGAATTCCTCTTCCGAAACAAGCTTTAGTTTCAGATCGTTTACCACACTATCGATACTGGCCTCCAGCACTTCGGGTTTCACCCCCATGTTGGCAACAGCAAAATTGATAAACAACCCTGCATCTTCATTAAAGAAAGGCAGCGCCTGCGCCGCTACGGCCAATTGCTTTTGGTCAACCAGCACTTTGTTCATGCGGCTGGAAGGGCCACCCGATAAAATCGTTGACAACATGTTGAAGGCATAGTACTCATCGCTGCCCTGTTTGGGCGCACGATACGCCTGGATAACTGCCGGCAGTTGAATGTTATCTTCCACCGTGGCACGAACCTCTCCGCCCAGTGCAGGCTCACTTACATTCGGACGGGGAATGGGCTTGGTACCTTTTGGAATCGGACCAAAATATTGTTCTATCAGTTTTTTTGTTTCCGGTATGTTGATATCACCGGCAATAGACAGCACGGCATTGTTGGGGACATAAAAGGTCTTGTAAAAATCAATAAACTCTTCCAGTTTGGCTGCATTCAGATGCTCCATGCTGCCGATGGGTGCCCAACGGTAGGGATGCACTTTATAGGCCCGCTTTAATGTTTCGGTAAGGATGGTACCATAAGGCTGGTTGTCTACCCGCTGACGCTTTTCTTCTTTTACCACTTCGCGTTGCGTGTTTACGCCTACCTGGTCAATCTTGGCATGCATCATCCGTTCGCTTTCCAGCCAAAGCCCAAGTTTCAACTGGTTGGATGGTAGCAGTTCGTAGTAAAACGTCCTGTCCTGCGATGTGTTTGCATTCAGGTTTCCGCCGGCATCATTCACATATTTCATGAACTCGCCCCGCTTGATGTTCTCAGAGCCTTCGAACAACAGGTGCTCAAAGAAGTGGGCAAAGCCTGTACGGGCTGTGTCTTCGTTTTTCGATCCAACGTGATATAGCGTTGTCACAGCAACCACAGGGGCCGAATTATCCTGGTGCAGGATCACTTTCAGGCCATTCGGCAGCGTGTATTTCTCAAAGGCTATCTTCCGGTCTTGCGCAAGGGATGCGGTGCTCAGGAGCACACCGGCCGAAAAGAGGAGTATCCACTTTTTCATGCATATATTTTTTGGTGATGCAATATCTGTAAAGAATACCGAATGGCAGGAAAGGTTGCATTAAAATTTACCAACCCTGTGATAACAGGTATCAACAGGCGTTATGTGCATACAAAGAAGAATTCAGGAAACAGGAGGAAGAAAAAGGCAATTCACAAAAAGGAGGCAACTCCGTATAAACTGCTTACTGCCACTGCATACGGCTTCCTCTCCTGACTCCTGAATTCTGTCTCCTGACTCCCCTCTCTCTCCTATCTTTGCCGGCATGGAAGCACTGATCCAGCAAATTGAATCGTACCGCAAGGAGATTGAAGGGTACGAGATTGCCAACCCGCAGCAACTGGAAGAATACCGCATTAGGTTCCTGGGCACAAAAGGTGTTCTGAAAGCATTGTTTGGCGAAATGAAGAATGTACCGGCCGAACGCAAAAAAGAAGCCGGCCAGGTGATGAACGAATTCAAGCAATTTGCTGAAGCAAAGTATGAAAATGCAAAGGCATCAACAGGCGACGGCCAACAGTCAGCTGCCCAGTCAATCGATTTAAGCTTGCCCGGCGATCCGGTAGAAATCGGTTCGCGGCACCCGATAACACTGATGCGTAACCGTATTATTTCCATCTTTCAGCGCTTAGGCTTTTCTGTGGCCGACGGCCCCGAGATTGAAGACGACTGGCACAACTTTACAGCACTGAACCTGCCGGAAAACCACCCGGCAAGGGACATGCAGGACACCTTCTATATTCATCAGAACCCCGACTGGTTGCTGCGTACACATACCAGCAACATCCAGATCCGGGAAATGAAAAAAGGCAAGCTTCCTATCCGCATTATTTGTCCAGGACGGGTTTACCGAAACGAGACCATCTCGGCCCGTTCGCACTGCTTTTTCCACCAGGTGGAAGGGCTATACATCGATGAGAAAGTTTCCTTTGCCGATCTGAAACAAACACTTTACTTTTTTGTAAAAGAAATGTTTGGCAAAGATGTAAAAGTGCGTTTTCGCCCCTCTTATTTCCCTTTTACCGAACCAAGCGCCGAAATGGACATCAGCTGCTTTATCTGCGGCGGCAAAGGTTGCCGCATTTGCAAACAAACGGGCTGGGTTGAGATCCTGGGCTGCGGTATGGTGCACCCGACCGTATTGGAGAATTGCGGCATCGACTCCACCAAATACACGGGCTTTGCCTTTGGTATGGGTATCGAAAGACCGGCACTCCTGATGTATGATGTAAATGACATTCGCCTGTTCAGCGAAAACGATATACGCTTCTTACGACAATTCAAAGGCGCCGTTTAGGCTTCAACCTATTTATCAAAGAGGCGGTCAGATGATCGCCTCTTTTTTGCGCTGTGCTTTCAGGAACTGCGTTCCGAACGTGAGCTTTTTCGCAATGGGTGATTTTTCATTAATCACCCGCCAAAACGGGGTAATATTTTCGGCCGGTGTTCCTTTTTCGTACGCCTCCTGGGCGGCTTCGGCTACAATCCGCAGGAAGATGCCTGTTGTTAGCGGACATGTTACTTCCGCACCATTTTCCATAGCCAGGTCTTTTCGCAGCGTTTGGCTGTCCACCGCTTTTCCTTCCGGAATCTGGCGGATATACGCATCAATCAGTTTTGGTGTTGGAATCAGCATTTTTTGTCCCGGTGCAATGCCGGCAAAAGCCTTACCGGCAATTTCAATGTGCGGCTTGCGGCCGTCGGCTAATTTCTCCTGCCATGTTTTGCGTTTATAGGAGCACATAAAAACGTCTTTTTTCCAAAACTAATTTGAAGCAGTCAACTGGCAACTGATAAATCTCAGTTTGGAGAAAGTTGCGGCAATGGCCCGGGAATTGTTCCTGTTCCTGCATGACAGAAGCCATTTTTACTTTAGGAGACGGTCGAAAGATCAGCTATGCTGTATATGGGCCTCCGTCCGGTGAGCCGGTTCTATATTTTCACGGCACACCAAGTTCCCGCCGGGAGATCCTGCTTTTACAGGCATACGGCATCAATGTTCACGACCTGCTGGTTCAATACGGCATCAGGATCATTGCACCTGACCGCGGTTCTCAAAGCACCCATCATCCACAGCGCACATTTTTGTCCTTTGCAGCCGATACCGAACAATTGTTGCGGCATCTTGGCGTAAAGCAATGCCCGGTGCTTTGCTGGTCGGGTGGCGGACCTTATGCCCTGGCCATGGCATACCGCTTTCCCAACATAGTTTCCGGCGTTTATATTCTTTGCGGCATTACCAAACCTTTTGATAAAACAGTACTGCAACAAATGGGATTGAACAAATGGTATTTTCTGACAGCACGGTATGCACCCCTTTTGTTACAGGCAGCTTTGGGCTTTGTACGGCGAAGAAAAACAAAGCACTTGCCGCCACAGCAGTTTTCCGGCCTGCCCTATGTTGATTACAAGCTTTTGCAGCAACAGCTAAAAGACGTAGCCGGATTGACACTGAAAGAAGCTACACGAAGAGGCGCCAAAACAATGGTGCAGGAAGCTGCCAGCTATTTCGGGCATTATGGATTCGATGTGAAAGATATCCAGCAGCCAATTCATTACTGGTGGGGGTCACTGGATATGAACGTGGTGGAACTGCATGCAAAGGAGGTGGAGACAAACGCAACAACAGCAATTATGCATTACCGTGAGGGTGAAGGCCATCTGTCCCTTTATATTAAAGCCTTTGCCGAAGCACTGCAGGCAATTGCCCGTGCGGATGCTAGCCATACTTCTTTTGACAGGTAGCGCAGTAAAACGTACGGCGGTTTGTTGTACCCAGGTGCTCTTTTGAAATAATCGTCCCGTCTCGGGGGCAGGTTTTCTTTTTATGTACTGCCCAGTTTTTGCGCAGCACACCTTCCCGTTTCCATTGCAGAAATTGAAAGCTGAAGGCAGAAGCCTGTTGAATCAATTGGGTCAGTTTTCGGGGTGGCAAATCACCCAGCTTGCTTTCAGGATGAACAGCTATAATATGCAGCACCTCGTTTTTGATGATGTTTCCAACGCCGGAAAAAATGGCCTGGTCAAGCAGTGCATCCGTTACCATTACATCTGGCAATTGTTTTAATTTCTGCCGTGCTTTCTTTTCATCCCAAAGCGGCGATAAAACATCTGCAGCCCAATCGTAGGTATCATCAGGATCTTCCTCCAGCATCTTTACGGCACAGGCATACAGGTTAAGATAATCCTTTTCACACTGAAGGGAAAGTCGGGGTATCCTGTCTTTTTCTGAATTAATGTAATATGTACCAAACATGAGGAAATGTATGCGGATGGTAAAGTCCTCAAAATACCAGAGCATGTGTTTTCCCCAGGTTTTGATATCCTTGATTTGCTTTCCCACCAGCCGTTGCTGATCGATCTTTGAACTGCCGCTTACAGTCAAAATCTCCTGCCCAACAAAGCGAAGCAGGTCTTCCCGGAACAAAATCAGCGAAGGGCCTTCAGGCATGGTTCTGCGTTCAAAATTGTTTGCTAAATACTAAATATTTTAGTATTTTGCCGGAAGAAAATACCGTTGGGTTAGTCAGTATTTTCACGTTGTTCGTTGTTGACAAAGAGCCAGGCCTTAAACGGCCTGGCCTTTTTGTTTAGAACTTTTTATCGTGATGAGTGAATTGCCCTGTTGTGGCGTGCTGGCCCTCTCCCAGTTCTTCGATCATCTTTTTATTGAAGGCTTCCAGGTCATCGGGCTTGCGTGAGGTAACCAGGCCGTTATCTACTACAACTTCTTTATCTACCCAGTTCACGCCTGCGTTCTTCAGGTCTGTTTGCAGCGATGGATAGGACGTCATGGTTCTTCCATCCAGCATCCCGGTTTCAATAAGGGTTTGTGGTCCGTGACAGATGGCTGCCAATGGTTTACCCTGCTCCAGAAAGTGCTGTGCAAACTGGACTGCTTTTTTGTTGGTTCGCAACGTGTCCGGGTTCATCACACCACCGGGAAGAAGTAACATATCATAATCCTCCGGATTGGCATCATCCAACAGTTTGTCCACCGGCACTTCAATACCCCAGTTCTCGCTATTCCATGCCTTTACTTTATCTTTTTGCGGAGAGATCACATGCACTTCCACACCCGCTGCCTCCAGTGCGTTCATCGGGCTGGTTAGTTCCACTTCTTCAAATCCATTCTCCGTAAGAATTGCAACTTTTTTTCCGTTAACATCTCTAGCCATAATTCAAAATTTTATTGCTGATAAACGATCTTGCTGAAGCACAAAAACCAAACCATTGCAGCCAACTCTTTTTTCTGTTGATGCAAAAGATATCTTTGGTATTTTGTCACTTCAACAACCCTACTATGCGATCTTTTTCGATTTCCTTAGCAGCTTTCTTTTTGATGGTTGTTTTCTACAACTGCAACCGCGGACCCTATGCCGCCACTAATAAGCAGCACAAGAAGCAAGTGAAACAATACGCAAAAATCCTGTCCCAGACACCACCGCCCGATTCGATGAGCCAGGTGGTCAATTCATGGGTGGGTACCACCAACTTTAATATGCGCAAACCCAATTTTGTGGTGATACATCATACGGCGCAAAACAGTTGCGAACAAACACTGAAAACATTTACCCTGACCCGTACGCAGGTCAGTGCCCATTATGTTATTTGTAAAGACGGGGCCCTTCATCATATGCTGAACGATTACCTGCGGGCCTGGCACGGCGGGGTGGGCAAATGGAGCAGCAATACCGACCTCAACTCATCCTCCATAGGTATTGAGATCGACAACAATGGTTTTGATCCGTTTAGTGACGAACAGATCAACACGCTGCTACAGTTGCTCGGCAACCTGAAGAGGGCCTATGGCATTCCGGCCGCTAATTTTATTGGCCACTCCGACATTGCACCGACAAGAAAAGTGGACCCCAATGTTCACTTCCCCTGGAAAAAACTGGCTGACGCCGGTTACGGGCATTGGTGGAGTGATACCACGAATGTTGTAGTACCACAAAACTTTAATCACCTGCAGGCCCTGCGCATTATTGGCTACGATATCAAAGATTCAAGCGCTGCCGTACAGGCATTTAAGCGGAAGTTCCTGCAACAGGATAAAAATGCGGTCATGACAGAAGGTGACCGGAAAGTGCTTTATACGCTGTATCGCATATACGAATAAGAGATGGCGCCATTCTTGTTGTTTTCAATTAATTCTGTATTTTACAGTACCGTACTTTAAAATTTTGCCTATGAAGCCTCTTTTACTCATAGTGTTTTTTGTCTGCATGGCTGTGGCTGCACAATCACAGCATGTGACCACTATCTCATCCGGTAAATACGAGACAAAATTCAAGAACGCTGCTAAAAAGTGGGAAAAAGGCGACGTGATTATCCTGGACGACAATCGCTATAAAATGAGCGGAAGCAATGATGTTGGCGAGTATAAATTCAGCGTAGCGGCACAGCGCATCTTCTTTACGTCCGGGCCTTTGAAAGGAGCATACACAAAAGTTGTCCTCAGCAATAACAAACCGGCCATTGTTTTTCCAACCGAACAAAATGGCGAACTGGGACTTACCGGAGAAGTCTGGGCCAGCAAGCAGTGATGACGTGAGATGTTAGACGGCAGACGCGAAACTGAAGCTGCATTATTCTTTCAAACCAGTTCCCCTTGGTTTGTCTCCAGTAACATGTAAACAGGTTAACTTGTGAGTGCTCGGGTCTTACGTCTGCCCTTTGACGTTTAACGTTCCTTACCTTTGCACAGGGCTATGGCAAAGGAATTACCGCAAATACTGTTTGATTTTTTCCCGGAAGACAATGGACCGAAAGAATTTCTTTCCGGTCAGTCCGTACAGCCACCACAAAAGCCAAAAGCAGGCCGTGGGCGAAAGAAGCTTAAAGACACCGAACCTGAAGATCCGATTGAAATTCCCGAGGATGAGATTCTTTTTCAAAAGGCTTATTATTCCATTGGTGAGGTAGCCACCATGTTCAATGTAAATGTTTCGCTTATCCGTAACTGGGAAAAAAAATTCGATATTCTGCAGCCCCGCAAAAACCGCAAAGGCGACCGTTTTTTTAAACCCACCGATGTCAAAAACCTTGTGCTGATACACGACCTTGTGCGCCGCCGTAAGTTCACCATCGAAGGTGCCAAGGATTACCTGAAGCAAAACAAAAAAGTAAAAGACAAGCACGAAATGATTCAGTCGCTGCAAAAAATCCGCAGCTTCTTGCTCGAATTAAAGGCCAACCTTTAAAGTAGCCAATAGTTGGTTGACAGTAAGCAGTAGCAGTTACAACACATTCCACCGTACTGATTTCGGAAAGTTGATTGCCAGCCTTTTCCTCCTGAATTCTGACTCCTGTCTCCTTTTTGTAGCATCTTTTTAACACCCTGCTGTTTTTTCCCGATTAATTTTGAAGGATAACATCAGCCATGAAAAAACTCCTTTTCCTTTCTATAGCCCTGGTTACTGCAACCATTGCGTTCGCACAATCCTCCCTCGAGATCAGTCGCGACAACGAAAATTTCAGCAAGGTTCTGAAAGGCATTTTTACCCAAAAAGAGCTGGCAACCGACACTGCATTCAGCTGGTACAGCCAGGCGAAAAAAAGCTTTACTCCCAATGCCGAGGTGGTTAAGCAATATGCAGCAGGCAAAGACGGGCTTAGCTTCCTGGTGTTTGGCGGCACCTGGTGCGATGACACCAAGCACCTGATGCCTAACTTCCTGCTTACAGCCGATGCAGCCGGCGTACCAGCCAATCACATTACCCTTATTGGCGTGGACCGAGCAAAAAAATCACTGTTCAATCTTACCGAGACCTTCAACGTTAGCCTTGTTCCCACGATAATTGTGCTGAAAGAAGGCAAAGAGATTGGTCGAGTAGTGGAATACGGCCGTATTGGCATGCCCGAAAAAGAAGTTGCGGAAATCATTACCAAGGCCGGGAAAAAGTAAGGCTGCCTGCAAATGGCGGTTAGTACCCGTTGTTTTGCAGCGCTTACATTATTGCGAATTGCCTATGGGAAAAGCCAAATCTTTTCCTTCGGCTGCAATCTTTATCTGCAGTTTGTCCATGGTTTGCAGCACATGAAAATTAATGCGCTGTTTGATGGCAGTAAACTCCGGCCAGGGAATCGGCGGGGTAAAAAATTCAATAAAAACTACGTATGCCTGCAGGCGAATCTCGTTGAACAAAACAGTTTGCGTTTGGATCTCAGGGATTGTTGAGAGAAATGATTTAACCTCTGTAAGCAGTTCATTGATCTTGGCTGTTGGCGTTTGCAGGTGCAGGTGCAGATCAATCGTACCACGGATCTGCGATCGCTTGGAAACATTATCCAGGATGCTGTCCACCATTTGTTTGTTCGGCACCGTTACATACGATTTATCCGCTGTACGAACCCGGGTACTGCGCAGTCCTACCCGTTCTACCACGCCGGCTACACTTTGCACTTTTACAAAATCACCAGCCTGGAAAGGGCGGTCGAAGAAAATCACGAAGGATGCAATCAGGTTCTCCAGGCTCTCGCGGAAAGCCAGTGCCAGTGCCGCTCCTACAATACTAAGGCCCGTAAGCAGGGATGAAATATCATAACCAAAGGCCTGGTTCAGCATCAGCAAAATGCCGATGGCGGCAATAATAACTTTAATAAAATCGCGGAAGAAAACAATCAGCTGATTATCGCCTGGCGTTGGTGTTTCGTCAGCTTTCTTTTCCAGGATGCTGGCAATGAAATCTATGATGCGCAAGATCAGCCAGGTAAAGGCCAGTACCTGCACGGCAATGGCAAGAGAAAGCAACACATCATGTAACGTGTATTTATACAAGGTAAACGTAAGGTTGGGTGGATAGTTGAGGCGGTAAAACGCCACAATGGAAACAGTGATGATCAAAAACGTTCCGAGAGGATAAACAATCAGGTCAGTGAATTTCTGGGGATCGTATGTTTTCAGCCGTTTTGGAAAAAACCTGAAAACCAACCGGGCAAAATGTTTGGAGATAAACCGGTTCAGCAGAAGTACGAACAAAATAACGCCAAAGGTCCACAGGTAACTCTCAATAGTATTGCCCCAGATGATACGATTCATTCCCAGCTCTATTTGCGATAAAATTAGGGAATCGCCTCAATAGCCTAATTGGTAAATCCGGAGCGAATCACTGGAAAACGTAAGAAGTTTGTTGCGGTATGTAAAGCTGTGTACATATGGTTTAAAGGAAGCTGAAAACGGGTGCACCTTTTCGGCAAGTGTGGGGGAATTGTACAGGACAACACCTTCGGCACGCAGGCCAATCAGCTTACCATTCCATATATCGAAACTTCGCCAGTTCTGCAGCGGGATCTTTCGTTTGAAGGTGCCATAATTGTCAAAAACAAAAATACCCTGTACACTATCGGCCAGGTACAACAGGCCATTGTCATCAATAATCTTCTGCGGTGAAATTGTTTGGCTGAACAACTGCCGGAAATCGATTGTCTGAAGTAACAGGTTGCCACTTTCGTTCAGCTTTTTCAGTTTGTTGTCAAACTGGTCAAACACCCAGATATTGTTATCATACGAAAGTGTAATGGCTGTTGGCTGCAGCACATTGTGCCGCCGCAGGTCAAGACTGCTGCGGTTGGAGAGCAAGCGGTCGAGAATGACAACAGTGGAAAAATCCTTGTAAAACAGCAAAGGCTTCAGGGGATTGGTAACATCTACCGAGTGCAGTTTGCCATAAGCCCGAACACCATTGAATACAGCTACCGAATCGCCGCGGTTGTTGAACTTTTTTACTTGTCCTGTTGAAGAAACCACGTAAAGGTTATCGAGGTTGTCGAGAGCTACATTGGCAATATCGCCCCGGTAGCTTCTCAGGAGCAGGAAAGACGAATCGTTTTGCGCAAAGCTTACAGTTGCCACCAAAAGAAACAGTATGAAAAAAAATTGCTTCACGCTTTACGGTAAATTTTTGCGTCTTTGCCGGTATAGGACTTCAGTTCCAGGTCCTTTCCGTCAAATACAGCATAGGTTTGGAAATTAATCCATTCGCCCAGGTTAATGTAACGGCTTTCAGGAGAAAGACGATAATCGATGGGCAAGTGTCTATGACCAAACACAAAAAAGTTGAAGTTTTCTTTTTGCAATATTTCACGACTATAAATCAGCAGCCACTCCTTTTCTTCACCCAAAAATGTTTCTTCTTCTATCTTTTGTGCATCCTTGCTTTTCTGGCTGAAATAATTGGCCGTGCCAATACCGATGGCCGGTGGCAGTATGCCAAACAGCCATTGGCAAACCGGGTTCCGAAAAACCTTTTTCATGGCTTTGTACCCCTTATCGCCGGGACCCAGCCCGTCTCCATGCCCGATATAAAATCGGCAGTTGTTGAAGGTGAATGACTGCGGATTGAAATAAACCGGCATCGCCAGTTCCTGCTGAAAATAATCCTTCATCCACATATCGTGATTGCCTACGAAAAAGTGGAGCTGGATACCGGCATCACTTAATTCGGCCAATTTGCCCAAAAGACGCACATAGCCTCTTGGCACAACCTTGCGGTACTCAAACCAGAAATCAAACATATCCCCAACGATAAAAATGGCATGTGCATCCGCCTTGACTTCATCCAAGAAATTAACGATCAGTATTTCCCGCTGGCGGCTCTTTTCAGGACTAGGTACGCCAAGGTGAAAGTCGGAAAGAAAGTAGATTTTTTTATCAGGTGGCAGTTGCATGAATGGCTTTCTATTGGGAGGTATCATCAACTACAAAGCAATAGACTTCCTTAGGGCCGTGCACGCCTACCACCAGTGTCTTTTCAATATCCGCTGTGCGGCTGGGTCCTGTGGCCAGGGTGACCATCGAAGGAATGGCATCACCGTACTTTTCTTTCAGGCGCTGCAAGCCATCTTTGATATCGTACACCAGTTGCGAAGTGTAGGCTACGCAAACATGCACCGGCGCATATACGCTGGGAGTTCGGCCTTGCTGTGCAGAACTCAGAAGAAGACTTCCTGTACGGGCTACCAAGGCCTCACAACTTGTGACCGATGCTTCGCAGGTAGCAATATCGTTGTACAGGCTATTGGGCGGCAGAAAACCTTGCAGACCTTCTTCCGTGCAAAAAATTTTCGTCCATTGGTTCTGGTAAAAAAGCTTTTCCAGCCCTTGCACCAGTTCGGCTTTATCCAAACAAAATATAAACTTTCCCTGCAGGGCTGAAAACTGTTCGGCAAATTCCACCACCAAGTCCTGTGCCGGCGGCTGAACAGGATTCTCGGCGCCCTCGGCCTGCGGAAAAGGCAATGGCGTTGGAGTTGCCAACGCCATGCGTATTTTTTGCAAAATGCTTTGCTTTCCTTTACTCATCTACACTCAGGTTGGGAGTTGATTGGTAACATTCGGATCAAACGGAGGAACACCTTCGCTGATGCCACCTTCGGAATGACTGTCGATACCGTTTTCGATGTGCTTTTTTTCCTCATACGGCCGGGGACCAATTAGGGCTTCCACATCGCTTTGGAACAACACTTCTTTTTCCAGTAGCGATTCTGCCAGTTTTTCCACTTCTGTTTTCTTTTCCCGCAGAAGATTCAACGTTCTTGTATAGGATTCGTCGATCATGCGGCGCACCTCTTCATCAATCATCTTGGCAGTTTCCTCAGAATACGGCTTGCTGAACTGATTTTCCGCCTGCGGATCGTAATAACTGATGTTACCCACTTTTGCGCTCATACCGTACACCGTTACCATTGCCGTGGCAATACGGGTAATCTGCTGCAGGTCATTTTGTGCACCGGTTGAAATCTTGCCAAAGAAAATTTCTTCGGAAGCGCGGCCACCCAAAGTCATACAAATCTGGTCCTGCAGCTGGTCAGTATTATAGAGATACTGTTCTTTCGGCGTGTATTGCGCATATCCCAGGGCTGCAGTACCGCGGGGTACGATGGTCACTTTCAGCAGCGGGTAAGCATGCTCCAGGAACCAACCGCAAATGGCGTGGCCAGCTTCGTGGTAAGCAATAATCTTTTTCTCTTCCGGGGAGATGATCTTGTTCTTTTTCTCCAAACCACCAATAACCCTGTCCACCGCATCTTGGAAGTCACTCATATCAACGGCGTTCTTGTTCTTACGGGCGGCAATAAGGGCAGCTTCGTTACATACGTTGGCAATGTCGGCGCCGGCAAAACCCGGTGTTTGCTCTGCCAGGCGATGAATGTCAACTTTCTCCGAAACTTTAATGGGTTTCAGGTGTACTTTGAAAATAGCTTCGCGGCCTTTTACATCCGGCTTATCAATTGAAATCTGGCGGTCAAAACGACCAGGGCGCAGCAGGGCAGTATCCAACACATCCGGGCGGTTGGTAGCAGCCAAAACAATGATACCGGTGTCGGTACCAAAACCATCCATTTCTACCAGCAACTGGTTCAGTGTGCTTTCCCGCTCATCGTTGCTCATCATCATGTTCTTACCACGGGCACGGCCGATAGCGTCGATTTCATCAATGAAGATGACGCAGGGTGCTTTTTCACGGGCCTGCTTAAACAGGTCTCGAACACGGCTGGCACCCACACCTACAAACATCTCCACAAAGTCGGAACCGCTAAGGCTGAAGAAAGGCACCTGTGCCTCGCCGGCCATGGCTTTGGCCAGCAGGGTTTTACCGGTACCGGGAGGACCTACGAGGAGGGCTCCCTTGGGAATCTTACCACCGAGTGAGGTATATTTTTTGGGATTACGGAGAAAGTCAACAATCTCCATTACTTCCACTTTTGCTTCATCCAATCCGGCCACATCGGCAAACGTAATGTTCACCCGTGTTCCTTTATCAAACAATGTAGCTTTTGATTTACCAATGTTGAAAATACCGCCGGGGCCACCGCCACCGGTAGCACCACCGCTCATTTTACGCATCAGCAGAATCCAGATACCAATCAGCAGCAGGAAAGGCAGAATGGTTTGCAGGATGGGAGTAAACCAGTTGCTTTCCGCTTCGGCTCTCTCCGTCACCCTTTCCAGTTGCGGGTTATCTCGGTAAAACTCCCGCATATCGTCTTTGAACGATTCTACGGAAGCGATTTTAAACGTAGCCACCAATGGCTCTGTACCCGTCGTACTGGTTTTGCCGATGATACTACGGGTGGTATCGCTAAGGGTATTCCGGTCAAGCGTAACTTTTACAAGGTTGCGGTTAGAGATAATGGTGTATTCATTCACCTCACCGCGGCGGATCATATCCTCAAACTGGTTCTGCGAAATTTGCGTGGCATTTGGATTAAAAGAACCAAACAGCTGAAAACCGATCAGCACCGCGAAAATGATGGCATACACCCAGTAGAAACTGAAGCGTGGGCCCTTTCGCGGGGAGTTGTTATCGCTGTCTCCCGAAGGCCGGTTGAACTTCGGAAGGGCTCTTTTTTTGTCGTTCTTATATGGCTCTTGTGACATTTCTTCTTTTATTGTAAACTGTGCAAGTAATGAATTTTTGGTGGAATTGGCCGGTGTAAAGTTCTGATTTAACAAAACAAAGCGCTATTGCGCATGTTCATCATGCGGTGCATCGCTCCACATTTCCTCCAGTTTATAAAACTTACGGGATTCCGGTGTCATGATGTGCACCACAACATTTATGTAATCGATCAGCACCCACTGAAGATTTTGCTTGCCCTCGTGGCGGTAAGGAATCTCACCAACGGCTTTTTTCACTTCCTCTTCTACCGAATCGGAAATGGCCCGGATCTGGGGCTGGTTGCTGGCCTCGCAAATAATAAAAAAGTCGGCCACTGCTTCGGGTATCTTGCGCAGATCCAGCGATACGATATTCTCGCCTTTTTTATCCTGAATAGCCCTAATGATGGTTTTGTAAATTTTCGATGCTTTCGTTAGCCGGGCTGGTGATTTCTTCCGTTTCGCCAATACATCTAATGGTTCCAAATACTTATTTTTTTTTGTCAAAAAATTCGTGCAGTTGCCAAGGTAAGAAAAGACCTCTTTTCTTTGCTCAAAAATAGCGCCTTTGGTCTCTTCTTTTTTTTCCGTGGGAACACCTTTTATTGAACTGCCGCAGGTTGAAAGTACCAACAACTATGCCACCGGATTGGCACATGCGGGTATGGCACAAAGCGGTACGGCCGTGTTTGCTCATCATCAAACAAAAGGCAAGGGTCAACGCCATCGCAAGTGGCAGGGAAAGCCCGGCCAGAACATTGCACTAAGTGTGATTTTGCAACCGCCAGGATTGGCGCTGTCGCAGGCTTTCTTGCTCAGCATGGCAACGGCCTTGGGTGTGCATCGTTTCTTTTCGCATTATGCTGGTTCCGAAACAAAAGTTAAATGGCCAAACGACCTTTATTGGCGTGACAGAAAGGCAGGAGGCATTCTCATTGAGAACATTGTACAAGCCAGCGAATGGAAAGCAGCGATTGTAGGTGTTGGCATCAACATCAACCAAACGGATTTTGAAAACCTTGACAACAAAGCTGTTTCCTTAAAGCAGATTACCGGTAAAGAACACTCGCCGGTAGCCCTGGCCAAAGAACTTTGTGAGCATTTGAGTTACACTTATAACCTGCTGCACAAGCTACCTACCGAAGTAAAGGAACTTTACCGCAGCCATCTTTATAAGCTCAATGAAACGGTACGGCTGAAACACGGCAGTCGTGTTTTTGATGCGGCGATCAAAGATGTTTCTTCCATGGGTGAGTTAATCGTTCAGTATGCAACCGAAGAGCGGTTTGGCGTAGGTGAACTGGAATGGGTGATGTGATATGCGGATCTAAGAATGAATGAAGTATTGATCGAAAGTTTCTGAATGATATGCTGCTACTCTTTCCGTAACAATCCAAAATCCACACCCATTCCAGTTCACTGAAATTGAAGGGCTTGCATTTGCACATCCGCAAATTCACATATCTATCCCATTGCCTTCACTATCTCCTCGGCATGTGCCTTGTTTTTTGGGCGAAGGAAAATCTTTTTGATCACACCATTTTCATCAATCACAAACGTCGTGCGGTGCAATCCCATGTACTTGCGACCATACAGGTTCTTCTCACCCCATACACCATATTTCTCAATAATCTTGTGCTGCGGATCGGCAAGCAGTGTAAACGGCAGGCTGAATTTCTCCTGGAACTTCTGGTGTTTGGCTTCATCATCAGGACTCACGCCAATAATTGTAAAACCATGCTTTTTCAGCAGGCCATAATTATCCCGCAGGTTGCAGGCCTGTATGGTGCAGGTAGGAGTATCGTCCTCGGGATAGAAATACAAAACAACTTTCTGTCCTTTTAAATCAGTTAGTGAAACCTTGTTGCCGTTCTGGTCTTTGCCGGTAAATGCCGGTGCTTTTTGTCCTTCCTGTAAATGCGTCGCCATTATATTGTTTGTTGTATATTGTTGGTAGTTGGGTACTTCATCCGTATATCTGCATATCCACACATCAGCGTCTCACATTCCAAACCCGCTCCGTTACATTTCCCGCTTCATCTTCTACCCGCACCTTTAACTGGCTTTCGCCTTTCGGAAATTTATCGTCAAATGTGTAAATCCATGTTTTGCCTTTGTCGTTGGTAAACCGAAGCCATTGCCCGTCTGCTTCGGCACGAAAGCCCTTGATGACATTAAAATTATCCCTGGGTGTAAACACAATTCGTCTTACACCAGCCAGGTTGGCTGGTACGGCGTTAATCGTTGGCGGCTCCCTGTCAATAAAAGCCTGGTAGGTTCCAAACTGGCGGAACTTCGCTGTGAGGTATCCCCGTTGCCAGGTAGCTTTTTGCACATAGGTGCGAGCGCCAACAACATTCCTGATCACCACCTTATCCCGCCACTCCTCCGGAATGTTTCCCGATGGTTTGATGCGTACCGTTACCGAATCGTGTGCAGGGATAGCGCTACTTAAAAACGTATAAAGGGGCGATACCGATCCAGCCGCACCGTTGTTAGAAGAACTAAAACTTACATTGATGGCATCGTACATTGTACGTTCTGTTGTTACCAACTGGAAATCATCCCGCTCAAATACATTGATCTGGTTGGGCAAAAACATTTCTGCAGAACCGCCTGGTGCTGCCGGCGCCAGTGAACCATCGTATTGAACCGTAAATGCAATGCGGGTGGTATTGAAAGCCGCATCCTGCACTTCTATCAGCACCTTGTGCGGCTCATTATCACGTAAGTAAATAATGCCATCGCCGCCATACGTATTGTAGGCTACTTTTTTATCGCCGGGTAGCGGTGTCAGGTGCTGTAGTGAAGCGCCGCCTCTTGCGTCATACGGGTAATCGATCTGCGCATTGATGTAGCGGGAATCCGGATAGCTGATGTTATCATGCGTAAAGGAAGAAACCGGAACGCCATCCACAGAAATTTTTGCTGAATAAACACCATTGGGATTATTGGAACCGCTAAACCGGTCGGTAGCGCCAATGGCAAAACTGATTTTATTGGAGCCTACTTTAATCCCCCTGTTCCTGACGGTGGCCAGGTTAAGAAGTTGTGGCGATTGCATGTATGTACTCTTGTTGCGGTCGTACATTGCCAGGCGTGTAACCGATGGCGGCACCGCATCGGGTATCGGGAATTTAAACAGTAAGGGATTCAGCACATTTTCCGTCTTCGAGTCACGGATCTCGAAGTGCACATGCGGTCCGGCCGAGCCGCCGGTGTTTCCGCTCAGACCTATATAATCCCCTTTTTTCAAAGGGAATTGGTCCGGGGAGAGCGTCAGGTTAATGTGCCAGGTTTCTTTTGCATACTGCTGCGCAATCACATATTCCTGCAGGGCAGGAAAAAACCCGTTCATATGGGCATAAAGCGTTGTATAGCCGTTCGGATGCGTGATATAAATCGCTTGTCCAAAACCACCCGGCTCCACCAATACCCTTGAAACATAGCCTTCTGCAGCTGCGTACACCGGCAGGTTTTCCCGCTGCTGGGTACGGATATCCAGTCCCATATGCCAGTGATTGGTGCGGATTTCACCAAAATTGGCCACTAATTCCATCTTTATATTGAGCGGATGACGAAAATACCCTTGTGGATAGTTTTGCGCAGTTCCTGAAAAAATGAAAGCAAATGAGAAAACAAACGAAAGAAAAAATCGGATCATCCTGTCAATATTTACAAAACCTCTAGGTGTTCAATCTCCATTCCAGCTTTTTGGAGAGTGGGCACAAAATTGGTAGCGGATAAACCAACTGAACAAAAAATTTATTTTATGAGTGTTAATAATAAACAATGGGCTACTTTTTTGCTGGGGGCCGCTGCCGCCTTTGGCGCCTATAAATACATGAACATGTCCGATGAGGAAAAAGAAAAACTGGCCACATCCTTAAAGGACAAAGCAAATAAACTAAAAGACCAGGCTGTGTCTGCAGAGGACAAAGCCATGGACTACTTTAACGAATTAAAGTCCAAGGGCACAGATACTTTCAAAGAGCATATGCCCAAAGTGGAGGAATTCTTCAACAACCTTTTCAGCGGCGGTAAATCACATGCGGAAAGCACGGGCTCAACAGCCTCTGCTACAACTGCAGGTGCTCCCGGCACTACCGGTATGGGAGATAATCCCGCAACGTATAGCACGAACCTCTAACGCTATTTTATCACTATAAACAACAATTGTTATGGCAAGAAAAACAAGTATAGGCTCCCTGTTACTGGCAGGAGCAGCTGCTTATGGATTGTACAAACTGTCCAAAATGAGTCCGGAAGAAAGAAAAGACCTGGTAGACAAAGGCAAACGCACGGTGACGGATAATTTTGACAACCTGAAAAACAAATTAGGCCGCAACGGTTCCTCACCAAATGCCCACATGAGTCATGTGGCAGGCGATGTGACCTATGGCGGATAACGGATCTGGCAACATATGGAAAAGGGCCGCACCTGCGGCTCTTTTTTTATTGCTACCCTTTAGAAAATTAAGCGTTGCACAAAGTTCAATTCACTTACTTTTGCACCCCGGGCATCAACCCGGTTTTTTTATATCCATACGTTTACAGTTCACAGTTTACCGTTCCTGTAATCGCTCAAACGGTAAACCGTAGACCGTAAACGGCAAACTTCTAAATAGCAAATGCCGAAAGACAACTCCATCAAATCAGTTCTCATTATTGGTTCAGGTCCCATTATTATTGGCCAGGCGGCCGAATTCGACTACTCCGGCTCGCAGGCAGCCCGCAGTCTCCGCGAAGAAGGTGTAAAGGTGGTGCTGATCAACAGCAATCCCGCCACCATCATGACGGACCCGATGATGGCCGACCGGGTTTACCTGCTGCCGCTGACCGTGGACAGCATTGAGCAGATTTTAAAGGAAAACGAGATTGATGCGGTACTGCCAACCATGGGTGGACAAACTGCCCTGAACCTTGCCAAGGAAGCCGAAGACCTGGGAATCTGGCAGCAGTATGGCGTCAGGCTGATTGGGGTGGATATAAAGGCCATCGACAAGGCGGAAGACCGCGAAAAATTCCGCCAGTGGATGATCCAGTTGGGCGTACCCGTTGCACCGGCCCGCACAGCCAACTCTTTTTTGGAGGGAAAAGAATTTGCGCAGCAGATTGGCTTTCCGCTGGTGATACGACCTTCATTTACACTGGGTGGTACCGGCGGCGGTTTTGTGCATGATGCCGATGATTTGGATGAGGCGCTTCAACGCGGCTTGCAGGCTTCCCCTATTCATGAGGTATTGGTAGAAAGAGCGGTGCTGGGCTGGAAAGAATTTGAACTGGAATTATTGCGGGATGCCAACGACAACGTGGTGATCATTTGTACCGTAGAAAACTTCGACCCCATGGGTGTGCACACCGGTGACTCTATCACCGTGGCACCGGCCATGACGTTGAGTGATACGGCTTTCCAATTAATGCGGGATACCGCCATTATGATGATGCGTGACCTGGGCAACTTTGCGGGTGGTTGCAACGTGCAGTTTTCCCTCAACCCCGAAACAGAAGAAATCATTGCCATTGAGATCAATCCCCGGGTGAGCCGTTCCTCGGCACTGGCTTCCAAGGCAACCGGTTATCCCATTGCAAAAATTGCCGCCAAGCTGGCCATTGGTTATACGCTGGATGAACTGAAAAATCCGATTGTGCAAACCACATCGGCTTATTTTGAACCAGCCCTGGATTATGTGATTGTAAAAATCCCTCGCTGGAACTTCGATAAGTTCAAAGGCGCCAATGATACCCTGGGCTTGCAGATGAAGAGCGTAGGTGAAGTGATGGGTATTGGCCGCAGCTTTACCGAAGCGGTGCAGAAAGCCTGTCAGAGCCTGGAGAACAACGCTATTGGACTAGGCTATTATGGCAAGAGCGCTATGAAAGCAGAAGAGATCCAGGAATACATTAAAACACCGAAATGGGACCGTGTATTTCGATTGAAAGATGCCCTGATGCTGGGTGTGAGTGTGAATACCATTGCCAAATCAACCGGTATTGACCGCTGGTTCCTGTATGAAATTCAGAAAATTGTCAACATTGAAAAGGAACTGGAAAAATACGGCATTGCCGACCTGCCTCTCGACCTGCTGAAAAGGGCCAAAGTACATGGTTTCAGCGATGAGCAGATCTCCCGCATCCTGGGCGATACCACCGACGATGAAGTGTACGAAAAGCGCAAAGCGGCCGGCATTACACGGGTGTTCAAAATGGTAGACACCTGCAGTGCCGAATTTGAAGCAAAGACCCCCTACTTCTACTCAACCTTTGAAGAAGGTCATACCAATGAAAGCAAGGTAACCGACAAAAAGAAAATCATTGTACTGGGCTCGGGTCCAAACCGGATTGGCCAGGGAATTGAATTTGACTATTGCTGTGTACATGGTTTGCTGGCCATTAAGGAATGCGGTTACGAAGCGATCATGGTGAACTGTAACCCCGAAACGGTTTCTACGGATTTTGACATAGCAGATAAACTTTACTTCGAACCTGTGTTCTGGGAGCATCTCTGGGAAATCATTGAACATGAAAAACCGGAAGGTGTGATTGTGCAACTGGGTGGGCAAACTGCGCTGAAACTGGCCGAACGCCTGCACGAAAAAGGCATCAGGATCATTGGTACTTCTTACGACAACATGGACATAGCCGAAGACCGCGGCCGTTTCAGCGACATGCTGAAAGAACTGGAAATCCCTTACCCGAACTATGGCACGGCCTATAATGTTGACGAGGCCATTGAAGTAGCTAACCGTGTTGGCTACCCGGTTTTGGTGCGTCCAAGTTATGTACTTGGCGGTCAGCGCATGCGCATTGTGATCAACGACGACGAAGTAGAAAAAGCGGTGATTTCGCTGCTGAAACATATTCCCGGTAACAAGATCCTGATCGACCACTTCCTCGACCGCTGCCAGGAAGCAGAGATTGATGCGATATATGATGGCGAGAACTTTCACGTGATGGGTGTGATGGAGCACATTGAGCCGGCCGGTATCCACAGCGGTGACAGCAACGCCGTGCTGCCTGCCTTCAACCTGCCACCAATGACGGTGACTACAATGGAGTATTATGCCGAGAAGATTGCCAAGGCGCTCAACATCAAAGGGCTTATCAACATACAATTTGCCATAAAGGACGGAAAGGTTTACGTAATTGAGGCCAACCCAAGGGCATCGCGTACCACCCCGTTCATCGCAAAAGCCTATGGTATTCCTTACCTGAATATTGCCACCAGGGTCATGATGGGTGTGAACAAGCTGACCGACTTTACATTCGAGAAAAAACTGAACGGCTTTGCTATCAAGGAGCCGGTGTTCTCGTTCAACAAATTCCCGAACGTGAACAAGGAGCTTGGACCCGAGATGAAAAGCACGGGTGAAGCCATCCGCTTTATCAAAGACCTGCGGGATCCTTACTTCAGGCAACTGTACAAAGACAGAAGCATGTACCTGAGTAAATAATTTCGATACTACATAGTTTGCAAAGTCAAAACACAAAAGCAGGACCTCCGCTTTTTGTGTTTTGACTTTTTACTTTTGTAACTATGAGAAAAGAGATGGACCTGTTGATCGACCAATTGCACCAAACCTGGGAAGGCGACCCCTGGTTTGGACGGAACGGAAACTTATTGCTGGGAGAAGTGGATGCAGCAATCGTGTTTACAAAACTGCATGGACAGCACAGCATACTTGAGCTGGTGTGGCATATGAATAACTGGAAAGCGTTTGCCATCAACCGGCTGCAGGCTTCATCGGAAGAGGACCTGCACTATTTTGAGACGCAGGATTGGCGGGAACTGGATCATCACAACACGGCATTATGGAATGAAGGATTACAAAAGTTGCAAGAAACCCAGGCTAGTCTGATGACAATCCTGCAGCAGTTGGATGACACCATACTTGAAGAAAATGTGCGGGAACGGAACTATAACAACCGGAAGCTGATCACCGGAATCATTCAACACGATATTTACCATCTGGGACAAATCGCTTTCCTTACCAAACAGCTCAGGAACAAAGCATGATGCGCAAAAGTTTATTCTTTGTTCTTTGTATCGATTATGATCGTTACAGGCCCGTCATTTAATGATTCCACTTTCATATCGGCACCAAAAATGCCCGTGGCTATTTTTTTACCAAGATCGGCTTCCAGTTGCCTGATCGCTTTTTCGTAAAATGGAATGGCCACATCGGGTTTGCTGGCACGGATATAACTGGGCCGATTGCCCTTTTTGGTAGATGCATGCAGGGTAAACTGGCTGACGAGTAAAATATCCCCTCCTATATCCATCACTGACCGATTCATCACACCATTTTCATCATTGAAGATGCGCAGGTTCACGATTTTTCCACTCAGCCATTGAATGTCTTCATCTTCATCAGCGTCCTCAATCCCCAGCAGCACTAACAACCCTGCTTCAATCACTCCGGTAACTTTTCCTTCTACTGTCACACTTGCTTTGCTTACCCGTTGAATAACCGCTCTCATAACGACAAAAGTAAAAAGGCAAATTGCGAAAACATCAGGACATAGTTTTTACATTTACCTTTTCTCTTCACATGGATTTTTCTTCTGAAATAAAGCTACAAACCACCCGCAGCGGGGGCAAAGGCGGACAAAACGTAAACAAGGTGGAAACCGCAGTTATTGCTTATCTCAATATTGATGCATCACAAGCCCTTACCGAAGAACAAAAAGCGGTTCTCCGGGAAAAGTTATCCAACCGTATTAATGGAGAAGGTGAACTGGTGGTAAAAGCACAAACACATCGCACCCAACTGGCCAACAAGGAAGAAGCCATCCGAAAGATCAATGAACTTGTGCAGCATGCCCTGCACAAGAAAAAAGCCCGCATTGCCACCAGGGTTCCCAAGGCCGTTAGAGAAAAGCGGGTAGACGCTAAGAAACGGGCTGCTGAAATTAAACAGGGTAGAAAAAAATTCAAACCGGGTGATTTTTAACAGGACATGCTTCCTGTTCTGTATTTACTTTAGAGCAAACAATCCTGTTGAAATCCCGTTTCGTTATATTAGTTTTTGTCTTGTTTGTAACCATTGGCTCTCTTTTGCTGGATGGCTGCCGCAAACTGGACATAGCAGAACCAACACCTGTCACCTTTGTTGTACCCAACGGATTTCCGCAGCCGGTTTACAATTTTTCCGCCAACCCGCTGACAGAAGAAGGCTTTCGCCTGGGTAAAAAAATATTTTTTGATCATCATCTTTCTGTGGATGGGCATGTCTCCTGTGGATCCTGTCATCAGCCGCTGGCCGCCTTTACAACCTTTGAACATGACCGCAGCCATGGCGTGAACAACACGCATACCTTACGCAATGCACCAGGCATCTTCAACATGGCCTGGTACCCGGAGTTTAACCAGGACGGCAGCGCCAAAAGCCTGGCCGATGTGTACCGGCAGCATTTTACCAGCCCCACTGAAATGGGTGAAAGTATCACCAAGGTGATTGAAAAACTTCGCCACGAAGAATACCGCATCCTGTTTCGCGATGCCTTTGGGGATGGAAAAGTAACAGAAGAAAGAATCTACAAAGCGTTGGATCAATATGTGCTCAGTCTTGTTTCGGCTAATTCAAAATACGATAAGGTGAAAAGAGGCGAAGCCAGCTTTAGTGCACAGGAAGCCGCAGGCTACGCCGTTTTCCAGGCCAAATGTGCCACTTGTCATGCCGAGCCTTTGTTTACGGATTTCAGTTACCGCAATGTGGGTATTGAAGTGGATCAGCAGTTAAAAGATTACGGCCGCATGCTGGTTACAGGCAACCGCACCGATTCGCTGAAGTTTCGTGTGCCTTCGCTGCGCAATGCCGAATTCACTTCTTATTACACCCATGATGGCCGCATGAGCTTCTTTCGTATGATGCTGCAGCACTACCGGTTTGGCGTGAACGGCAGCCCTACGCTGGATCCGCTTCTAACCAATGGTATACAACTGACAAACGGGGAAGAAGACCAGATTGTTGCTTTTATCCGCACACTTTCCGATTCGGCATTTCTGAATAACCCCAGATGGAGAGAATAGCGAGTGGTAAATAGTAAGGAGCAAGCAGCTACGGAATGCTGACTTTTCATTCAGGTGGTAGTCTTGCATATCAGGAAAGGTGAAATTTGGTTAGCCTCCGGTGATAAAACCCTACTTGCTATTTACTACTAACCACTCGCTACTGGCTATTCCCTAAATTTGCTCACTTCTAAAAAAACAAACCATTTGAGCGGCATAAAGAAATTGGCAGGTCAGACATTGTGGTATGGTGTTTCATCAATTGCTGCCCGCTTTTTAAACTACCTCCTTACCCCTTACCTTACCAATGCCAGTGTATTGCGGGAAACTTATTATGGTGAGATGAGCATCATCTACGCCGCTATTCCGTTCCTCAATATTTTATTTACCTATGGATTGGAAACAGCCTACTTCCGTTTTTCCAAAACAAAGGAAGATGAAAAAGAGGTGTACAGTACGGCTACCCTATCGCTGATGGGCACCACAGCAGTGTTTACAGCCATTCTCCTGCTTTTCAACCAGCCCCTGGCCAACCTGCTGGGCGTTCCCAACCGGCCGGAGTATCTTACACTGGCTGCTTTTATCATTGCTTTTGACGCCCTGGCTGCACTGGCATTTGCCAAGCTGCGATACGAGGGCAAGCCCCGCAAGTTTGCTTTTATCCGCATTGCCGGCATTGTTATCAATATCGGCCTGACGATCTTTTTTCTCTCGGTTTGCCCCGCCATCCAGGAAAGGGATCCGAACAGTTTTATCGGTGTGTGGTACGACAAAACCTTTGGCGTTGGCTACATTCTTTTAGCCAACCTGCTGCAATCTATTTTTACACTGATTTTTCTCTCCAAAGAGTTTTTCTCTTTTCGCCTGCAGTTCAATGCAAAGCTTTGGAAAGAAATTATCGTCTACTCATCGCCCCTGATACTTGCCGGATTTGCGGGGATGATCAACGAAACCTTCGACCGCATTATGCTCAAGTGGTGGGCACCCACAGCAACCGAAAGTGCTGCCAAAGTACAGGTGGCCATCTACAGTGCCTGTTATAAACTTTCTATCCTGATTACGCTTTCCGTTCAGGCTTTTCGCATGGCGGCAGAGCCCTTCTTTTTTTCGGCGGCACAGGGACAACAACCGCAGCGGATCTATGCACGGGTGATGAAGTTTTTTGTCATTACCGTTTGCTTTATGTTCCTGGCCGTGGTGCTGTTTTTGGATATCTGGAAATATTTCATTACCAACCCGGTTTACTGGCAGGGATTGGGCGTGGTGCCCATTCTTCTTTTAGCCAACATGTTCTTGGGTATTTATTACAATCTTTCCATCTGGTATAAGCTTTCCAATAAAACCATTGCCGGCGCCTGGATTACGTTGATTGGCGCTGGAATTACCTTGGGCATCAATGCACTGTTTATTCCCTACTTCGGTTATTATGCCTGTGCCTGGGCTACCTTCTTTTGTTATGGAAGCATGATGGTGATTTCCTTTATCTGGGGACAGAAGAATTACCGGGTGCCCTATGCCTGGAAAAAGCTGGTGGCCTATATTGTTATTTGCGTAATGCTCTATGGGATTCATTCCGCTTTCCGTTGGATGGGTTTGAACGATTGGTTTAACCGGGCTTTTGGTGCTGTGCTCTTTTTCATCTTTGCCTGGTTTATAGGACTGGTGGAGCGGAAAGAATTGCAACGGCTACCCTACGTTGGGAAGTATTTTGGCGCAGCCTCCCCGCCCCCCACGGGGGGGTAGCCGGCGCACAAGGGCCTGCTTAGGCTAACTTATTTCTTTCAGCAGGGATTCCACGCGGAGGCGCTGGGAGCGCAGAGTGATTTACACTGTATATGCCCATAGTTGATAACATAAAAAGAAAAAGGTTCAATCATGTGGTATGATTGAACCTTTATATCGTACAAAAGCAAGGGTTTGTGCCGAGTTAAGTCCCCTTTGGGAGATTGAGGGGGCTTACAGCGTCCTTTTTACTTCTTCCTCTTCATACGCTTCAATGATATCGCCTACTTTAATGTCACTGTAGTTCTTGATGGTCAAACCACACTCCATACCGGTGAGCACTTCCTTCGCATCGTCCTTGTAACGCTTCAGCGATCCCAGTTCGGCGCTTTGGCCTTCGCCGGTCGGGTACACTACGATACCATCACGGATAAGGCGGATCTTGCTGTCACGCTTAACACGGCCTTCAATCACCTGGCAACCGGCAACGGTAGCCTTGTCAAATTTGAACACCTCTTTGATCTCGACGTTACCAATAATCTTCTCCTGCGTTTTCGGTTCCAGCATTCCTTCCATCGCACTGCGAATCTCTTCGATAGCGTTGTAGATGATGGAGTAGGTCTTGATCTGGATTCCTGCATTATCGGCCAAACGGTTTGCCTGGATAGAAGGACGTACGTTAAAGCCAATGATGATGGCGTCCGATGCTTCGGCAAGCACCACATCACTTTCGTTGATCTGGCCTACGCCTTTGTGGATCACCGATACCAGGATCTCCTCCGTTGACTGCTTTTGCAGTGAATCGGAAAGGGCTTCCACGGAACCGTCCACGTCACCTTTGATAATTACCTTCAGTTCCTTGAAGTTTCCGAGGGCCAAACGGCGTCCGATTTCGTCCAGTGTGATGTGCTTCTTGGCACGCATACCCTGTTCACGCAGAATCTGTGCACGGCGGTTGGCAATATCTTTTGCTTCGCCTTCATCAGCATAAACCCGGAAGGTTTCACCCGCCTGCGGCGCCCCGTTCAAACCCAGGATCAGTGCAGGGGTAGATGGTCCGGCCTCGTCAATGCGCTTATTCCGCTCGTTCATCATGGCTTTTACACGGCCATAATGCTGGCCGGAAACCACCAGGTCGCCGGTACGCAGGGTACCATTTTGTACCAGGATGGTGGCCACATAACCACGGCCTTTATCCAGCGTAGCTTCAATGATGGAACCAGATGCTTCCCTGTCGGGATTGGCTTTCAATTCCAGCAGTTCAGCTTCGAGCAATATTTTTTCCAGCAACAGGTCCACATTTAACCCTTGTTTGGCCGAAAGCTCCTGGTTCTGGAACTTACCACCCCAGGCTTCTACCAGGATGTTCATATTGGCCAGTTGCTCGTAGATCTTCTGTGGATTGGCTCCGTCTTTATCAATCTTGTTGATGGCAAAGATCATCGGCACATTAGCCGCCTGTGCGTGGGAGATGGCCTCACGGGTCTGTGGCATAATGGCATCATCCGCAGCGATCACGATTACTGCAATATCGGTGATCTTGGCACCACGGGCACGCATAGCGGTAAACGCTTCGTGACCCGGCGTATCCAGGAAAGTTACATTTTTGCCATTGGGCAGGTTTACCTGGTAGGCACCAATGTGCTGGGTGATACCACCCGCCTCACCGGCTACCACGTTGGCTTTCCGGATGTAGTCGAGCAACGATGTCTTACCGTGGTCAACGTGACCCATGATGGTTACAATCGGCGAACGCGGCTGCAGGTCGTCTGCATCGTCTTCATCCTCCTGTTCTTCCATCTCCAGTTGCTTTTCCATGTCGATGAACTCAACATCGAAACCAAATTCGGAGGCTACCAGTTCAATTACTTCCGCATCCAGGCGCTGGTTGATAGACACCATAATACCCAGGCTCATACACTTGCTGATCACCTCGGCAAAGGATACGTCCATCAGGTTGGCAAGCTCACTCACCGAAATAAATTCGGTAACCTGCAGCTTGTTGTCCACACCTTCGGTGCCTTCCGCCATTTCAGCCCTGCGATCGCGACGCTTGGCGGTACGTTTGTTGCCCCTGCCGCCGCCGCCAGAAAGCTTGGCCTGCGTTTCTTGGATTTTCCGTTGAATTTCTTTTTCGTCGATCTGGCGGTCTTCGCGGGGTCCGCGGTTATCGCCACGTCGTTGCGGAGAGAAACGTCCACCGCCGCCCTGGGCGCCACGGTTAGAGCCGCCTTGTTGACCACCAACATTTTTCTGCGGGGTGAAACGTCCACCACCGCCCTGGCCGGTGCTACCCTGCTGGGTACCACCACCCTGCTGGCCGCTTTCGCGGAAGGCTGTGGTGCCTTTTTTCTCAATAGGAATGCGTTTGCGCTTGCGCTTTTCGTCCATCTGTGGTGGTTTCGGACGGGTATCGCTATCTACCGGCAACTCTATCTTACCTAAAATCTTCGGGCCTTCCAATTTTTCCGCTTTGATGTTTTCGATGACAGGTTCTTCTTCTCTTGTTTCCGGTAGGTCAATTACATTGGTTTCTGCCACCGTTTCCACTACAGGAGCCGGCAGTTCTTCCACAGGTTGTACAGGCTCTTCAACCTGCGGGGTTTCAGTAGCGGCAACAGGAGCTGCAGGTTGTTCTGCCGGCTGCTCTTCCGCTTCCTTTGCTTTTTTAACGTTTTTCTTTGGGCGGGTAGAGGAGTCGATTGCCGAGAGGTCTACCTTGCCAATTACCTTGGGGCCTTCAATTTCAGGCACGTCGGGCTTGGCCACTTCAGGTTCTGCCGGCTGGGAGACTTCCTCAGGTTTTACTTCAGGCGCAGCAGGAGGCTCCACAGGCCCGGGTGCCGGTGCAGGTTCTGCTTCCTGAGCAGGAGTGGGTTGTGGTTCTTCCACGGGAGGGGACGCAGGCATTTCTTTGGGCGCCGGTTTCTTTTCCTCCTTGCGGAAACGCAGCACTTCTTCTTCGTCCCGCTTCTTTTTTGCTTCACCAACGGCGCCTTTGGGCAGGTCAATCTGCACGGCCTTTAATTTGGCCACTTTGTCGCTCTGAAACTCATTCTGCAAAGCCCGGTACATATCTTCCGTCAGCTTTGCAGTGGGTTTCAGGTCGTCCCTGTTGAAGCCCTTGTTCACCAAAAAATCCACCAGGGTATCCTTCCCAATGTTGAATTCCTTGGCGGCTGCCATTAACCTTGGTGTTGTTGTCGTTTCTGCCATTAAGTGTTTTTAAATAACGTCTTTTATCGTGAACGGTGAGTTGTCAGTGATGAGTCAGGAGACAGTATACTCATGATTCACCACTGACAACTCACGGTCACTATTCTTTTTCAAATTCCGCCTGCAGTACTTTGCGTACTTCGGCGATGGTTTCTTTTTCCAAGTCGGTACGACGCTCCAGTTCTTCCGGCGTCAGATCCAACACGCTGCGGGCTGTATCACAACCAATGCGCTTCAGCTCATCGATTACCCAGCTTTCAATTTCATCACTGAATTCTTCCAGGTCAATATCAAATTCCTCAACTTCACCTTCGTTGTCGCGATACACATCAATATTATAGCCTGTCAATTCGCAAGCCAGCTTGATGTTCACCCCACGGCGACCGATAGCCAGCGAAACCTGGTCGGGACGCAGGTAAACACTGGCGTGCCTGCCCTCATTGTCCAGGTCCATTGTAGTGATCTTGGCCGGCGTTAACGAACGCTGTATCAGGAGTTGGATATTGTTGGTATAATTGATGACATCAATGTTTTCGTTCTTCAGCTCACGAACAATACCGTGAATGCGGCTGCCCTTCATACCCACGCAGGCGCCTACCGGGTCAATGCGGTCGTCGTAGGATTCTACAGCCACCTTGGCTCTTTCACCCGGTTCGCGAACAATTTTCTTAATCACAATGAGTCCGTCAAAAATCTCCGGCACTTCTATTTCCAAAAGCTTTGCCAGAAAATCAGGCGAAGTACGGGAAAGTATGATTACCGGCGTATTATTTTTCATATCTACCTTCTTCACCACGGCACGGATGTTCTCACCCTTCTTGAAATAATCCTGCGGGATCTGTTCGCTTTTCGGCAGGATCAGTTCATTGCCTTCCTCGTCGAGCAGCAGGATCTCTTTTTTCCATACCTGGTAAACTTCGGCGGAAATAATCTCGCCAATACGGTCGCCGTATTTTTTGGCCAGGACGTTTTTCTTCAGGTCGGAGATACGGCTGGCCAGGGTTTGTTTAGCAGCCAGGATAGCCCTGCGGCCGAAGTCCTCCAGGTTCACCTCTTCGTACACCTCTTCACCTACTTCGTAGTCAGGAGAAATCTTTTTGGCTTCTGTTACCTCAATTTCTTCCAGGGTATTGTACACATCGTCATCGTCTACTACTGTACGGCGACGGAAAATTTCCAGGTCACCTTTTTCAGCGTTTACAATTACGTCGAAGGTTTCATCACTGCCGTACTTTTTGCGGATGAGGGTTTTGAATACGTCTTCCACCACACGCATGAGTGTGGGACGGTCAATGTTTTCGGCATCCTTAAACTCCTGGAATGCTTCTATCAGGTTGATACTGGCCATAGCTTGTGTTTTTGTGAGTGGTGAGTTGTCAGTGGTGAGTAGGAGCTTTTTCACTCACCATTCACCACTGACAACTCATCGTCTAAAACTTTACTTGAATTTTCGTTGTTTTTATATCGGTAAATAATACCGTTTCTTGTTTAATTTCTTTCTTTTTACCTTTACCGGTTTCCGTTTCTACTATCACACCGTCATCAGTTGCTTCCAGCAATTTTCCCTCCACCACAGTACTGTCGTTTTTAGTGATGTGAACATAGCGGCCGACATTTTTTTTGTATTGGCGCTGCTTTTTCAAAGGTTCGTCCAGCCCGGGGGAGGAAACTTCCAGCGAAAAGTCATCACCCGGAAACAGTCCGCTTTCTTCGATCTGCTTGTACAGTTTCCGGTTGTAATCGATAAGGGTAGAAAGCATAATGCCTTCGTCTGCATCAATAAACACTTTTATATTATTGGTGGGCTTAATGCGAACCTCTACCAAAAAGTGTGTGGGATGTCCCTCCAAAAGGCCGTTGATCTTCTGCTCTAACGCCTCAATAATTGTTTCTGTTTGCATAACCTAAAAGAAGAAGGGAACGTCCTTCGTTCCCTTCTGATTTTCTTTTGCCAGAGCAAAGGTAAGCTAAACGTTAAATACATTCCAAATCCAAATTGGTTGGAACGGTGATTGTACCTTTGAAAACTATGATTTTAAGTTTTCTTTTTTATGCTTTTTTATTGTATCTACTGTTTAAACTGGTGGTGAATTTCATTCTTCCGGTTTACAGAACTACCAAACAGGTAAAGAAGAGTTTTCGTGAAATGCAGCAGAAAATGCAGGAGCAACAGTCGGCTGCCTACCAGCAACAGCAGAACCAGCCCTCACCAAAGAAACAGGAGCCCCTGGGTGATTATATCGATTTTGAAGAAGTGAAGGATTGATGCCAGTTTTCCCTATTTTTGCCGTCCGCAAAATTTTGCGCCGGATCCTTAGCTCAGTTGGTTAGAGCGTCTGACTCATAATCAGAGGGCCGGGGGTTCAAGTCCCTCAGGATCCACTTCAGAATCAAAGGGTTATAAGTTGAAAAGCTTGTAGCCTTTTTCATTTGCACCAGAAATTGCACCAAAACCCATTCAATCCAGATATCAAACATTTCCCTACTCGTAGTTACAAAGATAAAGTGCTTCTTGAAGTCTCATATTTGAAAAATACATTTTATGAAGACCTCTTTCATGAATCAAGTTATCATATAATGAAAATGCTTAAAAATATTGTTGATACGAAATATTAAATATACTTATGCATTTAATTCGAATCTAGTCGAATCAAGAAATAAAATTGGGAATGACCTTTTAATTTATATATGCGCCCACTGTGCTGTTATTATATCAATTTACAACCCTTAAAGCTGATAAATCCAGTGAGTAGTGCCATTCATCAATGGTTGTTAGTTTATTCTGAATCTATTAAATTTTAGACTTTATAAGAAAAAAGAACTATGAAACTTCTAATTGGTACTATAATAGAAATTAATATAGGTATAGGGGTATTTAAAAACGTTGCACAAGGCGCCGAGACTGATAAACAACAAATAAGTGAAAAGGATATCAGAAGAGGAAGTAGTTCACTCATAGCCGCATATAATACTTACAAAACTGTATACGCTAAGATTTACATACCTGAAATTGATAAAAAATATATAGAAATAAATATTCAAGAGACTCTAAAAAAATATTACCAATGGAGTAAAATAACTGAGAACAGAGTTTCAAAACTAAACGTCAAGCTTAAAGGGAAACAGGTGAAAGTTGTAAATAAATACAATAGACTTGAAATAGAAAATTTCGAATACCTACTGTAAAACTTCACGATTTGTACCTTGACATTTACACACACAATTGATTTAAGCTCTAAGCCATATGTCACATTTAATTTTCACGTCTTTTAAAAGAACTTTGGTTAGATCCATAAATTGACATCAACGCTTTATTTCCAACTTCGACATTTTCTCTTATAAATTATGCCTTTTGAACATCTTGCTTGATTAACTCCTCTCTATTTGTGTTTTCTTTTAGAGAATAAAATCGCTGCCTGATGATTGAATTGTAACACTATCTGCTTAGTGACAAGCTTTGTTTATAATAGATAAGCAAATTCCATTAAATGAAGTACACTGGCACAAATATTATAAACTTTCGATAGTTAAATATTTCTAAGCTGAAACTCATCCTTAGACTCCATTCAAGATATACCCTGTTTCATATGAAGCAGTAATATCGAATCAATATCCTGAACCAAATTTGTCCATTCGATTCCATCTAAATTGTAAGCTTTATAAAGCTTGCAATTCGAATATTTTACTTTTCCTAGATTATTTTGTTTAAAATACTCACCAATTGAACGAAATGAGTCGATTCCTTTCCATGATTTGTCTGGTGGTATATATTCACTCTCTCCGAAAATGATAGTTATTAATTCTAACTTTTTGTGGTATTGTAGTAAGGGATAAATACCTTTTCGTGGCTTGTTGTTATCTTTTAAGAAAGCAATCCATGTTGTGTTAGCTACAATTCCATGGCCGAAACACACCTTTAATTTATAACCTTTATATTCCTTTTCTCTAAATTCTTTTGTGCTTAGTTGGTCTGTCTTGCTATAGATAACAAAACTTTTTACAAGTGCTTTCAATTCCATATGAGCACTATTTTCTTTCAAGATGTAAACAATACTGGTGCAGTGTGTTACTTACCCAATGAATACCAACAGCAAATGGTTTGAGACCAATATCATCCTGACACCACATAGTTGTGCCAAGAAAGCTATATTTCTGCCCTTTTGCACACAGCTTAAAAATTAAATCCCATGCTAGCGGATATACAGTATGATCCCTCTTTACATTCTTTACAATAATTGTTAAAACAGAGCCCTTGTTTAGCTTTTCTGCTATATGGTTATAAATTGTCACGAGCTCATCCACAAAGAGGTCATAGCTTTCAATATTACCTAAGTCATGTTTATGGTCTTCTGAATAAGTAAGTTTTAGATTTTTATCCCTTCTCTTTTTCTGATTTTCACTTCCCTTATTAGATAGCATTGACCAATATGGAGGGCTTGTTACACAATAATCGAATGATATTCCATCAAACGCATTAATCTCTAATATGTCCTTTGCGTTGCCCAGAACAATTTTTCCAATCACCTTTTTAGTGTGATCCTCAAATAGCGTATTTGAGGATGTTGATGCTTGCACCCTTGATTTTGCCACACTTGCAAATTCCTCCATTAATTCTATCCCATATCCATTTCTTTTGGACTCTACAGCAGCCACCACTGTACTACCAGTTCCAGCCATCGGATCAAATATGTTATCAGATTCTTTAGAAAAAAGCTTAATAAATTCTTCAATTAGTGGCTCAGGAAATTTGGCAGGGTGTAGTATTTCGTTTTTCTTCCTAGGTCTTGATTTAGGTATGATCCAACTAGAGAAGTTGGTGGAGCCTTTATCAGAGAGCGTAATATCAGTGTTAAAGGGCTGATGCCGTAGATCATCAGCAGATTGGAAAATCATGCAGTTCAGAATTACATCTGAATCCTGAGAAATGCCAATCTTCTCGTCTTTTAATTTCAGTTTACCTCTGAGGAGCGAAGAGAATTGCCAGCAATTTGTTGATCCTTTGTCCTGACTTAGCAAAAAACAACAATATTTATTTTCTGCTAAGACACTTCTCGTTAGCTCCGCCAACTCACTGGAGCGACTAAAGACACGCATCAGGCTCCTTTGGTCCAAGCTATCTAGATTAACCAAAATGAAATCAAAACATCTTTTATTCTTCTTGGCACCAGTCAAGTAAAAGAACAGTTTCTTATCATCAGTTACATCATTATATATTTCTATGCGTCGTTGGTCTGGAGACGAAAAGCCAGTCTCTTGCCCTGATAAAAAAAGCGACTCAGACTGTTTTCCATTATCCCACTTTTCTTTTGTAAAAAAAGTTGCAAAATCTCTATATAAATCTTTATAGCCTGATACTCTGAAAAAACTTTTTTGAAATTTCATCCACTCCTTGTATGGAAGATTATTCATACGATTAGGAGGCCCAGCATTTTTCTTTATTTCTTCGGTTGGTTTGACATTCGCTTCAAATTCCTGTTCAAACATTTGTCTCACGAGTTAAATTAAAAGCTCAAAGCTATTTAAATCTTTGGGTAAGACATAAAGATTCGTCTCTTTTACGCCTCCATTTCTGCCAATATTGGGGAAAACATAGCAACAGGCACCTCCACCTCTACCATGGGTTTTAAGCCAGCCTGCTTCTATTCTTGATGGGCTGCGTCTAATCGCATGTGAAAACCCAGCCTTTGTTAGAGTTGAGACATCTTTATCAGTTATTTGACTCCAAGGCGTGTTTTTAAATTTATCCTCTTTATCAATTGGCCAAACCCAGCCTGAGTAATTTTCACACCTTTCTAGAAACTTTTCTTTGCTTATCCAACCTAAAAAATACAGCTTGAAATCATTCGGTAAAATCAGATTACAGAAATCCTCTTTTCTAAAAATAAGTGCCTGCTTGGGGACTTGGTTAATATTTCTCCTCAAAGAGTTTAAAACCTGACTTTTGTAATCATTTTTACTTACTGTAATTTTTATAGTGCCAGTAAGTTCATCGTATGAAGATTTTGATATCTGTATTGAAGAAAAACAAGAAAACGGCCCAATATTTTTCAGAGTTTTATCAGTACTCAGTTTTACCCTTATATTCTTTTTTTGCCCATCCCATTCTCCCAATACGGCTATTTCGATTTCAGACTGACTAAATAGTGTACTATTTTCATATTCAACATTCAGATAGAATCCGCTGCTACTATCTTCTCTCAATGCACATAATTTTGATGATGATAGAAAAGCCATAGCTTCTCCATAGGTGAACGCAGTTAAAGCGTGACAAGAACGGCCTGAAAAAAGATTGTTTCTAATATCAATACTACTTGCAATAGCAAAGGTGTAAACTTCTTTTTCTTGTGCTATCTGCGTATGTGGAATCAACATTGGAAAAAAACGCCGCCAGTCAGGTCCTGAATAGTTTTGATTTGCCACAATTATTTCTTTTGAAAGCGGCGGCCTTCCCTCTATTGCATAATTTGAATAGTAGTGAATTGTTTTTAAATCCATTTTTGTAAGCACTCCATCAATTGCAATATTGAAATCAAACAAATCATCTTCTCTATGGCTAGTCCTATCTAATTCAGCATGCATACCCCATTCACTAAATTTTCGTTTTAATACTTCTTGTGCAACAATTCCTTTTGCAATGTTCAAAGCCCGAGACTGCTGGCCTTGTGAACCTGTATTTGTCATCATTCTGTTGAAAGTCCAAGGTAGGGTAATTGCAGCATACCTTGCCCCTACTAGGAGATCCTCTTGTGTCGGCGTCAGTTCAATTATTTGTTCTTCAGTCATGTTGGTTGCTTTTGTATTTACATAAAAGTTGCATGTCACATGCAGAACATGTTTCAAGCGAACTTTTTGATGGAAAATCATTATTCTTGATTCCTTCAATAGAGTCGTTGAGTGAGCTTGTAAGCGAAATAATAGCATCCTCTGTGATATCTACTTTTACTTCAATTAACTTCCGTTCTTTGGAGCTCCTTCCTACATCAATTAGGCTTGCTTCTCTTACTTTTTTATTTTGATGTTGTAGGCCATAGGTATAAAACTGTATTTGTTTGCTATACCTATTTAGAAAAGATTCGTGGATTGTGGATTTCCAATCCAATATGTTGTAGCTATTATCATCGTTTTCTCTAATCCCATCAATTTGACCCTCAATAACTGTGTCATCAAAGAAGACAGACACTTTTGTTTCCGTTATTACTTTCTGTCTGAAAAGTCCTAGGTCTCTAAGATTGATAAACCTCTCTCTTATTAAGTTCTTTGATTTTATCTCTGCATCTAGGGACATTAACGGCAACTGTATATTCTTTTCGATCTGTTCATCTAACTCTTTTTCTGTCCACTCTTTTTCCGATGCGAATCGTCTTTGAATCAGTTCATGCAACCCTTTACCAAATCCCAATTCATCTCCCACAGGAGGTTGTAAGTTTATGATACGACGCAACCCAAATTGAAATGGGCATTCCTGATACATTAGCAAGTCAGCTAAGCCTATTTTAAGAGAATGCTCAATTGCTGGTGATTGATCAACATCCAATGTAAAAGCATCCTCCGTTAAAGAGGTGATGGGTTTGATCACATTCGCTTTTGAGAGATCAGCGAGAAATCTTGAGTGGGTTCTGTTTTCTTCTGGATTACTGATCAGAAAAAGTTTTGATTTAGCTCTACTTGCTGCTACATAAAAAAGCCTCTTCTCATCTTCTATAGTGGTCCCATATCTGGCTGCAATATTATCAGGAAAGCTTGTTCCATGACCTCTTGACCGAGCGGGGAATCTGTATCTATTAAGCTCAGGCAACAATACGATTGGCCACTCCAGCCCTTTTGATTGATGAACGGTCGTTACAACAACTCCTTCAAATTCTTCAATCAGTGGTGTACTTTCTCCAAAAGTTGATTGAAACTCAATAAGAGCATGATAGCATTCACTTATTATACCTCTTGCGGTTTTCCTTTCACTTCCCTCAATTCTTCTTCTATGTACCTCTTCAACGCTCCGTATAATTTGAGAAATCAACCCAAGTGAAACACTTATTGAAGGGTTATCCTTAGAAACATAAATACCAACAGAATTTAAAAATGTATATAAGCTCTCTCTTACATTGTACGAACAGGATGTGTTTGCATCCAAATCGTCTATCCAACGATTTATTGCATCCCAGAACTTAATCTCATCCGTATCAGTATAGACACGAGCATTTTCCCAAATCAAGTCCCCTAGGCTAATAACTTCATATTCTTCATGTTCGTTTCTCGGTTTTGACTGATCTATTGTAAGCCACTTAAAAACAGGAACGATAAAGTTATTTGCAAATTCGCCCCCTCTTCCCATCAAAGGACATTGGACGGCTATTCCCCTTTGCTCCAATTCATTGATAATAGGCTGCCCTGAGCCTAAAACTGAGCGTAATAGAATAGCAATCTGGTTGAGGCGAACACCTTTTTTTATGTAACCTTCTATTATATCCGCTATAAGCTTTGCTTGCTGCTCTTCAGATGCACAAGTAAGCCAGAAAGTGTTTGAGTGATCAGTCTTAGCTTTAGCTGCTTGTAAAACTTTAAGCTGGTCTCTCATTTGAATTGTATCTACTATACCTTTTGTAAGTTCAACAATATCTCTCTCAGAGCGATAATTTGTATTTAGTCGGAACACATTGCTATTCGGAAACTCTTGTTGAAAGTTTAGAATCCGCCCGACATCACTACCTCTCCAATTATAGATGCATTGCAAGTCATCGCCTACAACCGTAATTTTTGTATCAGGCCTTGCCATAGACTTAATAAGCATGACCTGCGACGGGTTCACATCTTGGTATTCATCCACATAAAGACTCGCTAAATTTTCTACAGGCCCATTCTTTTGGAGAAGTCGGATGCATTGGATTATCATTTCACCAAAAGTCAAAAGCTTATTTCGCATAAGTATTTGCTGAAATAAGACAATACCGCTTCCTACTGGTTCTGGAATTTGATCTGAAGTGAGGTTTTCGTTATAATAGATCTCAATATCCTGTAAAAATTCGTTTATGCCCTTGGGGAAATAACTATTGTATATCTCATTTAATTTGAGCCTATCGTATAACCTACTAACTAATATGTATGTCTGCAATTCGTCAAGCGGCGTAAAATTGATGAAACCGTCGGATTCCTGAAGTGTTTTTAAACACCACGAGTGAATAGTACCAATGAATAGGCCGTCTAAAACAATCTCTGGATTGGTAGCTTTTAAGCTATGTAAAACCCGTGTTAGAAGCTCGTCTGCTGCTTTTTTTGTGAAAGTGAATGCAATTATATTCTCTGGCTTAATCCCAGACAGGATATCGTTAATAATAAGCTGAACAATCGTTCTCGTTTTCCCAGAACCTGCACCTGCCAGAATGCATGTATTTGTGTTATGGTTATTTACAACCTCACTCTGTTCTTGTGAAAGCATTTTAGTCTTGGTTTATTTACTAAAGTAGCTGCAAACAGCCATATTAACAATAATAAAAATCATATGCTACTAACTCTTATAAAATGTTTTATGTTCGTCAATGTTATTAAAAGTTATCTATTGCTTATTAAGGGCGGCTCGTAAAACTATCTGAAGCTTACCTTTATATTGCTCTACCTTTCCTGTTAAACACATCTCTTTGCCCACTAGTTCTGTTTCAGGATTGTTCTTCATTGCTTCTCTTTCCTTGGCCCAGATAACAATGGTAAGTAGTTGATTGGGATACTCAGCACCCATATTCAGAAAAGTAGGTGTACCCTTGGCACTGGATAGATATTTGCCAGAGTAGATCATCCCACAGACTTTGACAGTATCCCCCAAATGACTTTGAATGTCTTTTAGCTCGATTTGTTTCTGTCCAAATGAGTTCAGTGTAAGAAGTAATACCAAGATGGTAAGCAGTTGTTTCATGAGCCTAATGTAAGAAGTTTACGGCTTTTAGTTGAGCTGTAAGCTGAAATAGAGCTTGAGCCTTTCTTTGGAGCTGAAGGGGTTAAGCTTAACTACTCTTTCACTTTCATTGCTGTAATAAGCTTCCACATAGAAATCATACACCTTGTAAAGCAGCACTGTGTATTCCCTGTCTTCTCTTGATAAAAAGAACTGTCCAAACCAGATTGTCTGAGCCTGCTCCTCCTCAGAAAGCAGCCTGAATTCATAGAGTGTCATAGGGAAAAGATATAAAGAGTCTTTGAGGATTGCAAGACTTGAGTAAAGAAGAAAAGGGTTAAGCTACTACTTAAGAATGCCGAAGCTTTTGCAGATGCTAATAAGGAGTATCTCAAATAATGCTAACCTATACTTCAGCATAATAATTAAGAGCAACTTTTAGGTTTTTGTCGATATAATAGCATTCACTTTACCTGCTATATGATTTCGTAATTGCACTTATCGATGAATTATTTTAATTCGTAGTGACTATTCAAGATGCGCTAATCTTATTGTCAGCTACAGTTATTTTACCAAGGGAATTTACTGTGGCCGTACTATCATCTGTAAGTTTATCAATCAACCTAATTAACACCTCATCTTTTTTATTTGGAGAAATTTCATTTACTTTCTCAAAAGCAGTTAAAAGCTTCCATGTAGAAAGCAATTTATCAGATGTATCGTTTAAACGTTTAAAGTTAATTCGATATAGCAATAGCGCTGTACCTGAAATAAATTCAATAACAACCCCCGAAGCAGTTGTGATGATTTGTATATTTCCCTCTAAGTTAAAAAACTCGCCTGTTATTCCTATCAATATTACTACAAGACCAATAGTCATGAAAATACCTGAAATGGTGAATCCATAAATTGTTTGCTTCCTGAGAATATCATAATTTTTTGAGAGTTGAGAAACAGCTTTATTCAAATCACTCTCTAGTTCTTCTTCAGACTTACTGGGAGATATGGCGTCTCTTTGCAGGTCAATAAAAACAAATATAATACCTGCTACTATCAACACAGTGGGGGAAATAATAAGGATAAAATCAAGAGTAGAGTTCTGTATTTGCGAGTTTCTAATTAAATATATAATAACCAATCCAATAAGGATAAGAGATAAGCCTGCAGAAGCTTTGACAACTTTAATTCCTAATGGACCATCGCTGCTTTTGTAACTCATATTTTATTTTTAAGTTACATAATATTTCTTTTGAATTTATCAACTACTAAAAATATTGTTGTCTTTACAAATTATAAAGCCACGCAGTCTTTAAGCAAGACAACTTTAACGGCCTTGTGCCATCTGTAAGGCAAACGAATAACTGGTTACCGTCATTACCCGTTCTTTAGCATTCAGGATGTAAATAATTTTTCTGCCACTGGATTCTTTCAGCCGGTTTTCTCCAAAAGCCTGACTGGTGGCTATCACTTCTTTTAGAAAGATACCATAGAGACCTGTATTATTCTGGAATCGAATGCCTGCCATAATACAGGTGTCCTTATGTATTTTATATTCCATGTGGAAAGATGGTCCCTCCAGTGAATAACTGCGGTAAGCGCCATCCCATACCACCAGTGGCTTCTTACCACCGGCAGCCTGAGTAAGAAAATCGATTGTTTCTTTTTCCGTCCTGTGCAGCGGGGTTTCAAGGAGTTGCGTCATTGTTGGCTGCCCATTGCTATACAATAGGATAAACAACAAGAAAAAAGTAGTGAGCAGCTTCTTTGAATACATAGCCTTATCAAGATAGATAATTAAATCAAAACCAGAATGATAATAACCGCTCATTGGCATCAACAGCGGTGCTTCTATGCGTTGTTTAATTAGAAAAGCTGGTTGAAATTATGTGCCCTTCCAATCTGAGCCTTACCACCCCTACTGGATCCATGCAATCAAATAATCAACAAAAAAATCAGTCATGCCCTCAAATTCATGGGTATTGGTATCAAACACCCATTGCCCATGAAGCATCATCAGATGCCCAAAATAGGTTTGATTGACAATCAGGCGCCACACCGGACTGCCATCTACAATAAATTCAAACTTGCCCTGATACACTCTTCCTTTATAGATGAAGGTGATAGGAATTACCTTATCCATGCAAAGGCAAAGCTAAATATTTTAGCATTCTGGTAATTGTGCAACCAGCACTTGCACAATTGTCTTTTACAATCTCTGTTGGTTAATTAGGGAGAATTCTCCCTTTTATATGTTTTCTATTCTTTTTATCTTTTCTCATGCTGCATCCGCAACATAGGCTTATCTATAGACAGTGGAGTTAGATTCGGGACAAGTTTAAAGGACTATTTGTCTTCGTAGCACCTGTCTTTACAGCACCATTCCATAGGCTTAGGGAACGGAAGAGGTCAGACCTACATTTATTCGTAAGCGTGGCTTGATTGCTGTAAGGGTAAGCCTTTTTCACTGTATGGAGTACAAATACTATATCGGCGTGGATATAGCCAAATACACGCTGGACTTTACGGTGTTGAAAGGAAACGAAACCCTGCTACACGAAACTGTTCAAAACAGTAAAGCAGACATTCAAGCTTGGTTGAAAAAGGTAATGGCCGTACACAGGGCTGGAGGGAAGAAAACACTTTTCTGTGTAGAGAATACAGGCGTTTATACCGCTCTGCTGCAAAACGAGCTGGTACGGCGCAAACTTCCTCTTTGGCTGGAGTCTCCTTTACAAATTAACCTGTCTATGGGACTGCAACGGGGCAAGAGTGATAAAGTCGACTCCTTGCGAATTGCGCATTATGCCTACACAAACTGCAAAAAAGCCGTTTTATGGCAACAGCCCAGAGAAATCATTGAACACCTAAAAAAGCTGCGTTCCGTACGGGAGAGACTTCTTCTTGCACGGGATAGTTTGAAAGCTGAACTACGGGAAATGAAGGGTTTTGTCAAAACCTCTCTTAACCAGAACCTGCAGCGCCACTGCCAAGGCAGCATTACTGCCATCGTAACAGACCTCATGAAGATAGATAAATCGATCAAAGACACGATATCAAGCGATGAACGTTTAAATCAGCTTTATGGTTGGATAACTTCTGTTTATGGGATTGGTCCGGTACTGGCTACTGAAATGCTGATTGCCACCAATGAGTTTAAAAGTTTCAGCTCCCCGAAAAAGTTTGCCTGCCATTGCGGTGTTGCACCTTTCCGCTATACGTCAGGTGTAAGTCTTAAGGGTAAGGCCAAGGTATCTAAAAGGGCTAATCAGCGCATGAAGCGGCTCTTGCACATCGCAGCCATGGCTACCTGTAGCCATAAAGGTGAATATAACCAATACTACCAGCGCAAAGTATCAGAAGGGAAAACAAAAATGTGTGCTCTAAATGCTATCCGGAATAAAATCATCCACAGGGCCTTTGCCTGTGTACGGGAAGAGCGCTTCTACAAAAAATAAGCAGCCCTTCACGTGTAGGGCTGCCCTAAATTTTAGTCGTTGGGGAACGTTAACGTTCAGCCGCCGATGTAACAAATGTATGAAGTGTAAGTTTTCACAGGAAGTGGACTATCAATAGTTTCTATCCATCGTATCTTGGATTTGTTTGAAGAAAACTGTCCGTCTAGTTAACGCTCATGCGAGAAATCAAATAGACGGACAGTAAAGAAGCAAACTATCAACTCAGAAACCAATGATGGTTACCCTGCTCCAAGGCTGTAGCCACCCCACCGACAAAAGCGGAAGCATTGGCAGCCCTTGGCAGCAGCAGGTCAATGTAGCTGCTCTTGTTGGAGGCCGTGAGCAGGTTATAGAGCTTCCACAGGCTTAGTTCACCGCTTATCTCCCTGCCAAAGTTTTCACAGCTGTAGTAGTCTCTGGCAACACTGTTCAGTTGTGTGTCCGTGAAAAGGAACTCAGGATATAGCTGTTTCAGGTGACTGGGCAGGTAGTGGTAGAGCCTTGCCTTGCCAAGGAACTGGGCTACCTGCTGTTCGGTAAGAGAGTACCGTAGCATGTCTTCCATTCTTTTCACCTGCTGGATGGCATCATACTCACATAAGAGCCCGTAAATGGCTTCTTTGAGCTGTTGAAGGGTTTTCACCTTTACATTGGAAAGCAAACCATCCGTCCAGACACAGAGGTTGCAGCACACTTTTACCTGAAAGCCTGCAAAGACCTTGAAGTGCTGGTCAGCACCAGTGCGTAAAGAGCTGCCATCATACTTCCTGACCCCACCAACGGTCATGAATACTGTTTCTCCACCAATGGTATCAGAAATGGAGGGAATGGTAAGCACAAAGGCCATCCGTTCATAATACAGGGTCTTTTCCCAGTCTTCCAGTTCTTTTACCGGTTTGTTTTTGGATTCCGGTATACGCCCACAGATGGGATGAGATACCCTCACCTCTGGAGCTAAGATTCTTTCCGGTGAAAAGATGCCGTGTACTGTTTCTGCTGCCACTTCCACGAAGTCAGCATGGCTAATCAGTGGTGTTGAATCCTTGTAGGTGGGAATAATGTGCTGCCCCTTTATTTCAGAAAGAGAAGCAGCAACTGTGTTGGCCTCGATGAAGGTGGGCTTTTGGGGTTGTTCTTGCTGGTTATTAACAGCTACTGACAGGGCATGATTCTGCCCTTTCCCATTCTGGGATGGGTTATACGAAATGAGTTCCATAATAATGATTGTTTTAAATGTTTAAGAATTGAGTTGCCGTTTTAGAAGGGACATTCCACTTCCTGCAGCCGCTTTTCAAACTGGTGGATAAAGGCTTCATCCACCCGGAAATCGGTGGTAAAGAAGAAATCCAAAAGTTGTTCTGTTGTCTGGCACTGCTGAAGGGCTGTGGTGAGTACTTCAGGCACCTGTTCTTTTGCGTTAAACAGATGCTGCACCCGTCGAAGCAGGTAGGTGACATTCACCCCTTCCACGGTGAAAACTTTAGCTGAATACATAACTTTGTTATTGATTCTTTTTGATGGTTAAATGCAAAAGGGTCACAGCTATGAACTGTGACCCTTTTTGTTGTGATTAATCCTACAGGTTAATCCTGTGATGCGGTTAATCATGTTTACGGTGCCCGAGTGGGCTGGCAGTGCAGCAAACAGCAATAACTTCTACACCCATTGGCGGTAGTGATGACTGACAACATACGCGTTGGTTTTGCGGTGAGAAAAAAGGTTAGTTTCTCCGGGAGCCGGAGAGCAGGGTGATCACCACCACCCAGAAGACAATGCCGATAAAGACAGCAGTAAAACGGCTGGATAATCTGGCTGCTTGTTCCGGGGAGAACTGCCTTACCAAAATGAGGATGGCCATCAGCAGCACAAAGCTGCCAGCAGTGAGAAGAAAACACCCGCTCAAGGGGTCTGTTGGTTTTCGATTCATAAGAGGCTATTTAGAGGTGAAGAAATGAGGTGAGGATAAAGAGGTGGTGGTGGTTGGTTTTCACCCGTAGAGGTGAAGAAATAGTATATATTGGCTTCTAAGCTGCCAATGATTTCACCCCATAAGTTATTGCTGTAAGTAGTGTAGAACGTGTAGGACGTGCTGCTCTTTCTCCAAGTGAAGATTTCAAGAGTATGGGGTAGCTAAACCCAAAGAATACCCTGTGCTACGAATTTTTAGATAGCTTCACCTTTCTTAAGCAGCTTACAACTTCTCCCGTAGTTAGGGCGGGGGTACCCGGCAGATGCCTTCATGAGAGGGGTAGGTTTTGGGACCAGTACCTACTCTCTGAGCATACACCAGTTATTGGGACATAATATAATTCATTTCAGCTGCATCGGTGCACCACTATATAGGAACTTGCACCTTGCACCTCATTAAGTGAGGGTAGCTTGTGGGCTCACCTCTCGCTTTTTGACACATGGGTAATATGTACTCAGATATAGAAACTGTTCCAAATAAACATGTATTTTGTTTGATCTGGCGTTATTCACTTTTTATCCATATAGTTTATATAATTCAATACAGTGTATAGGGTTAAGAGCTGTATTAATTAGTTTTTAGACAATTAGAGAACTTAAGCTATAAGTCATAATTTTTAATGGATGACACAGTAATTTTATAATTATTTGTAATTCATTGCTTCTCCGTTATAAAGATAACCCGTATACAAGCTTGAATTTGGCTCATCAATGCCTTTTTCGTAATATCACCTCTTCAAACCAAATGCAATGAAACCATTACTGATTATCTTTTTTATTTTTTTCTCCATTCCAACGTTTGCTCAAAATGATCCCTGCTACTGCGAGGTAAAATATCGTTACCACCAACGATGGCTCTCATCTACATCTCAATCTCACAATAAAAACGGCACCTTACTTTTAGGCACGTATATAATTCCAGTAGGTCAGTGTACGAGTTCAGCAATTCAAAATTTAATATCCAATGGCTTTATAAAGTCCCCTAATGTTCCAGCTTTACAGGAGAGATGGCATTGGATTGAGCAGACCTATATTGCTGATGTTATTGGCAGGCCTATAACCCAAAACTATTTAAATCAACATAATCAAGAAATTAAGAAGTTAATAGCAGAAAATCAGAATAAATATGAAGAAAGATACCTAGCAAAAATTGATTCACTTTACATTAAGCTTTCTGAATTGAATCTAACACCACAGATCGAAAAAAGAATTCGTGAAATTGTAAAGGAAGCGCTAGTAAAACCTAACTGATTATGAGAATTATATACTTGTTTCTATTTTTGTTCTTTTGGCATTCTTCTTATACGCAGAACTGTAAACAATTACTTGAAAAAGCAACCAACGGTGTGGAGTTTCAATGGAAGGCGTCCCTAGCTGGGTGTTACACTTCAAAGGAATATACCTCTCTACCAACTGAGGAACGGATGAAGCTAGTTACTTCCAGATTCAATAACAACATTGAGGGATTGGAAAATTCAGCCGCTATGGGAAGGTTTGCAATTAGTGCTGTACCAGATTTGGGCGTATCTGCCCTAATTACCGCCAGTGCCTCTGCCTCCTTAGATTACTTGGTCAAAAAAGACATGGAGGCCTATAAAAAGCAATTTAAATTGGAGTTGGCAAGTTTTAGGAGTTCAGCTGGCCCCAGTCTGCAACGGGAACTGCAAAGTCGGATTGATGTCAAGGACTATCGTTCGGCGTATTCTATTTTAAAGGATGAACTGCGTAAAACAGTAGGCAATCAACACCTTCAGGGAGCAAATGAAAATCTGAGGAACGATATTCAGGATTTTGAAATAGCGCAATTGCGTGATTTGTTAATTACCGGATTCGATGTATTAGAAGAAAACATAAGAGCAAATAATAGAGAACTCCGGAACATATACAAAGAAAACGCTGAAGGGATAAGGCAATTAAACGCCGTTATTGAGAAACAAGGAACTGCTATCGCTTCTATAGCAGAAGGGCAAGAGGCGCTTAAATACCAAGTGAACACATTATCTCAGCAGTTAACTAGTCAGTCCCAATCAATATCTAGTACACAAGCCTACATCTTCAATAAAATGACCTATGAAGAAAAGGTGTCGGCGTTGGCTGATCCAAACTGGTTTCCCGGCCTGCAAGGAAAGGACAGGGAAACATTTTTAAAGAGCATTGAGGAAAGCACAAAATGGCAAAGAACAATCACCGGTGGCTTAGAAGCCGCAACGGACATTTTAAACATAGCCTCCAGCCTTGGATTCAAAGGAAAAACGTTCGAACAAGCTTCCAAAGCAGTTGAATTCGCACATAAGGTTTATGAAGGATACAATGCTGCATCAAGTGCTTTTAGCAGCTTTGCTACGGGTAATTATCTTGGTGCCTTATCATCGGTTGCAAAATTTGCAGGTGTATTTGGTGGAAGAGTTGATGCTTCTGCACAACGTCACAAACAATTAGTTAGCATGCTTCGTGCAATTGATCAGAAGCTAACTATTATGGATCAGAAGTTGGATTTCATTATTAAAAACCAAGATCTAATACTAAAAAACCAAGAGAGTATCTTAAAAAGCATTTATGCCCTTAATATGGAAATGGACAGACATTTCCTTTTGGTGAATCAAAAGTTAGACAACATTTTAATTTTAGAAGACCTGGCCATCAAATACTTGGAAAGCTCTTTTCGTAGTCAATTTTCGTCTTGTCTGGAACTCTCTCGGAACAATAGGAGCCTATTTGACTTGGCCGTTTTACGCCAAGCCGAAACAAGGCCAGCTGATGTTACTGATTGTCAAAAATGCATGTATCAAGTTTTTGAGGGCAGGGCTTTTCTTCAGTATTACTTGCTAGCTCCCACAGAAATGTTAAATGATTCAAGAATTCCATTGGACGTAGCAAACCGTATAAATAACTCAGTGGAATATTATAAGAAGTATCGGGCAAACTTCAATCTAGTCACCTCATTACTGGAGAAGCATTTTAACGGGAATGGAGCAGATGATCAGCTAACCCTTTTGAACTTTTTAATCTCCTCTTTAAATCCTGTTATCAATGAAAGGGAGTGGGTGAAGGTCAGACAAATTAACACAGAAATTTATCGCAGATTTTTTAGGGAAAATACACCCTCTGGAACAAGCCTGTTTTCTCTTGTAAAGCAACCTGTAAGTACATCAAGAGTGGTAGAAAAAGGTACAATGCTCTATAGCCACCATCCGCTAATGTTGTACTTTTCCCAAGTGGGAGGGAAAAACCCCGAGAGCAGATATGAGGACCTTTCTAGAAACATCATTGAAGATTTCAATAAAAACATCATTTTGTTGGACGTTGCTATTATCCAGCAAAATTTATTGACAGGAGGAACTTTACTTCCAATATTTAAAGAAGCCTTACAGGGCCCTGAGCAAGGTGAAAAGAAACAAATCGTACTTCAGTTATTGAACGATAGCGCCATGGGACAGGTTTTTGCAAGCAATTTTTTGATGTACATACTAGGTAACCCAATCGGTGAGGCTACAGGAGCCATTTCTCCATATTTGTATGAAGAGCTTTTTGAATTTAAGAATGTAGGATACATGCAGAAATATGTAGATCGGGTATCTAGCAATTTGGGATGGCAGGTGAAACTAGATACTTTGGGTAATTACCAAGTCCGTTTCGACAAGAAAAGTAACACTTGGTGGAACATGCCTCATCCAACTCAATACCGTTCGGGTATTTATTATTCATCGGAGGGAATTCTAAATCTAATTCAACTGCGCAATGCTTTATTAGTAGAGAAATTGAAGTATAGCGATAAAAGTATTTTGGGTAATGATAAAGGGTTGATAACAACCTATCGCAAAACACTTTCTATTATGCCTGAAGAATAAGATGGAGTTGTTATGCTAACATAAAAAGAGTTGATATTAGATAACAAGTCAATTGAAAACCCTTCTACTTTGATTCGTATAAAGACTTCGGCTAACCTAAGTTATTGGCACTTGGCTTACCCAGCACATGACCTTCCAAAAGACCGTGGGGCATAGTGATTAATCAGGTGTAACTATCATTGTCCTTGCTTGGATACTGTATGCAGGTCTAAAGTAAGGAACTACACATCGGCTATACTTTCATGTAATAATGCGACATTCCTGTTTTAAACTGTTTGTTTCCACCTGCACCAGCTACACTTCCTACACACATGCATGTAGAAGGTGTAGCAAATGCAGTTACCAACAAACCTTTTCTTCCAGTGATATTTAATGGAACTGAGGGGTGCGTTTTGCATGTTTCTGAAAACGCAGTTGGTCAGTCAACCGGGGGTTCCAGAAACAACAAAAACGCAAGTGCAGGTAGTTGGCATTATAAAATTTAGAACAAAATGCCTCTCCTTGTCCCAGCACAAAAACATGCAGATAATAGCGTGTTATATGCCAGCTCAAATAGCAATCATTCACTGTGTGTATTACATCGAATATCTAAGAATGAATAATTTCTGAATTATTTTCTTAATTTAAAAAATATTCATTTACTTGGTATAACTGTTTTGCCAGTCTCCACCTTCTGAAAAATACGCCTTGTTGTTCCGAACTGCTATGATATTTCAATGGCGACTTTTGTTTTATATAAATCAAAACCAACTATCATGGAACAAACAAAGAAAGCTCCGCTCGACATCTTAAATGTGCTTGAAGACCAATCAGAACGTATTCTTGTCTTAGAAGGCTCTGAAAAGGTCACTGACAAGCCAAGAGTTGCTTGCAGCAATTGCGAAATTACTTTTGCGAATGAAAGCGACTTGCTTGCTTGTATTGAGGCTCTAAAGCAATCCGACGAACAGATGCGACAAAGACCTCAAGAACAAGTTCTTTACAATTGGAAAAGAACTTACCGGGTCGGAATGAAATTATTATTTGGGGTTGTTTGGTATGACCGAGAGTTCTTCGAACGTCGTAAGGAAGCCTATAAGAGTAACCTACATGTTTCAATTTTTGAAAGGTTTGGAATAGTCCCAGAGAATTTTAAGATAGAGCATGTTGTGCTTTAACCAAGCCGGCATATAACATCGGCTTTATGCAATAGCGGCTTGACGAACATAAGTAAGTCAGTGGGAACTCTCCTCAACTTCAGTACTTTAGATGGGCTGAGGGAACACAGAATACCGCTACTGCATAAAGCCGTTTTCCGTCAGGCTGTGCAAAAAGGGTTGCTTCAATTTTCTTTCTTGATTTTTGCTTTGTTGTAGTTGATGACTGTTGTTGGTAGAACTTACGGCTAATACGTTGCAGATGTGCGTAAACAGCAAAAGATCATTTTCTTTGGGCTTTTTTCTTTCAATTTTCTATCATTTGCAGGCGAGACAGCAATTTTGTCGGCGTGAGAATGTTCATCACCCGTTTAAGATTGTAGCACAGGTAGACCAGTCCCAGATCAGCACCCACTTTCCTAAGTCCTTTGAGCAGGGTGTAATTGTAGCCCCACATTCGTTTGATGGTGCCAAAGGGATGTTCTACGATCTGCTGACGGCGCAGGTAGGTTTCTTTGTAAATCTTTACCCGCCTCAGATTTTGCTCAACCGCTTCTGCATACTCACCACGTTCGATCAGCCGGCCACTTTTGTTTGCCGTGCACAGATGAAAAGAAGGGCACTGAAGACACTTCTCCGTTTTGTAGTGCTTGAACAGTGAGGTGCTTTTGGTTTTGCCACTTCTGATATACACCTTTTTGTACCAGTGGCCATTAGTAGTGAGGGTGTGTCTTTCAGGACAGGTGTAGGTGTCGGTTTTAGGATGGTAACGGAAGTCTTCTCCACGAAAACCCGGAGCCGGAATGCCGGTGTGGGGCTGATTGCCCTGCTGTGGCACATAGGTGATGATGCCATCGTTTTTGCAGGCATCCAATTGTTCGGCATTGAAGTAGCCTTTGTCAGCAAGAGCCGTGAGGCCATCTTCTTTAGTAAGGCCCATGTTTTCCTTAGCGGCAAGGGATGTGGTGTACAGCGCCTTGCGGTCGTTTTCGTTGCTTACAGCATAGTGCACTACCAGGGAGTGTTTGTCGTCGGTGGCCACTTGTGTGCTATAAGCCACTTCAATGATGTCAGTCTTGATGACCAAGGCTCGGCTATCCTCATCCACGGTGCTGATCTGCGTGTCATCGCTGCCGGCCAGTTCTTTTTGCAGCGCCTTATACTGACGTCTGCGGGCTTGCATCTTTTCTTTGTCCCGGGTGAGTTCAAATAGGCGGCGAATGTCTTTTGCCTTGGTTTTCTCCTTTTGATCTATGTCGTTCATTTCCTCTATGTATTCATCTACCTTGCGATCAATGTAGGCCATCTGCCGCTTTATCTTGTCTTCATTGTAGTTGTTCTTTTTACTGTTCTGGGCCCGGTACTTGGTGCTATCGACGGCAATAGTTTTTCGGCCGACCAGACGCCACCTGCACATCAGGGAGACAAACTCGCGGAAGACTTGCCTTATTTGCTCAGGGTGCCGCTTGCGAAAATCAGCGATGGTATGGTAACGGGGTACCAGGTTGTTACACAGCCACATCACTTCCACATTACGCCGGCATTCCTGCTCCAGTTTGCGGGAGGAGCGAATCCCATTCAAATAGCCATAGATATACAACCGCAAAAGCAAGGAGGGGTGGTACTGTGGGCGGCAATTGTTTTGGGTAAACTTACCCCTGAAATCAAGCGCTACGTAGTCGATCTGCTCACAAAATGCATCTACTACTCTTACCGCTGCATCCGGGGTAACGAAATCCTCCAGGCAGAAAATGGCCGTTTGCTGCCGGTCCATGCCTTGCACATAAGCCATAGCAAACCATTTAGACCAGCAAAGCTACCCACACTTTGCGCTGTCACACAGACTGAGTACATTTATTCCGACATAACCCTTTTTGCACACTCTGCCGTTAGCGGCTATTCAACGACAGACAAACTCCGAAGTCATTAACCAAAACTTAAACGTAAATGAAAATATCGAGAATAGATGGAGAAACTGTTCTTTTACCATCCGAGAACAAGATTCGATTTGTGGGCGAACCCCTTGCGTCATCTATATATTCTTCAGATGACGAACTCTACTTTGTTTGGCAACTAAAAGAACCTATCAAGGTTTATTGTTCTCTCGATATTAACTTTCCCGGAATTGTATTGAATGAGCTATATATTAGAGAATCTACGTTGAAGCGAGACGACTGGAGCGGAAGTCCGAAAGATGGATTCTATATTGACGGATGGATTGCAGATTATTCGAAAAATATGGCAGTCGGCATCTATCAGGAAACAACAATAAGTCACTGGCTTTTCAACAGGCCTGAAGCGATACAGCGCAGAAAAGAACAACGAAAAGCATATGTTCACAGCCGAAAAGGAACATCATTGTTTCAGAAAATTCGTCAACGAATGGAAGCTAACAAGCAGAACAAAAAGAAAGACGAGTAATAGTGCTTTGCACTAAGAGCGCCTTTTAGATCATTCAAAGTCGAACTATTTGAAAACCAAGCTAAACAGCCGCTAATAACTAAGGCTTCGTTGCGCCCTACTGGCGAACAATGAAGCCGGTGTTGAACGAAACCGGTTACTATTTAGGGTGTCATTTCTATATGGAGTTGTCGGGGTTTTTCATTTGTTTCAGCAGGTGTAGCGCTTGCTTTTTTTGTGCCCGGAGGTGCGGTATAATACGGGAGGAGAGCAAATGGAGATAGTGGGTTTTATGTAGCTGCATAGGTTCACTTACCCATTAATTACAACTAACAGGTGCAGGTTGGTTATACAGTAAATAATGCTTTGGCGGTCCACGCCCTACAAAGACGTCAATGGTAATAAGTGTGCCGGTTTTGCAGCAGGGGCATTCGCCGCATCATTTACACCACGAACATCATCGAGGGGTTTCGCCGGCAACTCAGGGCCATCACCAAAGCAAAAGGTGCTTTTCAATCCGAAGAGGCCCTGCTGAAGCTTTTGTTTTTAGCGCAAGATCACATCACCGCTAAATGGACTAAACCGGTGTTCAACTGGAACCAGACCCTCTCGCAACTCAGTATCATTTTTCCGGATCGCTTAAATTGAATCTATGAGCAAAGAAAGAACACCTGCCGGCGGCGCATCGTTGAAAACCTACGATTTTTGCAGTTGCAGGAACAATGCCCGGCACCATCAGAAAAATCATAGCCTTTCAACAGTGAATAAAATATCTCTACTGACACAGTTTATGTAATACTACCTATACCATTGTGGAATCTGCCCAACGTTTCATCTATTTAACGTGAGAAGATTACTTTTTGCTTTGATCACTCTTATCGGAGCCCTCTACATTTACTTTGTTCTTGCCGTGGAAGATCACAAGCGGTGGTTTCGCCACTTTTCAGATGGCATTAAAAAGGACCATGAATCAGCACGTATCCACCATGCCTTTAAGAGCAAACCGTTACAACAAATGCTACTGGCCGTGATTGAGCAGCAAGACAGTTTATCCAAGGCCAGTCCTATACATTCCAAGCACACCTCCTACTGGGTGGTTTTTCACCAGCAAAAAGACACCTGCTTTGTCAGCTTGCTTGCCAATTTCAACTTCTACAGCAGCAAGCGGGCAATTGGTCATATTGAGCTGGAAAATAGGTTCATTACTTTTTACACTGATGACAAGGACTGCGGGAGCGGCTTGGTGGATTGGGCCCGTTTGAAGAAAGGCCAGATCAACGGTTTACAGGATTATGACCGTGCAGGATGGAAGGATACAGTGCCACCGCCTCCTTCACCCACACATGAGCCCTTCAAACGAGAATATAGAGTGATAAGCAATGACAGCCTGCAAATTGTCTACGAAGGTTATTGATGGTTTTACTTAATCAAAGCATTGATAGTCGGTGTCAACTTGCTGTTCCGCAATTAACAATTCTTTCTACTGGCAGCTCAGTAAAAAAGGCTGCCGGAGCAGCCCTTCTTTTAGCCTTCTTTGGGTTCGCAGCTTTTTGACACCGTTATCGTGGAAAACAGCCCATCTACAAAGCGGTGCAAACTGACACTTTTCACTTTATCATCAAAGCGGCACTCAGCAAGAAGGTGTTGGTACCTTTCTTCACTTTCCAGACAATAACAGCTACAGCCTCTTTCCAGTCTCACCTCACAGTAGCCATACGGAGATTCAACTTTTCTTTCCACCAAAATGAAATTGTCCGGGTGCGCTCCCTTGGCCGGGTCACGCAAAAGGTAATTTCCTTTTCTATCTTGTTTGAAATACATTGAATGCCCGTAGCCGCAGTGAGGGCAGAACTCTAGTCCTTCGCCGGTTCTGTAGTTGACATCCACTTGGCAATCTTTCGCTCCGCAATTGGGGCAGGTCATTACATATTGAACGCTTCCTGTGATTGGCATAAATGTTTGATAAAAAGTTGAAGGGAGTGGAGGCTGAAATTTGTAAGTTGCATCAGACAACAATGCCCTTCTGGTTAACAATACTGACTACTGGTTGTGATGATGGTGTGTGCTTTATCGCTGTAAACCTGCCACCTGTAGCAGAAGCTGAACACCCTTGCTGGACACGAACAGCCTGCGGCGGTGAAATACACTTTCTTCATCTACTAAGGGCGGATAAGCTTTAAAGTGACCAGAATGTATATAATGATCAGATGGAATGTTATCCACTGTGAAGATGCCATGTTCTCTGAGGCGCTTCATCAGCTGGGGTATTGGTATTCTGTTTTCAAAGTACCACCGGATGGTTGTCCATTCCATGAACACACCCGGTGTGGTTAAGTAAATTTTACGGTTAGCCATATCAATACATGTTTTAGAAGTGGCCCTCACAGGTCATGATCAGAAGTGAGAGCCACATTACTCACTTTGTAATCATGATAGTACCTCGTTGCTTTTCAATATACCCTTCTGCCGTCCAACAATCTCCAGATCAAGCTTTCTATCCACAACTGCATTGGCTCTCACATCAACTGTAAAAAACTCACCTAAGTCCAAGCTGCATCTGGCAGATTTTACTTTTCGAAGCACTACACCTTCATTCTTGTTGAACCATCTTTTCAGGCGTTGAAAAAGTGTTAACTCGGTTACATGTTTTGTTGCCATATTCTCTATTTTTAATGATTGATTTCGTATTTCATTTGATCATTTATAATTGGCATCTCATTCCACTCCCTGCCCAGTAGTGACCGCCCAGCTGCTTTTTTGTTACGGCCGCCCCACTGCTTGAAAAAAAAGGCAACACCGGCTTCTTTGCACTGCTCCATTATGTCCAGCACCCATTCTTCCTGCATCGGCCTTGCCTTGGGCCCACTTTCACCGCCAACTATGGCTTGGTGAATACCGCTTAAATTCAAATTTGGCAGCGGGCCAATCAGTGGCTCCAGAGACAGGAACTTCACCATTGCATCTGTTTGCCGGAGGTAATCAATTCTTTCTAACACCCGCTCGTCTTCCACACTCACCCCCATCCAAATGTTGGGTGTCCAAGTCAACTGTCTGTTGTACTGCAAAAGCAGGTCGGCCCGTTTAGTCAGCACCTGATACGTATGTGGGGTTTCGTTCATAACCTTGAACACTTTTTGAATAAATTCCACCGGTACATCTTTGTGAAACAGGTCTGACATAGAGTTTACAAAAACGGTTCGCTTCTTTTGCCATGTGTAAGGCAGGGTCAACGTGTTGGGGTGGAGCGTAAGATTGAAACCGTTTTTATACTTTGCTCTGCCCATTGCCTGCAGGCGTCTGGCCAGCACTTCTGCATAGCAATATTTACAGCCGGCTGAAATCTTGTTACAACCTGTTGTAGGGTTCCACGTCTCTTCGGTCCATTCGATTTTAGATTTTGACATACTGTTTGTTTTTGATAATAAAAGTCTTTTAGGCTTTGAGTGGAGCTTGTAGGAACGTATCATTATCCAGACTGTTGCTTTAGCTTCTTTTGGATGTATTTCGGTAAGTCATGGTAGGCGTTTTCCGGGCACAGTGTTTTCATCTCGATCTCAGGCATCCGCTGCATCTCCCTGAGGTAGACCTGCCGGATGATGGCTTCCAGCTCCTGCTTCTTGCTGTCCAGTGTAAGTAAGCTGTCATGAACAGAGGTAATGAAGACACCGGGGTATTGCCTCACAAATTCACTCACCACCAGCCGTAGCAGGAGCTTTGCTTCCAGTGCCTGCAGCAGCCTTGCGAGGTAGGTGTGGTTCTCCTGCTTTATCAGCTCCAGCAGGTGGGCTACGTTTGGAAAATCAGCTGCCCACTGCCGGTAGGCCTGATAACGGACAGCATGTTTTTCTAAAGGATTGAAATAGAGGAACACCATAAACTGCTGCTTGGCCTCTCCCCGGCTGGCCATGCTGGGATGCTGCTCTCCGTATGTGGCAACAAGGTGCTCATACAATGTGCCTGTTGTGGCCAGTTGGATGTATTGCTGTACATCAGGGCTGCTACTGGCTTTGCGGACATGGTCACGGATTTGTGTCAGCACACCTGTTCTTTTCAGCCCCGTGTACAGAGCAGGCTGAATGGCTTTCAGCGATAGACGGCAGGCTTTCTCACCCCAGAAGCGAGTTGTAAACAATAGGCTAAGGTGAAAGGGTTGAGAGTTCTTCAGGTCCAAAGACGCAAGTTTTTCACCATGGTAGGTTAAAAAGTGACGGATGGGTTCCGGAAGCATCACAAGCGGTGTATATAGCCTGCCAGCTTTGTCAATGTTTGGAAAGTAATCATGGTCCCGGAGCAGGTTAAATAAGCCATACAGTCGCTCCAACCGAAAGGGGAATGAACATTCGAGTGTATATAGGTTTTTGGCTTTACTGAACCGTTTACGCATGGGTTAAAAGTTGGGTGAGAAATGTTTGATAGTAAGTGAGAGCACCCGCTTCATCCAGTTGCAAGTCAGGTGACCATGTATGATAAATCAGAGGTGAATAGGCCATGTACAGCTTTTTAAGGCTTAGAAGATGCTCCCTGTGGGCCTTTCTCAGCTGCCTGCGAATCCTCTCACATTTATAGGGTCTCAGCTTTAGTGGTTGATTCCGGTAATGGGGGCCCAGTAAATACCTACGTGCACGGCCCTGTCCCTGCATGGAAACTAGCTGGATAACATCATGATTCACCAGCACATCAACATAAGCACAGTAGTCATTACCCAGCACCGCCTTTAGAAATTCTGTGGACAGGGGCCGGGGTTCCTGATAGCCATTATCATCAAGGAAATTGGGCATACCAAAGGCAGACATCAGTGCACTGAGGATAACGTGGAAACTATCCCGGGCAGCAATGGTGTCTTTCCGCAACATTGGAAGGAAGCGGTAATACTTGGCTGCTTGGAAGTTCTGGGGCACGGTAGCCACCGGGGGTTTCCTTAGTTGCTGGTCCCAAGCAGCAAGCACTTTCCCCTTCATAGCCCGGATGTTACCGGGACAACCCGTATTTAAATTAGGATTACAACAATTGAAATCATATCTATCTTTCATAATTATTCAGGAATTAGCTGAAACCCCCTACAGGAAAGGGTTTCAAGAAGAAAAAAATTTCCGTATGTTTTTATCGAATGGTATTACTAACCCTTATTGAGAGATGCGGCTACTTCAGCTTCAATTTCAAATCGGGATTTTAACCTTCCGGAAAGGACATACTGGTCCAAATCATCTAAAAGAAAGTAGACTTTACCACCTTTCGGTTTGTAAACAGGAATCAAACGATTTGCGGAAATTTTTTGCATTGATGAAGGGCTGAGGCCTAAATATTGGGCGCTTTCTTTAAGCCCGAGAAATCGTCGTGGAATGGGAGAACCCAACCTGTCATACACCAATAACGCTATTGGATTTTTTGTTGCGTCGAACATTACAAAATAATTCTTTGTGCCATGCGAGACAACGAGAATGTCTCCGCAAAGCGGTTAAAAAATAAATTGGAATTAAATTGCTGTTCGAAACCTTGGGCTGGTGGATGCGTTTGAATGAATAGTTTGTAATACAGGTTTCTAGCTCTTGCAGAGCAGCACAAAAGTATGCAACATTTTATTATTTGATGCAAGCATAATTTTTTGGGGTCGGCATTTTGAAACAGAATGCAACGATATGCAATTCACAATTCCTGTTTTTTGAATACCTTAACAAAACGCCTTCTCAGAAATCAGTCAACAATGACGAAAATTCAATTTTTACACTATCAGCAAAATCACCAAGATAATTCTCAGTGACTGCGACTGATGAATGCCCCAAATTTTCTTTGATCATTGCAACTGATGCTCCTTTGCGCAACAGGCGAGATGCATGCGAATGACGAGCCTCATACGTACGAATTTTCTGTTCTATTTTCAACTCTTTCCTGATTTCATTCATCGCTTCATTTACCCACTTAATAAAACGTTGAGTGCGGTGCTTTACTGTTTTGGGTGAAAGATTTGCTTCTAGCACCGGAAAAAGGTAAGGATTATCAGGATCGTCACTTTTCCACCGGTCTATGATGTCCTTCGCCCGCTGATGCAATGGAACTTTGATAGGCCGTAGATCACGTTTTTTTGTGCGGATTGTTTTTTGCCGAATAAAAAAGAGAAAACTTCCACTAATATTTGCTGGTGTAAGGTGCAGGATGTCTACCATGTTCATACCATTGCACAAATAGGACATGATCCAAAAATCCAGTGCTTTTTTATGGTGTTCTGTTGCTGGCTTAAAATCGAGCAGCAATTGAAGCTGTTCATCACTTAAAGCTTTTTTGACGTTTCTTGCTCCGGGAACTTCAAATGACTTAAAGGGATAATTTTCCTGCTTTAGTACACCCTTGTCAATTGCCTGATTGATTATACTGCGAAGCTGCCGCATATAAATACCGGTAGTAGTCGATGATCTCCCAAGCTTTTTCATATGGGTCTCATAGCCCTGAAGAAATTCTTTAGTGATGTCCGTTAATTTCAAATTTGGTTTGTAATCAGCAAGTGAGTTTCGGGTCGTTTGGTAGGCAATGCGGGTACCTTCCCTTCCTTCCACCTCTAGTTGCTGAATGTATCGGTCAAACCACCACTTCAAGGAAAGGTCGACCTTGCCAATTGCATTGGAATAAAAAGAAGTTTCAAAGGCGGAAAATGAAAAGGGAGAGAGTTGTTCCAGTACTTTTTCTGCTTTCTGTAAAAGAAGCTGTGTTTTCAGCTTGGTTTCCTTCAACGAATCGTCCTTTAGGCGTTTACCGTTGATCTTTTCCCATTCTTCTCTGGTTAAGTCAATTCCTGTTTTGTACCGTTTCTTTTCAGGCTTGCAGTAAACCGTCAATTTGAGTGGATACTTGTTATTACTTTTTGCTTTTCGAGTATCTAAAAACAACGTTGCTGATGGTTTATAGAGTTCCATGATTGCACCAAATTTGCACCACAAATGTAGCAACAAAGTACTAAAGAAAATAGCAATATGAAAAATGAGACGTATTCAAAATGTTGATTAACAACATTTTTTGCAACAAAAAGAAAAGGAAAGAGATAAACGGAAATACTAAATATTTTAACTCATAATCAGAGGGCCGGGGGTTCAAGTCCCTCAGGATCCACTTGAAAGGTTTCAATAAATTGAAACCTTTTTTTCTAAAGCACACTTACAGAAACTACTGTTAGTAAAGCCTTTCTGTCCTTTCCAAAATATATTACTTATTTTAGGCTTATAACTGCTTTTAATGAGAGTTTGGTGGCTTTCCTTATTTCTATTGTTCGGGAAACTTTCTTTTTCCCAGGCCGGACCCCAACGGTTGACAGGTCTGCCTACCAATGAACTTAATGACTTGCACATCGATCAGAAAGGCTATCTGTGGATTGCCCACAGCCTTGGCATCAGCCGATTCGATGGGCTGAGCTTCACCACCTATTCTCACCCCTTGCAGGTAAACCTTCGCACCACCGATATCAGAGAAGATTCGCATGGACGCATATGGTTTCATAATTTCAGCGGGCAGGTTTTCTACATTCAAAATAGCCAGATTCAACTGCTGAAAGAGTACGACTATAAATCAGAGAACCACAATCCCAAGATGGTGTTGTGTGGAAAAGAAATCCTCATCAGCAGTTACAAAGGCCTCTATGTATGCAACACGGAGGATTTAACAACACGCTTTTACCCTTTTGACCAGGTTTCGCCAACAGCACTTGTTTCCATTGCGGTTGTTAACAACAAAGCTGTTGTGTACAACAACATCAACTGGTACGTGTACCAACAGGGCAGCCTGGTAAAAACTGCCGCATTTTTGCCTGTTCTACCGAGGGAAGATTTCATCGTGCTCCAACCCGCCGCTTTTAAAGATACCTTGTATCTCACTGCCAATCCATCCGGGATCCTGTACAAGTTGAAATTGGATGGACGGAACCTGGAACTACTCTCCCAAACTGCTTACCATGATTATATCAACACTGTATCGGTTGGCAGGCAAGCCTGGGTGCACACCCGCAACCAAAGCTTCAACCTGCAAAACGGACACGTTATGTCCAACGCTGACCTCACGGATTTAGTAACGGCAAAAGAAGGTCATACCTGGTACAGCAGCCGCCGCAACGGATTGCTGGTTAGCTATCGTTCTTCGCTGTGGCAACAGAAACAATTTCCCATTAAGCAGGAAGATTACGTTCGCTCCCTGAATGCCAACGCCGGCTATTTTTTTGCAGGTACACAGGAAGGAACCCTTTACCGGTTTAACTCCGATTCATCAGGAGCCGTCTGGAAACAGGAATTGTTCAACGGTCTGGGCTCTATAGACTTCATCCGTTATCTCAATAATGATCTCTTTATTGTTGGCTCTTCTACGGATGCCTATATTGTAAATGCAGCAGAAAAAAAGATTGTTGCCACACTCGCTATCAAAGGCATCCTGGATGTAGACTTTGATGGCAGCAGTTTTTACATTGCTTCCGCAACAGGCATGTACGTGGTGCCTTACCTGAGGAAGGCTACTGATAAAAAAGCCTGGCTGCAACAAAAAAAGGCCCAGTTTCCTTTTTTTAACTGGGAGGCAGGTAACAGCAATGTGTATCTTCTTCTTCCGCAACGTACCGCAGCCATTCGCTTTGACTCACTGCATCGCCAGGTGTATGCGGCAACCAAGAATGGTCTTTATGAAATCACAAAAGGTGGGATTCACCCTTACCTAATCAATGGGAAAGAGGTATTTGCCACAAGTCTGGCATTTAAACAATCCAAACTCTATATCTCCACCATCAATGATGGCCTTTGGATCATCGAGGAGCAAAAGGCACAACATTTTTCAACTGCCAACGCTCTTGCGTCTAATATGCTCATACGCATCAAATTAACCGAAGATCATTTGTGGCTATTGGAACAAAATGGCATCCAGGTACTGGATATTCATAGCCGTCGCATTTTACCCAACCTTGACCTACCCAATATACCGGGTGCCAACATACTTGACATTGCCGAAATGGGTAATTTCGGGTATCTCACAACGGCAGAAAGCATCTACAAAGTGCCTTTGAACATTTCGGCAGCTACGGTCCGGCCAACAGGATACTTGGATTATGTTATTATAAATGGAAGAGATACGGTTCGAAACAACCACCCCTCCCTGCCACACCAACAGAATGACGTGCAGTTTTCTTTTTCGTCGCCTGCTTTTTACAATCCGGGAGCTGTTTCGTTTCGTTATCGCCTTAGCGGAGCCGAAGAGGACTGGCGGGTTACCCTTCCCGGTGAGCGCATGATTCGTTATTCATCACTGGCTCCAGGCGATTACACATTTGAACTCTATGCTGTTAACAGCAATGGCATGCAGCAAAAGAACATCATCCGCTTCCCTTTTACCATTCTGAAACCCTGGTGGCAAACAGCATGGTTTTACCTTTTGGCAAACGCGGTGCTTGTCTGCATCATTTACTTTATTATCAACACCCGTATCCGCCAGAAGCTACGGCTTGAATGGATGCGCCGAAGCATTTCTCACGACCTGCACGATGACATCGGTGCTACACTCAGCAGTGTTAATTTTTACATTGATCTTGCCCAAAATGATAGGTATAATACTTCTTACCTGGACCACATTAAAAAAAACATCAATCAGGCGATCAATAACCTTGATGATCTGGTATGGAGCATTAACCCCCGGAATGATACTACCGAACAATTCATCAACCGTATGCGGGACTATGCGGTTCCCTTCCTGAAAGCAGCCGCTGTTCAATGTTCTTTTCAATACGATGAGTCCTTGCTGCAGCTTCGGCTTGACCTCCAAACCAAGCGCCACCTGTTCCTGTTGTTTAAGGAGATGGTGAACAACGTAGCCAAGCATGCCCGCTGCAGCCACTGTACTATTCAGCTGACGCATCAAAAAGGACAACTGTGCCTTTCCGTAGTTGATGACGGGCAGGGTTTTGAACTCGCCAAGGCAGGGCAAAACCGCAATGGCCTGCACACCATGCAGGAACGGGCACAAAAGATCAGGGGGAAAATAGAAATAACTTCGGATCACCAGAAAGGCAGCCGTGTGGCTGTACGGGTGCCGGTATAACAACCCACATATTGCCTAACCCGCTCTTTTCCCCACTGCGGCCTTCATCAGAGCAGGTTGGCTTTTTGGTTTAATTGCCTTCCTTATCATAGTGAGTGTATTTACCCAGATAAAGAATACGAAAAAACCCATAATCAATGATGAAAATATTTTATTTCCAACGCTTTAAACTTCTTTACCTGTTTCAGGTCTATCTGCCACCAACCTGATAAACCACTCCGTAAAAGTCTGATCCTCCGTTAAAACAAGCTGCCTGAAAGCACCAGTCCATCTGTGATAAACACAGGTTTAGGCTTCATAAATAACCATAACTGACATGATATTGGTGGGCATTGTTGAAGACAATAAAACGTACAAAGATGCGCTGGTAACCTTTTTAGAAAAAGCGGGTGATATTACTGTTGTGCATAGCGGCGCGGCGCTTGCCGATTTACCGCTGCTCATAAAAAAAGCTCCTGACGTGGTGATCATGGACATTAACCTTGGAAAGGAATCGGGAATAGAAGGCGTGTACAGGCTGAAGGGGGCACTACCTTCCGTACAAATTATGATCCTCACTGTTTTTGAAGAGGAAGAAAAGATATTCAACTCGCTGAAGGCCGGTGCCATTGGTTACCTGTTGAAAAAAGACTCCCCCGAAAAAATTTTGGAAGCCATTCGCAGTGTGTACCGGGGCGAGGGTGTCATGAATGGCATTATTGCCCGTAAAATTCTCACTTATTTTCAACAACCGGTAAAGAGCCCACCCAATATTGACGATTATCACCTTACTAACCGGGAAAAAGAAATTTTAACGCTCCTCATGGATGGTTTATCCTATAAGGACATTGCCGCCCGCTGCTTTGTCTCTGTCGATACGGTAAACACGCACATCCGTAAAATTTACACAAAGCTCAATGTACGCTCCAGGGCTGAGATTGCAGCACGGTTCAGATAAGAAATATCACAGATTTATGCGATTTGTAAGATCTTGTTTTCACGCCATCTTTGTCGTCTGTTAATAGCAGTCTGATTACAAAACAAATCAGCATTAACTGCATCCAAATCCCACGAAAGTTTCCTCTGTCAATTCCTTTGTAATCCTTTAAAAAACTAACTGTCCCCTCCGAATACTCCATTTTGCCGTACAACATGGTAAATACCCGGCTTTTATACAGCTACATCTAAAAAAGAACTATGTCATCAGCCTTTTCATGATGTAAAGCCTGCAGATCCTTATGCCTGTTGTCCGGAGTTAATTATAGCACAGAGTAATATACTTGTTTCTTAACAGTTGCGAGAACCTAAACCGTGAGTAATGTATACAACATCAACTTATTACCCATTTTACCTCTACACGGATAAGTATGGATAGCTATTCAAATCCAATGCTGCATTCAACTATAATAATTTTCCACTTTAAACAAAAATGATGAAAACATTTACACTTAACTATGATTCAGGCAAAACAATGCACCTGAAGCTATCTGCTTTTTTTGCAACCTTGTGTTGCCTCTTTTTCTCATTCAGTTCATCTGCTCAGGATTGTAATAATTTGAACTGTACTTCGAATGATGTTCGTGTAATTCGCGCTTATATATCAGGGCCAAATAATGCACCAATTAATTGTGACGGCGGAACTTCCGCCTTTGATGGTGCAGAATTACACCTTATTATTTCGTCAAATACCCAACGAATAGGTGTATCGATTAGCGGTTTGTTGATTCCAGATGGAGATAACACAAAAAGTGTAAGTTTTGGCCGTTGTTTCAAAGGTGAAAAGCTGAACAATGGCTCTAACAATAATTTAGTCTACGTACTTGGAGATGCATTAGCAGGCTTAACGTGTGAATCTAAAATCGAATTGAAAAATGTTTTCACCTCGTGGGGAACAGGAAATACAGACTTTTGTACCAGCACAAATCCTCAATGCCCTGCAACACCTGCAAAATGCCGATATGCTCCAGATGAAACGATAATCGTAGATATCAGATTAGCAGTTGACTTTAATTGGGAGGTTGGCAATTGTTCTTCCAATAGTACTAGCCGTTCTGTTGATTTCACTTCCGAAATAATTGATTTAGGAACAGACATTGATGCTGGAACTATCACTTATGCATGGGATTTTGGTGATGGTGGATCGAGCTCAGATCCTAATCCAAGTCATCCATTTGAACCAGGTACTTATTCCGTTAAATTGACGGTGAATGCGAAAACTAATGGAGGTACTTCAATAACCCCTAAAAGTGTCACAAGGATTGTAGTAATTGAAACATGCTGCAATTTGAACGCACCAACTGTATCTAATCAAACTTTCTGTAGCTCAGAAGGAAAGAAATTGAGTGATTTGAACCCCATAGCAGATGGTGGCTATTTTAGCTGGTTTGATGGGGCAGATCCTGAGACGAGCTTCGAAGTTGATGCTGAGGCTATCATTCCTGTTGGCACCCATACGTATTGGATTTCTTACGCAAAAGACGGTTGTGAAAGTGGCAGAACAGAAGTGACCGTAACAGTAGTGGCTACACCAAATGCTGGTACCAACGGCACCTTGACAGTTTGCACCGGAACAACGCTCACAGAAGCCATGTTGTTTACTCAATTAGGAGGTTCACCGGATGCAGTTGGCACCTGGACACCGGCACTGGCAGGAGCAGGCACATACACTTATACAGTAGCTGCTACTTCCCCATGTACAGTTGATGCAACAGCCCAAGTGACCGTTAGTGTTGACCAGACTTCAGCAGCTCAAGTCAGCTTGACTGGCAGCACTAATGCATGTACTGGCACAAATTCCGGTACTATCAATGTAACCAGTAGAATTGGAACAATACTTAGATGGGAGATTTCAACAGATGGTGTAATTTATTCTTTATATGAAGCGGCAGGCACTTCAGAGACTCTATCTTTTACTAACCTTCTAGTTAGTACCTGGTTCAGAGTTGTTGTACAGAGCGGTGTATGCCCAGAGGCAAATTCGAATGCTATAAAGATTACAGTTGGACCTTGCGCCACTACCTTTACGCAAGGCTTCTGGGGTGGCACAACCGGAAATGGTAAGGATTGTAACCAAAAAACGGTACAGGAAATTTTGACAGGCTTCAACTTGTCTTCAACTCCTGAAGTTGTTGGCTCGACCATTACAGGAAAATATCTCAGGTTGAATGATGCTACTAAGACCAGAGCGATCATGCCCGGAGGCAGCTATTCACAAAATGTGTTTGATAAGAAATACATATTGGTCGGTGCTGTTTCACCTGAAGTTTCGTTAGCAGACAGCAAGTTCGTTGATTCAAAATCCGGCAGGTTAGTTAGTGTTGTTATCTCCCAAACTGTGGCTTTGGCTTTGAATATCAGGTATAACGCTGCATTAGGTGAGATAAGTTTCCAACCAGGTAAGAACATCTTGAATACAGCACTTATTACATACAATAATGGTTGTTTTATCTCTTCAGTTTCTTCGTCAACCGGTGCATTTACAATGAGTCCTAAAGTATTATGTTACCTACAGAGTGCTAACAATTACACCTTTGACATTAAAGGCTTGTTAAAATTGGCTAACAATATAATAGGAGGAGAAGCAGGATTTTCGAACGTGGCGAAAGGCAGTCCATTTAGTTTCTCAGAATTAGTACAAACATTAGATGCAATCAACAAAGGTTTTGATAAAGGAGCAGTACTTGTAAGTTATTCAGGCTCTTATCCATGCGCAAGTGCAAGCATTACATCAACAATCAACAGTAGAAGAGAACTGCTTGAATCTGCATCTGTAACAACTCTTACTGTATCCGCTTCTCCCAATCCATTCACTGACAGAATTCGCTTTACTATCCAGGCGCCCAAAGCCGGCAGAGCTACGCTGGAAGTGTACAACATGTTGGGGCAGAAAGTAGGCGTTCCGTTTGAAGGTCATCTCAATGCTGGTGAGACCCGCAATGTGGAATATACCGCGCCGGCAAATCACCGCTCTAACCTGATCTACATGTTGCGCATGAATGGTGAGCAGATCAGCGGCAAACTAATGAGCACAAGACAATAAGTTTCTTTTTAACCTACATAATAAAGGTGGCCAAATGGCCACCTTTATTATTTTAATCTGCTTCGTCATAGCACAAAGGTTTTCCATTACCGGAAATAACATTCCATACCTGCAAAAACAGTATTCTTCGTGGTTTAGTTACAGATGCGAGTAAAGATCTTTAACCACTTGCCTCATCACACCACTCAACTTTATATCTGCATCACCTGCAATTGCAATAATCTCTGCAATATTTACCGGCTTTAGGTTATCCGGGTCGCATTCATCTGTGATGACGGAAACGGCTGCGCATTTCAACCCCAGCTGCCCCGCTACAATTACTTCCGGTACGGTACTCATGCCCACCATATCGGCGCCGGTGCTCCGCAGCCAGCGGTACTCGGCACGGGTTTCCAGGTTAGGCCCCATCACAGCTACATACACACCTTTTTTTGATGGGATATTCTGTATTGCAAATGCATCGCTCAGTAATTGCTGCAGGCCGGTATCATACGGTTGGCTCATATCCACAAAGCGGTCACCAAATTCAGACGGTATGCCCCGCAGCGGGTTATCCGGCAACAGGTTCAGGTGGTCTTCAATGATCACCAGGTCTCCTTTTCGGAAGGAAGGATTCATGCCACCGGCCGCATTGCTCAGCAGGAGCACTTCTATCCCAAGTGATTTCATCACCCGTACCGGGAACGTAACCTGCTGCAGGCTGTATCCTTCATAATAATGAAACCGACCCTGCATGGCCACCACCGGCACACCTTCCAGGGTGCCAAAGATCAACTGCCCCTTGTGAAAGTCCACCGTGCTTTGCGGGAAATGGGGTATTTTGGTATATGGTATAGTGATGCTGTCATCAATATGTTGCACCAGGTCATTTAATCCCGTACCCAGTACAATCCCAACCTTTGGTTTTATGTTCGTTTTTAGCTGAAGTGCGGCAGCACTTTCCTCTACCTGTGCCAATGTGATCATGCCGGCAAAATAAAAGCAAAAGGCTTGAACGATAAGAAGCAAAGGACAGGAGAATCGCAATTCAGTTTCGGCAAGTTATCGTTCCTGGAAAACGCATGAATGCCTGCAGCCGCCGAACAGGAACTTTCCACTTATCACCTTTCCCGTTCGACATTCCGGAAAAGCCGTATTTTTTCGCCATGAAAAACATTTTTCTGTTGTTCCTGCTGTCGTCCTTGTTATCCTGTCAAAACAACGAGGCACCGGAGCCTACTTCTTTTAAAACACCCGTCATAAAAGACTCCAACATAGCAAAACGTGAACCTGCTAACCCTTATGCACCGGTTGATCTTTCCCCAATGGATATTGCTTACCTGCCCAATGATTATCCTATTAAAAAAATGAATGGCGAACAAACTGGCCAGCCTGTGGCAAGAATACTCTACAGCCGTCCGCACAGGCAGGGCCGCGAAATCTTTGGCAATATTGTGAAATGGGGAGAACCCTGGCGACTTGGTGCCAACGAAGCCACTGAAATACGGTTGTTTCAACCCGTTACCATTCAGGGCAAACAAATACCGCAAGGGCAATATACCCTCTATGCCATTCCCCATGAAGACCGCTGGACCCTGGTCTTCAATTCGGAACTATATACATGGGGACTAAAATTCAACACCGCCAAAGATGTGGCTAAGTTTGACGTACCGGTTACTACCAAAGACCAGATGGTAGAATATTTCACCATCGTTTTTGAGGATACAAACAAAGGTGCCGACCTGGTGCTGGCCTGGGAGGCTAAAGAAGCCCGGTTGCCAATTCAATTCTAAATTATGTGCGGTATTGCAGGCATTCTTGCACACAACCCGGCGCTCACTGACAGTAACCGTATCAGGCAGGCAACAGCTGTACTGGAACATCGTGGGCCTGAGCAGGAAGCATTTTACCGTAACCATACAGGTACCGTTGTATTGGGCCATCGCCGCCTGTGCATCCTCGACCCGTCCGAAGCTGCTTCGCAACCGATGGCTTATGCCGGCCGCTACCATCTAGTTTACAACGGCGAGATCTACAACTATCTTGAACTGAAAAAAAGCCTGCAGTCCAGGGGATGCCAATTCTACTCAAACTCCGACACCGAAGTTCTTTTAGCGGCCTATGCTACTTGGGGAAAAGATTGCCTGCAACAGCTGGACGGCGCTTTTGCTTTTGCTATCTGGGATGAAAAGAGCCAAAACCTTTTTGCTGCCCGCGACCGTTTTGGCGAAAAACCTTTTTACTTTTTCCAGGATGAAGAAAGCCTTGTTTTTGCCTCTGAAATGAAGGCACTCTGGCAGATGGGCATTACCAAAGAGGTGAACAAAGCCATGCTGTATAATTTTCTCACCATTGGCTACACCACCAATCCCACCGATCCGTTTGAAACCTTTTACGACAACATCTACAAACTGCCTGCAGCCCATTCCCTGACATACACTCTGTCCACAAAAGAACTGGCTACGGAACGCTACTGGCAAACCTATGTTGACGTCAACAACAATATATCCGAGGCCGAAGCCATTGAAACCTTCACACAACTTTTCCGTGACAGCGTGCACAAACGGCTGCGCAGCGATGTGCCCATCGGCACCAGCTTAAGTGGTGGCCTGGACAGTTCTTCTATTGTAGCGTTTTGCGCAGAAGAAAACGCTTCGCAATACACACACAGCTGTTTTACCGCATCTTTTGCCGGCTTTGCAAACGATGAAACGGCGCAGGCGGCACAGGTTGCAAAACATTTTGACCTTCATCATTTCACCACTACCATTTCCGAACAGGAAATAGTTGAACTGATGGAGAAACTGGCAGCACACCAGGAAGAACCGTTTCTATCCGCATCGGTACTGGCGCAATACAAAGTTTTTGAAGCAGCCAAACGGCAAGGTGTAACTGTAATGTTAGACGGCCAGGGCGCTGATGAAGTGTTAGCCGGTTATCACAAATATTACAAATGGTGGTGGCAGGAATTATACCGGCAAAAAAAGTTGGGCAAGAGCGGCGAATTGCAGGCAGCGCAGTCGCTGGGAGTGAAAGAAGAATTTGGCCTCAAAAACAAGCTGGCTGCGTTATTGCCGGAGTTCAGCGCATCTATTTTACAAAGCCAGAAAGCGAAAAAGGCGTTTCAGCACCCGGACCTGCACCGTGATTTTGCGTTTGCGAATAAGCGTAACCTGTATTACGCAACACCAACCACCTTTGACCTGAACGGTGCCTTGTTTTACAATACATTTGTCAATGGGTTGGAAGAGTTGTTGCGCATGGCCGACCGCAACAGCATGGCAAATGCTGTGGAAGTACGGTTGCCCTTTTTACAGCATCAACTGGTTGAGTTCCTGTTTACCCTTCCACCACATTTTAAAATCCACCAGGGCTGGACGAAATGGCTCCTGCGCAAAGCTGTAGAGGACAAACTGCCGAAAGAGATTGCCTGGCGAAAAGATAAAGTGGGTTATGAGCCGCCGCAAAAAGCGTGGATGCAAAACAGCCAGGTGCAGGAAGCGATCACAGAAGCAAAGAGAAAACTGGTTCGGGAAAACATTTTAGATACCTCTGTTTTAAATAAACCCATTATCGCCAATGATGCACATGCCGCCGATAGTTATGACTGGCGGTATTGGAGTGCAGCGATGGTGTTGTAATGTCCTTTCCCTGTTCCCCTACAGCAACACCTTATCCGGTGTGATAGGCAATTCACGGACACGCTTACCCGTAGCATGAAATACGGCATTGGCCACAGCCGCCGCAAAACCAATGAGCGCAATCTCTCCCATGCCTTTCGAACCTACGGGGTTGAGCACCGGATCCGGCTTATTCACAAACACTACTTCAATGTTCGGCACGTCGGCATGCACTGCTACATGGTAGTCGGCAAAGTTGTTGTTCACCCAGCGGCCATACCGATGGTCTACCACGCCTTCTTCCATCAGCGCCATGCCAATGCCTCCCACAGCACCGCCCTTCATCTGGCTTTCAGCGCCTTTTCGGTTGACGATGGTACCGGCATCGGCAGCTGTTACTACCCGATCGATACGAACAACACCTGTCAGCGGGTGCACTTTCACCTTTACAAAATGAACCGAATAAGAATACGAGGAGTATTTCTGCAGTTCCGGGTTGCGGCCGGTTTCAGCGGTCAGTTCGATAAAAGGCAGTCCTGCTTTTTGCAACACCCCCGTATAACCGTATTTTTTAGAAGGATCTGTCTTTAGTGCAACGGCTCCCTGCGCAAACTGCAGGTCTTCATATGCTGTTCCGGCAGGGAAGAGCGAAGCACCAACAGCCGTTTCGGCAAGTTTCTTTTTGATGGCCAGGCAAACATTGCTCACCGCTGTTCCCACCGTTGACGTGGTAGCCGATCCACCCTGCGTTGGCCCCGGCGGCAGTGATGAATCACCCATTTCAAAACGCACTTTTTCAGCCGGCAAACCCATGCTGTCGGAGGCGATCTTCACCATCGTCGTAGCCGTTCCCGGACCGCTGTCAGCCACAGCGCTTTGCAGCACAAACGAACCGTCGGCCACCAGTTTCGCCGCTACTTTTGCTTCCCAGCGAAAAGCACCAAACATGCCACCACCCATGCCATAGCCCACCAGCCACTCCTCTTCCTGCATGGATCGTGGAACACGGTTACGACGCTCCCAACCGATCCTGTCGGCACCCAATTGATAGGCCTCCCGCAAAAACTTGCTGCTGTAGGGTTTACCGCTCTGCGGATCGGTTTCGGCATAGTTGCGCAGGCGCAGTTCCAGCGGATCGATGCCCAGCGCATAGGCTAATTCATCCAGCGCACTTTCCAGTGCAAACGAACCTGTGGCTTCCCCGGGCCCCCGCATCCAGGTGGGGGTGCTCAGGTTGAGCGGGTATACCTGGTAGTGCGTCGTTACATTCGGACAAGCGTAAAGAGCCCTTGATTGTACAACAATGCCCTCTGTAAACACTTCGTATGCAGAAGTGTTGGCTGCTGCTTCGTGTTTGATCCCTACCAGCTTACCGTCTTTATCGGCACCAATGGCAATTTCCTGGATCGCGGCGGGACGATACCCCACCAGGGTAAACATCTGCGGACGGGTGAGTACCAGCTTCAGCGGCTTGCCAATTTGTTTTGCTCCCATCAGGGCGGCAATCACATGCGGCCAGGTACGCAGGGCCGAACCAAAGCCTCCACCCACATACTGCGCATTCACCTGCACATTTTTCTCCGGTAACTGAAAAGCCTGCATCACGGCTTCCTGCGTGCTTTTGACACCTTGCGTTTTATCGTAAACCGTTACTTTCTCTTCTCCTTCCCAAGCAACTATCGTTGAATGCAGTTCCATCGGAAGATGCACTTCTAACGGTATTGTATACCTGCCCTCTACCTTTACGGGAGCAGCCTTCCAAGCATCGGCTTCTCCCCTTGTCGAAACATTGAACTGCGGCCCTTCCAGCGGCTTTACACTGCCTTCAGCCTTGGCCAGGTTTGTCTGATGCTCTTCTTTTTGGTATTGCGCCTTGATAAGGGAGGCGGCATGTGTAGCCCTCTCAAACGTATCGGCAATCACCAGCGCAATGGGCTGGCCGTTGAAATAGATTTTTTTATCGTGAAAGATCTTCAAGCCGCGGTAAGCCGGTTTGGTATCTGCGGCAAACCCCGGCACCTGCGGCGCATTAAACGGCGTAATCACCGCCAGCACACCCGGCGATCGTTCGGCGCTCTTTGTATCAATCGCTGTGATAGTACCCCTTGTAATGTTGCTGCCTACCAGTACACCGTAGGTGAGTCCCGGTATCTCGTACTCAGCCGAATATTTTGCCTGGCCGGTTACCTTGGCTTTGCCATCAACCCGGTCAATGTCATTTGCCGAAAAAGCTGTATCGAAAAAAAAATCGTTCATAATAGATCAAACGCCGGTGAGCTTTTTTAACGTGTGAACAATAGTGTTCGGTGCAAGCGTGAGCTTGAAATTGTTATCGCCATAACCTTTTGCTTCCTTCATGGCTACGGCTGCTGCTCCCCGAAAGGTAGTTTCACTGGCCTGCTTTCCTTTTAAATAGGCTTCAGCAGCCGTTAATCGCCATGGCTTGTGCGCCACGCCGCCCATGGCCAACCGGGCCTGCTGAATCGTGCTGCCTTTCATATCCAGCGCAGCGGCAACCGACACCAGGGCAAAAGCATACGAAATACGATCACGAATTTTCGTGTAGAGGGAATGTTGCGCAAGCAAAGGATTCACCGGCACTTCCACGCCGGTTATCAGTTCATCGCGTTGCAGGTTGTTGTCCAATTGTGGTGTATTGCCTGGCAGGCGATGAAACTGCAAAAAAGGAATCCGCCTCGCCCCTTTAGGTCCTGTTATCACTACTGTTGCATCAAGTGCCGCCAGTGCTATGCACATATCGCTGGGATGCACCGCAATGCAGCTTTCCGATGTACCAAAAATGGCATGCATACGGTTGTAGCCTTCCAGCGCACTGCAACCGGTACCCGGCTCCCGCTTGTTGCAGGGCAGGGCCGTATCGTAAAAATAACCGCAGCGGGTGCGCTGCAGCATGTTGCCGCCTACCGTAGCCATGTTACGGATCTGTGCCGACGCACCGGCTTTCAGGGCCTGTGAAAGCAGCGGTATGTTTTTGATCACCACTTCGCTTTCTGCAACAGCACTATTCAGGGCAAGGGCACCGATGTGAATAGTGTTGCCTTTCTGCTCAATACTTTTCAGCGGCAGGCCGGTAATGTCCACCAGCTTTTCCGGAGCGGTTACTCCCCGCTTCATCAGGTCCACCAGGTTGGTGCCTCCGGCAATAAATTTGGCCGTTTTGTCTTTTGCCACCGCTGTTACGGCTGCCTGTGCAGACAACGGCTTTGCATAACCGAAATTAATCATTGGGCACCTCCTTTTCCGGCCACTTCTTTGATGGCGTCGACGATGTTGGGATAAGCGCCGCAACGGCAAATGTTGCCACTCATATATTCGCGGATTTCTTCTTCACTGTTGGCATGTCCTTCGCGAATGCAGGCCACTGCCGACATGATCTGTCCCGGTGTGCAATACCCGCACTGAAAGCCATCGTGTTTGATGAACGCCTCCTGCATCGGGTGCAGGGTATCGCCATCGGCAAGGCCTTCAATGGTGGTTAGCTTTTTCCCGTTCTGCATTATAGCCAAGCTTAAACAGGACAGCACCCTCCTTCCATCCACATGCACGGTGCAGGCGCCGCACTGGCCAAAATCGCAGCCCTTTTTTGTACCGGTCAGATGCAACTGCTCCCGCAGAAAATCAAGCAGGGTTACACGGGGTTCTACAGAAAGTGAATACGCCTTGCCGTTTACTTCTACCTGCAGCGGAAGCTTTTCAAAAAAGGAAGCGCCCTTTTCATCCAGCCCGTTGTCGGCTGCCTTTACCAGAGCGGGTGGGGTGGCCAGCATAACTGCAGCAGCCGTCGATCGTTTCAGGAAAGAGCGCCGCGATGGTGACGCCTTTTCGTCGGACTCGTTCATCATAATTATCAGGAATTAACCGGAGAGGAAGTTAATGACTTCTTCCTGAATCAAAGCGGGAATTTGTGATGAACGCAAACGGGGTGAGATGCAACCATATTCCATACAAAAGGGCTCCCGTTTCCGGAAGCCCTTTGAATCCACAGTCAAGAAAAAGTCAGATAGCAAACCTGGTAGGCGGGACAGGTGTCTTTGGTTCACCTTTACGTTTATCCGTCTGACCTTTTTTATTCCTTAATCACTTTCGCCGTTTCCGACTCTTCAACGGCAAGACTGGCGGGTGAGCCTTTGTAATAAATGCGGCTGTCACCGGAAGCAAAAGCAGCCAGGCTGTTTTGCACCTTCACCTGCGCCGTTGCTTTGGCCGCCGTATATACATCGGCATCGGCAAAAGATGCATTGTACGCATGGAGTTTTGCGTTGCCCAGCAGGCTGGCAATTAAATCCGGAGCCGTACCGGAAAGAGTCAGCACACTGTTGGCAGATAAAAAGACATCTACCAGTTCCGGCAACTGGTCAACCGTACAGCGGGCCATATCGGCCAGCACGATCTTCACCGCATTGGTTTGCTGGCCAAACCCACTAATACTGCCCGTTGCAGCGTCGCGGAGGTGGATGTAAATCAGCAGGGGCAATACAACTTCTATCTCCACTTTACTGCGGTTTGCGTTCGTTTCCTTATACCGGAAGGAGAGCATATTGCCCTGTTCAATGGAGGCTTCCAGGTCGGCAAGGTCCTCACTGCGGCCGGTGGCCCGGATGCTGAAGGCTGCACCTTGCTTTACCGTAACAGCGAACGATTCGCCGGCGTGAATTTTTGTAAAGTTTGTCAGCGCAAAGGTTTTTTCACCGGTTGCAGGAGGTAGAGATGGCTCTTTTTTGCAGGCTACCAGCAAAAAGGTCAGTGTTATCCCAAGAAGTAGCTTGTACATCGTAGCAGGTTTTTATGGTAAAGGGTGAAACAAAACTGTTTATGCTTTTTTGGCCGGCTGGCTTGTGTTGACCGGCTTTACCGAACGCAGGAATTTATAGATGGCTTTCAGTTCTTCGTCTGTCATGCGGTTGTACGATTCCCAGGGCATGTGGCTATGTTTAAAGGCACGGCCCATGCGAAAACGTTTGATAAAATCATCCTGGTTCCAGCTGTAGATCCGTCCTGATGCCGGATCGGGAGTAAGGTTGGGTGGTGTCAGGGTTGGCAGGCCTTCTTCTACAAAGGGGTTGCCACCGGCCAGCAGTTCGCCTGCCGGCTGTCCTGTGTTATCGCGTTTGGTATGACAGCCGCCGCAGTTAGCCACCGACATGACCAGGTAGCGGCCATATGCAGCTGTTGTATCGGGCTTCACAGCCTTTGGAATTTCTTCTTTTGGTCCGTCGGGTTTCAGCAGAAAAGCCTTGATCACTTTCCCCATGACAGAATATTCGTTCTGCGGTACTTCATTGCGCACTGGTTTGGTACTGCGCAGGTACGAGATAATGGCACTCAGGTCCTCATCGGAAAGATGTTGGTAAGGCATAAAAGGCAGAAGCACTTCGCCATCGGAACGTACGCCGTGGCGCAGGGCCCGGGCAATCTGGGCATCGCTGTAACGACCAATTCCTGTAGCCGAATCGGAGGTAATGTTGCGGGAATAAAAAGTACCCAGTGCAAACTGGAATTTAAAGGCACCGCTCAGCGGTGGATCCTGGCCCAGTTTCAGAACGGAATCAACATTGCGCACCGGGCTGTGACAGTCGGCGCAATGTGCTGCCGAAAGCACCAGGTGACGGCCCCGGGCAATCACCGCCGAATCTGTGGAGGCCTTGACAGCCGGAAGGGGTGCGTCGTAGGTAAGGTGTTGCCGCATGGCCGTGGCGATTGTAACACCTGCAACAAGGACAAGGATCACAATACCTGTCCATTTTAAAATTTTGCGAAGCATGGTTAGGTTTTTAAGAATCCAAAACTATTTTCCCCTGGAGGTGAGGACAACCAACCGTGTTATGAACTGTTGGATTGAGCGAATGATGTGTCAAAAGGAGTGGTGCCCGGTGAAGGAAAGAAGCGGATTTGCGGCAAGGTTGCGCAAGTGCGCTGGCTGCCGGAACAAAAAAATCCTCCTGCGTAAACAAGAGGATTCATGTTATAAGGCGTTTGGGAATGATCACATTTATTCTTCAAGGACAACGGACGCCTTGGTTTTTCAGGATTGGACAGGCTTTTACAGGACGGTGGTTTTACTGGCGGCTTTTCTTAGGATGCGGACTGGTTTTTCAAAAAGAAAGAAGTTGATTGATACTGGATTTTGGTGGTTTTTCGCTTAGGACCTTGGACTTGGTACAAAAACTTACTGGACGTGGTTTTTCGGAATTGGATGGATTGATTTGCGATCAATCAACTTCTGACACAAAAGTACAATGGCCGGGCCTGCTACACAAGCGCAAAACCGCCCTTTCTCAAATGCCTGTTTTTACGGCCCCGCATCGTAAAACAACGAAGGCCTGCATGGGAAAACCGCTTGCAATGTCTGTGAAAAGCTACGCAGCCGGAAGTTGTGGCAACAAGGCAAAGCGCCTGTTTTTATTTCCGGAACAGCTATATCCCTGAACGCTACAGATGAATACGCTAATTCGCTATCTTTCGCATCTTTAAAAACAAAGTTCTGCATGAAAAAATCCACCGTTCTTTTTTTACTGGTCACCGCCGGTTTTTTGCAATTCTGTTCTTCATCGAAAAAAACTACTGCTGATGCATCCAAAGTAACGTACACCCAGCATGTGCAGCCCATTATTCAGGCCAGCTGTACTCCCTGCCATATTCCGCCACAGGGAAGGGCCAAGCCGCTGAACACCTTTGCAACAGCATCCGCCGAAGTTGACGACATTATTGACCGTATTAAACGTGATCCAAGCGAAAAAGGATTTATGCCGGCCAAACATCCGAAGCTGCCCGACAGCACCATCGCTGTTTTTGAGCGCTGGAAAACCACCGGCCTGGCGGAGTAGTTCAATTGGCAATAAACAATGGGCAATGGGCAAGAAGGTTATAAAATCAATCTGCCCATTGTTTTTTTTGCAAATTGCCAATTGCCTGTGGATTACGTGCAATCCCAGTTATACAACACCTTTGAGAAATCCTTTTGCCGCAAGGCATCGGGGTGGATAAAAAAGTTTCCGACTCCATAATCGCCCCAGCAAATGTCACTGCCCTGTGAGTCAATCTGCAATAACAAGATCCAGTCACTGGTTCCCGGTACGTCCTCCCGCGGATCGGTTTGCGTGAAATAAGCATAGCCGCCAATCTTGTGACCATTATCCGGAAAAGCCTGCGACAGCTCATCCTCCATCGAACGATATTCCTCGCCAGGTTCCAGATCAGTCATAACTTCATCCAAACGTTCTTCCGGAAGACGCACATCATTGTAACTGAAATAGTCTGTATCCAGGGCAAAACTCAGTTGCATGGGCCGTTCAACCGGCAGTGCATCCTTTCGGCCTTCCTCGTTCAGAAACTGAAAATTATCAAGCGCCGGCGCATCCGTGGTTTCAAAATAGACCACACGGAAATTGCTTTGCTCCATGGGGTGATCGAGATTGAGACCATACATACTATCAGCCGCCGCGTAAAACTGCAACAGGCCTTTATCCGGATAACCTTCCAGTTTTGGTATCTGCGAGAAATTCAGTTGTGCCAGGAGGTACATAAAGTTCCCCTCACTATCCACCGGGTAAGGCTGGTTGGCAGGCCAGTAGGGATCACCACCAAACTTGCTGTCGAATTGAAAGAGATTTTCAGATGGTTTCGCTTCAATCCGGATACAAGGCAGGGCAAGTGATTCCAGTTTTGGGAGGTAATCAGCCAACCGTTGCGAAACCGTTTTGCCATTGGGCAGGATAACACGGGCCGGTTCTCCTTGTACGGGCACTTTTTTCCTGCGGAAGAAGTCGAAGAGTTTCATGCAGGTAAAATAAGCGGGAAACGGCAAACGGCAAACGAGAGACGTGAAAAGATGGAAACCTTCCGCAACAAGAAAGGTTTTAACAACCCATTTGAAACGCTTTCCACAAACTACGAGTTCCGATCCAAGAAAAATTAAATGACATAATTCCACCCCCACACATCTTCCGCTTTCCCGGTGCGAATGGCTTCAAGGGCCTTTTTCAGCTTGAACATAACACTGCCATTGCTGTAGGTGGGCAGGTGATACAATTCACCATCCACACCCATTACACTGAGGGGTGCCACCACTGCCGCTGTTCCGGCACCAAAGGCTTCCACTGAACGTCCTTCGTTCAGTGCCTGCACCACTTCGCGGATGCCGATCTTCCGTTCTTCCACGGCATAGCCCATATCATTTGCAATGGTCAGCAATGAATCTCTTGTCACACCATCCAGGATCGAATCGCTCAATGGCGGTGTGATGATTTTTTCATCGATAACAAACAGGAGGTTCATCGTTCCGCTTTCTTCAAAATATTCGTGTTCGAAGGCATCGGTCCACAGCACCTGGTCAAAGCCTTCTTCCCTCGCTTTTTGGGTAGGGTAAAACGCCCCTCCGTAATTGCCGGCGCATTTGGCATAACCTACCCCTCCTGTTGCTGCACGAATGTATTGGCGCTCCACTTTTACTTTCAGTGAATTCTGGTAGAGTGTTGGCACAGGCCCGGTAACAATAATGAACATGTATTCGTCAGAAACCTTCACACCAAACCGTGCTTCACTGGCAAATACAAACGGACGGATATACAGCGCCACATCCTCGCCTTCGGGCACCCAGGCGCTATCCACCGCAACCAGTTGTTGCAGGGCGGTTATAAAAAGATCATATGGGATGGGCGGCATGCACATGCGATCCAGCGATGCATTGATCCGCTCAAAATGTTTATCAATGCGGAAGATATTGATGCGTCCATCCTGCATGCGAAAGGCCTTCATGCCTTCAAAAATGCTTTGACCATAATGCAGGGCCAGCGCTGTTGGCGAGAGGGAAATGTTTTGAAAAGGCTGGATCTGCGGCTCTTGCCAATCACCTTTTCGGTACGTGCAGATAAACATATGGTCGGAAACATATTTTCCAAACTGGAGGGCTTTCCAATCCACTTCGTGCAGGCGGGAATGTTTTGTTTTCTCTACCGGAATAGTCATAACGGCTTCCATATTGTTGATTTTAGAATGAACAGATTTCAGTTCTTATGGCCCGGACCATGAATCTCACGCAGAGAGAGGCGGGGACCGCAGGTAAAATGCGCTATGTGCTCAGCGCCTCTGCGAGAGACCTCACTCGTTTTTACTCCGCCTCCTCCACCACAATCTCCATTTTGATATCTGCCCGCTGGTATAACCGGCTGTTCATGGGTACTTCTACAAAACCCAGTTTGCGGTACAGATGAATGGCCGGGGCCAGGGATGTTTGCGAAAACAGTGATACCTTCTTTGCTCCCAGTTCTTTTGCCTTTTCAAGCGCCGCATAACTTAACGCTTCGGCTATACCTCGCCGCTGGTATCCTTCGTCCACTGCCATTTTGGAAAATTCGTACTCTTCATTGCTCACTTTGAGCAGCGCCACTGTTCCGGCCACAACGCCGTCATAGGTCGCCATGAGGATGGCACCACCTTTCTGCAGAATGGCTTCTTCGGGATTTCGCAGTACATAGGTATCCCTCTCTTCCATCCGGAAATACTTCTCAATCCAGGCCCGGTTCAGCCGTTCAAAATCTGCCTGGTGCTCCGGCCTGTAGTCGATGACAGCCGCACTGACCTTGCTATTCCGCGTTGCATTTGAATTGTTTCCTTCCATGTTTCAAAATTTCGTGCGTTAAGATGGCAGCAATAAAACTGTTTGCTCATACCTGCCTTTGTGCGGCAACCTTTTCCCCCTTGGGGGGCAGAGGGACCGTACTTTGTTTTTTAAACTCCCTGTTCACCAGGAACACCCCGCCCAGTGTGATCAGTGTACCCGTTACCACGTTGATGCTCATACGTTCGTGCAGTACCAGCCAACCCAAAAAGATGGCGACAATAGGATTGATGTAGGCATATACCGATACCTGTGTTGGCGGCAGTTTGCTTACGGCAAACACATACGCCGAATACGTGAGCAAGGATCCCACCAGGATCAGGTAGAGCAGGCTCCAGAGGGCATCGCTGTGCGCCTGCAAAAGATTGGTGTGCTTACCCGAGATTCCACAGACCACCAGCATGATAACACCTGCCAGCAACATCTGCAGCCCTACGGAAAACAGGATCTCTGTTTGGGGTTTGTACCGCGAGGCAAAGACCGTCCCGAAGGACCAGGAGATTGTGGCGATAAGCGAAAGACTCACGCCAAAGGCGTAGCGACTGTTCAGCAGCTGGGCAAAGTGTTCAAAAAAGATGGTAACGATGCCGCCAAAGCCAATGATCAATCCCACGATCATCAGTGGGGTGAAGCGGGCAAAACGCAGCAGCAGAATGGAGAACAGCGCCACAAAAAGCGGCACCAGCCCGGCAATGATGGCGCCCAACCCGCTGTCGATGTATTCCATGGCCCAGGTGAGCAGACCGTTGGCGATACAGAGCAGCAGCACGCCCTGTACCGCAATGGTGATCCACGATTTTTTATCGGGAAGCTTATAACCCATGCCCAGGAAATAACCAACCAGCAGGGTGCCGCTTACAAATTGTCGTACGCCGGCTACAAACAATCCCGGAATATGTGCTGCGCTGATCTTTGCCGCCAGGTAGGTGGTTCCCCAAAAAAAGCTCACCAGAGCCAGTGCGATGTATGCCTTTCTTTTATCCTGTGCCATAACAGCACAAAAATCTATCATCCATTTACACTAGAACAGATTCAGTTTTGTTATTTTTGACTAGATCAGATAACCGCTTCTCCGTGGAGAACGGGAGAAGCGGAGGGTTTCGCGGAGGAGACATTTCTCTTTGCGGATACCTCTGCGCTCTTTTTCTCTGCGGTTAAAAAAACAAGCATGAAATACCTCCAGATTGCTTCCACCCTCGAAGCCCTCATCAGCACCGAAGCCCTGCGCATTGGCGATAAACTTCCCTCCGTCCGCACCCTGGCAGAGGAATACAACATCTCCATGGGCACGGCCTTCCAGGCTTATTACCACCTCGAGGGCAAAGGTCTTATCGAGAGCCGCCCCAAAAGTGGCTACTATGTTCGCTTTAACCACAGGCGACTGCCCTCCCTGCCTGTGCCCTCCCGGCCCGATGCCTCCGAACATACGGTTTCGGTGCGGGACATGATCGCGGCCATCTACAGCGATATTGCCGGCACTATCCGCTACAATTTCGCCATCGCCGTGCCCGACCTCTCGCTGCTGCCTGCGGCCAAGCTTAATAAATCCATGGTGCATGCCCTGCGCAGCACCCCCGACCACGGCATTGGTTACGAGGCCACCCAGGGCTCTCCCGAGCTTCGCAAGCAGATTGCCCGCTTGGCCTTTAACTGGGGCGGCAAGGTGAGTCCCGATGAAGTGATCGTGACCAACGGCTGCCTCGAGGCCATCACCATCAGCCTGAAAGCGGTTACCCATCCGGGTGATACCGTGGCCGTGGAATGTCCTACCTATTTCGGCATTTACCAGGCTATCGAAAGCCTGGGCCTTAAGGTAGTGGAGATCGCCTCCTGCCCTGTTACCGGGCTGGATCTCGACTGCCTCGAAAGAGCCATCCAAAAATTCCCCATCAAGGCGGTTGTTTGTGTTCCCAACTTCAGCAACCCGCAGGGAAGCTGTATGCCGGATGAAAGCAAAAAAGCTCTTGTGGCTCTCATCACCCAACACAACATCCCGCTGATTGAAGACGATATTTACGGGGAGCTTTATTTTGACAAAAGCCGGCCCCGCACCTGCAAGGCTTTTGACACCAAAGGGCTTGTGCTGCATTGCTCCTCGCTTTCCAAGTCGCTGGCGCCAGGTTACCGCACCGGCTGGGTTCTGCCCGGCCGCTTTGGTGCCGAAGTAGCCCAGCTTAAACGCATTCAGAACATCAGCAGCCCCACGCTGACACAGGCCGCCATGGCGCACTTCCTGCAGAACGGCCGCTACGAATACCACCTCAAAGGTTTGCGCAAGGCCCTGCACACCCAGTGCCTGCGGTACAGCCAAAGCATTGTTGAACATTTTCCGCCCGATACCCGCATTTCGCGGCCAAACGGCGGTTTTGTGCTCTGGGTAGAGCTGCCCCCAAATGTGGATGTGTTTCGCCTGCGGGGCGAAGCGGTCAAGAAGGGGATTGCCATTGTGCCCGGTAAGATTTTTTCAGCCTCCTGCAATTTCAGTCACTGCCTGCGCATTTCCTTTGGCAAACCCTGGACAGAAGATGTGGATTACGGATTGAAGCTGCTGGGCGAGCTGGTAAAAAAACAATTGCGGTAGGACCTGTGCCACCCGGTAAAAGGCAGGGTGGACATGATTTATGCGCATGCGGCCCTGCCTGTTGCCAACAGTTTCTCCCGATTCTGCTGCTTACTGCCGTGCTTCTCCTCTCCTTTGGCAAAGTAGTTGAACGGGTAGAGTCAGTAAATGCATTTTGAATAAAAATTGAACGTATGAGGCGAGTACTTTTTATGGCAGGCATGGCTTTATGGCTTTTCAGCTGCGGCAATTCTGATGAGGCAACCCCTACCGGCGGTAATGCCACGGGCGAAGGTGGGGCTGTGAACACCGGGGCCGACCGGTATAACGGTACGGAGAATGGTCCCGGAACCGGTACAGGACCGGGAACAGGTGCCGGCGTTGCCGGTGGTGCTACCACCGGTACCAATGCGGGAACGGGGGGCGACAGCACCCACGCTGATTCTGTGCGGCGATATTAAGGGCAATGGGCAATTGTTGATGCAAGCCCTGTTTGCAGCAGTGCAGACAGGGCGCTGCTTTTGGGGTAATGTCATTGTCCTGGTTTAAAATTTCAACCGCAGAGAAAAGGAGTAGCAGAGGATTTCGCAGAGATTTATTGTCTGGCGCAATGATTAAAGGAGAAGTTATTGGGTTATTCAGTTATTGAGTTATTGCGTGAGTGTTCGTTGTGGGTTGTAGTTATGATGCGTCAGACCTGGCTTTATTGTCCCCGCAGGGCATCATCGTTGTTGATGCTCTTTTTTGCCTTCCGCGGCGCCTTGGCCTGTTGCAGGCTGCCAAAGCGGTACTGAAAGGAAAGACGGATGCCGCGGGTGTAGTTGATGTTGTCATCCCGCTGCTCGAAGGTGGCGGCCACAATGTTGTTGCGCACCCGGGTGCCCCGCATAAAGGGATTGGCGAGGTTGATGCCGATAGAACCGCGTTTGTTCCAGATGTCTTTGCGTACCGTGGTGTTGTGGTAATAAAAGGCTGCCATGCGTCCCTGCAGGGTAACGCGGCGGGAGTTGAAGCTGCCCGTAAAGCCATGCCACCAGCCCTTGCCCAGCTCCAGGTTATGCCCTACAAATACATTGTACATCCAGCCGCTGTTGAACAGGCCATCGCCATTGAGTTCGGCATAATACAGGTTGACGTTGCCGTTGAGCGACCAGGTTTTCACCGGCTTTACGTTGCCCGAAAGCGAAAGGCCAGCCGTTTTGTTGGATGCAATATTGCGGAAGCCGATGTAGGTGGTATCGGCCCGCAGTTCCAGCGTGGAAGCAATGGCATTGTTGGTGAGCCTTAGGAAGGCACTCGTATTAAAGGAAGCCTTTTTGCCGTAAGTGCCGTAGCCGATCTCCGCGAGGTGGGCTACTTCCGCATCCAATTCGGGGTTGCCCTGCCTGATCACTTTCGGCGTGATCACTTCGCGGTAAGGGTTGAGAAAGTATAACTGCGGACGCTGCAGCCGTTGGGTGTAACCCAGTCGCAGGGTATGTTTTTCTTTGAAAGTATAGGCAGCATTCAGGCTGGGGATCAGGTTGTGATAACCGGTATTGAACCGGAGCTCCCTTGTCTTAAAATCAGCGCGGATGTCGGTGCCCTCGTACCGACCGCCCAGCTTTACATTCACCTTGTTCCAGGCCTTGAAGCCATAGAGGAGGTAAGCCGCCCACACATCCTGCCGGTAGGAAAAAATGTTTTCCGCCGCTCTTTCTGTTCCCGAAAGAGGATAAATATCCCGGTAGCTCACATCGCTGCTGGCTTCCCGCAGGATGGTCTTGGCGCCCATCTCCAATGTGGTTTTGTTGGGCAGGGGTTGGGTGTAGTCGGCCTGCAGGGTAGCTTCCTTGTTGGTGCTCTTGTTCAGGTTGCGCTGGTAATAGATCGGCTGCTTTCCAAGGTTGAATTCGTCCTGCGAGGCCAGGTTATCGGACCGGGTGATGGAGTAGAGCGATAGCATGCTGAATTCTTTCTGCGGGTCTTTGAAGCTGCGCAGGTAATCGAGGTTAAAATCATAACCAATGTTGGTGCTCTTGTTCAGGAGCAAAAGATCCCGCACCTCGTCGGCGCTGCCGGGTGTTCTGGTAGTGACCACCTGCTGGTTGCGCACATTGTCGTACGAAGGATTGTACGAAACGCCACCGCTGATGCTGTTGCGCTCATTCGGGCTTACGTCGAAGCCTAACCGTGGATTGACAAAACCGCTTCGGTTGCGGGTCCTGCCTTCCTGGGTAAAAACGGACCTATCGGCATAGCGCAACCGCTCCAGGTAGGTACGGCCGGTGTTGTAAAACTGGTTGATGCCAAAGGAAAAGTTGAGTCCATATTTCGGCCGGCGAAAATTGAGGCCGCCGTTGCCGATGGTAGACACGTTACCGGGTACAATCACAAAAGAGCCGGTGACACCCTGCAGCAGGTTTTTTTTGGTGATGATATTGATGATGCCCGCCGTGCCTTCCGCATCGTATTTGGCCGAAGGCGACGTGATCACTTCCACTGCTTTGATGGCATCGGCCGGCAGCTGGCGAAGGGCATCGGCTACGCTGACGGCAATAAGCGACGAAGGCCGGTTGTTGATCAGCACCCGGATGTTGGAACTTCCGCGTAGCTGCACATTGTCATTGCCATCCACCGACAGCATGGGCACATTGCGCAGCACATCGGCAGCAGTACCACCGAGGGTGGAAAGGTCCCTTTCGGCATTGTACACCAGGCGGTCCGCCCGTTGTTCCACCAGGGGACGATCGGTTTTAATCACGATCGCCTGCAGGGTACCGCTACCGGGCTGCAGGGCTACCGTGCCAAGGTGCCAGCCGGTAAAATCGTTGCCCACCTGCAAGCTGAGTACCTGCTCTTTAAAACCCGTGTGGGAAACGGTGATGGTGTAAACCCCGGTATCGCTGATGGGCAGTTGAAACATGCCTTTTGCATCGCTCACTGCTCCTTTCAGTACCTGTGCACCTTTGGTGAGAGTAATGCTGGTGCCCTCCAGGCTTTTTTTATCAACAGCACTTTGCACCGTGCCGGTGACGGATCCTTTTTCCTGGCCGTAACAAATGAAAAACGTAAAAAAGAAAAGGTGTGTAAACAGTGCACGGTACATAGCGTGATCGTTAGGAGTGACGTGATACGAATGTTGTCGTGCACAAAACTATCCGGCCTCTTACGATTTATAAAATATATTTACTGTAATCATTCAATATAAAAAATATATGGATCTCAAACCACCCGTTGACCTGAAGGTGCTCTATTATTTTACCGTGCTGGCAGAAGAAAAACATTTTGGACAAGCGGCAAAACGCATCGGTATTGAGCAGCCACCCCTGAGCCTGCAGATCAAAAAGCTGGAAAGCATGGTAGGGGCCCTGCTCTTTGACCGCAGCAGCCGGCAGATCCGGCTCACGCCTGTGGGAGAAACCCTGCTGCCCGAAGCCTACAAACTGCTGGAGCAAAGTATACAGTTGATGGACCGCCTCCGGAGCCTGAGCCGCGGTGAAACGGGCACCCTGCACATTGGCTTTGCCACTTCCACCATCTTCAGCGGGCTGACCGCTGCCATCCAGACCCATAAAAAGCGGTACCCGAAAGTAGAACTGCGGCTGCAGGAACTTTCCTCCGCCGCACAGACCGCGGCCCTGCAGGCCGGTACCATCGACATTGGCTTTATCCGTGAAGCCGGCCACTGGGAGGGCATCGCCTGCCACCCGATATTGAAGGAACGGTTTGTGGCCGTGCTCTCGGCCAAGCATCCCCTGGCAAAGAAAAAAGAGCTGGCCTTAAAGGACCTGCAGGGCGAACCTTTTGTGCATTTTCCCCGCTCGGTGGCGCCGGCCCTGTACGACAAGGTGCACACGGTATTTGTGAAAGGCGGCTTTTACCCCAACATTGTGCAGGAGGCCATGGAATGGCAAACCATCGTGAGCCTGGTGGAAGCCAACCTCGGTGTGTCCATCTGTCCCGCCTCGTTTCAAAAGCTGCTCATTGGCAAGGTGCAGTACCGCCCTTTGAGCGATGTGAAAACACTCACGTCGATCAGCATGTGTTTTTCTGCAAAGAATGAATCGAAGCTGATCGAGCCGTTTTTAAAAGTGGTGAATGAAGAGGTGGTGACTTTGTAGCCGGTAAAAAATTGCCTTCTAGTTCAGCGAGGTTTCGCACAGGAAACTACTCCCGGAGTCTCACCACAAGGCAGGGTAAAAAGCCAGTTGAAGTCACAGGGGAGACGGAAAAAGCCAAGCGTTATTTTTCCATTTCATATCAACTCCGGAAATCAGATGACTTATTGCTCCCAGGTCCTGTCATAGTCCAGGATCATCTCCATCCGGTCATTTATCACACCAATGCTGATCCGGTTACTGGTCCAGGCTGAAGAAAGAATGGTTTGTGTAAAGGGCATGAAATGATTGCTATCGATGATCTGGCGCTGGCCATCGAGACAGGTTTCTGTACAGGTCCAGGATTTCTGCGTCACTAAATAATTTGTTTTGATTGCTTCGCGTTGAATGCCAAAAACATACCTGCCCGCCGTTTTTGTCCTGAACTCAAAATAAGAATCGTATACGTCATCGGGAACAATCACCACTACCTCGTTTCCGGCACTTGCCTTTACATTCCTTTTCAACCAGCCATTGCCGGAGGTGGTACCGGGTCCCGGTATTTCAACCGCAGTTGGTTCTCCGGTTACCTGGACCGGCTTGATTATTTTATATTGGTTACTCAGCCCGTTCACTGCTCTTGTATACACTTCCACATCGGCGTTCCAGGTGCCCGGCGTAAGCGATTTCAACGAAGCGGTCAACGTCCCTCCATTTTTTACAAATTTTTCTTTGACCGTTTCACTGGTGCCTACTTTGCGGAAAACAACATCAGCAGAATCGACATGTTGAATACCGAGGGCAGACTGCTGGAGGTTCAGTACCAGCCTGGAAGTTTCAGGCTCTTCCTGGCGGTCTTTTTTTCTGCAGGAGAAGAGAACAACAAGAACGGCAAAGGTGATGATGTACTTCACGGTAACCTTTTTGCCGCCAAATCTAGCAACCCCTGTATGCTGGCAAGGCAGAGGGTGTATGAAGTGAAATATGCGTGTATTGAAATGAAGAATTTTACTAATCTAACCAGGTGAGTCAATACATTTTCATTGATATAACTGTATAGCATGATGCCAGCCCGACAAAAATACCGTCCCCGGTATACTTCATTTCACAACTTGAAAACTGTTCCAACTCTTTTGCCCTGTATGCGTGATTCAGGTCTGGTAATCTTAAACATTCCTGGAACCAATCTGCGCTTCATCCAGGTAAAAAAACTCTTTCCGGGTTCGGTTGCTCTGTCATTTTGCACCTGCGTTTTCTCAAGGTTGGTAGCATTGGCCCCGTTTCCCGTGAGTCAAGGCTATACCGTTTTCACGGTTTCATCAACTTTTTCGGAAACTATTTTACGGCCAGCTGATTGTCAATCTTATTGGGTTGTAGAGCCTCCAGTTCGTTCATGAGCGGCTGAATCTGGTTCCTGTCTATGGAGCCTCTTAATACAACAACACCTGCTGCCACATCGGCCTGTACGCCTTGATATTTGCTGATAATAGTTTGAACAGAGGTGCGTAGTGTTAGATCTGTTTTACTTTGATCCTGTATGTTGTTTTGAACAGAGTCAACTCCATTTACACTGGCCACTTTTTCTGCTGCCTCTGTAGCGCAGTTATCGCCTTCGCAAGAACCAGCTAGGGTGACAATTCCGTCGCTCACAGTGGCCGTCACTCCTTTGAAGCTGGCGTTGTTCTGCAGTTCCTTGGTTATATTTTCCTGCAGTTCCTGATCATCGGGCTTGCTGTTGCAGGAAGGCACAATTGTGGAAAGTCCCAGAACTAACAGGAAACCCCATGCCGACCCGGTAATTCGTTGTCTCATTCGTTTAAAATTTTATGTATAGTAAGCATTCGCTAAAAAAAGATGCCAGCGTTCCTCCTCCGGGATTTCTGTGCTTGTTGACAAAAGCAAATTAGCAGGTAGTAGTGTTCAGGTTCAAATTCGTTCTTCCCTAATCCTTTGCCAGGTTGACCTTCCTGTCTTGCCAGGAAACGGGTCCATTTTTGCCCATCTATACCGGTCAACCTGCCAGCTGCTGGTTTTTACTGCCAGTACAGCAGTACAGGTGAAATTGGTGTTATCCTTGCACGTCTCCCGGAAAAGAAACTATGAAGAGCGAAAAAGCAATCCTGGCCGGCGGTTGTTTCTGGGGAATGGAAGAACTGATAAGGGAACTCCCGGGTGTCACCTCCACCGTGGTAGGGTATACCGGCGGCGATGTGCCCAACGCCACCTACCGCAACCACGGCACGCATGCCGAAGCCATTGCCATCACTTTTGACCCCGAAAAACTTTCCTACCGGCAATTGCTCGAATTCTTTTTCCGGATTCACAACCCTACCACCAAGAACAGGCAGGGCAACGACATCGGTCTCTCGTACCGCTCCGCTATTTTTTACCTGGATGAAGCGCAGAAAACAACGGCTGAAGAACTGATCCGCGAAATGAACGCCTCGGGCATCTGGCCCGGCCCCATTGTAACCGAAGTTGCCCCGGCCTCTGATTTTTGGGATGCCGAAGAAGAGCACCAGGCTTACCTGCAAAAGCACCCCTTTGGCTATACCTGCCACTATATCCGGCCGGAGTGGCAATTGCCGCAGCTGAAGCAAGCCTAGGTTTTATCCTGCTAAAAACAGGAACGAAAAAATTACCCGGCCACCGGGTCCGGTGTTTTATCCCCCGGCACCGCACTCTCCCGTGGAGGCCTAACCGTTTTTTCCTCCTCCAGGGCCTGGTACAGCGAATAACACATCAGGACCATGATGATGGCAAAGGGCGCCGCCGCCACAATAGAAGCGGTTTGCAGGCCCTGCAGCCCACCGCTCATGAGCAGCACGGCGGCGATGGTGGATTGCAACAGTCCCCAGACCAGCTTGATACGGGTGGCAGGATTGGCAATGCCATTGGAGGAGAGCATACCCAGCACAAAAGTGGCCGAATCGGCTGAGGTGATAAAAAACGTAATAATGAGCAGGGTGGCCAGCCCCGAAAGGATCATCCCGATGGGCAGCTGCTCAAGGGTGGTGAACAGGGCCGAGGTAATGTTGGTTTGCACCGCCTCGGTGATATTGCCGTTGGCAAACAGCTCCAGGTACAGGGCCGTGCCGCCAAATACCGAAAACCAGAGAAAGCCGAATACGCTGGGCACCAGCAGCACCCCCAGCACAAATTCCTTGATGGTGCGGCCCCTCGATACCCGGGCAATGAACATACCTACAAAAGGCGCCCAGGCAATCCACCAGGCCCAGTAAAACAGGGTCCAGTCCTTAATCCAGCTTCCGGCGCTGAACGGCGTGAGGGTGAGGCTCATCTGCACCAGGTTTTGCAGGTAACTGCCAAGGGTAGTCGTCAATACATCAAAAAGAAAGGCGGTAGGCCCGGCAAAAGCACAAACACCAGCAGGGCAACTGCCACAAACAGGTTGGCATTGCTCAGGATCCTGATGCCTTTATCGAGACCCGTGGTAGCCGAGATCAGGTAAAGCACCGTGACCACGATAATGATAATCAACTGGCTGCTGAAGGCAATGGGCAAACCGGCCAGGTAATTCAGCCCGCCGTTGATCTGCAGGGTGCCCAGTCCCAGGGAGGTGGCCACCCCGAAGGCAGTGGCAATAATGGCCAGGATATCAATGGACTTCCCGATGGGTCCTTTTACCTTTTCACCCAGCAGGGGGTAAAACGTGCTGCTGATGAGTCCCGACTGCCCCTTGCGAAAGGTAAAATAGGCAATGGCCAAACCAATAACGGTGTAGATGGCCCAGGCATGCAGCCCCCAGTGAAAAAACGAATAGCGCATGGCCAGCCGGGCTGCCTGTGGCGTTTGCGGGGTAGCCTCCTGCGGTGGTACCATGTAATGGCTTACCGGTTCGGCTACGCCCCAGAACACCAGGCCAATGCCCATGCCGGCACTGAACAACATGGCAAACCAGGAGCGGTTGCTGTACTCCGGCCGGTCGGTATCGGCGCCCAGGCGGATAGAACCGAATTTGCTGAAGGCCAGGAAAATGGAAAAGATGAGAAAGCCAAACGTAGACAGGAGGTAAAACCAGCCGAACTTTTCCGTGAGGACGCTCAGCAGGTTTCCCGAAGCCTCTGCCAACCCGGCGGGTGACAGCAAGCCCCAGAGTACAAACAGCAGCACCACAACAAAAGCAATCCTGAATACCATGGCAACGGTTTAAGTCCCTGTGCGCTGCAATAACAAGACCATTGCTGCAGCCGTTGACATGCAGCGGTGCGTACCGGGAGAAGCTTAGCAGTCCGGGGCCTGTCCTACCTATTCTGTTACCTGCTCTAATTACGGTTGCTGAGTCCCGTTAGCCAGTCCTACCAGCCACCCTTTTCGCTTTCCTGACGGCCGGGCTCCGCCACAACGACAAAGCCTTCTCATGGTAGGCCGGTGTGGGTACAAACAACCCGGCTCTCTTTTCCGCCCCTTACCGGTCGGATTATTGTAGCAATCTCCTAAAGATTTTTCATGCTCTCTGCCATAATTTCTTTCCTGGTCATGCTGAACCCCTTTGCCCTGTTTCTTTACCTGAAGCCGGTAATGAACAACCTGTCGGACCATGATTTCCGAAAGGTGTTTACGAGGGCCACTATTATATCGTTTTTTATTTTCCTGGCCTTCCTCATTTTTGGTGATGTTTTTTTCCTGCGGGTGTTCCAGATCAATTTTGAGTCTTTTCGCATTTTTGGCGGGATCGTCATTTTTTCCCTTGCCTATTTTTTTATCGTACGGGGTGAAAAGGCTTTTATTCAAATGAAGGGTGACCTCACCGACATTGCTTCCGAGATTGCCCTTCCCTTTATGGTGGGTGCCGGTACCATCTCGCTGACGGTCCTGATGCGGGAACGGCTGCTGCTGTGGCAGGGCGTGGTGGCGCTGGTGATCATTCTGCTGACAACGTTTTGTTTTATCATCGGGCTGAAAAAAATAAGAGCCAACATGAAATCGGAAAATGTAAGGGTTGTATTTGACAAAAACATGGAGATCCTTCTCCGGATCAACGGCTTTTTCCTGGGTGCCATTGGTGTGGATATGATTGTGCAGGGCATCAAAACATCCTTTGCCGCACCGCTCATTACGCAGCCATAAGACAGGTGCTGGCTGCCTGCCCCGGGTCTGGCCACAAAGGCGGAGCAAAACGCTTTCCGCAAAGAACGCAGCGAATCAAGCCGAAACATTGGCTGTTGCACCGTTTGGTGTATTTTGTTAGCAGGTAATCCTTAAAATCATCATTATGTTCTTTCGGCAAACCAGCACAGGGCTCTCCGTACAAAAGCCGCTGCTTCTCTCCGTCCTTTTCGTATTCTTTTCCGGTGCTACGAAGGCACAGTCAACAGAAAATTTTGACGAAGCCAAAGCAGGGTCGTACACCCTGCCGCAACTACTCGTAACCGAAGCCGGAAAAAAGATCCGGACCGCGGAGGAATGGGAGACTTTGCAACGGCCGGTTCTCCTGCGGCTGTTTGAAACGCATTTGTACGGGAAAATTGGAGGCCGGCCCAAGGCCATGCACTACCGGGTTAAGGCTGTGGACCCGGCAGCGCTGCAGGGAAAAGCCACCCGCAAGGAAGTAACCCTTTATTTCACAAAAGGGGAAGACGGCCCCTCCCTGCACGTGCTGCTTTACCTGCCCAATGCTGCCCGGGGAAAGGCGCCGGTATTTACCGGGCTTAATTTCCTGGGTAACCATACCGTTCAAAAGGATACAGGCATTACCATCACGGCGCAGTGGAAAGCGCTGCACCCGGGTGTTCTCCACCCGGACCGTGGTACACGGGAGGGACGGTGGCCGGTGGAGACCCTTATCGATGCCGGTTACGGCTTGGCTACCGCCTGGTACGAAGAGCTGGAACCCGATAAGCCCGAAGGCTGGCAAAGGGGCATCCGCACCACCCTGCAACAAGACCTGGACATAAGGCCGGACGAATGGGGTGCTATCAGTGCCTGGGCCTGGGGCCTGAGCCGGATCATGGACTACCTGGCAACAGATGACCGGGTGGATGCGGAGAAGGTGATCGTGACCGGTCATTCGCGGCTGGGAAAAGCGGCGCTTTGGGCGGGAGCCAATGACCGGCGTTTTGCCGCTGTTGTGTCGAACAATTCCGGCGAAGGCGGAGCGGCCCTGTCGCGGCGGAATTTTGGCGAAACGGTGTACCGCATCAACACGTCATTTCCACACTGGTTTGTGGACCGGTACAAAACCTACAATCACCAGGTGGAAAAGCTTCCCGTTGACCAGCACATGCTGCTGGCCCTGCAGGCACCGCGGCCCCTTTATGTGGCCAGCGCCACGGAAGATACCTGGGCTGACCCGAAGGGAGAATTTTTAAGTGCCCGGGAAGCCGGAGGCGTGTATGCCCTGTACGGCCTGAAGGGCATCGATGCCGAAACGGCGCCGCCGGCGAACACGCCGGTGGGTGATGCCGTGCGGTACCATATCCGTACCGGCAAGCACGACATCACGCTGTATGACTGGCAACAATACATCGGTTTTGCCAACCGGTTTTTTAGGAAAAAGAGCCAGTGAGGCCTTGTACCGGGAAACAGTGCCGTAGCACTTTATAAACGGCGCCGGATACTAACGGTCAGGCGCATGTGTCTTGCAGCGAAGAATGCATTGAAACTGCTTGAGCCGTTGTTAAGATTGGTGAAGGAAGAAGTGGTGGCGATGTAATGAATCCCCTCTCCTGTTTGCACAGTCATGTACGAATCATTCCACCATTCTGCTCCGGATAATGTCCATGAGTTGCGGCTTATAACTTTCCCCAATAATGATATCGGCCTTGCTGGCTTTCAGCAGCAGCTTGTTGCCTTCGATACCTGTAATCTTTGCGACAGGAACAATAAAGGATTTGTGCACCCGGATAAAATTTTTCTTTGGCAGCCGTTCTTCCAGCTCTTTCATGGTGGTGTACACCAGGGTCTTTTTCCCGCCCTGGTGAACGGCCACATAATTGTTTGCTGCTTCAATGTATTCAATATCGGCCAGCTCTATTTTCAGCAGCTTGCCTTTCGATTCTGTTTTGACAAAAATGTAATCTTCTTCTGCCTCCGGTGCAGCAGAGGCTTCCGCTTCATTTACTTGTTTGGCGGCCCTTTGCACCGCCGCTAAAAACCGCGGGAAGGGAACCGGTTTCAAAAGGTAGTCTACCACTTCCAAACTATAGGCTTCTACCGCAAACTCGCTGTAAGCGGTGGTGAGAATCACTTTTGTTTTGCCGTCGATGGCTTTTACCAGGTCCATACCCGATAATTGCGGCATCTGGATGTCGAGGAAAACAAGGTCGATCTTTTGGGTGGCAATGATCTGCAAGGCTTCCAGGGGATTGGTGGTGGCCCCTGCCAAATGCAGGATCGGCGTTTGCGCCACGTAATGGGTCATCACATCAATGGCATCGTATTCGTCGTCGACAATCAAACAGGTTATCATACGTTTTTTATTCGTAGTTCAGTGGTATAACAATCGTCTTCATCTTTTATGTTGAGTGCATAATCATCACCATACGCCAGCTGCAGGCGTTTTTGAATGTTATCCAACCCAATGCCGGTAGACAATTCTTTGGGGCCCTTCTTCTTCCTGTTTTTACTGTAATAGCGCAGGTGATGGTCTTTCACTTCAATGCAGATCCGGATGGGATGTTCCGCATCAGAGAGGTCACCGTGTTTGAAGATATTTTCCACCAGTGTAATGAGCACAAACGGAACGATCACGGCACCATTCAAAACGCCTTCCACTTCGAGTTGTACATGGAGATGGCCGCGAAAACGAAACTGGTTCATTTTAATAAAGTTCCGGAGGTGTTCAATCTCATCCCGCAGCAACACTCTTCCGTCTGCCGTAGAGGATTCGCCAAGGGCATAACGCATCATTTCGCTTAAGGTTAAAATGCCTTCCGCCAGTTCTTTCGAGAGCGGCAGCGACCGCGCATAAAACGAGTTCAGCGTGTTGTGCAGGAAGTGCGGGTTGATCTGCGATTTTAAAAACTTCAGGTCGGCCTGCATTCGCTCTATTTCCAGTTGGAGGGTTTTCTCCTTTAGCTGTTTGTTGCTGCGGCGCACGTCCCGGAGATAGTAAACGGCAGCAATCACCAGTATAAAAACAACGTACAGCGTTGCTGCTACCAGGTTGCCCACCAACTGCCTCTCCAGCGGCAGGGGATTGTTTCTATTTGCCTGCAACGGCAGCAGGTAATCGACCGTTAGATTGTATACCTGCATAGCGGCCAGGCACAAAAAAACCGGAAGCAGGAAATACCGAACGCCTTTGCGCCGGACCAGCAGTGCGTAAAAGTGGTTCAGCGTAAAATAGGATAGCAGCGTTGTGGCCAGTACGCCAAGCAGCAGGTTTGGCAGGTATTCCCAGAAATTTGCCCAGTTGATGGGCTCATTGTACACGTAACGGATGGCGAAATTGAACAGGATGAGCGCCAATGTGCCACACACTACTACCAGGGCTACGCTGCCCAGACCAAACCGGCCTTTTTTGTTTGAAAACATGGCTGCCATTGCTGCTCTTGTAAAATGCCTTTTATCGTTTGGTGCCAGCAGGTGAACAAGCATTGCTTTTGATTTTGTTTCTACAAAACTGCTTTCTTAATTCACCCGCTTCATTTCTTCTTCGGCTCCCGAGGTGCGTTGCCTGGCGCTTTTCACCCCTGCTTTTCCCAGGCGGAAGCTTACACTCAATTTTACCATCCTGGTTTCGTTCTTTGTGTTATACTGCACCACCTGTCCTGCAAAATCGCTCCGGCTGCGAAACCGCAACGTATTGAACACATCACTAAGGGCCAGTTTCACGGTTGCCCTGTCGCTCAGGAGCCTGGTCTGCACACCTGCGTCCGCTGCCCAGAAACCCTTTACCCGGATGTTTCCTTCCTGCAGTGACGGCGAGTAGTAAAAGCCTGACAACTCGGCTATCCATGTCTTTGCAAATTTCAGACTATGCTGCACAAAGAGGTTTACCGCAACCGCATCCTGGGCAATGCGGCGCCCCGCACCCAGACTGCCCTCGTAAGTAGCGTAGGTTCCGTTCAGATTTGCAAAGAGTGAATAGGCTTTGTACTGCAAGGGGTAACTGATGTTCATGGAGAGCACTTTCTGCGAAGCAATGTTTTGCTTGTAGGCTACCGACTTCGAGGTTTCTGTTGTATCCAGTATCCACGCCGCCAGGTCTTTTACAGCGCTGTAGTCGAGCGACGTGGTCAGCTTTTGTTTGAATACATATCCTATCCCAATACCAGTGGTGTACTGCGGACGGAGGTAAGCATTGCCCCTTTGCACCAGGTAATCATCCACCTTTAGTTCAAACGGATTCAGGTCCTGGTAAACGGGGCGGTCGATGCGGCGGCTCATCGTAAGACGAAACTGGTGATCGCTGTTCCGGCTCCAGTTCAGCGCCAGGCTGGGGAACAGGTCCAGGTAGTTTTGCTGATTGGTGGAATCAAAGGCCTTGTATTCACCCTCTTTCCATTTTCTTCCGGTTGACGTTCCGTTCACAATCGTATTTTCAGCCCGCAGCCCGCCCTGCAGCTGCAGGCTCTTCCATTGCCTGCTAAAGCTGATATAGGCAGCATGAATGTTTTCCCGGTATACAAAGCGGTTACTGCGGTCGTAATCCGGCACTTTTTCGCCTGGCGCTACCGTGTAACGCTGAAAGTCATTGTCTGTCGTCACAAAAGAAGTTTTTGCACCGGCACTCAGCCTGCCACCGGCAAACGGCTGCTCATAGTCGGCTTTTGCCGAATAAATGTTGATAGTGCTGGGTGTATGCATTTCGTAGGTGATGGTATTCAGCAAGGTTCTGTCGCTGCCATCGTAATAAACGTTAGGCTGCCACTGTGTTCCCCTCATGTTGTAAAAACCATAGTCGCCATTGACGGTAAGGGTTCGCCCCTCTTTGCCTGCAAGCTGGTAATTCAGGTTTATGTCCAGGTGGTCACGGTCCGACGTAAAACGGTTATCGGCTTCCAGGATGCGGGAAGGTGGAGCCTGCAAGGCGCCTATAGCGGTGTGGCTGTTGTTGGCCAGCCCTGTTTCCCCCAGATTACCGTTCACCAGCACACCAAGCGTTTGCTGTGCGTTGATAAAATAGTCGATACCCGCTTTCAGGCTCAGCGTTTTACTGTTTTCCTTCAGGGTGCCGTTCTGGGAAAAAAGGGAGTCCGGGAGGAAGCGGTCCACCATCATAGCTTTGTGCGTGGTGCTCCTGTTGAGCCCCAGGTTACCAAACACGTTCAGTTTTGCCGTGCGGTGGTTCAGCGAAAAGCTGCCGTTGCTTTTGCCATAAATGCCCTGGTTGTAGCCGGCCGTTACCGAACCGTTGGTACCAAAGGCTTTATTCTTTTTCAACCTGATATTGATAATGCCCGCATTGCCGGCTGCTTCGAATTTGGCAGACGGATGGGTGATCAGTTCAATCGCCTCCACTTCGGAGGATTGGATAGCTTTCAGGTAAGCCGCCAGGTCCGTGCCCGCCAAGGGTGTTGGTCTTCCGTCAATATACACCTGTACGCCGTTCTTGCCAGCCATGCCAATGCGGTCTTCACTGCTTACCGTTACCGAAGGCGATTTGCGCAGCAAGTCCAGCACGTTGCTGCCCGTAGCGTTGATGGTGCCTTCTACGTTCAGGACCATCCGGTCGGCCTTTACCTGGATCAGCGGTTTTTTGGCGGTGATGACAACGGCGCCCATCCGGGAGGGGAGCTCGTGCAAAAGAAGAGTTACCGGGGTGCCGGCTGTAAGGGTGCCGGAATAAGCCGTGGCATAGCCAACAGAAGAAGCGGAAAGAAGGTAGCGACCGGTATCGGCTACGGCAAAGCTAAAACTGCCGTCGCTGTTTGACACCTGCAGCTTTACGACCGAGGAATCGGCTGCCTGCAGCAGCGATACGGTGGCACCGCTGAGGGGAGCCCCTTTGTCGCTCTTTACACTGCCGCTGAGTGTTTGGGCCTGCAGGCTGAAGGAGATAATGGTTTGTATCAACAGGATAATGAAAATCGTACGCATACGGGATGTTTTTGTTTGAGGGCACAAACCTAGAACAAGGGCCAGGGGTAGTGAAAAACGTTACGTGTAGAGAGGTATTAGGAGGGTAAAGGGGGTTAAGACTAAGAGAAGAAGTTATTGGGTTATTGGGTTATTGGGTTATTGGGTTATTCGGTTATTCGGTTATTCGGTTATTGCTTATGCGGGTAGGGTTATGCCAACAGCCCGGCGAGGATCGGCAGGCCTGCGCTTTCCCCTTTTGGCTGAACAGGTACCGCCCATTCACCCTGTTAATTCTTAAGCCCGTTCCGCATCACCGACGTTGAGCACAACCGTTGGCTCCATTCTTGAAATGGTTTTGCTGTTCCGGTTCCCGTGAACAGTTGAAAACCTCTATACCATGAAACAGCAGTTGCTCCTTTTTGCTCTTTTCTTTTCCCTCCTTGCCGGTGCCCAGCAACGAGTGAACCAGTGCGGCATTATTATCCCGCCGAAAACAACCCGGTCCAATTTCAGCTCGGTGTACGAAGCCGGGGATTATATCCGCACCATGCTCGGTTATATCAACTGGCGGGAGAACTTCCAGATACAGGAGCAGAACGGCATCAACAATGCCTACGCCGCCATTATCCGCAACCAGCGGTACATTGTGTACGACAACAATTTCCTGGAAAACCTGGATGCCCATGCCGGCACCAAATGGGCTTCCATTTCGGTACTGGCACACGAGATGGGGCACCATTACCGCAACCACGTGGTTGACCAGGGGGGCAGCACCCCACCGAAGGAGCTGGAAGCCGATTATTTCTCCGGCTTTGTAATGGCGAAGATGGGCGCCTCCCAGGCCGAAGCCCGGGCGGCAATGGAAAAAATTGCTGCTGCCCGTGGTTCTGCCTCGCACCCGGCCCGGGCCGACCGGCTGGCCGCCATTGCCCAGGGCTGGAATGCCGCCAGTGGCGCCACCAATACCCCGCCTCCTGTTGTCAACAACCCCCAGCAACAACCGCCGCAGCAACAGGGTCAATCCGGCACAGTTGACGCCTCCTGGATCTACCTTTCGCTGTACGCCAACAGCAACATGACGGTGTACCTCTCTGATGACGGCCGCACCTACAACGAAGCACCGCTCAAGGTGGGCGAACCGTTCGTGTTCAAGTTTGAAGTGTACAACTATGGCTGGTTGCGTTTTGGCAACGACAGCCGTGCCCGCACCTACCGGCTGCAGCACGGGAAGGATTATGCCATTGTGTGGAGCCGCCGCAGCAATGGATGGACGGTGGTGGAAGTACCGTAAAGCGTGTGGGCCGGCGGTTTTCATACACTCGTCATACACTCGCTATGCTTTTACTATGCTTTAGGTATAGGGAATGTAGGGGGCATCCCGGGCGCATGTCCGGTATAAGTCCGGTATAAGTCCGGTATAAGTCCGCTGTAACTCCGCTATAAATCTGCTGTATATCTTGTCCTTTGTCTGGAGCCGCCGCAGTAATGCAAAGATGATAGTGGATGTGCGTAAGAGATGATTGCGCACCGATGAGAGTATGTTGCCAACCGTGTCTGTCCCGACAAAAATGATTGCTATTGCGCTGTATCGACTGACTTCTACGCCATCTTACCATTTGCCTTGTGCCCGTCCTCAACGCCTTAGTCGTAATTGAGCTTTACCGTTTTCAGCGTTGTGGGCAACCATACCTGCATGGGTGCCGCTCCCCGGTTGTTCCAGGCATGGTAGGGAATGGCGGTCACATTCTTTTGCACGGTGACCACTGACTTTCCATCCGCGGCCGGTTCGGCTACGTTGGCCCGGAAGCCGATCGTCGTGACGCCGCCCAGGAGGTCCGGACGATATGTTGTTTTAAATTCCGGGACTTCCGGCACCACCAGGTTCCAGGCGCTGCCCCCGTTGTCGGGCCCTTCCACGCAATACACCAGGGGGCCGTATTGCAGGGCCACCCGGTCCCTGTTCTGCGCCACCTCCGGCCGGCTCACCACCGTCCGCACCTCCATGGGAAGATCGATGGTCACCTTGTCGCCTTTGCGCCAGGTGCGGCTGATGACCGCATACCCATCTTTCACGGTATAATCCGCGGCCTTTCCGTTCACCTTTATTTCGGGCTTCAGGTCTTTTTGCTCCTTGTACCGGTAGAGCTCTCCCGGCACGGGCTGTGTCAGCCAGCCCGGGATACGGATCGAAAGATCAAAGGCCTTGTTTTTGGCGGGCCCCAGGGTGAGGGTCGTCTCTCCGCGCCAAGGATAGCCGGTTTGCATATTGAGGGTTACCTCGGTGTCCGCAGTTTTCACCTTGGTGTTGCTGCCGATAAACAGGTTCACCCAAATGCCGTTGGGCGAGGTGTTGTAAATGTAATTGCCGACCGAAGCTACCAGCCGCGCAATATTGGAGGGACAGCAGGCCGTACCGAACCATTCTCTCCGGCTATGCGTTCCCGTTGATGCCAGGGGGTTGCCGTAAAAAAAGCGGTCGCCGCTTAGTGAGAGGCCATCCAGCGCCGCATTGTACAGGCTCCGCTCCAGCACATCCACGTATTTGCCATGGCCTGAGAGCATGTTCATGCGCTGGTTCCAGAACACCATGCCTACCGACGCACAGGTTTCGCTGTAAGCGTCTTCATTGGGCAGGTCGTAGTCCACCCCAAAACCTTCGTTGCGGGCCTGGGCCCCGATGCCGCCGGTGAGGTAGAGGTTGCGGTACACCACGTCTTCCCAGATGGTGTTCATGGCCCTGCTATACCCGGCGTCGTTGGTTACGGCGGCTACATCGGCCGCCCCGGTGTAGAGGTACATGGCCCGTACAGCATGCCCGGTAATTTCTTTCTGCTCCTTTACCGGCAGATCGTCCTGGCAGTACTTCGGATCTTTCCAATCGTCCCAGATCTTGCCCTTGCCATAGCCCCGCCCCCGCTGCTCCAGGAACCACTGCGCCAGGTCCAGGTACGACTTGTTTTGGGTGTGATGATAAAGCTTCATCAGGGCCAGCTCAATTTCCTGGTGACCGGAAACCCAGGGCCGGTTGCCCCGGCGAAAGGTGGAATCGATATGGTCGGCGAAGCGGATGGCCACGTCGAGCAGCTTTCGCTTGCCCGTAGTGTTGTGGTAGGCAATGGCGGCTTCTATCAGGTGACCGGCACAATAGTCTTCGTGTTTTTCCATATCGGTCCAGCGGTTCTCCAAACCGGTAAGGGTGTAATAGGTATTGAGGTAGCCATCCGGCAGTTGGGCCGCGGCAATTTTAGTTATCCATTCATCAGCCCTGGCCTCCAGGGCCGCATTGGGATGGTTGCGCAGGGAGTAGGCCATCGCCTCCAGGGCTTTGTACACGTCCGAATCATCGTAGTAGATGCCTTCGAAGGGGCCTTTTTTGTGGGCCGCTGCCCGTTCGAAATTCCGGATACGGCCTGTTTTGTTTTCGGTATAATCGATACAGGCTTTTAGCGTGGTTTGGGCCACGGTTTGCAGTCGCGGACTCCAGAAGGAATCGGCAATGGTTACCCCGGAATACGAAACGGGATAAAGCTTTTGCAGCGACTGTGCGGGTGCCGTGTGCACCAGTAGCAGTATGGAAAAAAGGAGAAAGCAACGTAACATAGATGCATTTGTTTTCGGGTGAAATGATCTTGCTGTGATGTGGTTTTCGTAAACCATATCCAGGCCCTGGGAGAAGTATGTAAAGTAACTATTTTCTCCCTGTATTCGTGGCTGCATTGCCTTTTGTTTTTACGGGTTGTTTTGCCGTAGAAGGATGGGTAGGCAGCGCAAAAAACTTCTCGTACACTAACTCTTCGACTGTAGGATTGTCTGTCATTATCCCACCTCTTGCTGTTATCCCGCTACTTCCTTCGTCAGCACAGGCTGCGGAGGAATCTGTGGAATGTAATGCAGGCGGCCTCTGATTCCAGGCAGGCATTTGCGTTGTTATAAAATGATAGCAGGGAGAGGCAGCCCTGTTTGCGTTCTTTTCTTCTCTTCGGTTCACAGATGGCCCGGCTCTCGCCATGACAAGCAAGAAACGTCTCGTTAACCACCTCTTCGATCTTCGGTAAGGTTGATACAGTACTGCCTCTTGCCTGTCATCCCGGGGCACGAGGGATCTGTGGTTGCATTATAAACGGCTTTCAATTAATTACAGGCAGGGGGCCTTTGATTACAGGCAGGCTTTTCGTCAGGCTCATTTCCTTTCCACCTTTTGTCTTGAAACAAAAGGTGGAGCCAAAAGTTCAAAGCAAATCCAAATGCTCCGCTGGATTTGCTATGGCCAGCGCACAACGGCCTTTCATCACAGGCTGCATGTGTTACTATGTATTCCGTCTTTCTTTTTGATTGGGTCTGCACTACAGGTGGCGAATGATCGCTGTTACAGTCGGCTGAGAGGGCAACATTCTGCAGGCGCGATATGGCGCCTGTGACAGCTACACTCTTTCATTTAGAGGCAGGTGGCGCCATAAGGCGCTGGACGAGCGGGATTGCGACTGGGTAAGGAGCAAGCGGCATTAGACAAAAATTGAAGAGGCGTGCTGTGGCTTGCCAGGGTCGTGTACAGTACAGTGTACAGATCCCCCGGCTCCCGGGATGACAAGCAAGAGGCGTTGCATACACTACCTTTCCAAACAGCGGCGTGGTTGCTTCTGCCGTTGATTTCTATGATTAAAACAAGTAAAAATCAGGCGACTTTGTTCATATATTTTTCGTCCTTATTCACAACAGCCACCACTCTTGCCAACAACTTGCATTTAACCGCATTGAGCACACTCAT